>PVMK01127770.1_pt1 | contig 36795 bp, 29 predicted proteins | sample 1853481 | NCBI WGS metagenome assembly PVMK01 (sample SAMN08533507, study PRJNA380276) | Marine sediment metagenome, whole genome shotgun sequencing project. | reverse complement strand
CGCGCCCGTAGGCTGCGCGCTCGAGTGGTAGAAGATCGCAAGATCACCGTCGGCCATGTCGCGCATGAAGTTCCGGGCATGATAGTTTCGCACCCCGTCCCAGGGCTCGGTGCCGTCGCGTTCTAGATCGTCGATGGAGTACGTTCCCGGCTCGCTCTTCATGAGCCAGTACTTCGTCGGGCGCTTGGGCATCCGCGGAGTATGGCACAACATACGCACGGAGAACGGCTCGCGACGGGCGTGCTCGCGATCGGGGCCCGCTCGGCCGTCTCCTCACGGCCACACACACCTAGCCTCCCGCCCAATCGCTGTGCTGCCCATCCCGACCCGTTCTCCTCCGTAGATGTCGACCTACGCAGAGACGTGGCGAATCCGAGGTCAACCCTGAGTAAGCCCGGTTATTCGAAGGCGACGCCACAAACAAAACGGCGACCCACGGAGGGGGAGTGCTCCGAAGGCCACCGTTCCTGTTTGCTGGATGGGCTAGGGCTGCACCTCGAACGAACCCACGTCGCACATCGTGCCGTCGGGTCGGGCAGGAAGGTCTTGGCTACAACGATCCATCGCACGAACCGGAAGCCCTGTGAACGACGCAACGCGTCGGCTCTACGGGGTGCCAGCGTCGGGCCCAGCGTCGATGCCAGCGTCAGTTCCAGCGTCAGTGCCAGTTGCCATGGAGCTCTGATCGAAGACCAGACGGACTTCGTAAAACTCGTACTCGGCATTGGCACCCGGCACATCTCCATCGACCCGGACCTCAATGGTTCCCGCCAGGCGGGGCGCGTCGTTGACGCCAAAACGCGCCTTCCCTTCTATCCTCTGAGTCCCGCCATCTAGATTGGCCTCGCATCCGTAGCAGTAGTGACCGAAGAAGACCTTTTTGATCGCTGCGGTGTGGAGCTCGTTGCCAGCAAAGCTCACTTCCTCCGGTCTGAGGCCAGACCAGAACTGGCTTCCCGACCATGAAGCGTCACCGGAAACCGGATGGTCTTGCCGCGTCGCCAGCTCGGCCAAGGTCTCCGCGTCGAACACGATCCAGAGGTAATACCAATGCTCTTCGTCGGCCCAGCTGGGATCGTCGTAGACGCTCGAAGCAAATAGGACGCGCTCGGGTCCTTCTTCTCTCAAGCTGACGCCCGTTGCAGCGTAGCTGACTTCCTCCTCACCGCGGAAGATCTCGAAGCGGTCCGACGAGGACCCCCCCGAGCCGGCCATCCCACCCGTACCTCCCGAGCCACCGGTGCCGCCGTTACCACCTTCACCGCCCGTCTCACTGCACCCAACCAACGGAACTACGCCCAACGCGCATACACACAGAAATCCGAATAAGTAACGCATAAGAACCTCCCGCGATGACCGTGCCCATCCGGCTAATCACACATAAAGTGGGTCGTCATGGGATGCGCCGCTGTACGTAATTTCTTCCCTTTTCTTGAGGCGCAAAACCTGCAGCGAGGCTCACTCGGAAGGTCTCATGGAAGAACTCGGCTTTTCATCGATCGACACGAAGCGGCGCACCATTTGCGCTTTGCTTTTTTCGAGTCACGACGCTCGAAGAACAGGCTTTACTCCTGTGGGCGGGAGGCTAGCCGTGGGTCGACGTGAGGAGTCGGCCGAGCCGGCCCCGATCGCGAGCACGGGCGTCGCGAGCCGTTCTTCGTGCGTGTGGTGTTGTCCGTAGATTTTGACCGCGTTGGTGCTGTCGGTCGATCATGGGCGGGTCTTGCACTCCAACTTCATGAAGGCTCTAGTCGCCGGTGTTCCGCCGCTCTTCGTGTACGTGAGCACGGCGTCGGGGTACGCGCATTGGTTCGACGGAGGAGAGTTTGTCGCTGCGGCGGCGGACTTCGGCATCTCGCACCCGCCCGGCCATCCACTCGCGTCGATCGTTCTCGGCGCAGCGAATCTGGCGCCGATCGGAGCTCTTTCGTTCCGCGTCGCTCTGGTCTGCTCGCTCCTCGGCGCGGTAGCGGCCGTCGCGTTGTTCTTTGCCTTCGAACATACCTTGAAGGTCGGCGGGATGATCCGGGACTCTCTACGGTTCCCGCTTGCGCTGGCGGCGACCTGGTGGGTGGTCGGGACGCAAGCCTGGTGGTTTCAAGCCGTGCGCCCCGAAGTCTACGCACTGCAAGCAGCCCTGTTGTGCATCGCGATGGAGCGGCTGCTTCGGGTTTCGCTCTCGGGGCCGAATGGAGACGTTCGGCCGCTCTATCATGCAGCGTTGGCGTTGGGCCTCGCGCTTGCCAACCATCACTACCTCGCCGTGCTCGCCGTCATTCCGTCCCTGTGGCTCCTGGTTGGCGTGTGGCGCACCTGGGGATGGCGTCCGTTCGCATGGTCGGCAGGTTTTCTGAGTGCGGGGCTCGTCACCTATCTCTACCTGCCGTTGCGCGCGCTTCAGGAGCCGTTTCTGAATCTTGGAAACCCCTCGACCGCGGGCCGGTTTCTTTGGGTCGTTACCGCCGAGGCTTTTCAGAAGAGCCTGTCCCCGGACGCGGTGGCGCCCTTTGGTGAACGCTTCTCCGATGTCTTGCTCGTGACCGGCGAAGACCTTCACGTCGTGACGTTGGTTGCCGCGCTGCTCGGCGCGTATTTCATGCTGCGGGTCCGAGCGTCCCGAAAATTCGGCCTTTTTTGGCTTACCGTATGGGCGGCCTACGCGCTCGGTCGCGCGATCCTCGGCTTCGTGAGCGGCAACCCCGACGCGCTCGCATACCTCATGCTGTCGTACGCCGCCCTAGCGATATTCGCAGTCTTTGCGATCGGTGTTCTGCTAAGCGCCCTCACGGAGGCGGTGCCGAACAGGCCGAGACTCGCACCGATACTCGGGGCCATCCTGGCGCTCCTGGCTTCGTTCCAATTCGTTCGCTCTTCGGAGGCCTCGTCGCTCGCCGACTTCGTAGACACCGATGTGTTCGACGACGGCCTCCGTCGTTCGCTGCCTCCACGTTCGATCGTATTGGCTCACAACCCGCAGACGATCTTTCGCTTTTGGGGTGGCGAGGCGGAGGAGCAGAATAGGCCGGACGTCACGATGATTCCGCTTCCGTTGCTGACGTATCCGAGCTTGGTCGATCGCTTCGTGAGAAACGAACCGGAGTTGACGCCGCTGCTGCGAAGCTATGTGCTCGACGGAACGCTCAGCGTGCCTGAGCTCCAAAGTCTCGCGGCACTGCGACCGGTGTACATCGAGATGGACGTCCGAGTGACGCAAGACATGATGGATCTCTTGGTCCCCGAGCATCTGTATCACCGTGTGTTGACCGCAAACACGACGGAGACCGACGAGGCTCAGGCCATGCACGCGCACGCTACACTTTGGGGCGACCTTTATCAGCGCATCGGGCACCCGATTGAGGAGCACACGAGCACCCAGCTGATTTGGCGGCACTATACAGATTCGCTGTATTTTGCGGCTGTTGGTGACACCAACGCCGCACTGCGGACCGTCGCGGCGGGCCTGGCGTTGAACCCGCATGCGCGCGAGCTCCAGATGATGCAGGACGCGTTGAAGGCGGCGACGCCGGGCGAACCCATCGATGTCACCCCGTTCACGATCCGTTGAAGACGAACCTCAAGGCGCCTGGCGTTCCGCTCTGCGGGCCCTCCGATAGACCTCATACAGGCTCTGTCGAATCTTCGGCGGAACGCTCCGTCGTAGATCGATCTTCCATGCGCCGGCCTGCTCGACGAGAACGATTGGCTGTAGCTCGGGCGATGCGGACGCGGCCCGTACTCGAGCGGTGCTGTCCTCGACTGTGATCAGGAGCTCGTCTTTGGCGACCACGAGCTGCCCGAACACGAATCCGCCAAGCGCGTGATCGTGCTCGCCCTGCCAATCTGAGAAGCACTTGCGGAACAGCTTCCCGTCGAGAAGCTCAAATCGCTCTCTAGCTTCCAATCGCCGCCGAGCTTCTTCTTGAGAGATGTCTTGGAGGTCGTACGCGCGGAAGAGTGAGTCGATCGTCGCACTGGGAGACTCGAAACCGGTCGGCGCCGATTCGGTCTTGCAAGACATACAAGACATACAAGACATCGAGGACGCAAGGACCAGGAGAGCTGCCGAGGTGAGGAGTATGGGGCGCACCCGGAGGTTATTGCGTCGTTTCAGACCGCTGTCTAACTATTGACGCACCCTTCACGATGCTTAACTTGCTGCCCAATGAGACTCGATAGACTCACCACCAAAACACGCGAAGCCTTGGTCGCTGCCCAGCAAAATGCAGCGGATCGGGGTAATCCCGAAGTTTATCCGGAGCACCTCCTGCTGGACCTTCTGGCGCAGGCTGGAGGCCTCGCCCCCGCGATCCTCGAGAAGGCAGGGGCCGACCTGCAGGGCCTGATCCGTGCCCTCGGCGCTATCCTCGATCGCATGCCGAAGGTCGCCGGCGGCGCGGAGCCCAGCATCTCGTCACGGCTTCGCGACGTGCTCAACGACGCTTGGAAGGAAACCGAAGCGATCAAGGACGAGTACACGTCCGCCGAGCACGTCCTCCTCGCGGCATACAAAGACACCGGGCTGAAGAAGGCGCTCGAAGCGCAAGGTGTGGATCGCGCGAAACTGTTGCAGGCCGTGCAAGAGGTACGTGGCAGCCAACGCGTGACCGACCCGGATCCGGAAGGGAAGTTCCAAGCCCTCGAGAAGTACACGAACGACCTGACCGAGGCTGCACGGCAAGGCAAGACCGACCCGGTGATTGGCCGAGACGAAGAGATTCGTCGCGTGATGCAGGTGCTCTCCCGCCGCACGAAAAACAACCCGGTCGTCATCGGAGGGCCAGGCGGCGGCAAGACCGCAATCGGGGAGGGGATCGCCCGCGGCATCGTTCAAGGAGACGTCCCGGAAGGGCTCAAAAACAAGAAGTTTCTCGCGCTAGACCTCGCCGCCATGATTGCCGGGGCGAAGTATCGCGGGGAGTTCGAGGAGCGCCTCAAGGCCGTGCTGCAAGAGATCGAATCGGCAAAGGGGGAGATCATTCTCTTCATCGACGAGCTGCATACCTTGGTTGGAGCGGGCGCTGCGGAAGGTTCGATGGACGCGAGCAACATGCTCAAGCCGGCCTTGGCGCGCGGGGAGCTGCGATGCGTTGGCGCCACCACGCTCGACGAGTACCGCAAGCACATTGAAAAGGACGCCGCGCTCGCGCGCCGGTTCCAGCCGGTTTTCGCGGGCGAGCCTTCGGTACACGACACCATCGGGATCCTGCGTGGGCTCAAAGAGCGCTACGAGATTCACCACGGCATTCGCATTCAAGATTCCGCGATCGTAGCCGCAGCAACCCTGAGCCAACGCTACATCACCGACCGCTTCTTGCCGGACAAGGCGATCGACCTCGTCGACGAAGCGGCCGCGCGGTTGAAGATGGAAATCGACTCCGTCCCTGCGCCGATCGACACCATTCAGCGAAAGCTCACGCAGCTCGAGATCGAACGGGAGGCACTGAAGAAGGAAGCGGACGACGCCAGCAAGAGGCGCCTCGCACACCTCGAGAAAGAGCTCTCCGAGCTTCAAGAGCAAGGCGATACGATGCGCGCGCAGTGGCTCCGCGAAAAGGAGCTCATCACGGAGATTCGCGAGAAGAAGGAGCTCGTCGAAAGCCTCCGGATCGACCTCGAGCGTGCCGAACGCACGACCGAATACGAGGAAGCCGCGCGGCTGCAGTATGGCGAGATTCCCGCTGCCGAGGCCACGGTGACCCAGGCGCAGCAGAATCTAGCCGAAGGTCAGACGAGCGGATCGTTCCTCAAGGAAGAGGTCACCGAGGAAGACATCGCCGAGGTCGTGTCCAAGTGGACGGGCATTCCGGTGAGCAAGATGCTCGAAGGCGAAAAGGACAAGCTCCTTCACATGGAGGACCGTTTGCGCGAGCGCGTAATCGGTCAGGACGAGGCAGTGGTCGCGGTGTCCAACGCAGTGAGGCGTTCGCGCGCGGGGCTGAGCGAGCCCAATCGCCCGATCGGCTCGTTCCTGTTCCTTGGGCCGACCGGCGTCGGCAAGACGGAGCTGGCCCGAGCGCTGGCTAATTTCTTGTTCGACGACGACAAGGCGATGATCCGGCTGGACATGAGCGAGTACATGGAGAAGCACTCCGTGGCTCGCCTCATCGGCGCACCTCCCGGATACGTTGGCTACGAAGAGGGCGGTCAGCTGACCGAGCCCGTGCGTCGACGTCCATACGCCGTCCTTCTCTTCGACGAAGTGGAGAAAGCCCACCCAGACGTGTGGAACGTGCTCCTGCAGGTGCTCGACGACGGGCGATTGACCGACGGCCAAGGGCGCACTGTCGACTTCAAGAATGTCGTCATCATCCTGACGTCGAACGTCGGGTCTCATCACATCATGGCCCTCGATGACGAGGAGTCGATGCGCAAAGCCGTCATGGAAGATCTCCGCGACTCTTTCCGTCCGGAGTTCCTCAACCGTCTCGACGAGACGATCATCTTTCATCGACTCGACCGAGCGCAGCTACGAAGCATCGTCGACGTGCAGCTCGCCATCTTCGAGAAGCGACTCGCCGAGCGCGACCTGCGCCTCGAGATCACCGACACCGCGAAAGATTTCCTCGCGAACGTCGGCTACGATCCGACGTACGGAGCCCGCCCGCTCAAGCGCGCGATTCAGCGCCATCTCGAGAACGGTTTGGCCGAAGACATTCTCGCGGGTCGCTTTTCGGCGGGCGACACCATTCGTGTCGACGCCGGCGACGGAAAGCTCGTGTTTGAAGGTGCTGGCCCCGCGAGCGGGGACGAAAGCAGCATTACCGCCTAATAGCGCAATGATTATCCCGCTTTAGGTAGGCTACCCCCGCTAAATCCAGGCCTCCTTGCGCGGCTGTGTACACTGTGTAAGCCTCCGGCGCTCGTAAGAGGAGCAGAAGCGTTCATGGTTGAGACCGTACAATGTAGACCTATCGAAGTTCACGTCGGTGAACGTGGACTCGAGCGCGCGGTCAAGCACCTCAAGCGTAAAATGGCGACCGAGGGCATTCTTCGTGAGCTCAAGCGTCGGCGTCACTACATGAAGCCCTCGATCAAGAAGCGGAAGAAGTCCGCTGAAGCTGCGCGCCGGCGTCGCAAGCGCGTTCGTCAGATCAGCGAGCGCCCGTTCTGAGGCGAAGCCTTCGGAGTTACTCCGGAGGCTTTTCGGTTTCTGGCTCGAGACGCAAACCTGGACCCCAGGCGAAGCGTTGGCCCGTGCGTGTTTCCAAGAAGCGAGCGAGCCGGTGGAAGTCGCTTCCGGTTTCGATGTAGCGCACGTCGGTCTGCAACGTCTGCGGATTGATGAGCTTCGAAAACTCGACGTACTGCAGGTCGAGCTGGCCGCTGACGCTTACCATGTGGCCGTCCAGCTGCTCCTCGACGAGCGCGCGAAACGCACCGATGCCGAGCTGGCTCGCAAGCATCACGTCGAACGCATGAGGAGGAGCACAGCGTGATTCGTAACCAAGCTGAATGTGCCGGACCTTCTTGCGCCGGCCGGTGCGCTCCTCGTATCGTGTTTGCACGCGGTTGGAAACCATCTTGGCGAGGTCGAACGCGCTCAGACGAATGTGCCCATGCTCGTCCCGCGGCATCCCGAGCAGAGCGTTCTCAGGCAGCAACTCGGAGAGACCTTCGGCGAGAACGACCGTGCCGTAGTATTGATCGCGCTTCTCCCGCTCGAGTATGACGTCGACGATGCGATCGACGAGCGCCGTAACCGAAAGGCGCCGCTGCGTGGTTTCTACCCCCGTGACCGGATCGATATATGTCTCGTCGACCGCGAGATCGCCGTATACGTCTTCGGGAGAAAGCACCATGTTGGCTTCGCCGGCGATCGCCACACCGTACGACAACCAACCCGCCTTGCGGCCCATCGTCTCGACGATGAAGTAGCCGCTGGTGGCGATGCAATCCGCGCGCAGATTCAACAGCTCCTTCGCCATCACGTCGACCGCCGTGAAGAACCCGAACGTGAAGTCGATGCCACGGTAGTCGTTGTCGATCGTCTTGGGCAAATGCACGATACGAACTCGGTTTTCCTCCGAGACGTGGTGGTTCTGATACTCGTAGAGGAAGTTCGCCGTCTTGAGGGTGTCGTCGCCGCCGATCGAGATGAGCGCATCGACATCGAGGTCGGCCAGGGCCCGATGAATCCTGCAAAGCCGCTCGGTTTTCTCGGGATCGAGTAGGTCCGAGGGGGTCTCGATAAGGGCGCCGGGGTTGACCCGCGCCGTTCCGATGATGACGCCTCGGCTATTGCGAAGTCCGCGAATGTCGGCAGGCATGAGCAAGCGATAGTGCTCGGCCTCGAGCATGGGATGAGCGACGGGATCGTACTCTTGGAGGTTGGTGTACCCGTGGAAGATACCGAGCACTTCGGTGCCAGCCTCCAAGAACGAAATCGCCGCCGCAGAGATCACTGCGTTGGCCGCCGGTGCAGGGCCGCCGGAAAAAATGATCGCAACTCGTTTCACCCCATTCACCACGCCGGACTGTAAGCCGCAGAGCGCCGGATTGCCATCCTTTGCGGCAGGCGCTCTACTCGGGCCAGCGGCATGGCGATCGACGCACAGAGCTTGGGCTACGAGGCCCCTCCCATCGAATTCAACTACACGTGGCGCGACACGGTGGTGTACGCACTCGGCGTCGGGGCATCCGCGGACGCGGAGCTCGATTACCTCTACGAGGGACGTGGCCCGAAAGTCCTTCCGACGTTTTGTACCATCCCGACGTTCGCAGCGTTCGATACGCTCGTCGATCGAATCGGCTGCGACCGACAGGGAATGGTCCACCACAGCCAGCAGATGGACCTCTTCAAGCCACTCCCCCCGAACGCACGGCTACGGGTCACGGGAAAGGTGGCGGGGCTCTACGATTTGAAGCGGCTCGCCATGTCGGTGTTTTCGATCGACGCCTACGACGAGGACGGCGACCTCATCATCCGGGGCGAGGTGACCTTGCTGTTGCGCAACGACGGAGGCTTTGGTGGCAAGCGCCCCCCCCAAACCGCGCGTGTAAACCCGCCGGACCGTGAGCCCGACTTCGAGATCCGCGACCAAATCGGACCCACGCAGGCGCTCCTCTACCGCCTGAGCGGCGACTACAACCCACTGCATGCCGATCCAGACTTTGCGGCGCAGGCGGGTTTCGACCGACCGATCTTGCATGGCTTGTGCACTTACGGGTACGCTGGCCGCGCAGTCGTCAAAGGGGCGTGTGGCGGAGATCCCGACAAGCTCGCGACCCTTCGAGGACAGTTCAGCAACCCGGTTTTCCCCGGCGACACCCTCATCATCCGTGGCTGGAACGAAGGGGAGCGCTTGATTCTGGGTGTCACGACGGAGCAGAGGCCCGAGAAGCCGTGCTTGAGCAACGCCTACGCCGTGCTGCGGTGAGAAAGCGCCGGGCGTTTTTCTTCTTGCCCAAGTAGTGATCCACACACAGGGTTCTTGGGTGACGTTTCTCTCCTTCCCCTCACGCGTCGCGCTTTTCGGCCTCTGTTTGACGCTGACGGCGGCAAGCGGTTGCACGGGAACTGCGCCGGCGGCGACCGAGGCTCCCCCGCCGCCGGTTCACGCCGCGACGATCGAGCCAGAGCCTGTCACGCCAATCTCTTCGGCAACCGCCGAGATCCTTGCGAATCGACAATCGAACATGCGCTCCGCGACGGCGGGACGGGTTGTCGAGGTTTTGGTCGAAGCAGGCGACCGCGCCAAAGAGGGAGACGTTCTCGTGCGTCTCGACGTGGGACGCTCAGCCTCTGCGGCACAGGCCGCCAACGCAGCCGTTGCCCAAAGTGAGGCGCGACTGAATCAGGCCCGGCGCGAACAAGCACGAACCAAGAAGCTGGTGCAGACGGGCGGTCTGCCTGAGCAGCGCTTGGACGACGCCGAAGACGCGGTGCGCCTCGCGTTGGCCGCTCGTGATGCTGCGCGCGCCGAGGCTCGCCTCGCTCGACGCGGTCTCACCGACGCGGTCGTCCGCGCCCCGTTTGGCGGAACCGTCGTCGAACGGACGGTCGAGCTCGGCGAATATCTCGCTCCTGGGAGCCCGTTGCTCACATTGGCAGATACGAGCCTGCTCAAAGCCCGCGTCTTGCTCGACCCGCGCGAGGCAATCGACGTCGCGGTGGGGTCCGTGGCGGTAGTCTCGGTGTACGCGCGACCGGGTGAGACGTTTAGCGGCAAGGTCGTCCGAGTGGGCGAGGTCATCGACCCGCGTACCCGGCGCCTTCCGGTCGAGGTCGAAATCGACGACCATGATGGGCGACTGCGCCCCGGCTTGGTGGCCAGGTTCTTGGTCGAAACCGGCGCGCCGAGGATGGTGATGCGGGTGCCTCTCGAAGGGGTGTTCGAGCGCTTTGGACGCCAGCATGTGTACGTCATCTCGGACGGAATCGCGCACCGGCGCTCGATCGTGCTCGGCCTCGTGGGCGCTGGTTTTGCCGAAGTTACGGAAGGCATCGAGCCGGGCGAGACGGTCGTAATCAAGGGCGTCACCCGCGTCGTGGACGGGTCGAAAGTCCGAGTGGTGCCGGTCGAGACAGCCTCCGCGTCATCGACGGAACACCCTAGCGAGCCATGAGCATCCCCGCCTTCGCAGTCCGTCAGCACGTGCTCGTCAATCTCGTGGCGATCTCGGCGATTCTGATCGGTGCATTGGTGATGGGGAGGATGCACCGGGAGTCGCTGCCGACGATGCCCACCGGCTGGGGCAACATCACCACGGTCTACGTGGGAGCATCGCCCGAGGAGATCGAGCAGCTCGTCACGATCCCAATCGAGAACGCGGTCGGTGATGTCGACGAGGTCGAAGAGATCTGGGGTGTGTCGAAAGAAGGCGTGTCTTACGTGAGCTTCCACTTCGACGCCGATGTCGACGACATCACCAGCGCGATGATGGAGGTCTCGAACGAGATCAATCGCATTGATGACTTGCCGATCGACGCGGAGCGCCCAGTCGTACGGGAAGTGAAGGTCGACTTCCCGACGATCGCGGTGGCGATCCGCGGCGAGGTCCCCGAAGTGGTGCTGCGCCAGGTCGGTAAGGACATGGCGGACCGAGTCGAGCGGCTGCCGGGGGTGTCGGGCACGTGGCGCAACGGCATACGAGACAGGGAATTCCGGGTCGATGTCGACCCGGACCGCCTCGCCGCATATCGGCTTTCCCTCACGGCGGTCACCGAAGCGGTTCGGTTCCGCGCGGCCAACGTCCCGGCCGGGACCACCAAGGGACCAGGCGATGCGCGGCTCGTCCGCGGGATGACGCGGGTCAACGACGTCGAGGAGCTGTCCAATGTCGTCATCCGGCCCGACGCCCAAGGTGGATCGGTACGCGTCGGTGATGTCGCGGAGGTGAAAGATACGTTCGCGCCCGGGAAGTTCAGCGGACGCGTGAACGGGGAACCGGCGATCGTGCTGACCGTTCGAAAAGAAGAGCAGGCGGACAGCGTGCAAATCAGCGAAGCCGTGCACGCATTGGTCGATCGCGTGCGACCGACCCTTCCGCCAGGGGTAACGATCGACTTGTTTGGCGACGCTGCTGCTGAGGTCGAGCACTCTCTAGGCACGCTCTACGCAAACGCCGCGCTGGGGCTTCTGTTTGTGCTGCTTCTCTTGTGGGTCGCGATCGGCGCGCGGAACGCAACGATGGCCGCGGTGGGGCTTCCGGTCGCCCTGGCGGGCGCGATCATCGCAATGCACATGATGGGCATCACGATCAACATGATGTCCCTCCTGGCGTTAATTCTGTGCTTGGGCGTCGTGGTCGATGACGCCATCATCATCATCGAAAACATCTACCGGCACATGGAGGAGGGAATGCCGCGGAGAAAAGCGGCGGTGATCGGTACGCAAGAGGTCTTCTGGCCGGTCGTGGCGTCGACGCTAACCAGTTGGGCTGCGTTCTTGCCACTGCTCCTGATGGAAGGCGTGCTCGGGGATTTCTTCGCGATCATTCCCAAGGTCGTCGTGGCGTCGCTCGCCGCGTCGCTCGTCGAAGCGATGTTCATCTTGCCGAGCCACATGGCGGATTTTGGGAAGCTTTCGCGTCTCAAGGACGACGAATCCGGACCTCCGAAAACACGCCTACAGCGAACGAGCACACGTGTCGTAGACACCTACGAACGCATTCTTCGGTGGTCGCTTCAGCACCGAGCCACGATCGTCTTTGGCGCGTACGGCCTGTGTATCTTGATGGTTGCTGCCGCCTTTACGGTCAAAGACGTGATCCTCTTCACCGAAGGCGATCCGGACATGTTCGACGTGCGCGTCCGCATGCCGACCGACGCCTCGAAAGAGGAAACTGAAGCGCTCTTGACGGAGCTCGAGGCACGTATCCTCGAGCTCGACAATCCCGACGTGGAAGCGACGCTTGCTGTGCGCGGCATGGCGAGGACGAACATGGGAATAAGCTCCGGTGATCACATGGGCATGGTCACCGTGTTCGTCGTACCGGCGACAGAGCGCAGCAGCTTCCACGGCGGCCGCGATTTGGTGACCCAAGTGAGCGGGCTGTACGACGACGTCGTTGGTCCGGCGCGGCTCGAGGTCGTCGAAGTGAGGCCCGGCCCACCGCGTGGCGCGCCGGTGGCCGTGCGCATCCGCGGCGACGATTACGAACGCCTCGTCGAGCTCGCGGAGCAAGTGTTGGCGGAGGTTCGCATCACGAAGGGGACCCGTAACTCGAGCCACGACTACGAGCTCGGGAAACAGGAGCTGCAGATCAAAGTCGACGAGGAACGCGCAGCGCTGCATGGGCTCACTCCAGAGATGGTCAGCCGGTGGCTGCGAAGCGCGTTTGGGGCGAGCCCTGCAGCAACTCTCCGTGAAGGGGATGACGAGATCGACATCGTCGTGCAGCTGCGAGAGGAGGTGCAACAGGACCCAGCCCGCATCGCGTCGTTGCAGCTCATCGCGCCCAACGGGGACGAGGTGGCGATCCGTGAGATCGCGGATGTGTCGCATGGACGCGGCCCTGGCGTGATCCGCCGCTATCAACAGAAACGCGTCGTCAGCGTGCTTTCGGGTATCGACGAAGAAATCACGAACAGCGGAGAGGTAAACTCGACGCTCCAAGAACAGCTCAGGCCGCTCGAAGCCGCAAACCCCGACATTCGCTTCGAATATGGTGGGCAGTTCGAGGACACCGAAGAATCCGTCCAGTCGTTGCTCCAAGCGTTCGTCGTCGCAATGCTGCTGATCTACACGATCCTAGCGACGCAATTCCGGAGCTTCTCCCAGCCTTCGGTCGTGATGGCGGCAATTCCGCTGTCCTTCATCGGTGTGGCGGGCGGTTTCCTGCTCAGCCCGAAACCCATCGGACTGATTGCCCTCGTGGGTGTGGTCGGGCTGACTGGGATCGTGGTCAACGACTCGTTGGTGTTGGTCGACTTCATCAACAAGCGGCGAGATCGCGGCATGGCCCTCGACGAAGCGATCGTCGAGTCAGGAAGGCTGCGTCTAAGGCCGATCTTTTTGACCAGCGTGACCACGATTGCAGGGCTCTTTCCCTTGTCGCTCGCAACGGAGAGCCTCCCGCACCTCGCCCCGATGGCACAGGTGATCGTCTCCGGCCTGACCTTCTCGACACTGCTTACCCTATTGGTGGTGCCGTGCTTGTACCGACTCGACGTGGACCTGGCGGCGCGCGCATCCAAGTGGTTTGCGCCAATGAAGCGATGGGCCACGGACCCGGGGGCCGCGGCGGTGGACGAGACGGCCGACAGGACGGCAGAGTAGCGCCGCGTCGGCCCGTGGCGGCCGACGCGGGGAGCTGCTACGCGCAGACCATGGCCAAGCGTTTCGACAACCAAGTCGTTTGGATCACGGGCGGCGGCAGCGGGATTGGACGCGCGCTTGCCCTGGGTTTCGCGGATGAAGGGGCCATCGTAGCGGTGTCGGGTAGGCGCGAAGACCGCCTTCGAGAGGTGGTGCAAGAGCTCGAGGCGCGTGGCGCCAAGGGGCTTGCCGTTCGATGCGACGTCACCGACGAGGCATCGGTAGCGGAGGCCGTACAAAAGGTCGTGCGCACGTTCGGGGGTCTCGATGTCGCGGTCGCCAATGCCGGTTTTTCCGTTGCCGGACGGATCGAGAAGCTCTCCGCGGCCGACTGGCGGCGCCAGCTCGACGTCAACGTGATCGGTACCGCCATGACCGCGCGCTACGCGATCCCCCACCTGCGCGAACGCAAAGGGCGCCTGGCTCTCGTGGGGAGTGTGGCCGCGATGGTGTCGACGCCGGGAGTCGGCGCGTACTCCGCGTCGAAATACGCAGTACGGGCCATCGGCCAGGCGCTCGCCGTCGAGCTTCACGGCAGCGGCGTGACGTGCACCACGATCCACCCGGGTTTCATCGAGAGCGAAATCGCCCAGGTCGACAACCAGGGCCGCTACGACGCGTCCCGTACCGATGGTCGTCCGAAGAACCTCATGTGGCCGGCCCCCCGCGCGGCGCGCGCGATGATCGACGCGATCGCACGGCGGAAGCGCGAGTACACGTTTACGGGGCACGGCAAGCTGGGCGCGTTTGCGGGACGCCACGCCCCCGGGGTCGTCCACTTCGGGCTGACGCGCGGCAAAAGCAAAAAGAAGTAACCTCTACTGCACGACGATGCGGAACATGAAGATGATATAGGTCTCCTTGCGGCCCTTGATGTCCTGCCGCAGCGCGACTTCGGCGCCAATCTTCCCCTTGACGTAACCCGCGCCCGCCGTGATTTGGTTGAGATGGCGGCCCTGGTCGCGTCGGTACCCAAAGCGGAGCGGGACCATCTCGCCAGCGGTATAGCTCACGCCCGCGCCGGCAATCAGCTTCGTCGTTTTGAACGTGGTGAAGTCGAAGAGCACGTCGCCGCCGACGCTGAAGCTGTCGACCGGCGCGAGGCTCACGCTGCCCCCAGCCATCTGAGGAGCCAGCGCCGAGTGAGTCTTGATGAGGTTGTAGCCGAGGCCCGACACGCGGAGCCAAGGAATAGGCGTGACCGTCAGTGATGCGTCCATCGTGACGCCCTCGAAGGAGGGACCGAGCCGCTGACCTTCGGAGCGATCGGCCTTCAGCTTTGCCCAGCGAAAGGCGACCCCGAGCCCCAGCTGAGGGACGGCTTGGATCCCAATGCCCGAGCGCCAATCCCAACCGCTGTATCGCCTGTTCTCTCCGGAGAACACACCGCGGAAGCTGGTGCCCATCGCGATCTTCTTGCTGGTCGTCGAGTCACTGATCGAGCTGCCGATCGTCCAGTACGTTCCGCCGTTGCTCTTGCTGCCAGGAATGAGCTGCGAGAACGTGTCGACGTCGTACGTCGAGACGGCGGCCATGTTGGAGGTGTTGTACGCGAGCGCCGAGACTCCGATGGCACCAGCTCGCGCACCGGAGCCCATCGCCAACCCGTAGGTCGTGTCGAGCGTATCCTCGGTGGGTATGAGGTCGGGGCTGGCAACGCCGCCGACACCCGACGGTGCTTGCTGCGCCCACGCGACTCGCGCTGGGCACAATGCGGTCAGGAGACAGACGATCGCCGTCCCCCATAAAGCTCGTATTCCCCCCATAGATAGTACTCCCGGGGAAGCTAACAGCGATGGATCGCCCTTCCAAATTGTCGTCTTGGCCGGCTCTGCGCACCGGGACGAACGGTGAACGCGGTCGCTCGAAACCCGACGGAAACATCGTGAGTTGTCGGTGGATAAGTTGTGGAACCGACACGCGACTCGTACCGTTTGGGTGCAATCGAGCACCCGAAAAGCCAACAACAGCTGTGGACGAAATGGGAGTGAGAACGCGCTTGATGTCGCGCAAACGATAACAAGACGTAATTCGGAATGATCACAGCACTTTGTCAACCGCGAAAATACAACGCGTAAACATGTGCATGTACCTGTCAAAAAAACTGCGCGTTAATCTTTCGCGATCACAAGTGGTTAGAAATTTGTTTGTCGATTCCCGTAGACGGTTCTGAAACTCGTTGCTAGTTTCGGCGCCCTTCACTCGAAGGACACCAGTCGGCGGTTGCCAGGGTCGGTGAATGTTGGTGGATAAATTGCCGATCGCTCGGTTCAGGCTAGCTGTGGATAGCTTGGGGACGTTAGCGTCGAATTGTGAGCTTTTCGGGGGTAAGGAGACGATGGAACAATTGTGGGAACAAACGCTGGGAAGTCTGAAGGGACACCTCTCGAACGAGAACTTTGACACGTGGCTGCGGCCTCTTCAGTTCGGTGGCATCGAGAACGACTCCATCGTTCTGCGCATCCCGAATCAGTTCTTTGCCGAGTGGATCTCAGCGCACTACCTCGACATGATCCTCGAGACTTTGCAGACCACAGCCGGCGACACCCCCGTGCCGCAGAAGGTTCGCTGGGAGCTCGATGAGACGCTGCGCGACAAGGCACAAACCACGCGCGAATCGACCCCACCGCCTGCCCCCCGTGCGCCACGCGCGACGCCAAAGGCTCCACAGAACGCCGATCTCAACCCAAAGTACCGGTTCAAAAACTTCGTCGTGGGGCCAGCAAATCAGCTCGCACACGCAGCCAGCGTTGCTTGCGGCTCCGATCCCGGCAGTCGGTACAACCCGCTCTTCATCTATGGAGGCGTGGGTCTCGGCAAGACCCATCTGGTCAACGCGATCGGCCACGCCGTCCTGCAGCGCAACCCGCGATCGCGGGTTCGTTACGTATCGGCGGAACAATTCACCAACGAATTCATCTGGTCGTTGCAGAACCACCAGATCAATACATTCAGAGAGCGGTACCGGACGCAGTGCGACGTCTTGTTGATGGATGACATCCAGTTCCTGGCCGGCCGGGAGCAGACTCAAGAAGAATTCTTCCACACGTTCAACGCCCTGTATCACTCCGACAAGCAGATCGTCGTCACGTCGGACGTCTACCCACATCACATCTCGGAGATGCAGGAACGTCTGATCAGTCGCTTTCAATCTGGGATGGTCGCCGACGTCCAGGCACCTGAGCTCGATACCCGCATCGCCATCTTGCAGCAGAAGGCCGAGGGCGAAGGAATCGAGCTTCGGAGCGAGGTCGCTCTCTTTTTGGCACAAACTGTTCGCAGCAACGTCCGGGAGCTCGAAGGCACCCTCCTGAGAATTGCTGTGAAGGCCGAGCTGCTCGGGCTTCCGATGGACCTCGAGCTAGCCAAGGAGACAATGCGAACCGCCGTCCCGAACCAGGACACCGAGACGAGCGTCGAAGACATCCAACGCATCGCGTGTGGCTACTTCGGCATCCGGTTGGCCGACCTCAAATCTCGACGGCGTCACCGCGCAGTCAGCTTTCCTCGTATGATCGCGATGTATATTTGCAGGCAGCGGCTCGGAACCAGTTACCCAGAGCTGGGAGAACGCTTCGGCGGAAAAGACCACACCACGGTCATCAGCGCCGTTCGCAAGATCAGTGGCCTGGTCGAAGAGCAAGACGAACGGGTTCTGGGCGCCCTGGGTGCCATCGAGCGCAAGCTCGGTATCTGAATGGCGCCGCAATTTTCGCCTCATGGGGGCCGTGTGGGAGGTCTGGGCTAGCCGGGCCTTCCACACGCTTTTGGTGTATACCAGCGCCTGTGCTCAGGCTGCGATCAACCTGGGGAATGACCCTGGGAATCACTCACAGCAGGGGCTCTCCCCATTCGGCCCAGGATTCTTCATCGTCTCGGAAATCGACCAAAGCTTAGTTCTTCCAACGGGTTACCTTGCTTCATTCACAATTCACAGCTGTTAAGACGAAGACTAATTTTAAAATTTATAGATCTAACGCGGTGGATAAACAGACACAGTCATCTAGGAAGTGAACCGAACCATGGAGCTCACGATCGACAAGCAACAGTTCCTCCGGGGTCTTGCACGGACCCACGGTGTAGCTGATCGCAAAAGCTCGATGCACATCTTGTCCAACGTGCTGCTTACAGCGGAAGGCCCAGACCGGCTTCGCCTGTCCGCGACCGATCTCTATCTCGGTGTGACTGCAGTCGTTCCTGCGAACATCAAGAAGGGCGGAATGATTGCCGTCGCGGCGCGCACGCTCTTCGACATCGTCAAGAATCTCCCCGAGGGTGAGGTCAGCTGGAAGGTCAGCGACAGCCACGCGGTCGAGCTCAAGTGCGGCAAGGTTCGGTACCGCATCCCCGCGATGCCGGGAGAAGATTTCCCTCCGCTGCCCAATCCGGGCGATGCGGATTTCGCGCATCTCGAGACCGCCCGTCTCGCGGAGTTGATCGCGCTAACGCAGTATTCGATGTCTCACGATGATACCCGCCCGCATCTAGCCGGGACGCTTTTCGAAGGTGACGGCAAGGTGGTTCGGATGGTGACCACGGACGGCCATCGCTTATCGAAAGCGGAGCAGAAGATCGGCGGGAAGGGATCCATGATGAACTTCAGCATGCTGGTCCCGCACAAGGGGATCAGCGAGCTGAAGCGACTTTTGGACGACGTCAAAGCCGGGAAGGGCAAAGGCGAAGATGCGCCGACCATTGGCATCGCGACCTCTGGCGGGAACGCGTTCTTTCAGCGTCCAGACCTTTGCCTGAGCGTGAAGCTCGCCGACGAGAACTTCCCTCCGTACAACAAGGTCATCCCCAGCAAGCAAAGTCGAACGGTCATCGCTGCGCGCGGGCCCTTGGTCGAGGCGTTGAGACGCATCAGCTTGGTGGCAAACGACAAGAGCGGCGGCGTTCAGCTGATGATCGCGCCGGGCCTGTTGCGGTTGCAAAGCCAGAACCCCGAAGTCGGCGAAGGCAGCGAGGAGGTCGACGTCGATTACGCCGGTGATGAGCTTAAAATCGGCTTCAATGCGCGATATCTGCTCGATGTGCTCAGCGCGATGTCGTACGACGAGGTTGCGATCGAGCTCAGTGGGGAACGTGACCCCGGGGTGGTGAAGCCTGTCGGTGACAATACCGATTTCATCGGCGTCATCATGCCAATGCGCATCTAGTCGAGTGGGGCAGGGCGTTGACCTCGGATTCGCGGAGCGCGGAGACCCCAAGCCGGGTGACAGCCCTGCGCGTGCACGGCTTTCGAAACCTCCAATCCCTGGCGTTCGAGCCTGGGTCGCATTTCAATGTGATCCATGGCGACAATGGAGCGGGGAAATCCAACCTGCTCGAGGCGATCTACTACCTTGGGGCCCTCAAGAGCTTTCGTGGGGCGAAGACGGACGACCTGATCATGCTCGAGTCGGACAGCGCTTCGCTGGAAGCAACCTTGGAGGGAGGGCCGGCGCCTCACAAGCTCCGGATCGACATCGGTCGCTCGCAGCGACGCCGCCTTCAGCTCGATGGCAAACGTCCACGCTCGACCAGCGCGTGGCATCAGACTGTCAGGATGGTGTTGTTTCATCCGGGAGACCTGATCCTTGCTTCAGGGGCGCCCGATAGACGCCGCGCGTTTCTCGACCGAATGCTCGAGCAGATGGATCCGATCTACGGCTCGACCCTTGCAAGCTACGAGAAGGCCCTTCGGAGCCGCAACCGCTTGCTCAAGGAGGAGCGTACTGACCGACGTTCAGTTCGGGCCTATGATGCCATCCTGAGCAAGGCAGGGGCTATTGTCGGGCAGGCCCGCCGACGGTTGATCGATGACCTGGCGCCGAGGGTCGTGCGCGCGTTCTCCGATGTGTTCGCTGGTGATACCCCCCTTGGGGTTCGGTACTTGCCACGCGTCGAACCCACTGAGGACGCAATTGCCGAAGCGCTCGAACGTTCGTTCGACAAAGATCGAGCCCGCGGTTTCACGGCGGATGGACCGCATGGGGACGACCTGGAGTTGCGGCTACACGACGTAGGAGCGCGTCATCACGGCTCGCAAGGACAGCATCGGACCATCGTTCTCGCACTCAAGACCGCGGAGCTCGACCTGTTGAGCGAGCGCACGGGTAGGGTGCCCATCCTGTTGCTGGATGATGTATCGAGCGAGCTCGACCGAAGCCGAAATCGCAGGTTTTTCGAGGTGTTGAGCCACACGGGCGGGCAGGTTTTCCTAACCACCACGCATCCGGAGTTCATCTTGCTGGAGAACGACCGGGTTGATTTTCAAGTTCACGCCGGGCGCCTCACTCGATGATCTTGGCGCTCTTGATGTAGTCGAGCTTCGGGAAGCTCTCCCGGAGGTAGGTGTTGCCCTCTGCCTGCATTCGCCCTTGGTCGGGGCCGCGGCCGCGAGGGGCTCCTTCGCCGTAGCCATCGTAGAGCCCTTCGACCGGCGCCATGTCTTTGATCTTGCCGAACGGTGCAAAGCCCATCCCGTCGAGGCGGGAGTTGTCCGCGAAGCTGATGAAGAACTGCGTCGTTCGCGAGTTCGGGCCCGACGTTGCGAAGGTCACGGTGCCGCGCGCGTTGCTGGCCTTGACGGGGTCGTCGGGGATCGGATTCTTGCGCCACTCCACGTTGAGCGCGGGATCCCCACTGATGCCGACCTGCGCCATGAACCCATTGATGACGCGGAAGAATGCGACGTCGGTGTAGTAGCCGTTTTGCACCAGCTCGTAGAAGCGGTCGGCGCCATGCGGGGCCCAATCGCGGCGAACGTCGATCACGATTGCGCCTTTGGTGGTGTCGAGCTCGACGGTGTACTGATCGGGCGCTTGTCCTTCTTGGGTCACCGTTTTGGCCTCCTTGGCCTCCTCCTGAGCCGGCGCAGAGCTTTCCTCGCCTTGGCTCGTGCTCTGCGCGTCTTTTTCTTTCGGGCACCCAACCAGGAGTGCGCCGGCCAACATGAATAGGGCTGCGGTTCGCATGCGCGTACCTTGGCAAGCTCGGGCCCGAGCGCAAGCGATCAGGCGACTAGGCGTCGAACAGGCCGCGCAATTTCTTGAGGAAGCTCGCTTGCTGCGGGTGGGTCTCGTCGCCAATTTCTTGAGCCAGCTCGGTGATCAGCTTGCGCTGACGCCGGCTCACTTCCTGCGGTACCTCGACGACGACGGTCACGAGCTGATCGCCTTTTCCGTAGCCTCCGTAGACCGGAATTCCTTTGCCCCGCAGGCGGAATATCTTTCCGGACTGCGTTCCGGGAGGGACGTTCATGACCACTTTGCCGTCGAGTGTGGGGACATCGATGCTCGCGCCGAGCACGGCCTGGGGAAACGAAATCGGAATCGACACCAGGATGTCGGCGCCCTCGCGCTGGAACAGCGAGTGGTCGCTGACCTTGATGTTGATATGGAGGTCACCATTGCCGCCTGGGCTCGCTTCGCCCGCGCCTCGGACGGTGCGGACCGCGCCGTCTTGAACCCCGGCGGGTATCTTCACGTTCATCGCTTCGGAGCGTATCTTGCTGCCAGTGCCTTTGCATGCGTCGCACGGCGTCGGAATCTTCTTGCCGGTGCCGCGGCACGCGTGACACGGTCGCGTGGCGGCAAAGAGGCCGCGCTGATACTTTACCTGCGCGCGGCCTTGGCAGACGTTGCACTTGTGGATGGGTGTGCCGGGCGCGGCGCCTGATCCGCTGCACGTTGTGCAGGGTGCCGGGCGACTGACGTCGATCTTCTTGTCGATGCCGAGCGCCGCCTGGACGAATGAAATCTCCAGGTCGTAGGTGAGGTCGCGACCCCCTCTGCGCTTGCGGCGCCCGCCACTGAACACCTCGCCGAACAAGCCTTCGAGGATCTCGCTCACGGCGCCGAAGTCGCCGGCTTCGAAACCTGCGCCGCCGCTTTCGAACGCCGCATGACCGAATCGGTCGTACTGCTTGCGTCGATCCGGGTCACTCAGGACGGCGTACGCCTCGCTTGCTTCTTTGAAGGAATCCTCGGCCGCCGGGTCATCCGGGTTGCGGTCGGGGTGGTACTTCATCGCGAGCGCACGATAGCTTTGCTTGATCTCGTCGCCGGCGGCGGTGCGGCTGACTTCGAGAATCACATAGTAATCACGCTTGGACACTGGTTTTGGAGTGTAGACGCGCGGCCTGTACGCGCAAACGGCATGGAAAAGTATTCTAGAGTGTGGGAGGGGGAGGCAGATGTCGGTCGCCGAGCTCGAGATTGAAGAGGGGGACGCGGGACATAGGGTCGATGTGGTGCTTGCCCGTCGCGTTCCGGAGCTCAGCCGAGCCAGGGCAAAAAAGCTTATCGAAGAAGGCGCCGTTCGGGTTGACGGGCGCCGGGTGAAGAAGAGCTTCACCGTGTCCGTGGGCGACCGCGTCACCGTGGAGAGCGTTCCGGGGCCGGTTGATTTCTACGCTGCACCCGACCCGGATCTGGCGTTGGAAGTGCTCGTCGAAAACGAGGGCTACGTGGTCGTCGACAAGCCCGCGGGAGTCCCGAGTCATCCGTTGAAGGAAGGCGAGCTCGGCACCTTGGCTGGTGCGTTGGTCGCGCGCTATCCGGAGATGCGCGACGTTGGCTACAGCAAACGGGAGCCGGGCATCCTCCATCGACTCGACAACGACACTTCAGGCGTGATGCTCGCGGCCCGAGACCAAGCGACGTTCGATGCGCTCCGCCAACAACTCCAGGCCGGCGAGATCGAAAAAAGATACCTCGCTCGCTGCCAAGGCATCGTCCCCGCGCCGATCATCATCGACACGCCGATCGCCAACGATCCCCGCGACAGCCGCAGAGTGCGTGCCTGCACCGACCCCCGCGAGATCAAACGCCTCCGCGCGCAACCCGCAACGACCGAGGTGCTCACCAGCACCCCCGCCGAACACGGCTCGCTCATCGAAGTCCGCGCCAACAACGCCCGCCGCCACCAAATCCGAGTCCACCTGGCCTCAATAGGCCACCCCCTCCTAGGCGACCCTCTCTACGGCGGCTCCTCGCCCGGCCGGCACCTCCTCCACGCGGTTTCCATCCAGCTAGGGACAGGATCCGCCATCGTAAGCCCATGGAATCACAGTCGGTGAGTTGGAGGGGGGGATCCCGTCCCCTAAAACGGGATGCGTAGGCCTGTTTGGGCGACTACTTGGTTGCCGTAGGCGTTGGTGTTCCAGCGGTAGTTGAAGCTGATGTCGAACTGAGCGCCGGCGATGGAGCGGTGGGCTTTGCCTTCTAGGAAGGCGCCGAGAACGAGGAGCTGGATGCCGAGCTCGTTGATGTGGAAGGCGCTCAGCTTGGGGTCGGCGGTGACGTATGGGTCCTCGAAGGTGTAATCGTTGGGGTCGCTCTTGTAGAAGAACGCGGCCGTCTGGGTGTAGTAGCGGTAGCGCAAGCGAGTTTGAAAGAACGGAGACATTTCTTGGTAGATGCGAAACTCTGGGTTGATCGCGCCGAGCTTCCAATTGTCGACGTACGAGCGGTAGAGAATTTGTAGCGAGGTGCGCGACCGAGGGATGTACCAAGCGAGTCGCGAGGACAGCAGCTGACGAAAACGTTGATCAGGGTGCTCTTCCGGACGTTGGCCTCCCAATACCGATCGATAGGGGTTGGCGAGGAAACCCCACTGGTACGTAAAGTCGTACGCGACCTCGAGCACGAGGGTGCGCGTCAGGACCTGCTCCCAGCCAGCCGCCAGTGAAATCGCGTCGAGAGTTTCTCTGTATCGATCAGCGCTCGTACCCCCCATGTTGCCAGGCCGTTGCTGCGATCCACCCCGGAAATTCTGGCCGATTTCGTCGTGGCGATAGCTGATTCGACCCCGAAACATCGTCGCCCGGTCGGCGAGCCAAATCGTCGGCTGGAAGAGCGTGGCGAACGAGAAGTAGTCCGGTTCGCGACTGAACCGAAAACCCCCGAACAGGTCGACGGGGTTCTCGCGCTCCACGAACTCGTGGCCTCCTTTCAGGTCCACGTCGTGACGCACTTCGGTGAAGCGCGTGTCCTCGAGCGCGCCTGCCGCGATGCTCGCGCTCGTGATTGAATCGATCAAATAGTCGACGCGTATGCGACTGCCTTGCGGAGCTTCGAGTTGCGCGATGATCTCGGGGGCGAGAACTCGCGTGCTTCGGTCCCAGTAGTAGTTGCCGCGCAACTGCGCATCACCTGTCCAAGTGCCCGTGACCGCGTCTGCGTCGGAGTGCGTAGGGTACAAACCGAGTAGCATGATGCCCACAGCCAAGAGCAAGCGGAGCACCATCGATCTCGACCTCGGGCGTGGTGCTCTTAGTTGCACCCGCATCCCCCGCCGGCGGTTCCGAGACCTCCGGTGGCGCCTTCACGGGCGTCGAGGACGTGGGTGTAGAACTTCGCTTCGGTCGCCTCGCGCTCGAAGTCCATGCTTGGACGGGAAAGGTACTCGCGCTCGTAAGGCTTGACCGTTGCGCAGCCGGCGGCCGTACAAAGGGCAATGACGACCGTGAGCTTCAGTGCACGGATGAGGCGTTTTCGTCGCGTTTTTGGGTGGTCATATACAGCGCGAGGGCGACGAGAGGAGTTAGAACGAGTCGGGTGGTGGTTCGCATCCATGGGTGCTCAGCAATGATATCGGCCGCGTACGGGCCGACCGAATAATACGCATCGACGAACGCGCGGCCCGTGGGGTTGGTCATCAGGTAACGGTCACGAAAGCGCCGGAGCGCCCAAATCTCATCGGCCAACGGCGAGCCATAGGCCGCGGTGGCAACGAAGCACGGAGGAACGGTGGTGAAGTCGATCGAGGTCGTCATCAGGCCGGCGGTGACGGGGTCACTCTGCCCTTGGCATAGGTCCGTCGCCGTGATCTCCAGCTCGTATTGGGTCTCGTGCGCATCGAACGCCGCGTTGACGACGATGACGTCGCCGGGGTCCAGGCAATCGCCGTCCCCGTCGACGTCGACTCCGTTCTCGCACTCACCGTCTTCGTTCGCGACATACGGAGCACAAAGGATCTCGGAAGCGGCGCCACCACTACACTCCGAATCGACAGGGATATGCAGGCCGTCTCCCTGAATGGGTTTGCCAGCGCTGGTGATCTCGAGGGCATGGGCGTCTTCGGTGACCACGCTGTTGACGAGGATCTTGCTCGCCAGGACTTTGTATTGACGCAGCGGACGAGCGCTCTCGGGCACCGTGAACCGAAGGCGACCGACGACGTGGGACCACTTCGAATTCGGGTGATTTTCCATGGTGAAATCCGAGATTCCTGCGGGCTGCGCCTGTTCGTCGCACAACCCTAAGCAGGTTCCATCTTCAGTGCAGATGAAGCCCATCCCGCACGCGGCGTCGTCGGCACAGTCCTGGCCGCAAATGTCGGGAGGCTCCGGCTCGCTGCAGATGTTGGTGGCCAGGACGACGAGCTTGAAACGTGCGCCTGTCGCATCGGGACGCAACCGGTCGGCTCCGCTGCCAGGGGCGTTGTCGGGGTCGTCGCTGATCGAAGAGTCCATCGTGAAGAGCTCGCCGGAGTCACCATGCAGGCTTGCGTAACCAGCAGGCTCCGACGTTTCGTGCTCGGCGACCACCGGGCCCAAGGTGAAAGGCACGGCGTACACGACGGAGGGCTGCCCTCGGTAGGGATAGCCGTAGGTTTGAGACCAGAAGTCCCACATCTCCGACAAGGGTGTCGGGTAGGTCTCCTCGTTGAAGATGTCGTTGTAATCGCCCTCGACGTTGACTTCGATCCAGGCCGTGTATTCGCCGTCTTCCCAGTCTTGCGGAGTGATGTATTGAATCGTCCGTGGCACGTCTCCCGTGGGCGTCGCCATGGTCACCGCGTCGATGTTTGGCATGACACGGCGCGTCTCTTGCACGAATCGCCCCACGTCGGGATGGTCGAACTGACCTAGACCCTCGACGTCGCGGCGGGGCGGATAGATCGAGCCAGCGCCGAGAGGACGCATGCTGTCGGAGCCAGAGGGTTCGACGAATGGCTCAGCATATCCGTTGCGGACATCGTCATCTGTCAGGAAACGGCCTTTGTCGCTGTTGAAGACGCTTGCGCAGGTAATGGCGTCGAGCGCTTCGCGCGTCGTCGTGGTCTGGTCGAACGAGAGGCAGAAGTGCGAATCTGGAGATGCGTCGACCGAAGTACGCGACGCGAATCCCTCTGAAGTGCGGTCTTGAAAGATCACCATGGGAAACGGCTCGGCGCCCGGCGCGTTCGCTCGCCCATGCCCCCAGATGGGCAAGATCCCTTCGCGGCGTCCGTAGGGCCATCGAAAGCCGCTGTTCATCTGGAGCGCCCCGGGCCGGTTGCCGACGCCACGCAGCGCGACCGATGACGTTAGGACCACCGTCTCCATGAAGGTGCCGTCGGCATCTTCGATCCAGATCGCAACTTGGGCGCGCTTGGTCGGCGTGAATCGAAACTCGAGGAGGCGGTCGCCATCTGGGCGGCACCACTCCCAAGGGACACGAGCCAAATCGCGACCATCCACAAGCCAAGCCAACCGGGGCGCATAACGAAAACAGCGTAGCTCCCTCGGTTTTTCGGCTCAAGGAAGGCGCTCGATGGCCGAAAATCGCGCATGATCACACAGGCTTAGAGGAGATTCAGCGGCGCGGCCGTTGGGGGCCGCGGTCGCGCTTCCCCTGGCGCTTGCCCTTGCTGGGCGCGAGCTGGGCTCGAAGTTGTTCGACGTGGTCGCGAAGCTCTGCAGCCTTTTCAAACTCGAGCTCCTCCGCGGCCAGCAGCATCTCGCTCCGGAGCTCTTCGATGCGGGCCGGGATATCGGCAGGGTCGTCGGGCGCTTCGCCCTTTCTCAAGATCGGGATGACGACGTAGTCGCCGGCCCCGGTGGATGGATCCATTTCGAGGACGGCCTTCTTGACCGTTTGGGGAGTGATCCCGTGCTCGTCGTTGTACTCGGCCTGGCGCGCGCGGCGGCGTTCGGTTTCGTCGATCGCGTAGCGCATCGCCTTGGTGATTCGATCGGCATACATGAGCACTACGCCGCTCGAGTTGCGCGCCGCGCGCCCAATGGTCTGAATCAACGATCGCGGCGAACGCAGAAAGCCCTCTTTGTCCGCGTCGAGGATGCCGACCAACGACACTTCGGGCAGGTCCAACCCCTCTCTCAAGAGATTGATCCCGACCAGGACGTCAAACTCGCCACGACGTAAATCTCTAAGAATATCAACACGTTCGAGCGTGTTTATGTCGCTATGAAGGTAGCGCACGCGTACGCCGAGCTCTCCGTAGTATTCGGTGAGGTCCTCCGCCATGCGCTTCGTCAGCGTGGTGATCAGCACGCGCTCGTTCCGCGTAACGCGCTCACGGATTTCACCGAGGAGGTCGTCGACTTGGTGCTTGATCGGACGAATGTGCAGCTGCGGATCGAGGAGCCCCGTCGGACGAATCACTTGCTCTACGATGACGCCGCCCGCGTGCTCGATCTCCCAACCGCCCGGCGTCGCACTCACGTGAATGACTTGACCGACACGTTCCTCCCATTCGGAGAAACGCAGTGGTCGATTGTCGAGCGCGCTCGGCATCCGAAACCCGTGCTCGACCAATGTCTCCTTGCGCGAGCGGTCACCTTTATACATCGCCCCGAGCTGTGGCACCGTGATGTGGGACTCATCGAGGATGACCAAAAAGTCGTCGGGAAAGTAGTCGAGCAAAGTCGGCGGGGGCTCGCCCTCTTTCCGCCCCGAAAGATGGCGGCTGTAGTTCTCGATCCCGTGGCAGAACCCCATCTGTTCGAGCATCTCCAGGTCGTACATCGTTCGTTGCTCGAGGCGCTGTTTCTCCAGCAATTTTCCCTCGGATTCGAGCTTGGGGAGCCATTCGACGAGTTCCTCCCGAATCGATTTGATCGCGCGCTTTCGGTGCTCGTCCGGCGTGACGTAGTGGCTGCCCGGGTAGATGCCGTACTGGTCCAGCTCCTCGAGCACTTTGCCACGCATCGGGTCGATCTCGACGATGCGTTCGATCTGGTCGCCCCAGTACTCGATACGCACCGCAAGGTTTTCTGAGTGTGCCGGGAAAATCTCGACGACGTCACCACGAACCCGGAAGGTACCGCGGTGAAAGTCGATGTCGTTTCGTTGGTATTGAATGTCGACGAGCCGACGCAGCAGACGGTCGCGGCGGAACTCTTTTCCGACCTCGAGATTGATCAACATCTCCTGGTACCACGCCGAGGAGCCCATACCGTAGATGCACGAGACGCTTGCAACGATGATGACGTCGCGCCGCGCGAGGAGCGAGCGCGTGGCGCTGTGGCGCATCCGGTCGACCTTGTCGTTTACGATCGCGTCCTTCTCGATGTAGGTGTCGCTCGATGGGATGTACGCTTCGGGCTGGTAGTAGTCGTAGTAGCTGACGAAATACTCGACAGCGTTGTTGGGAAAGAGGTCGCGCATTGCGCTGCAGCGCTGCGCCGCCAAGGACTTGTTGGGCGCCATGATCAGCGTCGGGCGTTGGGTCGTGGCGATGACGTTGGCGACGGTGAATGTCTTTCCGCTGCCGGTGATTCCAAGCAAAACCTGGTGCTGGTCGCCGCGCTCAAGTCCTTGTAAAAGCTCGGAAATTGCCGCCGGCTGGTCCCCTTTCGGTTGCAAATCAGTGACCAGCTCCAGCTTCCGCGCCATCGGGCAAGGCTATCACTCCTTGAAAAAGGGGACAGTCCCCTTAATGAAGAACGAATGAGCTTCGCCCGATTTCTCGATGTCACGACCGCTACCGCTGCCAGCGCAGCGCGTCCCAATTTTGGCAACGTACACTACGAGCGCACCAGGGTGCCTGAGCAGCCACTGGAGCTCTACGAGTTCGAGGTCTGTCCGTTCTGCCGCATCGCCCGGGAGGCACTGTCGGCCCTCAGCTTGGATCCGATCGTTTACCCCTGTCCGAAGGGTGGCACTCTATTCCGCGAGAAGGTCAAGCAAGAAGGAGGACGCTATCTGTTTCCGTACCTGGTCGACCCGAACAACGGGGTGTCGATGTACGAGTCGGCCGAGATCGTCGCCTACCTCTTCGAGGAGTATGGTGAAGGCCGCGCGCCTTGGTTCCTGCGTCAGCGGGTGTTCGCTGTGTCGACGTCGATGCTGGCTTCGGGGTTCCGCCCGGGCCGAGGTCGACATGCCGTCCGCTCCCGCCAGCCGGAGAAGCTGCTCGAGCTCTACTCTTATGAGGGCTCGCCGTACTGCCGCATCGCGAGAGAGGCCCTGTGCGAGTTGGAGCTGCCGTACCAGCTCCACAACGTCCCCCGGGGAAGCCCCGATCGAGAAGGCTTCGTCTCGATCTCAGGCCGGATGCAAGTGCCCTATCTGGTGGACCCGAACACCGGGGCGCAGATGTTCGAATCCGGCGATATCCGCCGATACCTCTACGACACCTACGCCGTCGACGAGAGCGCGAATTAAGCGTTGTTTTGGGCGAAGGTCTTGGCGAAGTCTACGAAGGTTTGGACGTCGGCCGGTTCCATGGCGTTGTAGATCGAGGCGCGGATTCCACCTACCGAGCGGTGGCCCTTGAGGCCGACCATGCCGGCGTCAGCGGCGTCAGCGACGAACTTCTTTTCGAGGTCTTCGGTCGGGAGGCGGAAGACGAGGTTCATCATCGAGCGTGAGTCGACCTCGACCGGGCAACGGAAGAAGCCCGGGTTCTCGTCGATCATGTCGTAGATGTAGCCAGCCTTGTCGCGGTTGCGTTGCTCCATCCCCGCGGCGCCGCCTTGGTCGCGCACCCAGCGGAGCACGTTGCGAACCATGTAAACCGGGAAGGTCGGGATCGTGTTCTGCAATGAGTCGCCGTCGAGGATCGTCTTGTACCGGAAGATCTTCGGAATGGTGTTGGGGCTGCGCTCCGCCAAGTCCTTGCGCAGGATCAAGATGGTGATGCCCGAGGGGCCCAGGTTCTTTTGGGCGCCCGCGTAGATGAGGCCGAACTTCGACACGTCGATGGGCCGCCACAGAATGTCGCTCGACATGTCGGCGACGAGCGGCACGTCTCCGGTGTCGGGGAATTCGTGGAACTGCGTTCCCATGATCGCGTTGTTGGACGTGAAGTGCGCGTAAGCCGCGTTGGGGTCGAGGTCGAGATCGGCCTGCTTCGGGACGCGAGTGTATGTACCGTCGACCTTCCCGGTGCCCGCCTCGCGCGCCTCGCCCGTGATCTTGGCCTCCGCCAGCGCCTTGTCGCTCCATGCGCCCGTCATGATGTAGTCCGCCGACTGGCCCGTCCCACGCAGGTTCATCGGCACGAGCGCGAACTGACCCGTCGCGCCGCCCTGCATGAACAGCACCTCGTGGGTCTCCGGAATGTCGAGGAGCTCGCGGAAGAGGGCCTTCGCCTCTTCGTGAACCTTGGCGTACGCAGGCCCGCGATGGCTGTGCTCGATGAGTGACATTCCCGTTCCTTCGTGATCGAGGAACTCGTTGTGGGCATACTCGAGGACCGGCACCGGAAGGGTCGCGGGCCCCGCGCTGAAGTTGATTACGCGAGCCATAGGCGCGGCAGCCTAGTCGCGGTTGCAGGCGGTGCAACTCGCTCGCGCGGCACGGTCCGATCCCTGAAAAACGGTGGAGCTGAGGGGAATCGAACCCCTGGCCTCCGCATTGCGAACGCGGCGCTCTCCCAACTGAGCTACAGCCCCTAGGTCGGGCGTTCGTATAGCTGCGCGGCCTCCTCGTGCAACTCGAACGGCGCTGTGCAGACGCCCAGGAGCTGAAAATTCGTTCGGTTACCTCGCTTGCGGAAGGGGTCCTCGTCCCTCTACCTTGAAGTCATGAGGGAGAGGTGGGGGATCGCTCATCGCTGGGCATGTTTCGTCGTGCTGCTGGTCGGGCTGGTGGGCGCCGTCCCGGCAGTGGCGCAACAGACGCCGGACGACGCCGCGGCGCGCGAGTACTTCGAACGCGGCCGAGTGGCGTTCGAGCAGGCCGACTATGAGGGCGCGTTGGTGTACTTCCGCCACGCCTATCGGCTGAGTCATCGAGGCGAGCTTCAGTACAACATCGGTGTTGCCGCGGATCGATTGCAGCGCGAACAAGAAGCGCTCGAAGCGTTTGAACACTATCTCGAAGAGATTCCGAACGCTGCGCGCAAAGCAGAAGTGCAAGAACGGATCATCGCGCTTCGACAATCGATCGCAGAGCGACAGGCTACTGAGCTCGCGCTCGAGGAAGCCACGATCCGCTATCAAACCCCGACGCACGATGGCGCGCGCATTCCGACTTCCGCGATCGTCGGGTCGAGTGCGTTGGCGGTCCTTGGTGTTGCAGGCGTTGCCGCGATGAGCGTAGGTCTGGCGAAGAACGGGTCATGCTCACGAGAAGTTGCGGGACGGTGCGTGACGGAGAGGTCTGCCACTGCGTGGACGTGGGTGTACGGCGGACTCGGCGTTGCAGCGTTGGCAGGCAGTGCGACCTGGCTTGCGCTGAGCGTGAAGCGCGGCAAAGATAAGCGTACGACGCACGTGTCGGTGTCGCCGACGGGCGTGATGGTATCAGGAACGTTCTGAACACCGTATCAGCATAGATACCAGTGGCCGTTGTGAAAAGCTCTATATTTTCAATATGTTGAGGAGCTGCCCGGCAGCGTCCACCATATCCTTGGGATCTTGCACGCGGGGAACTCGCACGATCGGAATACGAGGGAAGCAGTCCGCAAGCACGTCTGCATTCGACGTCCTGCTCAGGTCTTCTTTATGGTGCCGATCGATATGGTTGAGCACGATCGCACGCACCGAGATCCTTCTTTTACGAAGCGCCTCCAACGCGGTGAGGGTGTACGACAACACACCGAGCGAGTTGCGCGCGACGACGACGGTTTGCAGATCGAGCAGTGCGCAGAGGTCTGCGATCGTGTGCTCGCGATCGAGGGGAACCAGGACGCCGCCGACACCTTCGACGATCGCATAGTCGGCATCGTGCGCGAGCTCGCGGACACGCTTGGCGAGTGCGCGCAATGACCCGACGCTTGGTCCTCCACGCTTTTCAATCGCGTACGGCGCAAGCGGTTCCTTGGCCCGATACAAACCGGACGCGGTCGCCAATGACTCGTTGCCGCATGCGCGCGCGAGCTCGAGTGCGTCGATGGGATCGGGATCCACACCGGTCTCGATCGGTTTGATCGCGGCGACGCGTTTGCCTCGCTGCACGCACGCGATCGTGAGCGCGCTTGCAAGCCATGTCTTCCCAACTCCGGTGCCCGTTGCTGTGATGAACGCGCCCTTCATTTGGTGGCCTCCTCTTCGTCACGGCCGAGTGACGCAAACGCGTCGATCGCTCGGTCGATGTGTTCTGGTCGATGTGTAGCCATGGGTGTGAGCCGAAGCCTGGCGGTCCCGTCCGGAACCGTGGGTGGCCGGATCCCCTGCACGAAGACTCCCCGGTCGAGGAGCTTCGCCGAGAGCTGCATTGTACGATCGTTTTCCCCGATTAAAACAGGGAGAATCTGACTATCGCCATCGGGGACCTCAAAGCCGAGCAGACGGAGGGCCGAGCGAAGCTTGCTGGCGTTGGAGAGCAAGGTCTCGCGCGCTTCGTCTGCGCCGCGAACCAGCTCGAGAGCAGCGATCGCAGCACGCGCGACGAGAGGCGGCGGCGCGGTCGAATAGACGAAGCTCCTCGCCCGGTTGCGGATGAGGGACACGACTTCTTCGCTCGCCGCAACGAACGCACCAGCAACGCCGAACGATTTCCCAAGCGTGCCGACCAGCACATCGGGTGCGACGCCTTGAGCAGCCGCCAGGCCCCGACCGCTCGGCCCGAAGACACCGAGAGCGGGGGCCGCGTCGACCAGCAGCCCGGCGTCGAACCGGTGCGCCAGGGCTGCGAGGTCGCGGAGGGGGGCCGTCGCGCCGTCCATGGAGAAGAGGGAGTCGGTGACGATCAGCGCACGGCGGGACGGAGGCCGGTGTTCGCGAAGGAGCGACTCGAGATGCCCCGCGTCCCGGTGTGAATAGACGTAGACCTTTGCTCGCGACAGGCGGCATCCATCGATGAGGCTCGCGTGGTTTAGGGCGTCACTGAAGACGACGTCGCCGGGGCCGGCGAGGGCTTGAACCGTCCCGACGTTCGCCGCGTAGCCAGTCGAGAAGAGTGCGGCAGCCGGAGTGCCCACGAAGTCCGCGTACGCCACTTCGGCGTCGTGGTGCGCATCCATCGTTCCCGTGATGAGACGCGAGGCGGCGGCCCCTACCCCCTCACCATGGGTCGAGGCCTGGGATGCCGCGACGAGGGCTGGGTGATTGGCCAGACCGAGATAGTTGTTGGAACAGAAGCAGAGGACCTGGCGGCCGTCGATCTCGACCTCAGGGCCCTGAGGACCGGAGATCTGAAGCGGCCGGCGGAGCAGGCCGGCGGCTTCGAGCTCAGACAGGGCCTCACGGATTTGGGTCTGGAAGCCCATTGCGGCATCTAAGCCCAGTGCTCGCCGGGGGTCAAACCCGGCCATCGGAGCGTTGTTTCACGTGAAACGTCTCCTGCTCTCGGATGCCCATGCCGGGTGAAATGGCGGAGCTGTTGCACGTGAAACATTCAGAGCCGAAGGCCTTCACGGGGATCTCCCTCAAACGCCTCTTGGACCGTCTCCAAAGCCTCTTCGACCTCTTCGGAATGGCCTTGCGGGAGGATGATTTCCAGGTGGGCGATCAGGTCGCCTTGGGGCTTGCCCTTGCGCTGGATTCCCTTTCCCCGCAGCCGAAGCTTCGAGCCATTCTGAGAGCCCGCCGGGATCGAAAGCTGGACGCTGCCCTCTGGTGTCGGCACCGTCACCTTCGCTCCCGCATATGCCTCGAGGGGCGTCACGGGAACCCTCACGTGGAGCTGCTTCCCCCGCATCGAAAAATGGGGGTGCTTCCTCACTTTGATCTTCATCACGAGATCACCCGCCGGACCGCCATAGGCGCCGAGGCCTCCTTGCCCGCGAAGCCGGATCTTGCCGTCGTTTCGCACTCCGGCGGGGACTCGAACCTTGAGGGTCCGCTCCCCTTCCGCCGAACGAAGACTCAGCTCCCTCATGCAGCCGAGGACGGCTTCCCGGAAGTCGATGGCGACCTCAGAATGGATGTCGGCACCCCTCTGAGGAGCCCGGACATAGGCCCCACGACTCGGGCCGCGGCCCCCGAAAAGATCCTCGAGATTGAACTCGACGTGGCCTCCTCGCCCACCACCTCCAAAGATGTCTCCGAAGTCGAATCCTCCGAAGCCCCCGGCCCCCCGAGTCGCCGCTTGATAGGCCTCGGGGTCGAAGCCGTCCCGAAGACCCATCTCACCGAACTCGTCATACAGTTTGCGCTTCTCGGCGTCGGAAACGACCGAGTACGCAGCGGAGACATCTTTGAAGCGTTCCTCCGCCTCTTTGTCGTCGGGGTTGCGATCGGGATGGAGCTCTTTGGCAAGCTGCCGGTATGCCTTCTTGAGCTCCTGCGGGCTTGCCTCGCGCGACACGCCCAGGATCTTGTAGAAATCACGGTCAGCCATAGCGGACCAACATAAGCATTCGTCGCCTTCTTTCAACGCCGGATGAGCCCGAGCGCACGCGTAAACGTCTCAATATCGATTCAGATGCGCCAGATCTGTCGGGTTTCATTTGTTTAGAAGCCATTCTCGCTCCTCTTCCGATGACTACAGCCGTTCTTGCTGCCTTCGGGGCCGCATGATACTCGCTCGCCATGGGCTTGGTCGATGTTAGCCGCCTTCCGCAGCATGTCGCCATCATCATGGATGGCAACGGGCGATGGGCCCAGGCGAGAGGCGAGCCGCGAACAGCGGGGCACGAGCGAGGTGCAGATGCGGTGCGTGCAACGATGCGCGCTGCGCGACGGCTCGGTATTCCGGCACTGACGTTGTACGCGTTCAGCGAACAGAACTGGGATCGTCCACAAGCGGAGATCAATGCACTCGTTGATCTGCTGTGCGAGTGCCTGGTGTCGGAACGCGACGAGCTCGTCGACCACGAGATTCGATTGTCTGCAATCGGTCGCCTGCACAAGCTTCCGCAACGTGCGCAGGCGCGGTTGCGGTCGCTCAGCTCGGAGACCGAGTCGCACGAAGGCATGACCTTGACGCTTGCGCTCTCGTACGGTGGACGTGAAGAGTTGATCGACGCAACGCGCGCGCTTGCCAGCAAAGTACGGGATGCTGAGATCGACCCCAGCGACATCGATGAAGCAGCGGTCGCTCGCTTGCTTCCGTCGATGGATGTCGGTCCTGTCGACTTGCTGATCCGCACGGGCGGAGAGCAACGGATCAGCAACTTCCTCCTCTGGGGATCCGCCTACGCCGAGTTCTACTTCACGGATGAGCTCTGGCCAGATTTCGATGCAAATTCACTGTATTACGCGATTGCAGCATACCAGGAACGGGAGCGGCGATTCGGCCTCGTTCCCGACGCTGAGCACGCCGCGTCCGCCACCGCGGCAGGCAACGAACTGGAGCGCGCAATATGAACGACCCGATCGAGCCACCACCTATGAAGAAACGTCTGTCGGGAACGGCGCTTCGTGTTGCGACCATCGTTCCGCTCGTTCCGCTCATCTTGTGGATGATGTTCGCGGAGCCTCGTTTGCCTTGGCGCGTGTTCATCTTTACCGCGATCGCGATCGCCGGTTACGAGGTGATGGCGATGAAAGTTCCGTCGCCGCGAGCGCTTCGAATGTGGGGTGCGGCGACCTCGGTTTTGTTTGCGTACACGATCATCTTCATCGACACCGCGACCGCAATGTATGGCGTGGTGTTGCTCATCGTTCTCGGCGCCATGGCGTGGAGCTTGTTGCAAGAGGATCCGCTTCACGATGCGAGCTCGCGCATTGGTTGGCTGCTTGGCGGGCCGATCTATGTCGGAGGTAGTCTCGCCGCGGTGGCGCTGCTGCGCGATTTCCCTCCCACTGGGGCCTGGGTTTTTCTTGCAATGGCCCTCGCCTGGGGCAGCGACACGTCCGCCTATTTTGTCGGACGGAAGTTTGGAAAGACCAAGCTTGCGCCTCGCATCTCCCCCAAAAAGACGCTCGAAGGAGCGGCGGGTGGCCTGACCGCCTCGGTGGTCCTCGCGGTCATCACCAGCTTCTTTCTGCCGGCGCTCGGCGTCGTCGATGCGATCGCGCTCGGCATTCTCGGAGGCGCCGCTGGTCAAGGCGGGGACCTATGGGTCTCGGTGCTCAAGCGCAGCAGTGGCGTGAAGGACAGCGGTGGCATCCTGCCGGGTCACGGCGGCATCCTCGATCGCGCAGACGCGCTGGCCTTCACCGCTCCGGCGACGTGGGCGTACGGCCACTTCATCGCCGGATTCTGATATCCTCGGCTGGTGCTCCGACCCAGATCAGCGCAGCTGTTAGGCGCAGCGCTGTTGCTCTCGTCGCTTGGCTGTGATTGGAGCGGCGCTTCGACGGCCCCAGCGGCCGAGACCGCGAGCCCCGGGCAGGCGCCCGTAGACGAGTCGACTCCTGCGGTCATCGATGGCCGGAGCCCGCCGTCCGAGGAGGATGCGCGCGCATGGGCGCGCCACTTCGGAATGGATCGCCAACAGAACGAAGTCGTGCTGATCGGAGACCAGCGATTCATCAGCCCTGAAACCAGGAAGCTCATCCCGGGGTTTCACCTGATCGATCAAAATGGAATTCTGCGAGCGATGAGCAGCAACGCCCCGCGCCACGACAGGCTTCACGAGTCACTGCTGCCGAAGCTCGCGAGCTTGGTGCAAGCGCGAGCCAGGTGAAAGACGGGCGCTGATCAGCGTCCGGCCGCCTTCTTGATCATGCCGAGATCGAGAATCGCGCCGCCTTCTCCGACGATGGTCGGCTGCTTCCCATCCCACTTCTCGACGGCGCGCAAAAACACGATTTCTGCGCTAATTGTCTTCCTCAGGAGCTCCTGCGCCTTGGCTTCGGCCTCGGCTTTAGCCAGCATTGCTTTCGCCTCGCCCAGGGCTCTTGCCTCGACCTGCTGGGCCTCGACCTTGATGCGTGCAAGATCATTTGTCGCGGTGAGCGCGCGCTGCTCCGCGACCTGCTGATCATACCGAGATCGAGGATTGCGCCGCCTTCTCCGACAATGGTTGGCTGCTTCCCATCCCA
>PVMK01117491.1_pt1 | contig 36810 bp, 33 predicted proteins | sample 1853481 | NCBI WGS metagenome assembly PVMK01 (sample SAMN08533507, study PRJNA380276) | Marine sediment metagenome, whole genome shotgun sequencing project. | reverse complement strand
CATGTTGATGTTTGCAACTATGGCCTTTGCCGAAGGAAAGAAATTGACAGTGAAGATTGACGGAATGACTTGTCCATCCTGTGCAGCTTCAGTTGAGAGTCAATTCGAGAAATTAGATGCTGTGGACTCTGTTGATATAAGCCTGACAAAAGGTACTGCCATCGTCACACTGAAAGAAGGAAAACACCTAAAAGAAGATGATGTAAAAAATGCAGTTAAAAATGCAGGTTTCAATGCTATTGAAGTAAGTGGATTGAATTAACTGGATTCACAAGTAGAAAGAAAAACGTGTAAAGAAGTCAGCAAACAGAAATGCCTCGACTAGATTGGAGTTTTTTATACGTGCTTGAACGTCCGCTTTTGGCACAAAGCAAACACTCAATCTTGGGCGGAGAGAATCTAACTCATACCTGTTAATACTTTACTAATCATAATCTTATCCAAGAAATAGCTGGCCCGATTTCTTTGACGTACCCCCAATAATACCCCCAGAATGATTGGCTGTTACTGGATTGTATTGGAAGCTAAATACGATTGACTTTTTTTGTACAAAACTGATATTCAAAATGCATCTTGGCATGCTTGTCTCAAAACCTGAATAATCATGCCAACTGGAGAAATTTTATAGGCCTTTATTTGTAAGCTATTGCTGTTGCTGTTGATCGTGCTTTAATTGCTGGCGCAATTTATGCTCTTTCTGAAATTGCTGCTGTTTCAGATAAGACTCTTGGTATTTTTGCATCATCTGATATTGCTGGAACTGCTGTTGCTGTTGCTGTTGCAGTTGCTGCTGCTGTTGCTGCTGTTGCGGCTCATTCCCATATTCCTGAGCAAACGCACTGGATGGCACAGCAAGAAACATTACAAATAATAAAATTTTCATAAATCTTCCATAAGAGATCTAAGCTACTAAGCCTACTACTTACCCATATAAAATAAAAGCAATGAACCAAATCTTATTAGACTTCAAATAATATATTCTTAAAGATACAGGAGAAAGAATTCTCTAAAATCATATGCTAGAACAGATAGTCATAAGAATCCTTCAATCTTAAATATCTTCTTTTGGCACAAAGCAGACATTCACAATAGCATCTACCAATACGATCTTACCTAAAGATGGCCTAGATGATAACCTTCTAGGTCAAAATAGGGAGAAGATTAATGACAATCGATACTGGAAAACTGGAGCCAAACAGTCAAAAAGGATTATCAGGTAACCACACAAAAAAACTAACCATACCATTAAAAATAGCCACAATCGTTGTTATGGTGATCTATGCACTGAGCTATTTAGGTCTTCAAATAAGAGCTTATGGTACTTCACTTAAAATTGATGGTTACATAGTTGGTGGCATATTAGCTTTTGTGTTAATAGGAGGAGTGATCGCATGGGTTTGTGGGTTTGTAAGTCAGTTAGTCCCACAGCTGCGTAACCCTAGCTCAAGGAGGAGAGTCGCCCTAACTGGTGCAGTTACATTTTTAATCCTATATATGGGTTCACATTTAACGAAAGATATATAGTCTGACTAAATGAGTTCTAACATAGTAATCATGCGCAATCATTTGGAGAACAAAAGAAACTTGCTAAAGCGGGTTAAATAGCTACTAACGAATATCAGCTTTTGGCACAAAGCAAACATTCAAGAACAGTAGTTGCTTCATTAAGAAAGCGAAAGGAGGATTCACATGAAAGCGATCGGTCTTTACCAATATCTTCCCATCGAAAACGAGCAGTCACTTGTTGATGTTGAGGTTGATCGGCCCACACCTAGCGGGTGTGATCTGCTGGTTGCAGTAAGGGCCATTTCGATGAATCCCGTCGACACTAAAGTACGCGCGCCAAAAGACAAAACTGAAATCAGCCCGCGAATACTGGGGTGGGATGCTGCGGGTGAAGTGGTTAGCGTAGGCGATGAGGTCACTGACTATCAGGTTGGTGATCACGTGTTCTACGCCGGAGATATTACGCGGCCAGGTAGCAATAGCGAATTTCAGCTCGTCGATGAACGCATTGTGGGACGCAAGCCGACCACGTTCGGCTACGCCGAAGCCGCTGCGCTGCCACTGACAAGCATCACCGCATGGGAAGCTCTGTTCGAACGGCTCGATATTTCGGCCACGGAAGAGGATGCAGGCAAATCCATTTTAATTATTGGTGGAGCGGGCGGAGTCGGGTCCATCGCTATCCAATTGGCAAACAAGGTTGCGAAACTCAAAGTGATCGCCACCGCGTCACGGCATGAATCGATTACCTGGGCTAAACGGCTTGGCGCTGAACAGGTGGTGAATCACCGCAATGCGCTTGATGAGGAGTTAAAGGCAATTGATGTTCCGTTGGTGGACTACATCCTGTGTCTTAACAGCACTCAGCAACACTGGACGGCAATGACCAATGCCATTGCACCGCAAGGCCGCATCTGTTCAATCGTCGGAATGCTCGAGCCGGTAAATCTGGATTTGCTCAAGAGCAAAAGTGCGACCTTTGCCTGGGAATTCATGTTTACGCGCTCGATGTATCAAACACCGGACATGATCGAGCAACAACACCTGCTGAACGCGGTCGCAGACCTGATCGACCAGGGCGACATCATTACCACAGTGAACCGTGTTATCCGTCCGATCAACGCGGCCAATCTACGCCACGCGCATGCATTGATCGAACAAGGGGACTCCATCGGCAAGCTTGTGCTTGCCGATTGGGCGTAGCTCAATGCCTGGCTTGCCGATGTCTGTCTGCTTTGTAATCTCTGTTACACACATTTAATCTTGGCGGCGGGAATCGAATAATCTGTTGAAAGGCTTATAAATAGACGCCCTACTCACTATAAAGTTCCAGTGTTACGTCCATTTGTCCTATTGCATGCAGTCACCGCATAGTTATGGGACAATCCTTTCTAAATCTTCGTATGAATTATGCCACGTTTAACAATTACTATTTTCCCAACTACCCACATAAGGATACTTGCCATGAAATTCATTATCTCTGGAAGCTATGGAACAGATAACCCAACCATGGCAACGCTCCCTTTTATGGCCTCAAAAACCGCACAGGAGCAAGGCCACGATGTAGTTCTTTTCCTTTGGAATGAGGCAGTAACACTGGCTCGTCCTGGAATTGGCGATTATGTAATAGGTGTAAATTTAACGCCGCTAAGAGAAATAATAATGGCCATCGTGTCTACTGGCATTCCTATATGGGTGTGTGGTGCTTGTGCCACAGCAAGAGAGATTGAGGAAAGCAACCTCATCTCTGGAGCTGTGATCAAGACCATGGGCGACTATATTAAGACCGTAGCTGAGCGAGAGAAATGTGTAGCATTCTAATGTCTTCATGGCACCCCCTATGAGAATCTTCTGTTCAACCCTAGGTCGACGTTGATCCTGAGCAACTTGTTAAATGCAATCAGTCCCAAGCGTCATTAACCGCATTTGCAATATCAGAAAATATTGTTCCACTAATGGGGTGACATTTCTCAGAATAACCGGAACCACTTACGTTGAGAATAATTTCGTTTGTTGTGGTATTAACCAAATCTGCACTGATACGGACAAAATTGTAACAACCCTTGATACACTTTCCTGCCCACCTTTTTGCCCAATCATAAGGTGCAAAACCTTCTATTACTAGAACATATTCTACTTCAAACTTATTAAACTGCTCAACACTCTCACTTTTTGTTTGCTCTATTACACGAGTTTTTGTACTCCATCGAAGAACCTTGAATCCTTTAGCCCTAAGATGGTTTTTAATTTCAATCGCCCACGGTACCCTAGGAGCATCAAGAGCTATAATTTTTGGCCCTAGTGTTTGGGTGTCACTTACCTGGACCAGGTGCCCTGTAACACACCCGACTAGTAGAACTATCGTGAGCAAAGCAAATATTACGTTCTTCATTATAACGAGTCCGTTACGAACAAATAACGGGTGAACGTTTAATCTTTTTATATATAAAGTTTTACTATGTAAATAATCTATACGTCATTCTGATTAACTTTACACTCTTCTCAATAATAATGAAAAGGATTAGGCTTGAATAATAAACTGATTTCACTACGGACAGCCTACGTAAATTTTACGGAGCACGAGACTGGGATCAATTTCATTTACAAAAAAATCATTCCATGGCCTTGATCGAAATAGTTGCAGAACTTTGAGTATTTTCAATGGTCTAACTGAGCAACAAAACCTGAATCTCCCCGTAGATACGCACGAAGTTAAAGAGTAATGAGATGAACAGACCAGAGATATTGTTGGTTTACGATAAGGAGTGCCCTGCCTGCGATACTTACTGCCAGATCGTTAGAATTCGGGAGACTGTTGGTGATTTGAAGATTATCGATGCGCGTCAGAAGAGCGAGGTCTTGGATGAGATTACTGAACTAGGATTAGATATAGACCAAGGAATGGTGTTAAAAATGGGGGGCCAGCTTTACTATGGCTCCGAAGCAATGCACGCTCTTGCCTTAATTAGTAGTCGTTCAGGTCTGCTCAATCGTATTAATTATTGGATCTTTAAATCTAAATCAATATCCTCATGGCTCTATCCAGTTTTACGATTATTCCGCAACCTTTTACTTAAGATGCTTAGGAAAACAAAAATCAATAATCTTGGCACGCCTGACAATGAAAGGTTTTGAAGTGCTACTTAACAAGAATCCACGGTGGCGGGAATCGAATTGTAGCCTGTAACCGTTACCACAGGCTGATCTAGATTTTATTCATTTTCAACATACCAACAAAATTACTAACAAATTCACTGGATTTGATTGGATGCTATTGGATTGCTATAGACGACACTGTCCGTTTTGGCATGAAGCGGACATTCAGAAAATCAATCTGCCTATCGAAGTTGTGAATTATTCACGTCAGCTAACAAACACACTTACAATGTTCAGTAAACTAAACAGCTTTACTGAGCAATAAGTATGTGGATACTGAAACGCCATGTAGTGGCCTGGAAAAGACAGAGCACGTGGAAATTTATATATCAGATTAGCAAGAATCTTAGATTATATATAGAGAATTTGTTTTCTGGGGATGTTCTGCAATCTACCACTGAATCAGAGTTTGATGATGACTTTGGTACGGATACCGAGGTTATCCGAGAGATTGGTTCATTAGATATTGCCCTTTCTGAGAACGCTCTTCATGCTGTAGCTTACGAACCTTCACCATACCACATTACAACAAAAATAATCCAGGAACTATCTATAGATCATACGCGTTTTAGTTTTATAGATTTTGGTTCCGGGAAAGGTAGAGTTTTGCTCATTGCTAGTCAATTACCATTTAAGTCTGTGATTGGTATAGAGTTTTCACGGGAACTTTGTGAGGTTGCAAAGGGCAACATTGCCAAGGTTCCCCCCTCAAAATGTGCAGCGTCATGGGTAGGGTGCGTACATACTGACGTCATGGAATATAGATTACCAGGCAACCCTTTGGTATGCTATTTCTACAATCCCTTTGATCAAGTAATTATGGAAGTAGTGGTAGGCAGATTAGTTGAGAGTTTAAGAGAAATCCCTCGGGAGATATATGTCATCTATCTTAACGCAAAGTATCGTATGCTTTTCGATAATTCTGGACTATGGGATGTAATTAGTGAAAGCGATCAGGATGTAATTAGTGAATGGGATCCTTTGGTAATCTATCGTTTCCATCACTAGTCTAATTTTAAGAGCGCTCATATGCATACCTTTAGTGCTCGTCGGCGAGTGCCTCGACAACCGACAATAGTCCATCAATCACCCGCGCGAGCTGCTGATAATTCACTTTGTCCGGTGTGTCCCGCGCTGTATGGTAGTAAGGATAACGATATGGTGCAGTGTCTGTGATCATGATCGCCGGTACGCCTTCGCGCCAAAACGACCCGTGATCACTCCAGTCCACGCCGGGCACGAACTCAAACGTGGTGACATGCTCGAGTGGAAAGTCGCTAGCTGCACGAAAAGCGGCCACCGAACGTTTGAGCAGCGAGCGAGACCGGAAGTTAGAAACGAACCCGATGAAGTCGCCGGTATCTGGATAGAACAGGCTGAAAGGAGGCGGATAATGCTGGCTGCCAGGTTCGTCATTGTAGAACCCTATAGTCTCGAGACAAACCATGGCGCGAATGTCATCACCACGCATGCGAGCCATTTTTGCATAGACCCTGCTACCCATGGCATCGGTTTTGAAAAACGGTGGTTCCTCATTGACAAAGGCTACAAAACGGACCGTTCGCGCTGGCTTTTGCGTTGCAATGCGAAGTGAAAGCTCCAGCATGGCCGCTACGCCGCTGCCATTGTCATTGGCACCAGGGCTACCAAGTACAGAGTCATAGTGCGAACCAATAAGTACGATCTCATCGGGATACTTTTCGCCCCTGCGTGTGACTTCAAGATTGGCCCATTGCTCACCTTGTAATTCGTATTCGTGGCGGATGGTTTTGTAGCCTTGGCTTTCCCAGACTTGTGCAATGTAATCTGCCGAGTTGCGCAACGCCTGCGGGTTAAACACGTTACGCTCACCAATATCGCCCCCGAGCGCCTGCACGTGGGAATGAAGCCGTTCGGCCACAATGTTGACGGTTATTTCCTGCTCGCCGTTATCAATTCGATTGATCCCATATGACATAGTCGCAATGATTAAAAAAGTAAGGAATGCTACCGGATGTATTTTCGATATCGGGGTGGGACGCCACATAAAACGCAGCAGTCTGTCAGTCAACCAATATCGAGATGGCATAAGAGAATAGAAATCAAGTTAATTGTACCACCCATAATTTCGTGTCATCCTTGCGACCAGATACTTCGCCAACTCAAATATCAGACCTGTCAATATTCGCATCATGAAGCCCGATGGGCCGTCACTGCATAGCGCAGATAAGTCAAAACTAATAAGCTACGGTGTCACGTCTTCTTGAGACTTACCAAGCTTAGAAAGAAGCCTTTGGCGATCCTCGCGAATTTTCTTGGCTAATTCGAATGCGATACGTTTTCTTTGAAGCTCATAACCCGCTACATACCTATCGAGATGCTCTGGAGTTAACGGTGATTCGCGCCAATAAGACAACGCTCCCAACAGTCCCACCCCCAGCTCCATGGTCGATGTTACTTGCACAGAGTACCGCCCTATTTCATCCGAAGATTTATTGATGACTACAAGTGCGTCGTGTATTACAGTTATGTTTCGACCAATTACATTCCCCGCCAACCCAAGCGTTAACATAATTGCGAGATTAACGGCTGCTTTGCGTATAAAACTTTCGTCTTCCCAGCCGCCAGTAATGGTTATCCGAATTACAGCATCTATGGAACCACCCTCCTGATAAGGGTAGATCAATGAATCGAAAAGCTGCATTTCATTCCATCCTTTGATTACTGCAAGCCCATAAATGTGAGAGATTGAATCGACTGGTGCTGTGTCATCGTCAAATATAACACCCACTTTCAAAGGTATTGGCGCTTCAAGAGTGTATTCAGGTGCTGCGGGAATTCTTTGCCATACGCAGCCGGATATGGCGAACGCAATCAGCGCAATGAACAACAAACCTAGTTTGTTCATATTAATTAATCGCTTTGCAAGTAAAGTAGTGAGGTTTATAACCTCACACTACTTTTTAGTAGTACAAACAAATTTTTAAGTAGAGATCATCGATGTTCTGGTGTCAAGCATTGTGTGTCGATCAGTGCTTTTCTGTTAATGGAAGACGAACCATTTCATGTAGTTTTCTTGGAATACTACTTCTCTCTTTATACCCAACTATACTTAGGTGATTACCAGAAACGTTTACTTATGCGAACTTAATGGATTTCCTTGCACTGTATAAAACACTAAAGACAGCGGTGTCATCCACAAAGAGTTATGGACACTACAAGAAGACAGGACTGCAAAATTACTCGAAGATGATTTTGAAATTAACAGTTAATTAACCAAAAACTATTATATTTTTGGGCGGTGGGAATCGAATTCATCGCCTAATGAAGGTCAAATAGAAAATGTTTTAAGTTGATATTTTTGCTGGCAGGGAAACGGGACCCTCTATAAACCAATGTTTGCAATTCTCATGGGATAGGGAAGAAACCTGGCTTCCTCTAGTTTCGAATTCATCATGCCAGCATATATTACCTTGGTGGTCCCGAAGAATAGATTTTGCGGTTTCCAGGGTAAATTTATTTTCATTTAGCTGACATAGTTGCCTGACTCGTCCTTCTCTGCAGTCAGGGGAAGGAGGGTCTTCATTCGTTCCAACTGAAAAATGCTGAGCAAAATCAAAAACTGGTCTGTTTGATATGTGCCCTTCTTCTAAGATTATGCTATTTAATTCTGCATGGCGAAAATCTCCTTCTCCGTTGATGCTGAGGTTATTCGATATTGATCGGGTTCCACTAGTAATTCTTTCAGTAACCCAATAGTTGCCAGCGGTTTCCAAAACCCACGCTTCATTTTTATCCGCAATTAGGAATGAGTTATGATAGTTAAAGACAAAATGCTCGGCACAATTCCCACCTTGCCCATACTTTTCTAATAGTTCCACAATGACTCCAAAAGCCTCGGCAGCCGTTTCTCCTCGCTCAAGCCCTAGCCTCACCAGATCCATTCCGAGTAATCCCGTATCGCTATATGGCTGAGTTGTCCACACTGCTTCATTGCCTATTACCACTCCCTGTTCGTTTGCCCCCATTTCTGCACCCCACATCCATCTTGGTTTGGAAAGAACGACCGCAAATGTTTGTTTGGCTTGGGGGATTTGAAGGTAAGAACACTGCACTACTGCTCTTGAGGAGTAGTTTTGAGCTGGGAGTACCACAATATCCTGAATCTCACCCTTGGGACGGTCACTATTTTTACCAAATATCACTTCCCTGCCAAGGGTTGCATCGGATAAAGCTACAAACGTATCACACATCTAATAATCTCATTAAAATATGAATATACTGATTCGGCTAAATTGAAATAATCATGATTAAACAAATTTTTTATGTCGTGGCATTTGGTCTAATAATTCCGGCAATAGTATTTTTTGTGGCAACTTGGATTTTAGAAAATATCAATCCTTTTAAATAACATGCAAATAATACTCTGTATCATCGGCGGCGGGAATCGAATAACAAGCCGGAATGTTTATAAACACATACTCTACACTTTTCAATGTTTAGATGTTGCCCCCAAAGTTGCCCTATGAAATGCTGGATTCAATGGGATGGTATGAGACCATATTGGACTAAAGGATTGAATCAGCGCTCAGCTTAACACCGCATACTTCTTTAGATTTATTTAAGATGGGGGTACACCTAGTCTGTAACAACCCTACCCCCATCAATGTAGTACCTACCCCTTTTTTGCTCCCCAATTTTGGTGAAAAAAATTATAGAGTAAATTAACTGATTATAGGAACAGCACTCATATACACTTAATCAAGTGTTAGAATTGAAAGCACCAAAACTGTTTGGCATATTGCCATTTACCCTTATTTAAGGGATGCTATCAGCCCTATACACTTAATTGTTAATATTGAGTGGAATTGTGAATGTTCCGAAGAGACTAGTAATATTTATCTCGGTAATTTTATTAGTTGCTTGTCAAACGACACCGACATGGTATTGGCATAAGGATGGCGGATCACAACAAGACCTTGATCAAGACAATTATCAATGCCTCCAAGAGGCGCAGCAACAGATCAGTGAAACTTATATAAGCTATAACGGTGGTACGTCAACGGAAAACGTTTCAGTTACAAATGTGCCCTTATTCAATGCTTGCATGGAAGCGCGAGGCTGGTCCAAAAAATATCAACAAAATAAACCCCCCGATTAACAATGAACAACATCTACAATCTTATGATGAAGTGATGAGTCGATCTCTCGCAAACCAGAAGCCTGATTATCGAACTATTCCGTAACTGAAATAGGGGCTATATGAAATATGTAACTATGGTGGGTCTAGTTGGACTCGAACCAACGACCAAGGGATTATGAGTCCCTTGTAATCAACAACCTACGACACGTAGCAACAAACTAGAACAATACAATCAATGATTTAATCTGCTCTGTTTATTGTGGTGTATTGCTCTTTATTGTGATTATCTGTCTCTGAGTGTCCCATGACGAAGTCATATTAATGAATATCTGTTTAGACTCAAAACGGATATTCAGGAAACCACCTTTGAATAATAGAGTGGAACAAAGTCATGGGAAAATGCATCAGTGTAAGTTGGAAGAGTAATGAAGGTGCAGCTGCTACTCTCACAGAAGTAGAATTATGGACGATAATTAAATATGGGCAACTCGATAATCCTGATGGGTTATCGCGTTGCCTATTTTCATGCGAACGCAGCCTATGTGCGTCTGAAAATTAGTGCATTTATGGTTCAATCAAACTTTGTGACAGAACCTAAATCACTATTATAACCCTGGTGGTGTACCTTCACCGTTAGAAACAACGGCATCAATTTGTACCAAAGCATCCATAGGGATAGCTGAAACGCCAACTGTTGTTCTTGCAGGAAGATCGCTTTGGAAGAATGTTGTGTAAACTTCGTTTACAGCATCAATATCTGCGATATTTTTAAGTTGGATATTTATTTTAACTACATCGTCCATAACGTGGTCGACACTTTCCACAATTGCCTTGATATTTTTTAGGCATTGTCCAGCCTGCTCTTTTACACCACCAGCTATCATTTCACTAGTTTTTGGGTCTAAAGGTAATTGAGCTGCAATATGATTGTAATGAGAAAAAGCTACAGTTTGTGTAGATAGAGAACTTTTTGGTGCATTTTCCGTATTGTTTGCTCTTATGACGATTCCATGCCTGTCTTCAACAGCTTGTGGGGGTGTACCATCTCCGTGTGACACAACTGCATCAATTTGTACCAAAGCATCATCCATAGGTAAAGCTGCAACTGCGACTGTCGTCCGTGTAGGAAGATCGCTTTGGAAGAATGTTGCATAAACTGCGTCTACAGCGTCAATATCTGAGATATTCTTAAGGAATATATTGATTTTAACAACATCGTCCATAACATGGTCGATACTTTCTACAATTGCTTTAATATTTGCTAAGCACTGCTTTGCCTGCTCTTTTACATCACCAGCTACAATTTCACCAGTTTTAGGGTCTACAGGTAATTGAGCTGAAATATTGTTGTAATGAGAAAAAGCTACAGTTTGTGTAGATACAGAACTTTTTGGTGCATTTTCCGTGTTTCTTGAAAGTTTTATGATATTGCCACTCATATCGATATTTCGCCTATTTGATATAATTTTTTTACGTGGATTTCAGTTTGACCGCGTTTGAAATGAATCTCAGATTATGCCCAAGCTCCTTGCGATGTGTTGTTCTATTCGTTCATCTGATATTCCATCAAACCCCTCCAGATTCCATGCTGCAATATTTGCAGTTGATCTTTGAAATAAATTCATTCGTCATCTCCCTATGAAGAATGTAGCCATCACTAATATTACTGCTTTAGTATTACTAATGTATGTATATTTTATATAATATTGATGTTTCATTACTAGCTACTTATATCCGAGGTATATGAACGTCTGCTTTTGGCACAAAGCAGACGTTCATGGGCGGCGGGAATCGAATTGCAGCCTATAACTATTACCGCAGGCTGATCTAGGTTTTTTCTATTTTCAATATACCAGCAAATGTACCAGCAGATTTATTGGATGCTATTGGATTGCTATGGACGCGACTGACCGCTTTTGGCACAAACTGGACATAAAGAATTTTGTTGCCTCTAATCATAGGTAGTGTGCAAAGAAACAAACTATTCGTTGTTCGTATTCCTTGCCAGAATATGTATGTAAATTAATGTGAGCGGCTCCATGTACTCTATAAAATTCCTTAGGTTCCGGAATAGCTGCAAATAACTGCTCCGCCTCCAAAAGAGTAGTGTGATTGTCTTCTGTGCCATGGATAATCAGCACTGGGACTCGAAGTTGCGAAACGAGATCAATTGGGCGAAGCTTATCTGGTGAAATCCCTAGTCTCCATTTAAGCTGAGACAAGAGTAGGGGCGTAAGCAACGACCCCGGTGATCCAAGGTAGATCTGTAATCGGTTCGTTATCGCCTCATCAATCGTCGAATATAACGATTCGAAAACTATTGCGGAAAAGGAACTGTGGTCACCTGAGAAGAGTAACGATGCAGCTCCAAGGGAGATACCTATAGCCCCAATTTTCTCACCTTGGGCAAGATCTTTAAGTTTTTCAGTAGCAGCTTCAATATCTTTGGCTTCACGGTATCCAAAAGTAATGCGCTCGCCTGAACTCTCACCGTGTGCCTGAAGATCAACGAGTAGAACCGAGAAACCCTCATGTATTAAGAACCGTGCGCGTGGTAGCATTTCACGCTTATTGGAACGAATGGGGTGAAGGAGTAGGATCGCACCTCGACCAGAAATGCCAGGGAAAAACCATCCACTTAGAATTGTGCCTGTTCCAGATCGAAATGTTAGAGTGCGGCCACCCAGGTCTGTGGGTGGCGATCCCGTCTCAACTCGGGAGGGCTTAGTAAGAATATCACCCACCCAATACACTGCGCCAACAAATACAACAAATGAAACCACAGTAAATAAAGTGATGAAACGGAGCATTCCTAAGTGAATAAGTAGTTTGAGAAAGATGTCACTATCGTAACTTACCAATTCATGCATGAAAACTTTTTATTGGAAAACAAACCGATTATTTCCAAAAGGATAGTGAATTACAAATTTTAATGAAGAAAGCTGAATGTCCGTTTTTGGCACAAAGCAGACACTAATCTTGGCGTCGGGAATCGAATAACAAGCTGAAAGGCTTATTAACACTTATCCTGCAAGTTTCTACATTTCAGTGTTGCCCCCAAAATTGCCCTATAAAATGCCGGATTCAACGGGATGACATGAGACCATATTAGACTAAAGGGATGAATCAGCGCTCAGCTGAATTCTGCATACTTCTTTAGATTTCTTTAAGATAGGGGGTGGTACACCTAGTATTGAATTAACCCGCTCCCCTATCAATGTAGCACCTACCTCTCTTTCCTTTCTCCAATTCATATTTTCGAATTCTCTTTACTTATGGTCACAATCGGAGTAAACAAGTTAAAGGTATTTGTTTCAAAGCTTTTGCAGTACTGTTATTCCGTGTTATTCCGTGTTATTCCGTGTGAATCCGTGTGAATCCGTGTGAATCCGTGTGAATCCGTGAATCAGTGTGAAAACTTCGATTCAGATAGTTTTTCGGGAATTTTTCCCGTTATTTTTAAAAAGGAAGTAATCACATGGCAACAGGTACAGTTAAATGGTTCAACGATTCAAAAGGTTTCGGGTTTGTTACACCTGATGATGGTGGCGAAGATTTGTTCGCGCACTTTTCCGCAATCAATATGAATGGTTTTAAGACACTGACAGAGGGTCAAAAAATTACCTTTGACGTAACGCAAGGTCAAAAGGGCAAGCAGGCATCGAATATACAAGCTTCTTGATCGGTTTCTTGATTTGATAAAAAGCTCGACACTTTTGTGCCGAGCTTCTTGTTTGATGGAAGAGTTTATGCGGATCAACTAATCCATGCTGCTTTTCCCCGTTCCAAAGCTCACGCCGTTACTGACAGATGACCGCTTTTGGCACAAAGCAGGAACTCAAGTTTCTTTATAACCTAAGTATCCCCACTCAATACTCCATTGAATAGGTAAACCTAACACTCAATGCTCCCGTTATATAGGTGAATATAATTGTTTTAGTAACAGATTTTAGTTATGCATAAAACAGATACTAGGTAGACCAGCAAATAAATTATGAAAGAAATAAACAAATTATCTAAAAAATATCTTTCAGAATTGAAGAGAAAATCTTTCACTGAACTTTCTCAATTAGAAGACTACCAAGAAGAGAAGATAGTCGAAGATGAGAATTCATGCTCTATGGTAATTATGAAGGATACGATAAATGATAGTGAGTTACGCATTGTCATCGAGATATATTGTCATTGGATTCTAGGTGTTGGCAACATGTATGCAGATGGATTTAGAAAAAACAGCGAAGGTAAGATAAAGAACTTAACAGAAGAAGAGCTTTACGATTTTATTTAATCTGAATTCCACAGGTTTTGAATATCTACTTTTGGCACAAAGCAGACGATCATGGGCGGCGGGAATCGAATAGTAGCCTGTAACCCTTACCACAAGCTGTTCTACGTTTTTTCTATTTTCAATGTACCAACAACTGTACCAGCAGATTTATTGGATGCTATTGGACTGCTATAGACGCAACTTTCCGCTTTTGGCACAAAGCATAAAGTCACAAATGACTACTATCGACCCATAGTTTCCGGTTAATTAAAAAAGAATGCATTATAAAATCTCATTTGATTGATTCTTTGGAAATAGTGTTTCGTGAATCCAAATTTAAACATGACTAACGCCAAGGATGATCTGTAGGCCTGCTGATCTTGATAATCTTTAATCTTCGTGGAGGTCTTCCGGGCACATTAAACTCGATAATGTCACCTTCCTTCATTTTGAGCATGGATTGCGCGATCAGTTCTGCCTCATTGATTTCGCCCGCATCTTGGTCATCTTGCCCTAAAGCAATCCATATATGGTATCGATGGTTAGGAATTGAAAGATCAATATAGTCTATAAAATCACCAACCTGTACCCTTAGAGAATCAGTTTCATCCTCCTTCTCATCAAGCGGCGGTAAGGGAGCTACTGCATCATGGTTTATAAAATCTAGAGAATCAGTTTCATCCTCCTTCTCTTCAAGCGGCGGTAAGGGAGTTATTTCATCAATGATTTGAAATTTAGCGATAGACGTCTCAAAGATAGGGACAGAAGCAGTATCAGGAGAATTTGCTTTTGCCTGTATCTCCTCGTTTTCGAAGCCTTGCTGTTTACCTTTAGCCTTACTCGCTGAATAAGTCCTGTATTCAATATAAACGCTTCGCCTTGCTCTATCGGCTCCAATAGGGTGGACACCATGATCGGTCAGAATCTGAACGAGATCTTGCAGCACTTCTTCACGATTCATTACAAAAATTGATGCAAAACAGCGCCAGAATCGCCAGCCAGCTCGTTCCAGAATCCTCTGTTGGAACATATCTTCATCCCACTTCGCTGGTCCGTGATATCGATCTCCATCACACTCCACTGCAAGTCTTGTGTCATTATCCCCTTCAACTACCATGTCAATCCGGAAGTCTCCAGCCTTAACCTGAGGTTTTACACGATACCCTCTGCCGATAAGCTCGTCGTACATCTCCCGCTCAAAAGAAGACTCACAAAGCTCACGCAAGTCGTCCACTTGTTTCTCTTCTTGCAAGAATGGATGCGTAAAGTGAGAAACAAGCCCACGCCTCAATTCGTCAGTTTCTCTGAGTGCATCTAGCTCCACGCTTCGTACCAGATACATGCGATCCTGAGCACGCGATGCTGCAACATTGAAACACTGCGCAGAGGTACCACGTAAAATGGGCGTAATTGTCTCGTTAGGGGCGATTACCATGGATAGAAACATAATGTTCCGTTCTTTACCTTGAAAAGTTCTAGCATCTCCACACGCAATCTTAAATTTTGCAATTTTTTCAGGCCCGAGTTCCTGTTCAAGCATCTTCCATACTTTTAAGGCCTGCTTATCCCCCAAAAGTGAAACCACACCTATCGTGCGATGAATCATAGCTTGGTCTGCGCAAATTGCCAGAATTTCATCCACGATAAACCTTGCTTCAGGAGTGTTCGTGTTATCGGTCTTGCAAATAAAACCATCTTCGACAAATACATCTATCAGAGGCGGGTCTATCCGCTCTGAAGCTCTTGGTAATCGTAATGGCATCAATTCATGGTTATAGAACTCACGTTTAGAGTACTCGATGATCGGGCCAACGCAGCGGAAGTGTTCCTTCAGCATTACGGTATACTCAGCGAAAACTACTTTACACAAGTCATAGATAGATCGTTCTGGCGTCATCTGCGCCCGAAATGTTTCCACTTGGCTTCCTAAGAAACGATCCATCAGGTTGCGAATCTTATTTTTCTCTAGACCTACCCCTTCGGGAGAAACCTGTTTATCATCGCCGAAGATTAATACTTTCTGCGCACGTAACAAAGTTGGCAAGGCTGAAAAGTCAGATTGTGAGGCTTCATCGATGATAACGAGGTCAAAGGTCCCAAGCTCTGCAGGTAACGATTCCGACACGCGGTAGTGCGGCATAATCCAACAAGGAATAATGGCAGAATTTGCTCTGAAAACAGCTGCACGGGCATCCCGTCGGTATCGTATTGCGCGTTTTCCAGTTCTTTTACCTTTCTTCGGAATAGCGTTAAAGGCTGCAAGGGCTTGACGAAAATCAGGGGTAGCATTGCTTGCAAGCTTGTGCGTGGTCCGCTTGGAAACAATGTCCTGATAAGTGCGCGCCAAATCCATCTCAGCTTCTCCGTATTCTCTAGTCAGCCTTTTTAATTCTTCTCTTGCATCAATACTGTCTAAAAAATTTGAAAGACGCTTAAGTCGCCAGGCTTGTCTCCAGTCACCGGGGATAAGATTATCGATAGTCCCGGTTGTTGGTAGAGATGAAAGCTTTTCGGCCCATTTAGGTGCGCCAGACTCTTTTATGCTGTCACAGACTTTCTTAGCTGTAGCAAGGTGCGGTGCTAAGCTCTGTACTCGCCGTAATTCCTCCATTAGGGTAATCCATGTTGCCTGCAGGTATGTATCAGGAGTATCCTTGTTGCCTAAGGTATCGGCAAAGAACAGAATAATATTGTCCGCTATCCTACCGCTACAAGTAGCCGCAACCTCTTTGAATCGTTCCTTCAGCACCCAAGTCTCTGCCAGTCTTTTCTGAGTAAGGTGGTTAGTTAGAATCCCCTCAAATTGTTTCAGCAATTCATCGCTATTTGTTGTATCAGACCCATGGTTCCATGATGGTAATACGACATTAGCTTTATCATCGATTTCTTGTTCAACAGCAATCATAACTTTTGTTTTTCTGTATGTAACCAAAGCCTCTACAGCTTGATGAATATGCTTCGGATCAGTAGGTATTTGAGCAACAAATACTTCCGAAGCCAAAGCATTCCAGCGCGTAACCAATGTACGAAGTTTCTTGAGGTGCTCTACATACTCAAGAACGTGAGCCCATTCTTCATTCCCATGGGGTTTGGCCCCAAGCAGCTTGATTTTCTGGAGTTTCTTTTTCAAGTCTCCCTTGATAATAAGGCTAGCCATTCCAAAAGCACTTTTACCTGCTGCAAGATTTCGTAACCCCAGCACAAGCTCGTCCTCAAGGTCTATATCGTTAGGGGTCTCTACGGGTTTTTCCAGGAATTGTTTATTATCGGCCACCGCGGAATTCAGCTCATTAGCCAATTCTTCAAACAACTGGAACATGTCTTGTGAATGCCCAATTTTCAGCTTTATCCGGAGTGTTCGATACCAATTATGCTCAGACTGCCCGAGTTCACTTTTTAGATTTTTAAGATAAGATATAAGTTTTACCAATGAGGCGGCTAGCTGGTAAATTTCCTTGGATGAATTTGCCATTATGGAAACCTCACCCTGCTCAAGCTCCTCTTTCAGTTTACTTAACTGTGAGAGATCCTGATGCACCCTGAGAAGATGCCTAGAATCAGGAAATTTGGATATCTGCGGAAGTTTCTTGCCTAAGTAATCCAGGTCCTTACCCAATAGACGCCGGACTGCACGCAATTCGATAATATGCTTGTCAGTAAACTGAGGGGCATGCTCTAGCCTGATGGTTAGCTCATCATCTATCCATTCAAAGTTACCTTTCTCCTGAACAAGTTCTTTAGCAGCTTCCTGGGGATCAATCAATTCACCGTCGATGTCGAGCTTGCTAAGATTGCACAATGCCCATTTAGATATTGAGCGATTAATTTTGACAAGCCGACCATGAAGACTATCAATATGAGATTCTAGCAACGATATTTCCCGGCCAAGTGAAGTCCGGTCAATGCCCTGCACTTCAGCAGCGATTTTTTCAACTGCGTATTCAAACTGCTTCATGCCTTCCTTCTCACTACTCAGAAAGCTTATGGCTAGTGGTTGAATCGCTTTAGGCAGGTGTTCATGCAGAACAGCAAGCGCTGGAACACGCGTTGATGTGACCAGCACCCTGTAACCTTGTGCCAAGTTGTGACAAATGATATTTGCAATGGTGTGTGTTTTTCCAGTACCAGGAGGCCCCTGCACTACTACTCCAGGCGAGTGTTCAAGCATCTGGATGATGCGTGCCTGCTCCTTATTGTATGGTTTTAGGAAGAAAAGATCTGAAGCTTTGGTTTGATTAGAACTTTTTCCAGGAGATCTCTGCGCATTAGACAGACCACGAAAATTGGGTAATTCTCTCTCAGTATGCTTAGATGTGGGATCGGTCACGATAGCGGTGAGTGCAGCTGGTAATTCTAAGGATTCTTCAACCTGTTTCTTGAGTCTATCTAGGTCTTGGATAAAAAGGCTGTTGCTACGTGGTCTGGCAAAAAGTACCCAAGTATCGGTTACTTTGAGTGCGTTATCTGCTTCAGGTAAAGCTCGATCATCAGGGGTAGTTTGAGTTGGCCAAAATACTCCTCGTGAATCGAGATGTGTTACAGCTACTCTTAATAACGGCTCAAATGATGCCCTGTCAAATGGTGAAAAGGTATTTTGGGTGCGTGAGAAAGAATCTTTAGCAATATGCTCTCGATCTGGAACGGCTTGGTCATGCTCAGCGAAGTACATTTCAAGTTCCAGCCGGGAATCAATCTCACGAGGTCTTACCCTTTGGGTGCGTGAGAAAAAATCTTTAGCAATATGCTCTAGATTTGTAACGGCTTGGTTATACTCAGTGGTGTATATTTCAAGTTCCATCCGGGAATCAATATTACGAGGCCTTACCACAATGTCCATCGTAAGTTCGTTGAAAGAAAGCTCAACTAACCTGGATACCAACGGATAGCTTACGGAAACATCTCCCATTTTCCATACAGCGATACCGATTCCCCATACCAGTTCAAGTTGAGATTCTACGATTGAGCCCTCAAGTTGTTGTTTGAGGGTAAACAATGTTGCGTAGAGGCTAATAGACTCTCGTCGACTTTTTTCATTAATAGCCCATGGAAACCAGAGATTATTAACGTAAATATTTAGCTGAGTTTTAACCTCATCTAGATTTTCAAAAGTATCTAAAAAAACTAGCTGTTTTGGATCGAAAGACGCTGAATCCTGAATATCGCTATCTAGATCAGGAAGCACCTCTAACCCGAGGTCGATTAGTTCCTGGATCTCAATATGGGGCTTAAGTTCAGGTTCCTCAAAAGGTGTATTAGATAGTTTTATCCAAGCCTTAAGGAAATTGCTTGTAGGTTCTGGTGGCTTGGTTTCATGCAGTCTGTTTACTACGAGCCAAGCTTCGTCTTCTCTGTCTTCAAGAGAAACATTTAGGTGTACTCCTGGAAGTCCCGCAATGCTGTTCTCGTGCCGATGAAACATGTGAGCCGTAACATTGGACGTTGGCTTATCTCGCATTAAGGCGGCTTGTTGGGTGTACTCAATGAGGGCCAGCGTACGTTCTTGTCCTATTGCCATGGCTCCTTGCCAGTTGTTTTATTTGGGAAGAATTAATTTCAAGGTGCAACGCCCAAGTCCATTTATATCCTCATACTCCATCTGTCAGTGTACACACAATGCCGACGAATAGAGTTTAGCTATATTACCCTGCTAAATATAGTAAGCCGAACCTGCAATGATGATTTATTTGAGTAACAACTATTAGCGCAAAGTAGCGTTTAGCGAAAAACGAGTTTCTACCCATAACGGATATTCAGTTATGAATAAAAACTAACTTGCAAATATTTATAAGTACCAATTATATATGGCTACAGGTTTCGGATGCCATCCACGACTACAACGATGGCCAAGTAATCATGATGGAATAATTGCTATCTGAGATGTTTTGTAACCCCCACCCTTTTAGGTGCCGGTCTCGCTGGACTTGGATTCTTACGGAGAAAGACAAAAGCATAAGGGAAGTAGCAAATAGAAAAACCTCGACATTAGTCGGGGAGATTTTGTATCTAATAAAAGATGTGCTTAGACTATCACGAATGTCCGCTTTTGGCACAAAGCGGACACTCAAAAAGCGTTTGTAAGTGTGGTTGCCGCAGTTAACCAGTCCTAATAATTATCTAAGCCCAACAATAAACCCATACACAAAAGCAAGACAGATCAAGAAAATGTTTTGGTAGATAAGAAAGTCTATAAATTCTATTTTTCTTTCCTAAATAGGGCGGCCTAGTAATCACCTTAGTTGTTCGGCCTTAGTTTTTGTCACCTATCAATAAGGCCACAAAAAATACCATAGCGATAATCGCAGCAGCTTTATAGCTCATAAAATCTATGAATTCTATATCATTTAAGAATTCTTCCATTCGTGGCTCTTAGTAATCATATCCATCTGTATCAATAATAATGGGGGCGTTAGTAGCATAAGGGTTATTAATGCTCTTGTCGCTATAAGGCGATCCATATTCTCCGACAGGGTTATTTATCGAATCTTGTGAATATGGAGATCCGTACTGCCCAGTAGGATTGCTCACTGAATCTGGATCATACGGATTTGCAGATAAAGTACCGAGGTACTTCCCCGTTTGTGGATCTATTAGTATGGGTGGGCCTGCATAAGCTACAGCAGAAGAAAAAACAAACATAAGTGCTACGGTGGAAAAAAGTAGAAGTATAAATGTAAATATCTTAGTCATTTTGCCTCCTAATATTTCTTTAGGGTGCGGAATTTCCTACAAGCAATACCTAGTCTACGCCCAAAATTGTGAAAGCGGTAGGATCGTTCAGTAGGATATTTTGACTCTTTGGGCAGATCACCTTTTCGTTCCCTGTGTATTTGAATGATTGTATTAATTAATACAATAAAGATCGCTGTGATGATTATGTACGTCAGTTTTTCTTCATTCATGAAAGTCAGTTGTTACCAAGGCACTTTCTGATAAAACGCCGACAAAGGAAACCCCACTTATGAAACGTCATAGTTTTTTCTTAGATAAAGTTTAGGTTCATCGAAACAAATTCCAAATAACTGTCAGAATAATGCTGATGATAATGCAGGTGACTATGGGAAATACAAAAGAGAAATTATCTGATTTGTAGAAAATGTCCCCAGGCAATTGTCCAAAAGGAAGCTTGCGAAGATAGGGGTAAAGAACCCCGATTAGTACAATTGCTAATCCTATGAGAATAATTGCCTTTTGCACTTATTCACGCCTCATCTCATAATTTATATGCAGTTGCTATTGAACTATTCACCCTAAAGCATGACTATATGCTTCCATAGTAGGTGGCGCAAATAGAAATATTGAAAAGGATGCTTATGTCGGATTGGTGAAAATAGTAGGAATAGCAGTAGTGGGCTGCTGAGATTAAGGTAAGGGCAGAAAGAAGGGCGGGCGAGTTAATCCCCAAAACAATAACCAAAGGTGGGGACAGAAAATCAAAGTCCCATGATGATACTTTGATCTTAGCAGATATAGGCGTAACTAAGAACCAATCCTCCCGTTGGCAAAAACTAGCCACTATCCCAATTTATAATCCAAGCTGAGAGACAGCATTGTCTACATTGTCTACTTTACTTAGTATCTGTCGCATAAGACTTTCCAGGTCATTAATCTTACGTTCCATGGAATCCAATTTATAGCTCATATTATTTAATTTAGTTTCTATTCCTCCAAATTCGCCATTAGACATTTTATCGTCTCCTTAAGTAAGTTATGTAGCATTATAACCGTCCCGTATTTCCAGACTTAATAAGGATGGCAGGATCAGCGTAAACGGTAATTATGATTCCTTTTTTACTGCCATTGCTAAATCCATACAAAACCCACTCTGCCATAGCACTACTACTCACAACAGCCAGCATTAATGTTAGTAGTAGTTTTTTTCATTTCATCACCCGCTTTAAAGCTTTCTAATCTTCGGCCATCATTTCACTCCATTCTCTTTCTTCTTTCTTCTTCAGCCTCTTTTAATTTCTCTTTAACCTCTTGTAGTTCATTCTTAGGTCTCCTCTCCATCTCTTCTATTCGTTCTTCAGCGTCATTCTGTTCTACTGAACAGTTAGCTAATATAGGCAAGCATAGAAATATAATAATTAATAGTTTTTGCATAAATTCCCCTTTAGTTCCGAGACGTTCCATGTATTCGCATTATCGCTGTCAGTACGAAAAGTTTTATTATTTTTTTAAAGCATTACGCCACCATATACCTCATGAACGCTTCAAAATTGAGGGCGGCGGGAAACCGAACTGGGGCCCATTAATATCCTATCAATCATAATGTTATCTACAAAATCGCTGCTCTAATTTCCTTGAGATACCCCTAACTCTACCCCCAAAATTTCTGGCTGTTACTGGATTTTATTGGACACTAAATGTGAATGTCCACTTTGTGCCAAAAGTGGACGTTCACATCTTGAGAGTTAAGAATTCGCAGTAACAAATGAAATAGAATGAACTCTAGTTATTTTTAGCAACTTTTCCAAATCAATTAGAGACTCGTTATCTCATGTAGCACACTACCAACTTGTTAGCTTTGATTCCATTGTCTGGAAAAAGTATCTGGTAGTGAATCATCGATTGAGATTTTTCCTGTAGTGAAGAAAAAAGAATTCATCAATATAATGGGCGTTTATGAGGAGGGTAAGTGCATGATCGATAATCCCGTTTGGCGCTGGATCGATGATACGTTTCTCGATCTAGGGCGACAGTTCCGCTGGACTTACCTGCCCCCTTTGATGGTGTATCTTGCGGCGGGCGTGTCTGGGCTGACCGCCATCGTCGGCACCTTTTTCATCAAGGAGTATCTTGATCTTTCCGCCTCCTTCCTCGCTGGCCTGGCGTTCTGGGCGGGCATCCCCTGGACACTGAAAATGCCGCTCGGTCACCTGGTCGACCTGATCTGGCGCCAAAAAGCGATTCTCGTCTATATCGGCGCGAGTCTGATCGCGCTCAGTATCGGGATCATGTACGCGATCATCGCCCACACCGAAATGATGGCCGAGATCATGAAAATCGAAGCCTGGTTCGTGATCGCCACCCTGCTCGCGCCGACCGGCTACGTCGTGCAGGACGTGGTCGCGGACGCGATGACCGTGGAAGCAGTGCCAACAATAGACGAACATGGCAACCCCTACCCGGATGGTGAAATCAAGGTGATGCACACCACGATGCAGACCCTCGGGCGCATCGCGATCATCGGCGGCCTGGTCGCAGTTGCCATGTTGAACATCACCCTGTTCGAGGGCGTCGAGAACATGTCCGAGGAAATGAAAGTCGCCATTTACGCGGATATATACCAGCTGGCGCTGATCATTCCGCTCATCTCAATCACCGGCGTCATTCTTGGCGCCATTTTACTGAAACGTCGCGCCCGCGAGCTGCATAAGCAAGGCCACGATCATGAAAGTGTCGATAAAATGCTGTTCGCACCTGCCGGGGAAACACATCCGAACTGGTGGATACTCGGCGGCAGTCTCGTTTTTGCCGCATTCACGCTGACCATGGGTATCAGCCAGGTGCCATTGGCGCAAGAAATCATTTTCCTAGGATCGATGGGCATTATTTTATTCCTGATGTACCGGTTGCTGCTCGAACTCGAGCCTGACACACGCAAAATGCTGGTGGGGACAGCGGTAATCATCTTCGTGTTTCGCGCGGTCCCCTTACCTGGTCCTGGTGCCGGCTGGTTCGAGATCGACGTGTTAGGATTCGATCAACGCTTCCTTTCCGTGTTGTTCCTGATCGGCACGGTACTCACACTTTTCGGCATGGTGGTGCTGCGGCCGATGATGGCAACGCGCTCTATCGCCTTCGTGGTCGTGATCCTAACCATCGCTGCGGGCATCCTCTCACTACCCAACATCGGACTGTATTACGGGCTGCATGAGTGGACTGAAGCACGCACAGGGGGTATCGTCGATGCGCGATTTATAGCGGTCATCGATACCGCGATGGAATCGCCGCTTGGCCAGATCGCGATGATTCCGATGCTGGCCTGGATCGCGAAGAATGCACCTCCGCATCTGAAGGCCACGTTTTTTGCGGTGATGGCATCCTTCACCAACCTGGCGTTTTCGGCCGCGAGCCTTGGGACTAAGTATTTAAACGAGCTTTTTCTAGTCACCCGGGAAGTCCGCGACCGTGCCACCGATGTCATCAAGACCGTGGCGGATTACAGCGAACTGGGCTGGCTGTTGATCACAGTCGCGTTGATTACCTTGCTGGCGCCGCTGCTGACAATCGTGCTGATCCAACGTTCGCCGCTGCGCACCCAACAGTAAACTGGAGGTTAAATTCATAAGAAAGATAACCTTCGGTACCTGTGGCTGTGGTAGTGCTACGAAAGTAAAGCTAATAAACTCCTATAGACAAGAAAAACACATATGTATTTATTCATATGGGATTAATGGACATCATTAGATTGATTGGTACTAAAAATGGCGGCGGGAATCGAATAGTATCCTGTAACCCTTACCACAGGCTGATCTAGGTTTTTTCTATATTCAATATACCAACAAATGTACCAACAGATTTATTGGATGCTATTGGACTGCTATAGACGCGAACGTCCGCTTTTGGCACAAAGCGGACATTGGCGAGTAAGTGCTTTCAACCGAAAGCCAAAATATGTAACAACCATAACAAGTAATTTTCAAGCAACTATGCCGATTGATTGACATGTTTCTATCAGATACCATGGGCTGTATGCATTTTATTTTATAGCAACATCTTCGCAACTTTCTACGGAACCAGCGCATTGTTGAACGACGACAGCGAATTCATCGCGTCAGCCCGGGCTGCCGGGCTTCGGTACGTTAAGGACACGTCACCCGGCATTCGGCGGCGAGGCGTAGGTAAAGGGTTCTTCTATCTTAACCAACTTGGGCAACGCATCTCCGATCTCAAAACAATTAATAGGATCAGACAGGCCGTTATACCGCCCGCCTGGACTGAAGTGTGGATCAGCCCTAGCCCTCATGGACACATTCAGGCAACTGGACGTGATGCGAAGGGAAGGAAACAGTACCGGTATCACCCAAAGTACCGTGCGGTTCGAGATGAGTCTAAGTTTGAGCGTATCCTCGAGTTCAGTAAAGTTCTTCCAAAGATTCGTCAGCATGTTGAGCGCGACCTCCAACGCTCATGCATCGATCGGTGCAAGATGCTCGCGATCGTCTTTTATTTACTCGAGACCACACTCATCCGCGTAGGCAATGAGGAATATGCTCGTGACAATGAATCCTACGGTCTGACTACATTGCAGGCTCATCACGCCAAAGTAAAAGGCGGCAGAATTACATTCGAGTTTTCGGGTAAAAGTGGTGTGGACCACGCCATATCGTTTACCGATCATCGTTTAGCACGCATCATCCAGAGTTGTCAGGATTTGCCCGGGGAACATCTCTTCCAATACAAAGATGACGATGGCACATTTCAGTCGATCGACTCCGGTGACATTAACGGATACTTAGCCTCAATCACTGGTGGTGACTTTACCGCCAAGGATGTTCGAACGTGGGCCGGCACCATGCTCGCTGCGGTAGCTCTTCGTGATTTCGGGATTGCTAGCTCAAAACGCGACGCAGAACACAATATTCGTTGTGCCCTCGACCAGGTGGCTAATCACCTTGGCAATACACGAACTGTTTGTTTACGCTATTACGTGCATCCACTGGTATTAAAGAAATATCGCGTGGGACAGATAATTAATGTGCCGCTTACGCAGAAAAAATATGAGCGAAAAAACCCCCAAGCCATTCTCCGAAAGGATGAAGTGGCCGTACTCAATCTTCTGGAATTACATTAATGAGTATCAAGCCTAGTTAAATTATAAATAGAAGCTTCTGAGCCAAAGTACGAACGTCCGCTTTTGGCACAAAGCAGACGTTCAACTAACTAACAATAGTTTTCAATGTTGATGGGCGGGGTGCACCTAGTATTAGGCTTGCCCCCCTATGTTAGAGATACTACATAAACCTACCTTGACGCTATTTGTAAAAAAACTCTTTCTATTTTGGCGAAAAAAAATTTCCAGAATGGAAATTGCTGAGTAACTACTTTCGACCCAAAGCGAGTATTATGAAACACAAATAATTTGTCGGTACTTGTCATACACGTATGCGCAATACAATAAAGAGAACACCGTGCAAGCACACTTCAAAAAAATCATCCTGGCTACCGACTTTTCAGACATATCTAAAGATGCCAGTTACTATGCTCTACAGTTAGCCCATGCCTTTAAAGCAGAACTCATAGCTTTGTACGCATTTGATATAGGTGTGTGGAAGATTCCGTCGAAACATTTAACGATAGGAGGGCTTGACAAGATATCTGGAAGCCAAGCACAAGCCCGGCAACAAGGAAAAGATAACCTTAAAAGACTAGCAGATTCTATTGACCTAGAAGTAGAAACTATTTTCGCCGAAGGCGACCCCGGTCATGAGATTGTTCGTGTTGCTGAAGAACGTAAAGCCGATCTGATAGTCCTTGGAACACATGGCCATACCGGATGGAAACATTTTTCCCTCGGAAGTGTTGCAGAGTTAGTTGTCAGACACGCACCTTGTGCTGTTCTTACTATAAAGCCCAAAGGGAAATAGATAGAACCCCTCTTTTTTTCTAATTTTGGCAAAGAAATTCTAAAAGGAAGATCCATGGAACACAGACGGGATTGGTTAATTGGCAGCGCTCAAACGTTCATGAGGAAACACCGATGAAAGGCTATCAGCTCACTTTTTTCACTCAAGAAGATCGCTTTCACAAGTCGACACAACTGTCCGAGTGGCTTTTGCTCTCCGCCCGCAATTTGGGGTTGCGTGGTGCAACCATCGTATCCGGCAGCAAAGGCTACGGTCAGCATCGCCACATTCATTACGCGCGCTTCTTTGAGCTGCTATCCGACCATCCGCAAGAAATCGTGATGGTTGTTAGTGAGGAAGAAGCAAACCTTTTATTTGATCATTTACAAAAAGAAGGCGTGCATCTTTTCTACGTTAAGACTCCGGTTGAGTTCGGTATGCTGGGTAAACCGATCTGATGACCAACAGCTTTGCTCGATGCCACCAAAGTGACAGAAAAACCTAATTTACTATTTATTAATAAACATAGTTAATAGCTGGTCTAGTTTTTGCTGCCGGACTCTATATGCTTGCCGCCGTGGAGAAACCTCCCTCAGCTAATTAGTGTCGATGGCCTTAGACAATTTCACATGGAGACAAGATTGATGAGAATTCTCCCCAAACAACTTAAAGCGTATCCTTGGTACTTGCGCCCGTTCTTCTGGAACCAACGCCGCAAATACGGTGCCGTACTCGATTCAGCCCTCATGTGGGCACGGGCACCGAAGCTGTTTCTTGGAGTGGCCCTACTCTACGGTATGATCGAGCGAAAGTCCTCGCCGATAAATCCAGCATTACGCTCACTTGTTACGATCCGTGTGTCGCAGATTAACTGGTGTAGGTTCTGTGTTGACCTCAATACAGCAACATTGCTAAAACGCGGCGCTAGACCAGAAAAAGTTGAGGCTCTTGAAAATTGGCGAACGAGTCAACTTTTCGACGAGCAGGAACGTGCTGCTCTGGATTATGCAGAAGCTGTAACTAGCTCTGATAAACAAATCGAGGAAAACATTATGGGATGTCTCAAGGATCATTTCGCCGATGATGCTATTGTTGAACTAACGGGACTAATCGCCTTCCAAAACATGTCGAGTAAGTTTAATAGCGCTCTTGCCATACCAGCGCAAGGATTTTGCCATGTGCCCAAAGTTTGACACGCACTGATTATAATTTACTCTCTCAAATCTAGCGTAAATAGAATGTGCTGAGAACACTAGCTATCTGAATTTCAAATTTATTTGTTATTTGTTTACTTCGAATCATCTTTCTGAACTAATTCAGTATCTATTTTTTTGTGCAAAACAAACTTTCGTGAATGTCCGCTTTTGGTACAAACCAGACATTCGTTGGGCGGCGGGAATCGAATAACAAGCTGGAATGCTCATTAACACATACTCTACACTTTTCAATGTTTCGATGTTGCCCCCAAAGTTGCCCTATGAAATGCTGGATTCAATGAGATGGCATGAGACCATATTGGACTAGGAGCACACCTAGTCTGGAATAACCCCACTCCTTTATCAATGTAGTACCTACCCTTCTTTCCTTTCCCCAATTTTGGCGAAAAAGAATTTCTAGAATGAAACTCTATATCGTGATGCCAGATTCAGGATATCAGTATCATTCGGAAGTGCATTATCTGGGTACTTTGACTTGGCCAACTTAATTGCCTCAAATTCTTCAGCGGTAAGTTTCGGACGATCAGAAATATAAAATAATGCTGCCGGCAACAGTTAGCAACACATTGGCAAATGCGTAAGCGCCGGTATAACCCAAAGTTGGAACAGAGCTGTTAGCCGCTTTGGTAACAATACTCAGGGATGCGCCACTGGTCATTGATCCGGTAATTCCCCCAAAGAGTAATACAGGCGGAATTTTAAGTATTTTCCTGCCAAAGAAATAACCAACCAGAATAGGTGATACAGTAACAACGATACCGGCTAATACTAGCTCTGGACCTGTCTTTGCAAAGGTTTCTATAATATCCCCTCCGGCGCGCAAACCGACGCCAGCCATGAACAACAACAGTCCGAATTCCATGAGTATCCAACGCGCAGCATCCGGCATGCGTCCAAACACGGGATAAATACTTCGCAAGTAACCAATGAGAATCCCCGAAGCCAGCAAACCACCAGCAGAACCCAGTCCGATAGATATTTGGCCGACCTTGATGGAAAGGAGGCCTAAAAGGACTCCAAAGGTAATACCGAAAGCGAATGTCACCATGTCGGTTTCGGCGATCTTTCGTTCAACATGCCCAAGTTCCTCACCAAGCAAGTCAACGTTTTCACTGGGGCCGGCTACCGTCAGAATGTCACCCCTACGCAAGGTTAAGTCTGCAGTATGCGACATTTCGATGCGCATGCGCGAAACACCAGTTAGTAACACGCCATATTTTCTTGCTATGTCAAGTTCCCGTAGCGTCTTGTTGACCACCTTTTTGTTGATAACTACAACTTGTGCTGTTTCAGTATCTTGTGCAATGCTAGTCTCAGGCGTGATTTCTTCGCCGAACTTGGAAATGGTTTGTGTAAAATATTCGACCGGGGCAAGGATGTGTAACTCATCACCTAACTGAAGAAATTCGTCGGGCGCAAGATCGATAACAGTACTGTTTCTTCTTACCCTGACTACTGAAGTTTTGTCCCAGTATTGCTCCCTGATCTGTTTAACAGGTGTTTTAATAATTTCTGCGTTTGAAACCCGATAGATACGTGCTGCAACATTTTTCGGTTGTGATTCAGCTGTGGATTTATCCGCGGCTTCCAGTTCTTTCGCCTCTTTTTCCAGGTCAATATGCAGTATCTGAGGTAACAGCTTGATGATGGCAATTAAGCCAGCCAACCCGAAAATATAGGTAATCGCATACCCAGTTGCTACATTTCCGATCATGGCATCGGCAGTTATTCCTGCGGGAGGACTGACCTGCCCTGAGCGGAGCGCCTCCTGTGCAGCGGCAAGCGTGGGTGAACTCGTTAATCCGCCTGCCAAAAGCCCAGCAGACGTACCCGGCGTCAGATCAAGTAATTTTGTGGCGATAACAGCCATCGTAAAACCTGTTGCAGCAATAACAACCGCGAGGAGAAAATATTTAAGTCCGTCGGTTCTTATCACATCAAGGAATCGGGGGCCTGCCTGATATCCCACAGAGAATATGAATAACGCAAAACCCACCGCCTGTGCGCCCGGGGCCATGCGAAAATCAAAGTGGCCGAGAAATAATCCTGCAAATAAAACGCCCGCTACAGGCCCCAGAGAAAAGCTGCCTATACGTAGTCCACCTATCAGGTAGCCTACACCCAGAATCAGAAACAAGGTTAGTACTGGTTGAGCATGCAGGGTATCGATAATGCGGTTGAATGCGTTAACTTCTTCCATAACTTATATTTCCCAATCGAACAGTTATGACACCAGACTATGGGAGGTATTGTTAGTTCGATAAATTCCGGTTTTTAGTTTGGCTTTCAATTATACGTAAACGCCAGATTAATTACTTCATCGGCATCAATCTGGGGAATATCAACACTGCTAGATTGCTCTTAATTACTTACGCAGCATAAATTTCTTTTAGAGATTAATAGCAGCTTTTGGCACAAAGCAGACATTCAGGACACATCAATTCCTCAGCATCTCTTTCGAATTATCCGTTATATAGGCAACAACCTAAATGTACCTATTTTAGAATGACAAATAAGCCAATCAAACGCCCAGTTTCAATATATATAACTCTATTATTCCTTATATCTTTGGCAGTTTACTCGGCTTACGACGCATTTTTGCTTAGCCTCAGATACGACGGCGTTATTGGCGATATTATTATTTATTCTCATTATTCTCCGGCCTTTATATTCATCATTACAGCTATTTCTTTATATTTAGATAAGGCATGGTCAAAATCTCTTATTTATTTTCTTTCAATTTGTTATGCTATCTTCTGGTCGTTTACTAGTTTTCGTGGTGTTCGGGAAATGATGAAATATGACAGATATGACATAAGTATACTGGACATCTGTATATCTCTTATTCCTGAATCCTTGCTACTATTTGCATGCATTGGCAGTTGTTTTGTGGTCACAAAATATTTTAATAGAATTTCCAAACCAGATCGGGTGCTCCTTTATAGCAATAGGATTTATTAAAATCTAATACAGAAATGTTTGAGTCAATTTACTTTGGTGTATTTACGATAGGTGTTTTGACATTATTTCGCGTGAAATATTTGCTTGGGGAAGACAGCATGCACAATTCCTCAGGGGGCTTATGATATGTCAAAGCTGTCCTCATTGCTCGGCCATTTCCAGTGTTGGATAGGGTTTCATAACTTTCGCGTAATCAATAAGACGCTCGGGTTTGGTGCCGCAGGCAGTGTCGAAAAGGTCCAATGTCGACGATGCGGTATGACCATGACTCGAGAGGCATGATCGTTCTTTACGTCGTGGCGGCACTTTAAGAAAGCGTTCAACACACGTTCAACAGATGAATAACGTTAAGTACCTTATGTGGTGATATACATATCCCATGTGAGGCAATGCTAAGCCCTATGTATTACAATCCAATGTAAGTAGTAGAGACAAAAGGCAGGGATAACCGCCCAACAGTAATGAAAAGAGGGTGGCGGGAATCGAATAACTAGCTGTAAGGCCTATTAACACTTATCTTGTACGTTTCAACATTTCCGTGTTGCCCCCAAAGTTGCCCTATAAAATGCTGGATTCTATGTGATGGCATAAGACCATATTAGACTAGGGGCACACCAAGTCTGGAACAACCCCACTCATCTATCAATGTAGCACCTATCCCCCTTTTTCCTTTCCTCCAATTTTGGCAAAAAATAATTTTCCAGAAAAAATCTGTGAACGTCCGATTTGACCCAGCAAATAGTCACAAATGACTGCTTTTGGCATAAAGCAGACATTCAAGAGCGTGCCATAACCTTAGCATTCCATCGTACGTAGCCGTTATATATATAAACCTAACTGTGGTTGTATTGGATCGCCCATGGATGCGGGATCATTTTTACTCATAATATTTCATTTGGTCTGCTTTATTGCCATGAGTATTTTACTTGGCTTTCAATATGTTCACTACGTTGAGTATGAATCGAAAAGAATACAGGAAAGTTCTTCCTTGAGATTTTTTATATCTCTTTCTTTAATGTTATTTTTATTATGGGTTTTGGCAGTAACAGGTGGGTTTGAAGAAAGTCATTGGATCTTAGGTTGCTTAAATGTTATTGCTATGATCACAGGTATTTATTTAACAGTGAAAATACTTTTTAAGAAAAAAAGACTGAGGTATTCTGATATATAATAGAATCACGAATAATGGTTAAAGTATCAAGCCCGGCCTAGTGCCGGGTTCTTTGTGTGTATACGAATGTCCGCTATTGATTCGATTATTTTTATGCTCATGGTGTTTTAAGAATGTTGGGAGCGCGTTGCCATACCAAGGGTTCGGTTGTAGCTAGGCATGGTCACATCCCTCAGTAGAAACAGGCCATGCGTTTCGGCGAGCCGATTAATAGCTTCAAAATCTCGCACGCCGCTGTTCCTGTTGCGTGATTTGAGCCATGCATCGAAACGCGCATTGCTTTCGGAGGTAAACTTTCCCCCATAGTTAAACGGTCCATATAGGCACAGGATGCCACTGGCGCTTAAAACACGTGCTATGCCCGCAAACATTCGTTCCACTTCCGGCCACGAAATGATGTGCACCGTGTTGGCATTAAACACAGTATCTACTATTTCTATAGGCCATTGGGCATCGCTCACGTCGATGGCCATAGGTGGAAGCACATTGGGCAGTTTAGTCTCGTCCAGCCAGGCCAGGATGCCCTCATGGTTTTGCGCTAATTCGCTGGTCTGCCAGGACAAGTGAGGTAGCGCACGCCCGAAGTAAACGGCGTGCTGGCCGGTTCCACTGGCTATTTCCAATACACGCTGTTGGTTGGCAAGTGTCTCTTGTAGAATTTTGAGGATAGGCGCCTGGTTTCGTTCGCAAGATTCAGAGTAGGGTTTCATAGGTGGTAGGCAGCATTTAATACGTGATGAATTTTAATTTTAGATAAAGATTCATTCATGATACGTTTCATCATCGTCGCCTGTAATGGTCAACTAAAACCGGACATAAATCTGATTATTCGGCTTGGATATACCCGCATGTTTCACAATCTGTATAGTTATCACTAATTTTACTCATGAAGTTGCTTGACACAAAGATGACAGAAAGAATGAGCTGGGTAGTCTATATCCTGGAATGTAGTGATGGAAGTCTTTACACCGGAATTACAACAGATTTGGCACGTAGAATTACAGAACATGAGCAAGGTAATGGCGCTCGGTATACCAGAGGTCGTGGACCGTTCAGTCTGAAGCACATGGAATACTGTAACAACCGGGCGGAAGCTTCAAGAAGAGAAGTATCGATAAAAGCTTTATCTCGTGCTAAAAAGCTGGAACTTATTTTACTAGCCAATATTGCTGGTCATGGTTATGAGATTAATCTTGACGCGACCTAACAGTAGGTCTCCTGCCAAAAGCGGACACTCAACTAACTAACAATAGTTTTTAATGTTAATTGGCGGGGTACACCTAGTCTGGAACTGACCCCATTCCCGTGTTGAAGGTACTACCTAAACTTACCTTGACGCTATTTGTAGAAAAGCCTTTTCTATTTTGGCGCAAAAAAAATTTTTCCAGAAAGAAAATCACCGAATGTCCGCTTTTGGCACAAAGCAGACATTCAACTGAATAGATAATATGCTGGCGGAAGCATTAGAAGAGATAGATAACGCTACAGAACACGTTCCCCTCGTGCGAGCCAACTCAAAGTGGATGGCTGTGACTTGGGACAGTTTCGATATCTGTAATATCTCGGATCGTGGGCTATCATTATGTTCATGATTGAATGTACCGTATGATCCTGGATTTTCAGGATCATATATTGACTGTCATTCGACTCCCCCTTATGCTCAGAGACTAAGCCGGATGTGTCCACAATAGCGGGGAAGTTAAAACTCCGATGCCTGGTACTCTGGTTATCAATAAAAATCAAACTAAGTAGTGAGGGGTTTTGGAAATGATGAACAGATACTTGATTATTCTTACGGGCAGTATCGTCGCACTGCTGCTGGCGGGTTGTGAGTCGACTCCGAAAAGAGTGCTCTCCCACCAGGCAGCACATTACGCCTCGCTGCCCAATGGCTACGACCCGCTGAATCCAAATCAGCTATCGCCTCTGTACGCTAAGGTTATGGCAAAACCCGGCGAAAATATTATTCGGCTACTGGAACTCAAAAGAGGACACGCACTAAATATTCTTTCAATATCTGGTGGTGGTCAGAACGGCGCTTTCGGTGCCGGCTTCCTCATTGGTTGGCGCGAGAGTGGCCAGCGGCCCGAGTTTGATGCTGTCGGTGGTGTCAGTACCGGCGCATTACTTGCCACCCACGCCCTGCTCGGCACCCCGGCCGACGATGCGAGTCTCGAGGAGATGTACACGACAATCACCAAAGATAACATCTACCAGGACAGAGGACTCATAGAAATCATCTCCGGTGCCGATTCATTGCGGGATACCGCACCGCTGCGAGTACTCATCGCCAAGCACATCACGGCCAAGACCTTGAAGCGTGTCGCTGCCGCTTTCAAGGAAAATCGGCTATTAGTCGTGGGTACGACCAATGTTGATTATGGTCAGACCTGGGTCTGGAATATGTCGCTGATTGCTAGGGACGGAAAACTTGATCTTTATCGTAAGGTTCTGCTCGCCTCCGCATCGTTTCCTATCGTCTTTCCACCGGTGGAAATTGATGGCCATCTTTTTGTTGATGGGGCCGCCCGTTCGAATCTTGTCGTTCCTGGAATGGGAGGAATAACGAAACCCAAACCCCCGCTGCATGGTAAGGGGAACGTTTTTATAATGAATAACGGTAGGCTCAATCATCCTCCCGAGGCCTTGCGCAGGGCCCTTGGCGACGTTGCTGCCACAACAATCAGCGTGATGATGGACCAATCTATGCAGACGGCTTTGACACGATCCTATTTCGGAACTCAGTTTCTAGGCTACGCATTCAACATGGCGTCGATTCCCGACAGTGTGGGGATCGGAAAAGATCCCCTAGCCTTTGATCCGAAACAGATGCGCGCAGCCTTTGATGCCGGGCGCACAATGGCCAAACAGGCTAACCCGTGGAAGGACGCTCCTACCAACCTCGGTGATATTCCTTCCTGGGCAATGGATGCGATAAAGGAACGCTTTTAAGAACATAGCTCACAACAAAACTCAAACCAATCGATATAATTGATGGTGACTTACTCTTGCTTGGGAGCATGTTCGTGCTCGGTGGTAATTTTTGGGATAAAATACGCGCGCTATTTGTCTACGAAGCTGAGGTGCATTTCTCGCAAAGGTAACATAGTCTAAATCGGAAATTTACAACTATTATTAAAATCTAATAGTTGTAAAATTAAATCATGAACGTATAACTACAACAAAATTTAAACCCGGTCTAGTGCCGGTTTTTTTGTGCGTATATGAATGTCAGCTTTTGGCACAAAGCAGACACTCAATCTTGGCGGCGGGAATCAAATTGTAGCCTGTAATCCTTACCACAGGCTGATATAGGTTTTTTCTATTTTCAAGATACCAGCAAATGTACCAGCAGATTTATCACGCTTAGAGCTTCTAAATTGTGATTTATTGCCCTCCTAATCACATTTGAAGCTTTCGAAAATGTGACTTATTGCCATTTTTTTCTAAGCGTATTTTCTATTTACCTATCACTTCCCACAGGCGAGCTTCCACATTTTTTTATAAGTAATGTCTTCAGGTAGGATTAGCATCCAGTTTGAGATGGGCTTAATCTCACTTTCGATTAGCTCACCTTTGCCCATATTCTCTGAGAAGCCAATAAAGTCAAGGAACCGGATTCGCTCATCCTTGCAGTCGTATTCCGCTTGTGACACTAATGAATGTATAAATTTATTGCCAGGGCCAGGGCCTTCCCCAGCCGTTTTGGAGTCCATCAACTCCCACATCGTAGCCATATTGCCGGACTTGCGTATGGTTGCTGGATCGGCGTATAGGGCAACCCCTTTCTCAGGGCTACTCATAACTTCAACCCACTTCGCCGCCGCGTTGCTGCTCACACTAGGGAAGGTTCGTGGTAGTTTGGGGTAGAAACCACCGCAAGCAAATTCCAACACAGATTCACCTACGCTACCTGGCAAGGTTGGCGTCCAGTCACCCCGTTCATTGTGGATCCAGACTGTTTCACCTTTGCCCATATGTCCAGAATAGGCAGCTAGAAAAAGTGGTCGCCTCTGTTTTTTCTCACAGTCGTATTCATCCAGACCCCTTGATGATATGACATCAGGATTCTGAACCATCTTATGGTCATCCAAACTCCACATTTTTACTGTATTGCCTGTTTTTCGAATGGTAGTAGGGTCAGCGTAGACAGTTAAGTCCTTTTCTTCAGTCTCGCCAATCGCAACCCACTCAGCCATCGCACTAGTACTTACAACTAACATTAAAATTAAGAGTAGTTTATTCATGGCGTATTTTTCACCCATCACTTCCCACAGGCCACCTCTCCAAGAGATTGGCTTATGCTTTTAGGCACGAGTCGTGTCCATTTTGAAGTAGCGTCTTCGTTAAAAACTATATCTCCTTTTCCCATATTCTCTGAATGGAAATCTGCATAAAGTAACCGTTTTTTCTCTTCCTTGCAGTCATATTCTTCTTGCCTTTTTACCGACATAAACGACGGAGAATTGGGATCTTTCTGGGCTTTATTGTAGTCAAATATACTCCACATTTTTACCATATTTCCAGACTTAATAAGGGTGGCAGGATCAGCGTAAACGGTAATTATGATTCCTTTTTTACTGCCATTGCTAAATCCATACAAAACCCACTCTGCCATCACACTACTACTTACAATAGCTAGCATTAATGTTAGTAGTAGTTTTTTCATTTTTCATCCGGTGGCGGCGGAAACCGAACTGGGGCCCATTAATATCCTATCAATCATAATTTTATCTACTAAATCGCTGCTCCAATTTCCTTAAGATACCCCCAATAATACCCCCTTAATGATTGGCTGTTATAGGACTGTATTGGAAGATAAATGCACTAATCTGTTT
>PVMK01131851.1_pt1 | contig 36811 bp, 41 predicted proteins | sample 1853481 | NCBI WGS metagenome assembly PVMK01 (sample SAMN08533507, study PRJNA380276) | Marine sediment metagenome, whole genome shotgun sequencing project. | reverse complement strand
TCGATCCCCGTGTTCGCCGGATTGTCTAAATCCGTGTATCCGGCAGCGACGCGAATCTGGAAGTTGCTGTCTTCCTCAGAGGCCCAGGTGACGCCGACCGCATATTTCTCGGTGTTCGCCGTGCTGACCTTGATCTGAATACCCACGAAGAGCGGCGAATCGTAACGCGCCCAGTTCTGGCTTCGCTGGCCCTCGTACATCTGGAACGCTTCCCCGTAAGAAATACCCAACGGGCCCCCTGATCCTTCGTCGAAGTACGTCAGACCGGCATTGCGCCGATTGTCGTAGTTCATGACCAGGTCCGTGCCGGACAGGTCAGCCCGGTCCGATCCGCGAGTCGCGGAATCACCCTTTCCGAGAGAGACCTTGCCCCAGCTGCCTTCGTACCAGGCATCGGCGCGGCTCCATTCAACCAAAGTGGTGCAGTTGGTTTCACCAATACTAGGGTTAAGGTTTACAATGGGCTGATCCTGTTTGATGTCGTAGCACTGGGACGTATCGCCGATTCGCATTTCGATATCAACACCCGCCTGACCGTCGCTGCCCATTTCCTGCAAGCCGATGAGCTGCAGCCGTGACTGGTCCGCGCCGTTGTCGAGGTGCTGCACGTCACTGCCACCGCGGGGAACACCTGCTCCACCGCCCTCGCCGTTATTGTCTGCCGCGCGAATCATCCGATCCACGTGGCCGCTGAGCTCGACCTCGATCGCGCTGGCTACTGGCGCAATAGCCAGTAAACCCGCGATCGCGGCCGACAGGCCGATACCCTTGCGGGTGATTGAGTAATTCATGATGAAAGTCCCTGTAGCCAAAAAGATGAAGCGCGAGAATAGGGGTTTTAACAACGATTTTCCATATTACAGGGAAAATAAACGTTGCTTTTTCACTACAGTGAAGCTCCAAACAAGGATACGTTTGCGTCTCAAAGGCACTGAATTCGTAACAAATTGGCAACCTGTATTTGACATAAATCAGGCCACGAAACGTCGTTTGCGCAACAACTCAATATTGTTGTCTTTTCGCAACAACTATTCGTATTTATTATCAATGACTTAGGGTGTATCCAGGTATATCTCCGTGTACAGGGTTTCGGCGACGATTCGATGCCCGGTCTCGTTCCAATGCCCGTCGCATCCCAGTGTGTAGTCCCGATACGGCCGACCGGTCTTTTCCAAATCAGCAAGGAAAAAAGGCATTAAATCAATCAGATAGCTATTTTCACGCGTCGCCACGAATGCCCCAAGATCGTCAATCAGCCGATTGTCGATACCGTTAGCCGCCGCGTATTCGAGGTCGCTGCCCGACGGCACGACAATGAGGTACACCTCGCGATCACCGGCCAGGTGGTCACCCGTTCGAGCGTGTACAGCATGATTGCCATGTCCCGTTCGGAATAATCGTCGTAATTCGACACCGCGGCCAAAGGGCGTCTTTGCCGATACGCCGTTCGCATGACCCTCGTGACCCAACGCAGAATATTTGCCGTGTAAAGCGCGTTGTCGATTTTGTTCTTGATCATTGTCGACGAGGAAATGTTGCCGGTGTAACGCTTTTCGAAGTCGACCGTGTAGTAAACCTCAAACCCACCCTCGGTGGCCCCCGAACTTTCGCGAAGAAAGGGTCGATAGATATTCTCGCTCTCGTCATCCGGGTCGTTATTATCAAAATCATTGTCCGGAAAAATAAAGAACACGACCTTCGAGTGTTCATAGTCGAGGCCGAAACGCTCGTAGGTCAGCCACGCCTGAATCGTGCCGAAATCCGAGATGCCGAGATTGATATGTTCTATTCCGGACAGCTCTTCCAGCATATCGGAGGTCCGCTGACCGTAGTTGACGCCGAAGCCTTCAAGAACAGAATCCCCAATCATGACGGTGCGCTCGGCGCCGTTCGCGGACAAGTCCCGTTCCGGATCTCGCGCGCCGATCGAGTTCGTCGAGTAGACCGCGTCGATACACTTCTCCCGATGCCGGAACGTCGTATTCGGCCAACGCCAGCGACCGACGACGGGATCTATATTGGCCCAGTAACGGGGCGTCATATCGGTCTGATAGTTCGAATACGGCAGCAGATCGAGCCCGACCAGGGCTCTGATCGATAGTTCGACAAGTACAAGGCATATCAGGGCGACGAGCCATTTCGCCTTGCGCGGGTTAGCGTCGAACCAGTTGGTGTGCGTCACGCGGACCGCCTGACCCGTCAAGCACCGAGTGTTCTAGTTCTGTGCCCGTGCGAGCAGTTTCTTGCCGCGGTCTTTGTGGTAATCGATACGCTCCTTTAAAAAAGAATCCCGCAACACGATCTCGTCGCCGAATTCGAGTACCCATGGCTGATCTTCGGTGTACGCAGGCCACTCCGGCAGTGACTCGCGATTCGGATTGCCGGTTTTCGCGAATTGCACCCAATAGGCATTCATCAGTTCGCTCATTTCACGGTCGCGTTCCGAGACGGTCTCCAGATCCGCATCGAGCGTCCGCATGACAAATGCGATGTCGTCGGCATGCGCCACCCCCGGCTGATGGCCACGCCGCTCCTCGGCGACGTACGACAGGAAATATTGCCAGCTTGGAGAACTGACCTTGTCCATTTGATCGCCGAGGTAATGCGCCTGACTCAGGATAATTAAATCCCCGAAAACCTGGTCCGCCCGCTGGGTCTCGTCGAGCCCCGGATAAAGGCGCTCCCGGTCCTCGGCGGGAATCAATTTGTACATTCGGTCGGGTGAAAACCCACCGCCGATCTGGCGCCCGAGCGCTGCCTCCCAGCTCACCCCGCCGGTCATATACGGCACGTCATGTTGCTTGCCCTCGGCAAACAACACGCCGACGAGGTCCGGAATCAAGTCGCCCTCGACGACCGGCGTAAAACGCGAGTTCGGATCGAGCGCGGCGACCAGTTCTTCCGTTGACAATCCTCGCAACGCAGCCACGACGTCATCGCTCTTATCGACGCCGGCGCGTTTCGCATAGGTCTTGCCCATCTTCTCGCCCGGGATCTGGAATCCGCTTCGATCCCGGAGACGGGCATCGGGCGCGAGACCCACGGATGCGCTCTGGCTGATGGCTTTATGGAACAGCCCCTCGGCTCTCGGGATCACCATGAGGTAATTCACGAGCGCCCCGCCCGCGGACTCACCGAATATCGTGACGTTATCCGGGTCACCACCAAACGCGGCAATATTGCGTTGTACCCACTCGAGCGACGCGAGCAAATCCAGGAGCCCATAATTTCCAAGCAGTTCACCGCTCTGCGCTTCGGATAACGCGGGATGGGAAAGGAATCCAAATACGCCGAGCCGGTAGTTGACAGTCACCAGCACCACGCCCTGCTCAGCCATTTCCGGGCTGTTCAACCGGGGAATATTCCCGGACCCCTGAACGTAGCCACCGCCATGAATCCAGACCATGACCGGGAGGCGGGCTGTCTCGTCAGTGTCGGGCGTCCAGACGTTCAGCGTCAGACAGTCTTCACTCATCGTCGTGAGCTCAAACCAGAGGATATCGGCCCTGCGTTGCGCACAAAACTCGCCGTAAGAATCTGCCGAGCGAACGCCATCCCAGGCCGCGGGGGATTCGGGCGCCCGCCAACGCAGTTCATTCACCGGTGGTGCGGCGTAGGGGATGCCCTTAAAGGCGACTACATCGCCATGGCGCGAACCTTTTAAGGCCCCTGTTTCAACTTCGACGACGAGGTCGTCCGTCGGCCCGGCGCATCCAGCCATACAGAGCATCAGCAATACACCAACAGAAGAGGTTACGAACCCATTATTTTCGGACACTGAGGTGTCTCCTTGGTTGTTTAGGTCGAACCCCATGATAATGTAAAAAATTGCTGCCGGAAAAACCTGATGAGATTGTTCGATTTTCCACGCGCCCCGAATCCGCGCCGGGTGCGAATCTTTATTGCCGAAAAAGGCATCGATATACCGAAAATCCAGGTCAATCTGTTTCGTATGGAACAATTGTCGCCCGAGTTTCGCGCGATCAATCCTGGCTGCACGGTGCCGGTGCTCGAAACCGACGAGGGTGTTTACCTGTCGGAATGCGTCGCGATATGCCGATACCTGGAACGGATGTACCCCGATCCCGCCCTGTTCGGGTCCGGGGCCACGGAAGAGGCGCTCGTGCTGATGTGGAACAACATCTCCGAAAACGAGGGTATGCCCGCTGTGGCCGAAGTCCTGCGAAACCTCTCGCCGGGCTTCAGGCATCGGGTATTCCCGGGACCTGCAAACATAGAACAGATTCCGGAACTCGTCGAGCGCGGCCGGATTCGCACGAAACAATTTTTCGACCGGGTCGAGGGGCGCCTCGCCGACAATCAATACCTGGCCGGCGACAATTTTTCCGTCGCCGACATCACGCTGCTATCGATCGTCGAATTTGCGACCTGGGTCGATATCGATGCGACGGTGTCGAGACCCTCCACGGCACGCTGGTACCAGCAGGTCTCCGCGCGCCCGAGTGCAGCCGAAAAAATCGTTAGACGGGATTGACCGTCACTTGCTCCATCACGTCATCCTGCTGAACTGCATCGACGACGTCGTGCCCTTCCACCACAGCGCCGAATACAGTGTGCTTGCCATCCAGATGTAACTGCGGCGCGTGGGTGATGAAAAACTGACTGCCGTTGGTGCCCGGACCCGCGTTGGCCATGGAAATGACACAGCGCTCATGGGTTAACGGGTTGCCCGTCACCTCATCTTCGAACCTGTAACCGGGTCCACCGGATCCGGTCCCGGTCGGGTCGCCACCCTGAATCATGAAATTATCGATCACCCGATGAAAGGTAATTCCGTCATAGAATCCTTCGCCGGCCAGGTAAACAAAGTTATTGACGGTTTTCGGAGCATGCTCGGGATAAAGCTCCAATTCAATATCGCCTCGATTGGTTTTTATCGTAACGCGATAAGTCTTCGACAAATCGATTTGCATTTCGGGCGGCGCGTCCCATTGTTTAGCTGACATCCGGATTCTCCAAACTTGGTAAATCAGTGATTATTTTTCCCGGGTTCGCTCGAAAGCACGATCGAACTGCGGGTATTGGTGCGAAATAAACTTAGAGGCATCTTAAACTATACAGTAAAATAATCACTGATCGATTGACGACGCCACCGATCATCTTGATATACGGAGATTCAATATGGCGACCGAAGAACGATTCATCAACCTCGAATCAAGAATTGCTCACCAGGATCAATCCATCCATGAGCTGAGTGACGAAATCTACAGGCAAAGAAAACAGCTCGAGCAACTCGAGGCAACCTGCCAACGCCTGCTCGAGAGAATTCGCACACTGACGGAACCCACTGGAAACGAAGATCACGGCACGGAGCAACCGCCCCACTACTAGCACTGCGACAGATTGGCCAATATGAGGGCGAGGGCTGATCACGGACAGCCGCGCTCTGATATGGTACTGAAATAGCGCGGCCCTGCACCCATGACAGACATAGAACAGCCTCAGTTAAATTCGCGACAACGGACTCGTTTGGTAAAGCTCGCCAGCTACGCTTCGTTAATCGTAGCTATCATGCTCGTGGCCCTCAAAACCTGGGGCTGGCAAACAACCGGATCGATTTCACTTTTGAGCTCCCTGGCGGATTCGGTCCTCGATGTGCTTGCATCAGGGATTACTTTTTGGGCTGTGCGGTATTCGCTTTCTCCTGCAGATTCAGAACATCGATTTGGTCATGGAAAGTCTGAGGGCGTGGCTGCGTTGGCCCAATCATTGATCGTGGCCGGCTCCGCCGTGTTTGTGTGCCTGGAAGCCGTTAAACGGCTTATCGAACCGCAATCCATTCAAGCGCCGGAAATTGGTGTCTCAGTTATCTTCATCGCGACTGCGGCTACGATTGCACTCGTCGGGTTCCAGAGATACGTTGCGCGCCGCGCTAACTCGGTTGCGATTCGGGCTGACGCCATTCATTACCAGGCCGACCTATTGGTGAATCTGGGTGTCGGCATGTCGCTGATATTAACGCCATGGGTCGGATGGATGGCATTAGACCCTGTCGTTGGACTCATTGTTGCAGCTTTTATTCTCCGCAGCGCCTTCGGAATCGGGCAACGCGCACTGGAGATCCTGCTTGATCATGAAATTCCGGTGCATGACAAGCAAAAAATTCAGGGGATTGCGCTGCGACATCCCGACGTACAAGGTTTTCACGATTTAAAAACACGTTTCGGCGGCAACCACTACATTGTTCAATTTCACCTTGAGATGGCGCCGGAAACTTCGTTATTGCGAACGCACGAGATTCTGGATGACGTCGAAGCCGAACTTCGTCGAAGTTACCCGGGCTGCGAGATCATTATTCACGCTGATCCGCTTGGCTATCCCGAAAGACGCGACTCTTTCGAACAAATTCAGGATTGAAGTGAAGCGATCGAGCATCATTTTCTGCGGACTGACGGCGCTTGCGTACATCAGTCTTTTGTCCGCCTGCTCAAAATCAGTGGTCATCAATACCGATTTTCCTGAGCCACTTATCACTGCGTTGCCACTCAGTGTTGGGCTGCATTATGGAGAAGCCCTGCGAAATTACAGTTACCGTGAAGATTTGCCGAACGACGGCACGTGGTCTTTCAGTTTGGGCGAAGCCAACACCCGGTTATTCGATGGTATATTCGAATCTCTTTTCGAGCAGACTATTCATGTCGATAACACCGGCACACCGGACGCACAGAATTCAACGCTTGACGCAATTATTGAGCCTACTATCGAGGCACTGGAATTTTCCCTGCCGAGGCAATCTCGCTCGGACCAATATGCGGTCTGGATTCGGTATAATCTGGACATCTATAAACCTGACGGAAATCTGATTACCCGATGGACCATCAGCGCCTACGGACAGAGTGATTCGAAAATGTTAGGCGCCGACAAGGCCATGGCCCAGGCGACAATAAATGCCATGCGCGATGCCGGTGCAAGCATTATTACCGGCTTTGAAAAGGAACCGGTGATCAAGGAGGCGCTCCTCAAGGAAGGCGGCGATGAATTGTAGAAAACAGCGGGCGACGAGACATCGTGCTCTGATGATCATCATCGGTACCTCCGCGTTCATGACCGGTTGCATGACAACCCGTGTCGAAGAGTTCAAGAATTCCGCGACTGGAATTCAAAGTCACGAAAGCGTCGTTATACTGGAGGCCAGTTACCATACAGGTAATGAAACAGAAGACGAATTCGTCGATTGCGTCACCTCGCGTGTCAAGAGGGGGCGCCACGGTATCAATGTTTTTCCGGATGAGCAGTTCGTAGATGCGCTGTACCCCTGGTTTGAACCCCGCACAATGCCCTCTGGGCCGGAAGCGCTCCCGGAACTTTTCAGGCGACCAGAAGTTGAAAAGCGCCTGAGTGAAAGTGGAGTCCGCTACATCATCTGGGTCCGGGGCGACACTGAAAAAACTTCAAGTGGCGGCAGCCTGTCATGTGCGATCGCGCCGGGCGCTGGCGGGTGTTTTGGTCTCGCCTGGTGGGAAAATGATTCTTCATACTCGGCAGCAATTTGGGATATTCGCGAAGGCAAATCAGCGGGCGAAGTCAGCGCGGACGTTCACGGAACATCTGTAATTCCCGCCTTCATTATTCCGCTACCCCTGATCGCCCGTACCAAGGCAGCGGCATGTAAAGGGCTGGCCAGAGAACTTTTATCCTTCATAGTCGACTCTGGCCCGTTCTGAAGCCGAGATTACGCGCCGGGCCACCCGAACATAATTCGGCCTACAAATTATTTTTTCGCGGCGTGCGGTTTAACAAAACCTGCTGTGAACGGTCGACTGCGATCCCGCAAAGAAAACAGCATCAGTGTGAGCGCTCTCACAGACAAACCGCATTTCCTGGTGCAAGCTGTTCACCAGGCCATCAATAAATGCAAAACACCAACGTCATTCGAGCGCCGCAACAAATCAGGCGCACTAAAGCCGGTCGGCAGATTCGTAATCTGCTGCTGCAAAAACTCTGGCTACCCCGAATAATTTACGAAATGCTCCCGTATCTGTACCTGCTTTTAGGTCTCACTGCGCTCACATCGGCTATGCATATGCAAGCCTGGACATGGATTCTGCCTTACGCAATCCTGCTCGGCCTCATCTGCCTTCACGTTAGCCTCGCATTAATTACCCTGCGGTACCGCTACCGACACCGAGAGGGCCCCCCGCCAAACGCCAGGCTGGACCGATCTGATTAGGTCGTTGCCGCGTAAGGGCGTTTAATTCCGGTTCATTCCGTGGAATTTTCATGCGAGAATCGGACTGTTGAGCATCTCTTCAGGAGCTATCGCATTGACCGCACCCGGGAAACGGACCCCGCGTTACTGGCTGTTCACGGCCCTGTCCCTTTGGTTGGCTGGTTTTCTCATTTTACCGGCCCTGGCTTTTTTTGCTGGCAAGGCCATGGCAGGGCCCTACGAAGGACCGTATGGGATTCTGGGCTTTTTGATCAACATTTATGGTGATATGTCACGCGGCAATTGGGCTGCAACGACGATGCTCGCGACCCCGGCATTAATCGTCGTGACCTGGATTGTCGCACTGCGCCTGCGGCGATTTATGGGCCGAACCGTCGTGAAACCCAGCGTCTGAAATACGCCCCAATATTCGCCGCCAACACACTGCGACAGCGAAAAAACGCTTTTTCCATAATGAGAATTTCCCTTCTTTTTCAATAATTAATAAGACAATTCTCGCACTTCCAACCATAATATCGTGACAAGCATAGACGAGGCATTTATAGTGACTCAGACGGATCGGTGAAGGCTGATTCGGTGACATTAAGGGCCGAACACGGTAAACCGGCAATAAATAAGCCCTCTTTAGCCTGCACCAACAAACGGGTACGCCTAACTGGGCCAATAGTAATAGCCGGTCGCGAACAGGCTGGTCCAAAGAAGCCCCAGCCCGATATATCGCCAGATTCGGTGTGTGAGGGTACCGAAAAATGACACCCCCGCAACGATCGCCAGATAGGAGAATATCAGGGTACCGCGGACAACCTCGGGCATTTCGGCCGAAAACCGTGGATGATCATCGTAGAGGATCCAGAATACCAACATGACTACGCTCAGACTGAACGCAATAGACACAAGGCTGCCTAATACGATACCGAGAATCATCGTAAATGGCTGCATGGACCACTCCCTGACCGCTGTCGATTATTGCGCACTGTGACCTTGCTCAGATTATTAAGGCCATTTAGTCTGAAAAGGAAGAATGAGCTGGAGTGCTTCAGTGAGTTCAAGGCAAAGCTGAATATTCGTTTCGGTAGAAACTGATTACAAGTATGCAAATTCAAATCCGAACAATTCAAGTTATTTCCCTGGCGCTGATTTTGGCCCTACCGGGCCTCGGATGGTCTGTAACCGATGACAGCCCTGCTCCGTCCATACTGGAATCTAGTCAGCGACACAGGCAAGTATCGAGAATGGTCACGCGATTCGTCGAGCGTGCGCATTATTCACGAATTCAAATCGATGATGAATTATCGGCACAGATACTGCGTAACTATATCGAAGCCCTAGACCCCAATCGGCACTATTTTCGTCAGTCCGACATTACCTACTTCAACAGATACTACACTGCGCTGGATGACGTCGTCGGTCCGGAAACCTGGACCCCATTTTTGACATCTTTCGACTGTACCGATTGCGTGCTCAGCAGAATCTGGATTTTGCCCTGACGTTGATGGACACGGAAATGGACTTCGGTCTGGACGAGGATTACCTCTTCGATAGAAAAGATATACCGTGGATAGAAACGCCGGGTGAAATGCAGGACCTTTGGCGAAAGCGCGTTAAGAACGATGTACTCGGCCTCCTGCTTGCGGACAAAGATTGGGCGGGCGCAACAGAAGTCTTACAGAAACGTTACAGTCGCGTGCTGAAACGGATAAATGGACTCGACAGCAATGATGTTTTTGAAACATTCATGAATTCGTTCGCGCGAACACTGGACCCACATTCAAGCTATTTGTCACCCCGGCAATCCGAGGAATATAGAATCCAGATGAGTCTGTCCTATCAGGGTATTGGCGCGTCCCTGCAACTTGATGACGAATTGGTACAGGTGCTCAATATTATCGGCGGTGGGCCAGCCTCGATCGACGGCCGCCTCGAACCCAATGACCGTATTACGGCGGTAGGCCAAGGCAACGATGGCGAGATGGTTGATGTTGTAGGGTGGCAGCTGGACGATGTAGTCCAGCTAATTCGCGGACCCAGTGGGACGATTGTTCGTCTGCAGATTCTACCGGCAGATTCGCTCCCCGGAGCAGATGAAAAGATCCTGGACCTCGTTCGAGATAAAATCAAACTCGAAGAACAGGCCGCAAAAAGCGAGCGCATTGAAGTTGAACGCGATGGTCAAAACAGACATATTGGCGTGATATCTATTCCCAGTTTTTATCAGGATTACGATGCAAGAAATCGCGGCGAAGAGGACTATGTCAGCACGACGCGCGATGTTCAGCGATTAATCTCGGAAATGGAGGCAGAAGGCATTGATGGCCTGATTATAGATCTCCGCGGCAATGGCGGTGGCCATCTTTCGGAAGCGACCGGTCTGACCAGTCTATTTATTGGTAACGGCCCTGTCGTGCAGCTCAAGGACACTTCGGGACGAATCGAAGTCCTCGACGATCAACACAAATCGCCCGTTTACGACAAGCCGATGGTTCTGCTTGTAGATCGGTTCAGCGCCTCTGCATCTGAAATCTTTGCCGCTGCGATTCAGGATTATCGCCGTGGTGTTGTAATCGGCCAGCGAACGTTTGGCAAAGGCACGGTGCAAAATCTTTATATACTCGATCAATATGCCCGAAAGGTACCGGAGCCGGGACTCGGGCAGCTGACGTTGACTATCGGTAAGTACTACCGTGTGACGGGCGGAAGCACACAACATCGCGGCGTGTTGCCGGACATTGACCTACCCTCCGCGGTTGACCCTGAAATCGTCGGTGAAAGTAGTCGCGAACGAGCTCTACCATGGGACCAGATCAAGGCGACTGGTTTTCAGGCGGGCCAACCGTTGGATAGCGAGATTGCTTTCCTGACGCAGTATCAAATTGACAGGATGAAAAACGACCCTGACATTCGATATCTTGTGTCGGATATTGCGGCTATAGAAGAATTACGCTCGCAGAAATCAGTGCCGTTAAATTTAGAGGCCAGAAAAATCGAACGACAAACCCGCAAGGAAGCGCGCCTGCGAAGGGAAAACGAACGCCGGCAGGCGCTCGGCCTCGATCCGGTAGAATCTATCGATGATATTGCCGTAGAAGAACAACCCGATATTCTTCTGGACCAGGCGGCGCAGATTGTATTAGACCTCGTCGTACTGGAGTCACCTGACGCGTCAATGCTGACGCGCGCGACTGGAACTTAAGGCTCTTTATTAAGATTGACCATCCGAACCCTCGTTCAGGTCAACAATACAGAAAAAATATCCCAATATTCATCAGCCAACACGTTAGTTGGTATCGATTTTTTACCATGCGGCTCGTCAGCGTCAGAAAATATCAGCGGAATCTCTGCAAATGAACTGGCCACCGGAACCAAATCCGAATCGCTACGATATTGCGCATGTCTCTCAAGATGTAACGCACGATTTCGCACATTAATCACCATTTCCTGGCCAGCCTTCAACACCTGCAGGCGCTCATCAATGTAGTTATTCATTTCGCGGCATTCACTAATGCTGCCGTAACTGGCATCGGCCACTTTTCGCACTGACGACTCTCGTGCCATGGAACTGATATTGCGATGTTTGAAGTGAATATATAATTCCTGTGCGATCGCAATCAGGGCCAAGTTTATTTTACGCTGCCCATCAACGCCAAGATTTTCAAATTTTGGCCCTTTTTCGCCGGCCTTCGTATCTCTAGCTAACTTAAATCGATCCAATTGGGCGCTGACTTCGATAAACGCCTTCTCAGACTCCTCTGCTTCGGACCCGAGAGCACGGCGTTTGAAATGGTTCCAGAAACCTCGCATTTGATCCTTACGTTTGCGAATATCCTCCAGTTTCTCGCTAATATCACTTTGACTAAGCTGGGCCTTCGCGATATGTCCATCAATCAGGTCGATACTGTCTCTGCGCGACGCGTCGAAGTTATCGGCTAGCGCCTTTTGCTCACGATCGCGTTGGTTCCTGACCAAATCTTCCGCCAGACGCGATAATCGTTTCCGACAAAGGTCCCATATGCCGCGCAATTGAAAAAAAACGGCTGCGTTGGCGGCCGAAAGTGGTTCGGCGAGCAATGCCTCCAATTGATCCAGCTGCTGTTGAACTCCGACCTTTGAACTCTCATGATCCTGAATCAATTCTTTCAGTCGATAGTTTTCCCTTCGCAGCAGGGCAAATTCCTTCTTCAGAGCGGAGCGATTCCGGAACAACTCGACCAAACGCGCGTCTTCGCCTTCATTCTTTGTTTGCGCTCGCTGTGCTGCAATGCCAATCATAGAAAAACCCTATCAACTCCGAGTCGGTGGTAGTGCCCCACCGCCCAACATAGGCCACAAAATTAACGTAATAACGAGATGCAAACCTTGCGGTAATCTACATTTATTGCCCGTAAGCACGTGAAATACGCCTCAAAAGGGCCTGAAAAGCCCTCAGCTACGTTAGATATTGCAAATATCGCCGGCTGGCGTTGAGGGGCCGTCGTAATAGCTCATCTCTCGAAATGAGTGACCCTTTTCGGTCAGATAATCGAGCCATTTACTGAGCATCATGTTTCGCGACCAACGCCTGTCGAGCTCGCGTGTAAAACGCTGCGCCAGGCCACGCAGGACGGAATGTTGGTGGTGCACAGCCCAACCCGCAACTTCCGTCATCCGCGCATCCAGATAAATACGAATTCTCAAGTCCGGATCCGCGATTGTGTGATCAGCATCCTCAAATCGATAAGTTAATCGTAAAACGCGCGTATACCTGGACCTGGATTCGATGGACAAAAACAGATCACAATCCCCCGGTACTTTTGAATAGTAATCCTCGTCAATACCTTCATACCTGGAACCAAGGCAGCCGACAAGCCGATCAAATTTAATATAGTTACTCTCATAGAGCGCCATCAAGCCACCAAAACTTCCGCGGCCAATCGCGCATTCTGGAACAATGTAACTATCGCTAATCATGATTCGACTATAGCACAACTTTTTTTGCGTAAATTCGAAACGAACCGCGTCACATTCCGAAAAATATACCGCACAATTTAAAAGCGCGTCTAATTTATACGCGGGACTAACTCAAGGCCTTACGCGCCTCTCCACATTTGTGCTACTAAGGATAGTGCTGGCGATTTCCTCAATGGAGAACTTAGTAGTATCGACATACGATATTTGATAGCGACGAAACAATGCCTCGGCGGAACGTAATTCGAACGCAACCTGCTGCGCACTCGAGTATCGTCCTGTCGGACGCCGTTCTTTTCGTATCTGACGCAAGCGATCAGCAGAAATCGTTAGCCCATAGAGCTTATCCCGATAAGGCACCAGGGCCGTTGGAAGATCACCCGACTCCAACTCATCTTCAGCCAATGGGTAATTGGCCGCAAAGACGCCATAGGTCATCGCAAAATACAGGCAGGTTGGGGTTTTGCCTGATCGGGACACTCCGATCAGAATTATGTCGGCCTTATCGTATTCTTTTGTTTGCGCTCCATCATCATAGGTCAACGCGAAATTCGTGGCCTCGATACGCCGATCATAGGCGCCAGCATCTGCCATGCCGTGTGCCCGTCCAACGGTATGCGAAGATTTTACCTTCAATTCTCGCTCCAACGGGCCAATAAATGCGTCAAAAAAATCCAGAAAGAGGCCTGACGCATGCTGAAAACATGCACGCAAATCATCCTGCACCAGCGTACTGAAGATAATGGGCTGGGACGCCTGTTCCACGGCCACCGCATTTATCTGACGAATCGCCGCCTCCGCCTTGTCAGCCGAATCGATAAATGGCAGAGTGATTTTCTCAAACTCTTGCTCGTCGAACTGAGTCAATAGACTGTGGCCAAGCATTTCAGCGGTAACACCCGTCTGATCGGAGAGGAAAAATACAGTTCGTCGAGCCATTTTTTGAATCCAATATTACCGTGCTGATCGTGGAACCGATTCTCCACGTCTAAGCGCACAACACAAGGGAGATTGACGTGAGGGAATTGCCTTGGAAGCCTATGTAATCCCATTGCAAAGCGTAGGAATGAATGATGTTGGTCGCGTCGGAGGAAAAAATGCATCTCTGGGCGAAATGATCAGCAACCTTACGAAACTCGGAATTCAGGTCCCGGGTGGCTTCGCCACCACCGCCCAGGCATATCGTGACTTTCTTGAGCAAAATGATCTAGGCGATCGAATCAGCTCAGCGCTTAATGCGTTGGACGTCGACAACATCGATGAGCTGACGAAAACCGGAGATCAAATTCGTGCATGGATCGCAGCAGGGTCTCTTCCCAAGCGACTGCGCACGGATATCGAATCAGCGTGGAAGGAAATGGGTGTGGATCACGGCGGTGAATTATCGGTCGCCGTTCGCTCATCCGCGACGGCCGAAGATTTGCCCGAGGCCTCGTTCGCCGGACAGCAGGAAACTTTCCTGAACGTCAGCGGCCTGAACGACCTGCTCAGTTCCGTAATGAAAGTCTACGCATCGTTGTATAACGATCGTGCGATCGCGTACCGTGTGCATCAGGGATTCAGTCACGAGCAAGTAGCCCTGTCCGTCGGGGTGCAGCATATGGTGCGAAGTGATCTTGCCAGCAGTGGGGTCATGTTTACGCTGGATACTGAATCCGGCTTCCGTGAAATGGTATTGATCACGGCAGCCTATGGTCTTGGTGAAACGATTGTGCAAGGCGCTGTTAACCCGGATGAGTTTTACGTTTACAAACCGGCTTTGCGTAACGGCAAACTCTCCATTCTAAGGAAGAATCTTGGCAGCAAAGAAATCAAGATGGTGTACGGTAATACGGAAGACTCCAGCAATGCCGTTGCAACGGTTGACGTCGATCCAGCTGATTCCAAACATTTCTCAATTGACGATCACGAAGTCGAAACACTGGCGCGCTATGCCTTAATCGTCGAAGAACATTACGGATGCCCGATGGACATCGAATGGGGGAAAGACGGGCGAGACGGACAACTCTATTTGCTTCAGGCTCGACCCGAAACCGTTCAGAGTAGAGGCAGTAACACCATTCAGCGCTACACCTTGAAAAAGCGTTCCAAGTTACTCACGCAAGGGCGCAGCATCGGCCATCGTATCGGAACAGGGACCGCAAAAATCATTCGAAGCGCGGCAGAAATGAATCGCATTCAGAAGGGTGATGTATTGGTCGCGGATATGACAGACCCGGATTGGGAGCCGGTCATGAAACGAGCATCCGCTATAGTCACTAACCGGGGTGGCCGCACCTGCCATGCGGCGATCATTGCACGAGAACTGGGTGTCCCCGCAGTTGTCGGTTGCGGGGATGCCACCGATCAGGTCAAGGACAATTCGATTGTAACCGTGTCGTGTGCAGAAGGCGACGAAGGATTCGTCTACGAGGGCTGTCTGGACTACGAACAGCAGAATATTGAGATCGACAATCTTCCGCAAGCGCCGGTCAATATCATGATGAACGTAGGCAATCCTGATCGTGCGTTCGATTTCGCAAACATTCCAAACCATGGCGTCGGTCTGGCGCGCCTCGAGTTCATCATCAACAGAATGATTGGTGTACATCCGAAAGCATTATTGGAATTCGATGATCTCCGACCTGATCTAAAAGAAATCATTCGAGAACAAATGGCCGGGTATCAAGACCCAATTGAATTCTTTGTAGCTAAGCTCAGTGAAGGTATTTCATGTATTGCCGCGGCATTTTGGCCAATGCCGGTGATCGTCCGGTTGTCGGACTTCAAGTCTAACGAGTATGCAAACCTGATCGGTGGAGAACAGTACGAACCACACGAAGAAAATCCGATGCTTGGTTTTCGCGGCGCGTCTCGCTACCGCTCGGCAAGCTTTCAAGAGTGCTTCGCGTTGGAATGCAGGGCTCTAAAACGTGTCCGAGACGACATGGGCCTGACAAACGTCCAAGTCATGGTGCCGTTCGTACGCACCGTCAATGAAGCAAAGGAAGTCAAAGAATTACTCGAAGGTCATGGATTGAAGCGCGGTCAAAACGGTCTGAAACTCATCATGATGTGTGAACTGCCGACCAATGCCTTACTCGCCGATCAATACCTTGTGCATTTTGACGGTATGTCCATCGGCTCGAACGACATGACGCAGCTTACCCTCGGCCTGGACAGGGACTCCGGGCTCATCGCCGATCTATTCGATGAACGCGACGAGGCGGTATGTGTGTTGCTTAAAATGGCTATCGACGCCTGCAAGAAGCAAGGGAAATATATCGGCATTTGCGGCCAGGGACCATCCGATCATCCCGATTTCGCGCGCTGGCTGGTGGATCAGGGCATTGACAGCCTTTCGCTTAATCCGGACTCCGTCATCGAGACCTGGCTTTTCTTGACCGGCAAGTCTTATTGACCGGACGCCGATAACCGTCAGAGCTCCCCCCACCCGGATTTTTTACGCCACCGAATTCGCGGCAGAATAAGCCCGATCAAGATACCAAAAATCACAACCAAGGCACCGATGACAAACCACTCCCTGCTGGAGCGGGCTGCCAACCGATTGTTTTCTACCTTCAACTCGTCGAGCAGTCGCTCGTTTTCAATCAAACGCCGTTTCAGCTGCTTATTCTGATCGTTGACCTCAATAACGCTGGATGACAGTCGACGAACCTCATCCAACTCCTCCTGTAAAGTCAATCCCGACTTCTCCAGTTGACCCGACTGTCGCTGTAATTCTGACCGTTCCTTGCGTAAATCACGAATTTCGCGTTCCAGTTCACTTCGCTTTTCCTGACTCTTTCTGAGCCGGGTTTCCAGGTCCGGTAATATCATCCGGGCCGGCGGGCTTTTCATCAGGTAACGATTAAGCACCCACCCCTCTGCACCACCAGGGGTTTTAACCCGGCTATAACCGGCCTCGGCGTCTTCTTCCAGCAATTCGAGTTGGGCGCCGCTCGGCAACATGCGAACGATGGCCTTGCGATTGTCTTTTCCGCTTCTCATCGTGATTTCGAACTGGTCACTGACCCAACGCTGATTCGATTGAGATCCACCCTGTTGCGCACAAAGCGATGGCGCCCAGAAAATCAAAGTTGTCACACCGAGCAACGCAATCGCCGTCAACGTGCCCCGAATGGGCTCCGAGTTATTCAGATCAATTATCATATTAGAAAAGCGCCTTCACATTCCCCAAAACAGACACTGTCATACCCTATTATTGGATGCCAGACTCTAGCATAGGCAGTTCCACGAAAATCTAATTACCGTCTCGCCACGCCGCTGTTAGCGCCCGTTCTAATCAGGTGCGATTTATAGTGCCGCAGTTCAGCTATCGAATCTCGAATGTCGGCCAGTGCCAGATGTTCAGAATTCTTGATCACTCCATGCAAGACATCGGGAGCCCATAAACCTGCAAGAATCTTCAGTGTACTTACGTCGAGATTACGGTAATGAAAAAAGGCTTCAAGTTCCGGCATTTCCCGAGCGAGAAAACGTCGATCCTGGCAAATGCTGTTACCGCACATCGGAGAACTTTTCTCAACGACATGCTTGCGCAGAAAATCTAAAGTGATTCGCTCTGCCTCGGCGACATTGGTGCTACTGCTGCGCACACGTTGGGTCAGACCGGAATCCCCGTGCTGGTGAGTATTCCACTCATCCATATGACTCATCACCGCCTCAGACTGATGAATCGCGGCCACCGGGCCCTCTTCTATCGTCTCCAAATTCGCGTCCGTAACTATCGTGGCAATCTCAATGATAGAATCGCGCTGAGAATCAAGACCGGTCATTTCCAAATCAATCCATACTAACCGCCCGTCTTTCTTACTCATTTAAAAACCCTGTTACTACGAAACACAATGATTCTAACAAACCCAAACAGAGGATCGCTCGTCCGCTGACCCAATGCCTGACAATCGAACATTAACAGAAGGACTGGTCATCGCAGCCCATGGCCAGCGCGGCATTCTGGAGACATCTGACGGTGCTGCGCTCGGTTACCTGGTTAAGGGGAAACGCTTGCGCGTGGTTTGCGGCGACCGGGTTTCGTGGACCCGTGAAGCTCCGGGGAAAACCGTGATTGTCACAGAAATATATAATAGAAACAATGCATTAACAAGATTTTCTACGGGCCGCGCCGAACCAGAAGTCATAGCGGCAAATCTAACCTGCCTGATCGTCGTATTCGCACCGGTGCCGAAGCCGGACTGGTTTCTAATCGACCGCTATCTTTGCGGTGGAAGATTGATGGGATGCCGCCTGTTTCTTGTCGGTAACAAGAATGATTTAATCGCGCAGAATTCGGATCAGGACATCGTTCGGGAAATCAATGACTATGTCACGGCTGGATATGACTGCTTGTCGATGTCTGCGAAAATACCCGATACACTCGAAATCCTGCCTGAGGAACTTGAGGGTGAGACCGGCATACTCGTCGGTCAATCCGGCGTCGGGAAATCATCGATTATCAATCAACTCGTTCCGGGTGCGCAGATTGCAACCGCCACCCTATCAAACGCCACCCTCGAGGGCACTCACACGACAACCGCGTCTGTGATGCATCGCCTTCCGGGCGGTGGGCGACTCATCGATTCGCCGGGTGTACGCGACTTCATCCCGACCATCGACGACCCGCAAAGCGTCCAATCCGGTTATCCCGAAATCCTTGCCGCGGCAAACAACTGCCGCTTCAGTAACTGTCAGCACCTCAGAGAGCCGGATTGCGCCGTAAAAATCGCCTGCGAGGACGGTTCGATCAGCGCCAGGCGCTATGAGAGCTATAAGCGACTACGACGAACGGCGACCACTACCCGTCGATAGCCGTTCGTGCCGTCATCGCCAGTGACAGCGTACTGCTATCGACGAATTCAAGCTCCCCGCCCATTGGAACGCCATGCGCGATCCGGGTTGCCGTGACTCCAATCCTCGCCGCGATGCCCGCTAAATAGGCTGCAGTCGCCTCTCCTTCAACTGTTGCACTGGTCGCGAGAATAAGTTCCCGGCAATGCTCCTCCTGCAGTTGTTGTTCAAGCAACGGCACGCCCAATTCATCGGGGCCAACGCCATCCAGCGGTGACAGCCGCCCCATGAGCACGAAGAACAAACCCTGGTAGACGCCAGACTCGTCGACGGCAATAACATCCGCTGGAGTTTCAACAACACAGATCAGCCCTGAATCCCGCTTTGAATTCGCACAAAACGGACACAATGTGTCTTCGGCGAACATTCGGCAGCGTTGGCAAAGTCCGACTTGGTCGAGGGCCGTCTGCAATGCACCGACCAATGCTCCCGCACCATTCCGATCCTTATCCAACAAATGAAATGCGATTCGCTGAGCGGACTTGGGCCCAACACCGGGCAAACAACGCAGAGCTGACAGCAATTGCTGGAGCCTTGGTGTGAAACTCATTGTCAAGAGTCCAAAAAATCAATCATCTGTGAGCAAAATGTCGTTCAACAACCTCTAAAATGGCAGCTTGAAACCACCGGGCAAGCCCAGCCCAGCGGTCATTCCCGCGTACTTACCCTGAACCTTCTTCTCGACTTTACGCAGGCCGTCGTTGAAGGCTGCAGCCAGAACATCCTCAAGCATTTCCTTGTCTTCCGCAAACAACGCGTCATCGATCTGGATTTTTCGGACTTCGTTCCGGCCGGTCATCGTCAACTTCACGAGACCACCACCCGCTTCCCCCTGCACCTCCAGGTTTCCGAGCTCTTCCTGGGCTTTCTGAACCTGCTCCTGCATTTTTTGCGCCTGCTGCATCAGCTGGCCGATGTCACCTTTCATACGATCGATTCCTAAGGGTCGGTGCGAGCCACGCCCGCGTTAAAAGAGGTTACTTCTGGTTCCCGTTTGAATTGGAACTGACCGGCTGTATCGAATCAGGCACGACTTCACCGCCAAACATATCGACCAGGTCCCTGACCTTCGGATCGTGCTCGATCACGTCTTTCGCCTGGTCGAGATTCCGCTCAGCTTCCTCCGCAATCCTTGCGGCGGCCGTCTCTCCGGATTTATCGGATACCTGGAACCGCACTTTTACGCCGCTGCCCATTTTTTCCTGCACGGCAACCGAAAGCCTGCGCTTAAGTTTGTCAGTCAGCAGGTGCTCATTCGATCGTTGAATACGAAGATGAAGTTCAAATGGCGAACCAGATTCCATCGAACTGTTTTCAGCCAATTGCCGGGCTGCGCCATCCAGGTCCAGGTCAGCAACGAACGCCGGCCAGTCATTCAAATCCTCGGGCGATGCCGGACCTGATCCCCGACCTGTCATTAGATGGTCAGCCGTCTGAGTCGCTGACGCACGAGGTGGCTTTTTTGCGGATCTCGGCGAAGACTTCTGAGCCACAGTGGCGTCACCGTAGTCCACATGTTTCGAATCATCCACCGATTTTTTCCCGGTGCCCGCTCTCCGTCCGCCGGCCGAAACGCCAACATTCTGAGTAAAGTCATCTCGAACCCGATTCGCGGATCTGGCGCCAATCCGAGATCCCGCCGACCGGTTACGGCGATCTGATAATAAAGTTGTACATGCTCCGAACCGATTTGTCCCGCCAGCGCCTCCATCGAAGCGACATCATCTTCGTCATCCAGCGCGGCACTCCCGGCCAGTTGAATGACCGCCATTCGCTGCAGCGTCGTGGCCAATTCATCCAGCACGATTTCATAATCTGGCACCAATTCATCAAGCAGCCGAATCTGTTCCAACAAAACGGGGCCATCGGCGATCGCCAAGGCTTGCAGAAGATCCAGAATTCGATGTCGATCCATGCTCCCGAGCATTGCCGCAACATCGTCATCGACCAACCGGTCACCGCCGTAGGCCAGCGCCTGATCGAGCAGGCTTAAGGCATCGCGCATACTGCCCGATGCAGCGATCGCGATCCGCTTGAGCGCAGCCGGATCGGCATCCAGAGCCTCGGAGGAACAAATTTGAATCATCCGGTCCACAATCTGCTTGGTGGACAATCGTTTTAGGTTGAACTGCAGGCAACGCGACAATACCGTTACCGGCAGTTTCTGCGGATCAGTCGTCGCAAACAAGAATTTGACGTGGGGCGGCGGCTCTTCGAGTGTTTTCAATAACGCGTTGAAAGATTGACGGGACAGCATGTGCACCTCGTCAACCAGGTACACCTTGAAACGTCCGCTGCTCGGCGTGTACTGAACGTTCTCGAGCAATTCGCGCATATCGTCCACCCCGGTGCGGGACGCCGCATCGACTTCGATCAGGTCAAGAAAACGTCCTTCATCGACCGAAACGCAGGCTTGGCAATGACCACAAGGTTCGGCGCTAACGCCCTCCTCACAATTCAGCGCCTTGGCCAGAATTCGTGCAAGCGTCGTCTTTCCAACCCCGCGGGTACCGGCAAACAGAAACGCGTGATGCACGCGACCGGAGCTCAACGCATTTTCGAGCGCCCGCACGATATGCGATTGGCCGACGACATCGGCGAAGGACTTTGGCCGCCATTTCCGTGCGAGTACGAGGTAGCTCATTCGTGTTAGCTTTTATTATCAGTTAAAAGAATCCGCGCCAGCCACACCCCGGCGCCCGACATCACCGTTACCGCTGCTCCCTTCCAGGCCTGACGGGGTTCGCGGATCGCCGCCGCGGGGGGACCAGCGCGGACCCAGCAACAAGGGTATGCGGTGGCAGCGCATTCGGCAAGCGCCGGGCCCGGTAACGTGTTATTTTCTTTCAGCTTACGTCAGATTCCAAGCTGAACCCAATGACCCACAAAGACCTGACATCGCATCGCGTCATCGGCACCACCGCACGCGTTTCCGCTGCTTTACTTCCGGCAGCCTTCTTGTTGCTGAGCCTGGCCGCGTGCAGCCGGCCCACCCAGGTGTCATCAACCTGGCATGAGCATAGTGCGTCAGGACGTCCCTACACAAAGATACTCGTCGTCGGCGTGTCCGAGAGTTCAGGACAACGACGACGTTTCGAAAATGCGATGAAGGCCGTCCTGGAGCGTTCAGGAAATACCGCCTGGACCAGCCACCGGAATATGCCGACGGATGCACCGCTGGAGCGCGACAGTGTCGCCAAGATCGTCGAATCCACCGGGGCGGACGCGGTCATCGTCACGCGTCTCGTCAATCACGAGGTGACGGGCGAAGAAGTCGAGCTGAAGACCGGTGCCCGGGCGAAATCAACACAAAAGAAAGCCACCGATTTCTTCCAGTACGATTACAACGTCCAGACCGATCCGTACAATGTCGGCCGAACCGGATTTCCGCGATAAAGACACCTACGAGAGGGCCGGCTATCTCGTCGTCAAAAGCACCGTGACGTTGTCAACGGACATTTACGAGACCGGGCAGGGCGATCTGATATACAGCGTCGAAACGACGACTTACGAAAAAGAATCCGAATTCGAAATCATCGATGAGGCGACACGCGCGATCGGTGGCCGCCTCAAGACAGACGGACTCGTGCGCTAGTCAGTCAGGCTCTTTATTTCAGGTCGATTGCCGTCGCGACCGGTGCCGGACCCACCCCAGCATGCCCAGAGCCGATCCGAACAACCAGACTGCCGGCGGGATCGGAACGACCTGCGTAAACCTCGCGATTTGGACGGGAGAGTTAAGCGCTATTTCCACATCAGTGACCGGCAGGTTCCCCCAACCGAAAAAGCCGTCGCCTTGTGCCGCACACGTGCCGTTTCCAGGTTGCGCGCAACTGCGGTCATTGTACAGATAGGGCCCGTAATACGCTTGGCTTGACGCGGTGCCGAACTCGCCGACGGTCACAGCAGCGCTAGTCCCCAGTGCAGCATTGATCACGGCAACGGCGCCGAGCGCACCCATTGGGTCCGGTGGCTCAGCATAGATATCACCCAAATTTGGCACCGTGTGATTGGCGTCAAACTCGAAGACAACATCCCAATAATCACCGCAACCGGTCCCGCCGCCGGCGCAGATCTCGAGGCCCGTGATACCGGTCGCGTTCGTGCCGGTGCCGTCGAGGATAACTTCGAAAGCGTATGCAGAAGAAAATGCTAAACAGAGAAAGCCAGTAATTAAAATTCTTCTCATGAGTCGACCCCTTAAATTCGACTTTTTTTCGCGCGCCCCGTCCCGTCCCCAGCTATGTGTTTTTTAACTAGCGTCCAGCAAGCAATGTGACATACAGATCGAAACTACTGGCTCATACGGAACTCACCCCGCAGAAGCGGGGCGAGTCGGTAGTGCAAAATTCTTGTGTTGCTGATACCGGTCCATTTTCATTTTGTGCGTCAGGACCGTCGAACCGTTGCCGTTACACCGCTGCCTGCGTTGATCGGCGGTTTCGGCTGCGGACCCATGCGAGCAGACCCAGCGCGGAACCGAATAGCCAGGCGGCGGCCGGTACCGGCACCGTGGTCACGGCGAAGCCGGATGTCAGAAACCTGCCGTTGCTGAAGTTGCCGTCAAAGCCGCCGTTACCCAGCAGCGAGACGTAGATACTTTCGTTTTGCGTACACGTGATCAGCAGTAATGGGCTGCAGACGATGTTCGTCGTGCCGAACGCCCAAAGATTCGAGTCGTCATGCAGGTTCCACTCGTCGATGTCCGCCGTCATCAGCAGGGTACCCTTGTTGATGCCCAGACTCGAAATGCCACCCTTAATCTGAACGGTGCCGCTCTGGAGTTCGCCGAGATCGTTGTAGAACGCCAGCAATTTGTAAATTATTTTTTCGCCATCAAAGATGCTGGAACCATTAACGAAGGTAAAATCACCGCGGCCCGTGATATTGAGCCCTGGCCTCGCCATTTTTTGAACCCGCATCGTTCATATCGATGGTGACGTTATTGTAGAACGCCGGCGAACCGGATGCCGGAATCGTGTCGTTCGGAAGGTCGAAGGCCCAGGCCCCTGAACTGATGAATAGGCCGATAACGGCTAGCGAACCGACGAAAATTCTTGAACCTGACATGGTGCTCTACCCCTTAATGCTCCTGAAGCCAAAAGTATGAGAAACGAATTGACGCTCTCATTTCAAGGTGCTTTAGAAGGAGCAGCCCGGCTGTCTTCCCTTTTTACTCTCCAGCTGAATTTAGTTGTGCTAGGAGTAAGACCCGTGGCTTTCCGCCCCAGACTCACGCCTGGTTTGGCTTTTTTCTTCTGTCGTAGAAATGTACACCATATAGAGCAGGGGTGAAACCCCTACTTTACATAAGCTTCTACCACGGGAACCCGCAGTATTTGCGGTCAGATTTAGAGCTGCAGATCGGGCCCCGGGCTCCGGATGCCTCCTTTCATTCAGACCCTATTTGACATCCTGGCCTCTTTCGAGGCGGTGGCCACTTTTCGGGCGCGTTGCCTGACCCAGCCGAGCATCCCGAGAGCGGATCCGAACAGCCAGACCGCGACTGGAATGACCGCGGCGGCCGGAGCGAATCTCGCATAATTAACGTCAATCGTACTCTGGATTTCTGCGTGACAATGCCCAAGGCGCCCCAGCTACCGGCCCCAGAGAGCGCAACCGCCTGCTGAGCGCAAGTACCCGTTGTCCCCCCGACGTCGCCGTTACAGGCGCTGACGTCGAATTGCCACGGCACCAGCACCTCGAGTTGGTCCAGGCCCGCCGGACCCACCGACAGCGCAACAGGGTTGCCGGAGCCGCCAATCGAGACGTCCTCGTTGAGCGCCAGCGCGATCTGCGCGGCCGCAACAGTAGCACCAGCTACGTTCCCGACGCCGCTGGCCGGGTTGGCCGCATAGAGATCGCAGGGATAGGTGCCGCCGTCGCCCGGGCAGGGCGCGACAGTGCTCGCCAACGATTCTACGACGGTCACGTCGTAAAACGTCCCGCCGATATCCAGGTTCCGGATACCCGTTGCGTTCGTGCCCGAAACGTCGAAGTCGACCATGAAGGCCTGCGCAGACACGCAGATCGAAAACAGCAAGCCCGTTATGAATATTTTTTTATAGTTTGTCAGTGTCAATTTTTTCATCAGTCGACCCCTTATCGACTAGCGTTAATCGTTCTCTATCGAAATCAGCATCGATAAAGCTGTGTTTGATTTCTGTCTGAATGCTCGCGCCTGATACCCGTTGGTCATGCCGGTTTTGGCTCCAGCGATGACGTCAGAAGAAGCGCCGACAGACATTCAGGCCGATGCCTGCTGCAGCCGCTTGTTTCTTCGGCCAACCCAGCCCAGCAAGCCCAGAGCGGAGCCAAACAACCATGCGACCGCCGGCAATGGCACAGTCGTCGTCGCAATGCCCGTAGTTTTGAAGCTATTGTTGAATCCGCCGCCCCAAGGACTATCGAGTTGCACGTAAACGCTTTCCGCCAGCGTGCACTGAATCAACAACAGCGGGCTGCACACGATGTTATTGGTCGCGAACCCAAATAGATCGAACGTCAGCCCCCCGGAACCGTCTTCGTTGCCCCAGGCCCAATCGATAATATCGGCCGTCACCAAAGTGGTGTTATGGGGTATGTTGAGCCCGCTTATTCCTCCCCTTAATTCCACGCTGCCGCTCAGAAAATTTCCGTCGTTATCGAAATTCACCAGCAGGGTGTATTTGGATTGCTGCCCCAGGTAGCCCGTAGTCCCGTCAAAATACGTGAAATCTTTTCGCCCCGTGACCCTGAGCCTGTTGGAATTAGTGTTCAGATCGAATTTGACCGTGTTTCGGAAAGCCGGCGCGCCGGAATCCGGTATACCGCCCAAGTGCAGCGTATTGTCCTCCAGGTGCAGCGCCGAAACAGCTGAACTCCCGAAAATGCCCACCAACAGCACGCTGACCGCGATGGACAAACCCATTGATTTTCTAACGACTAACATAGCTTCTACCCCTTACGTCGATGAACCCCGAGCCTTGACGGGCCCGGAAATCGAGCGACCTCGCGGCCGCCCCCGAATTTTTCGATGAAAGGCGCCTCACGCAATACCAAAAAGTATGATGAGGCTCCTTACCTAGAAGGAGCAGCCCGGCTGTCTTCCCTTTTGACTCTCTTTGCCGCTTTTGGCTTCGGCGCCGAGAGCAAGATCCGTGGCTTTCCGCCCTGAGTTCACACCCAGTTTGGCTTTTTCTTCTTTCAGTGCATAATATACTCGCAAAAAACTAACTTGCAAACTCCTGTTTTACATAATCTCAATTTCTCCCTATATCTCCAAAAGTCATACTGCAACTAGGGTATGTGCCCAGTGCGGAGACATCGACGCCTCGAATTTCCCGATCGCCCATTCGGCTCCCGGTGAAAGTCAGAAAAATTTTATTGTTCAGGCACCTGTAAGCGACACGCACCCGGTTGAGCATAATGGCCACAACAGGGTATGGATAAAGCTGGTGCGCATGCCGCAAATTTTTCGACGCGCGACGGTTGCGCCGACACGGACAATGATCTCGCGGACTCGGGTGACCGTCACCCCGTGTTTGTCGATCTTTGCCTTCCCTGGCCAACGGTTTGGGTACTCCCTCAAAGTGATGCAAACGATTGAATTTGGGAAACTATACTCTCCGGACACCCGGCCTGAGACGGATTCGACATAACCCGGTGGGCAAAAATCGGCGGCTGAGCCGGCCGTGAGCTCTGCGGATCATTGAAAGAGATAGAGGATGGGGGAGGCCCGCGGGCGCGGTCAAACTCTGGGTTTACGCCCCGGGATTTACGAAGTTGGCGGAGAGGGCGGGATTCGAACCCGCGAAACGGGGTTACCGTTTACTTGCTTTCCAAGCAAGCGCCTTCGACCACTCGGCCACCTCTCCAAACGATGAGTACGCTCCACGTCGACGCGGCGTGAAAAAACATTCTAGCGCCTGGGGATTGCGTGATCGAACGATTCATCACAATTTTCTGTCGAAATAGTCTGGCGGCTGATCCAGACACGGGCGATCAGCCCCAGGCTCTTCATCTTCCTCGCGTGCCTCCGGAATGAGGAGTTTTCCACTTCGATCAGGCTCGTCCAAATCATTCGGCACCATTAACGCACTGGTCGTCTCGCTAGACTGATATTCCTGCGGTTTACTGCAGGCCCGTTTCCCACCGCCGCCAGCGCACCCGCAGACGCACAGGCATAGAGCAACAGCCGCGATTGCGCCCGAGCGACCTGAACAACCTGAAACCCGATTCCGATCAATCACCGCACCAGCATTCAACACCAGGGTCTTCAAACCAGACCGGCCTTTCCCAGTGCTGCCTCCACAATCGGCTGATGCGCTTCGATCAATCGCGTGAGCGGCAATCTCAGGCCACCCGGAATCATGCCCATACGCTCTAACGCCCACTTGACAGGAATCGGATTGGATTCGACAAACAAATCACGATGCAGATCAGACAGGCTTGAATCGATTTCGGCGGCCGTTTTCGCATCCCTGCCCAGTGCCGCCAAACACATATCCGCCATCAGCCTCGGCGCGACATTGGAGGTCACCGATACGACCCCGCTCCCTCCCCGGAGCATGAACTCCCGGGACGTCGCATCGTCGCCACTGTACAGCGCGAAATCAGTCCCACAGGAACCCTGAATCTCGGCAACACGATCAAGGTCTCCGGTTGCCTCCTTGATGCCAAAGATTTGCGGATGCTCGGCCAGACGGGCGACGGTTGCCGGCATTAAATCTACGGCCGTGCGACCGGGGACGTTGTAGAGCATGACCGGTTTCTCGACCGCATCTGCGATCGCCCAAAAATGCTGATACAGGCCGTCCTGAGTCGGTTTGTTGTAATACGGCGTAACGATCAGGTAAGCCGCGATCGTCGAATGAGCGACGGCTAGCGACAAATCGATGGTTTGCTGCGTCGAATTTGAGCCGGTTCCGGCAATGATCGGTACCCGCTCCCCCGCAATTTCGGCGGCGGCGAGAAGGATCTCGGCATGCTCGGATTTGTCCATTGTCGCTGATTCACCGGTGGTGCCGGCGATAACGATACCCGCCGTTCCCTGCTCAACATGCCAATCAATCAGGCGCTCCATGCATCCCATGTCGATCCGACCATCGACGGTCATCGGGGTTACGAGCGCAACTAAACTTCCGGTAAACATTTCTCAAAGTCGGGTCATTTGCGGTTGGAGCGGCGATGTTACTGGCGGCCCAGACCGATCGCAAGAATCCACTGGCCTGAGGCCCCGGACCCAATCAACGATAGCGCGCCATTTCGCCCTTTCATCGCTGCCCCGCCTTGATACCGGTATATTAGCGGCTAGATGCGGCCGGGTTTGAACAGAGGATTATAAGAATCGATGGAAAAGTTGCTTGCAGTGACCGCTATTGGCCCGGATCGAACTGGACTGGTCCGCGATGTCAGTCAGATCGTGACGGACGCCGGGGGAAACATTCAGGAAAGCCGCATGATCGCTCTCGGCTCTGAATTCGCGTTGCTGATGCTCGTTGCCGGTAACTGGCATGCGATCGGCAAGATAGGGGAAAAACTTGAAAAGCTACAGGAACAGACCCATCTGACTATTACGACCAGAGACAGTGCGCCCCGAACCGACAAAAAATCAGCACCCTACTCTATCGATATTGTGGCACTAGACCATGAAGGTATCGTTTTCGGGCTGTCTGCTTTTTTCGCGGCCCGGGAACTGGAAATCGCCGAGATGAACACTCGCCGATACCACGCCCCACATACCGGTGCACCGATGTTCAGTGTGCAGATGACGGTCAACGTGCCATCGAATATTCAGGTATCGAGCCTCAGAGATGAATTTCTCGAATATTGTGAAACAGAAAACCTCGACGCCATAATAGAACCAGCAGAGAGATAGCCTTGGAACATAAAACATAGTGAACAAGATCGAAGTCGGCAAGACCGTGCCGTCATTTAAGCTGCCCGCAACCGGTGATAAAGTGGTGGAGCTGAAATCGCTGCGCGGAAAAAATGTCGTTGTTTATTTCTACCCGAAAGATAGCACCCCGGGATGCACAAATGAGGGCTGCGACTTCAAAGCGCATCATTTGAAATTCAAGCGATGTAACACGATCGTACTGGGCATTTCGAGAGATAAATTGACCTCCCATGAAAAGTTCAAGGAGAAATATGACTTCCCCTTTGACCTGCTCTCCGATACAGAGGAGAAAGTCTGCAACCTGTTCGAAGTGATCAAAGAAAAAAACATGTACGGCCGAAAGGTGATCGGGATAGAGCGGAGTACCTTCCTTATCGATAAAGCCGGAAAACTTCAAAAAGAATGGCGAAAAGTAAAGGTAAAGGGACATGCCGAAGAAGTCCTGGATACCGCACGGTCTTTATAGAGTCGTTTCCAATGACAGTTTACAGGCTATCGGTTCTGATGCTGCTGTGTACCCTATTTATACCCCGGGCCTTCGGAGCGGGCGAAGATTTACCCGACATCGGCAGTCCCTCGGACACCATCCTGAGCAAGGAACTCGAAGCCCAGATCGGTCGATCAATCTATAAGAGTCTCAGGGATGCAGACCAGATAGTCACCGACCCGGAAATCCAGGAGTACATCCAGAACGTCGGCCAGAAACTTGCGGCCAACGCACAGGATGGAGATTTTCAGTTTAAGTTTTTCGTCGTGAATGACCCGGCGATCAATGCCTTTGCCCTTCCGGGCGGCTACATCGGAATGCACTCGGGACTGTTTCTCGCGACAAAGAATGAAAGTGAACTTGCCGGCGTCATGGCACACGAAATTTCGCATGTTACCCAACGCCACATTTCGCGTTCAATTTATGCGGCCAAGCAGGCCAGCATTTTGACGATCGCGGCGATGCTCGGCGCAATTCTGGTTGGCGCGGCAACAGGTTCTGGCGACATTATTACCGGCGGAATCATGGGCGCCCAAGGTCTTGCTGCCCAGCAACAGATTGACTTTACCCGCGGCAATGAATACGAGGCGGATCGTGTCGGGGTCGGTGTTCTTGCGGCTTCCGGATTTGATCCTTATGGCATGCCGGATTTCTTTGAAACCCTCGGACGCCAATCGGGGTCCACGGCTTACCAGGCACCCGAATTTCTCAGAACCCATCCGGTCACGGTCAATCGTATCGCCGAAACCCGTGGGCGGGCCGCCCAGTACCCGGAAGTAGAATCTGTCGATGCAACGAGCTATAGCCTGACCCGTGCTCGCTTGCGCCTGTTAGCCAGTAGAACGCCGGAGGACGCGCTGGCGCATTTTGTGGGCAACCTCGAGATACCAGACCGGGTTGGCGAAATCGGCACCGAGTACGGAATTGCGCTGAGCCAAATACAACTCGGCCAATATAAGGCAGCGCACGCTTCTCTTCAGGACTTGCTGGGTGCCAATGAGGCAATAATTCATTTCCACACGGGGTACGCGATGTCGCAATTGGCGATCGGCGACAGAGAGGGCGCGTTTTCCACTTACCGAAACGCGATGAAACTCTTTCCACGCAACGTCCCGCTAACCATCCGCTACGCCGAAGCGTTAATGCAGGATGACCAGCCGGACGTCGCCCATGAAGTCCTGCTGGATCTTTACAATCAAGTTCCGCCGACTCCGGAAGGAGTCAGATTGATCGCACTGGCCGCGAGTGCGGCCGGAGACGTAGGCGATGCGCATTACTACATGGCCGAGTATCACCTGCTCAGAGGCGATTTGATGATGGCCACCGATCAGCTGTATCTGGCACTCGGGATTCCAGACCTCGATTCGATTCAAAGAGCACGATTTTTATCCCGGCTGGAACAAATCCAACAGTTCGCGCCGAAAAATAACGGCCGAAAAAAATAATAAAAGCGCTCGGACCAAAGATAATGTTGCGCCGCCCAAAAGGTCCGAGTCCGGTTCTTCGAGCCACGATTATTCTTCTTTCCCTTCTGGTCACTGCCTGCGCGACGCGCAATGCGACCGAACAAGAAGAAACTCCTGACCCGATAGAACGCGTTAACCGGGGCATATACCGATTTAACACCTATGCCGATACCTGGGTTCTGAGGCCGATTGCCAAGGGATATGAATGGGTTTTCCCCCCACTCATGCGAACCGGATTCAATAATTTTTTCGAAAACCTGAACACGCCTGTCGATGCGCTGAATGCATTCCTGCAAGGCAAATTTATTCAGGGATTTTCGGATGTAGGGCGCTTTCTGATGAATTCGACGTTTGGGCTCGCTGGTTTTTTGGATCCGGCCACCCATGCGGGACTGGATATGCATGACGAAGATTTCGGACAGACTTTAGGCGTCTGGGGCGTGCCCGAGGGCCCCTACCTTATGATCCCGTTTTTCGGTCCGCGTACTTTCCGTTCCGGATTCGGCAGCGTGGTCGATCTATTTACATCTCCTCTCTATTCGATAAATGATTCGAGCATCAGGTGGGGGCTGTTTATCGCGTATCAGATTCATGCGCGCTCGACGCTGTTGGGATTCGACCAGGAAATCAAAAGAGCATTCGACCCTTACGCGTTTATACGCGACTCATACCTGCAAAATCGAGAGTACCTGCTTTATGACGGAAATCCGCCGGAGGCGGAGTTCTTTCTCGATGACGAAGAGTTCGATGATTTTTAGAACGCCGCTGACACCATTTCATACGGCATTTATTGCTTTAGTGCGTTCTTTTCCCCGGAGACTTCTTCGCGCAACCGTGCGATAACCGAGTTAACGCCATTCGCTCTGATTTCGGCGTTAAACTGGTTGCGATAATTCTGAATATAGGAAACGCCTTCGATGCGGACATCATAGACTCTCCAGCCGGGTTCCGATCGGCGCAGGCTGTAGTTGACCGGAACCTGGCTGCCATCGTCCAGTCGCATCTGAGTCTTTACAACCACCCGCGTTCCATCGACCTCGCCCTCAAAAGGCAGAAACTCGATCTTGTCCTGATCGAATTGCAACAGCCCCTTGGCATAACTCTGCAGCAGAAACTGGTAAAATGCATCGATAAATTCCGTGCGCTGATCTTCAGTCACACCCTTCCAATGCTTACCCAAAACCAGGCGCCCGGAATACCGCGTATCGAAGTGCGGCAACAACACTTCGTCGATCATTATATAGAGCTCGTCCGGATGCGACTCGTAATAGTCTTTGCGTCCATTCAGTTTTTCGGACATCGTCGTCGCCGCATTCTCGATCACTTCCTGCGGTGCCAGCACCTCATCATCAGCGCTGGCCCACGCCGTGAAAAATACCGCGATGATCATTACCGCGGCCGGAGCCGGACCGATAACTCGCTGCGATGACATCACGCGGCTTCGAGGCTCGGAGAATATTCGCCCTGCCGTGCTAAGCCATTCAATTTGGCGCGTTTGAACAACGCCTTCTGACCAGCCTCGAAATTCGCCGGATCACCTTTCCATGCACTTAACGCAGGCGCCTGCAATGCACGACCGTAGGAAAAAGTCAGCTGCCAGGGATGCTTGCCCAGCGCATTCATCGCGCCGAGGTGGGCCGTCGCTTCCTCCGCCGACTGGCCTCCGGACAAGAAGGCAATGCCTGGCACGGCCTCGGGAACATGGGCCTTCAGGCACCGGACCGTCGCTTCCGCCACTTCCTGAACGCCTGCGCGGTCTGCGCATTCCGTGCCGGAAATAACCATGTTCGGCTTCAGGACGATACCGGTCAGGTCGACCCGATGCGCTTCCAACTGCTCGAATAAGGCGTCTAACGCGGCGGCAGTCACGATTTCGCAGCGTTCGAGCGTATGTCCGCCGTCCATCAGCACTTCGGGTTCGACGATAGGCACGATCTTCGCTTCCTGACACAATGCCGCATAACGGGCCAGCGCATGTGCATTGGCCCGCAGGCAAAAATCGGAAGGGATCGCATCGCCCATCGCATCACCGATCGTTATCACCGCCCGCCATTTCGAAAATCGAGCGCCCAGTGAGTAGTACTCCTCGAGACGTTCTCGCAACCCGTCCAGACCTTCGGTGACGGTTTCTCCTGGAAAACCGGCCAGCGGCTTGGCACCTTTATCTACCTTGATACCCGGAACGACTCCAAGATCACCCAGAAATTTCACGAAGGGTGTGCCGTCGGCACAGGACTGCCGGATCGTTTCATCGAATAGAATGACACCACTGATATAATTGGCCATATCCGGGGTCGTAAACAACATCTCCCGATAGGTTCTCCGGTTCTCCTCTGTGGATTCCGTGCCTATGGCATCGAAACGCTTCTTGATCGTGGGCGAACTCTCATCCGCGGCGAGAATTCCCTTACCCGGTGCTACCATCGCCTGCGCGATTGATGCCAAATCCTGTCCAACCATGCTAATCCTCCGTCTTTAAAATAGCTGGCCCGGGTAAAACGCGGGCTTAACCGCGTGATATTACCCTTCACAGTCGTGTCGGTCGATCGTACCGGTCGCAGGGACACCCAAGGGCATACGTACATTCCCCTAGCCGAAATGCTTCACCTGACCCCGATATTGGACTAGAATGGTCCTATTTAGCCGAGTCGGACTCGCCATGTTCAGAATAAGCAGACTGACAGATTATGGGACCATTATTCTCGTCCACCTGGCCGATCAGGGTGATCGCCTGTGCTCGGCCAGTGAGGTTGCCAAGACAACGCATATCGCACAACCCACGGTGCGAAAATTGCTAAAAATGCTCGCTCGAACCGGCCTCGTAGACTCGGTGCGAGGTACCGATGGTGGCTACCGTCTGGCCGCAGCGCCGGAATCGATTAGTGCCGCCAAAATCCTGAACGTGCTCGAAGGCCCGGTTGCGATTACGGAATGCAGCACCGAAGAAAGCCACTGTGAACTTGAACCCCTGTGCCAGGTTGGCGACGCGTGGCAAAAGATCAACCGGGCGATAAGGGGCGCGCTGAGCGAAATTACACTCGCTGATTTGGGCCACCCGCCCCCGCGGTTTCCACGATTAGAGCTCGATATTTCCGCCCGCAAGAGCACGACCGGTATTAGCCGAACGTGACCCCCATTGCAGACCCATTAGCAGAACAACCCGATGTCAGCAAAAAATAAAGATGTAGCGCAACTGATTGACCGGAAGTACCGGCATGGCTTCGTCACCGAAATCGAGAGCGAAACCGTGCCACCGGGCCTTGACGAGGATGTCATACGCCTCGTGTCACGCAAGAAACATGAGCCGCAATTCATGCTCGACTGGCGCCTGAAAGCTTATCGGCACTGGCTGACGATGAAAGAACCCAACTGGGCGAAATTGCACCATCAGCCGATCGACTATCAGGACATTTCCTATTATTCGGCACCGAAGCAGTCGGGCGATGGGCCAAAAAGCCTCGATGAGGTTGATCCGAAGTTACTCGAGACCTATGAAAAACTCGGAATCCCACTGCATGAGCGCGCCGCGCTGGCCGGTGTGGCCGTCGACGCGGTCTTTGACAGCGTATCGGTGACCACAACTTTTCGCGAAAAACTGGCCGAAGCCGGGGTTATCTTCTGCCCTTTTTCAGATGCGGTTCGAGATCATCCGGACCTCATCAAGAAATACCTCGGCACCGTCGTGCCCTATCGAGATAATTTCTTCGCGACCTTGAATTCCGCAGTTTTCAGCGACGGGTCATTTGTCTACATTCCGAAAGGTGTGCGGTGTCCGATGGAGTTGTCAACATATTTCCGGATTAACGAAGCAAAAACCGGCCAGTTCGAGCGAACGCTGATCATTGCCGATGAAGGCAGCCACGTCAGCTACCTGGAAGGTTGCACAGCGCCGATGCGCGATGAAAACCAATTGCATGCGGCTGTCGTCGAACTGGTTGCGCTCAAAGATGCGGAAATAAAATATTCGACCGTTCAAAATTGGTACCCCGGAGACGAAGAAGGTCGCGGCGGTATCTACAATTTTGTCACCAAGCGAGCTGATTGCCGCGGCGCCAATTCAAAGGTGTCGTGGACCCAGGTCGAGGCCGGCTCCGCGATTACGTGGAAATATCCAAGCTGCATATTACGTGGTGAAAACTCCGTCGGCGAGTTTTATTCGGTCGCGGTAACCAACAACCTGCAACAGGCCGACACGGGCACCAAAATGATCCATATCGGGCGTAACACTCGAAGTACGATCGTTTCGAAGGGTATTTCCGCGGGAAAGGCGCAGCAGTCCTATCGCGGCTTGGTAAAAATATTTCCGACCGCTGAAAACGCGCGCAACCACACGCAGTGCGATTCTCTGTTGATGGGCAAAGAATGTGGGGCTCATACCTTTCCCTATATGGAAATAAAAAATCCGTCTGCAATCGTTGAACATGAAGCAACGACGTCGAAAATTTCAGAGGACCAGCTTTTTTATTGCCGTCAACGCGGAATATCGGAAGAGGATGCCGTCAATATGATTGTCAACGGTTTCTGCAAAGAAGTATTTCGTGAATTACCGATGGAGTTTGCGGTAGAGGCCCAGGCTCTATTGAACGTCAGCCTCGAAGGCGCAGTAGGTTAGAAAAAATGATGTTAGAAATAACCAATTTGCACGCTAGCGTCGGCGACGTCGAAATACTCAAGGGGCTTGACCTCCAGGTTAACGCCGGCGAAGTCCACGCGATCATGGGCCCGAATGGATCCGGCAAAAGCACGCTGGCCCATGTTCTTGCAGGGCGTGATGGGTATGAAATCACCGGCGGGGGCGCGAGATATCTGGATCAGGACTTGCTTAGCTTGGAACCTGAAGAGCGCGCCTGGCATGGCTTGTTTCTTGGATTTCAGTACCCCGTCGAAATCCCGGGCGTCAATAATGTTTACCTGCTGAAAGCCGCCCTGAACGCCCGACGCAAGTTTCAGGGTGAATCAGAGATCGACGCCGTTCAATTTCTGCGCCTGATCAGGGAAAAAGCAAAATTAATGCAGATGGACGAGAGCTTCCTCAATCGCAGCGTAAATGAGGGATTCTCAGGCGGAGAGAGAAAACGCAACGAGATTTTTCAAATGGTTGTTCTGGAACCCAGGCTGGCGATTCTGGATGAAACGGATTCGGGCCTCGATATCGACGCGCTGAAGATTGTCGCTGATGGCGTCAACAGGCTTCGGGATCGAGAACGCGCCTTTGTACTCGTGACGCATTACCAACGTCTGCTCGATTACATAGAACCTGACTACGTCCATGTTCTCGCCGATGGGCGCATCATCAAATCCGGCGATAAATCTCTGGCGATATCTCTCGAGGATCGCGGATATGACTGGGTCCTGAACGAGGCCGCCGCCCAGATCAGTTGACGATTAGCAAATTTGATTTAAATGACCGCCGTAACCAACCAATCCAGCGCCGAGCGCGAACCCTTTAAGCGGGCGTATGCTGCAAGGCGCTTAGCTGCGGCCGATGAATGGCTCCAGCCCCTTCGCGAAAGCGCCATTCAGGTATTTTCTCGGACAGGATTCCCAACCATTCGTGACGAGGATTGGAAGTACACCAGCCTCAGCGATGTCGAGTCCCGCAGTGCTGCCTATCTGAATGCAAAACAGGCAGCCGCGGACATCCATACGATCAAAACAATTCTCAGCGGACTTCCGATCGATCAAAGCGCTTTCACGGTCGTGTTCGCGAATGGTCTTTTTTGTGGCGAATTATCCAACCTGCCGGAGAAGAATGCCGGCCTGACCATCGACACGCTGAGCAGACTCGGCGATCAGTCGAAAGATTTGGTCCGCAGCCAACTGGGACGATACGCACAGATCGAACGCTTTCAGCTGGCCGCCCTCAATACTGCCTTCATGAACGATGGCTTGATTATTCAGCTGCCGGAACGCTCAGACATATCCACGCCGATTCATGTAATTTTTGTTTCAGACCAGCAAAATATCAGCGTTCAGCCCCGCGTCTTGATCAGCCTCGG
>PVMK01143785.1_pt1 | contig 36818 bp, 22 predicted proteins | sample 1853481 | NCBI WGS metagenome assembly PVMK01 (sample SAMN08533507, study PRJNA380276) | Marine sediment metagenome, whole genome shotgun sequencing project. | reverse complement strand
TATCCTCCATAATATCTGATGGAATTCCAGCACCGTTATCCTTCACGAGGATTACAACTCTGTTCTCGATATTTTTGAAAGCACTCACATAAACCTTTCCTTCCTTAGATTCTTCCAGTGCCTGAAATGCATTCTTAATCAGGTTAATCAAAACCTTTTCCAGTAAACTAAAATCTGCTGTAAGTTCAAGGGTTTTGGGGGAGCTGTCAAATTCTAAATCAATGTCATTGGATCCGGCTTCATCCTTTAGTAGGGTTTGAAGTTTGTCAAACAAATCACAGATTCTGAATTTCTCAAATTTGGGTTGTGGCAATGCTGTCAGACTTCGATACTTACCCACAAAATCGATTAATCCTTTACCTGTGGTTTCAATGGTATCCAGGCTATCAACTGTTTTAAGCAGCAAGGCATCATCCAATTCATCAATTTTCATAATTGATCCCGTATCTTTCCTTACAAAATACTTTTTGGTTGTGTTTGCCAGGGATGTTATCGGGCTGATAGAATTAGATATTTCGTGTGTTAATACCCGAATTAATTTTTGCCAGGAATCCAGTTCGTTTTGCTCCAGTTCTACCCGGATATTCTGAATGGATAAAAGATTCAGCGTCTCCTTTTCAGATTTAAATATGCTGAGCTTTAATGACAGAAACAGCACTGATTGTTTCGTAATCACCTTAATCACTTGATTATTAGAGGGCTGTAATTCCTGAATGCACTTAAAAAGTTCAGGATAATTTCTGCCTATATCATTTATGTTACCAAGCTGACTTAGCTGTAATAATCTCTTTGCAGCATTGTTAAAAATCTCAACATTTCCATCTCTTGTGTATGAAATCAAGCCTACCCCCACTTGTTCCACCAGGTCATTCAGGAACAAACTTTGCCGTGCGTTTTGCCTTCGCATTTCACCAAGGGTATGGTTAAGTTCATTCAATGAACTACTGAGAGAATCGAAGATTTTCCCTTCATAATCTGAGGAATAAATAAGTGCAGAATCTTCATTACGCACAGAATTAAAGAAATGAGCCAGCTTACGGTTTGTCTTATTTACATAATGCACTAAGTTGTAGACCTGATAAATGATCAGGATTCCTATTCCAATAAGACTTAAGTAATACTCTTTGTGCAGGTAGGGAATGACTGAGACAAAAGCAAAGGAGCTGATTATGATGAGTATGATCCGGAAAAGTACTGCTGAGAAGAGACTTTTACTATACATAAAACGGCATCTAAAGTTTATGTTTCTGAATCTTATTATATAGTGTTTGTCTTGCAATATTCAGCTCTTTGGCTGTTTTATAAACATTCCCCTTATTTCTTTCAAGTGCTTTCAGTATACCTTGTTTCTCAATTTCGTCAAAAGTAAGAGGTGAATCTTCAAAAGATTTCAATTCTTGCCTGGGCAAATAGAAGTCATCTGGCTTTATAACATTGGAATCACATAAAATGACGGCTTTCTCGATGGTGTGTTGCAATTCCCTTACATTTCCGGGCCAATTGTAATTCTTTAAAATTTCAGAAGCATCTTTATTCAGTTTTAATGCGTTCTTTCCATACTTGGCTTTGAAATGATTAAGAAAAAAATCTGCCAGTTCCAGAACATCATCACTTCGGTCCCGCAAGGGGGGAATCGTTATCTCAATGGTATTCATCCTGAAGAACAAATCTTCCCGAAATAAACCTTCTGAAATCATTTCCTTCAAATTCTTGTTTGTTGCGCAAATTAATCGGGTATCAAATTCTATGGGAGCATTAGCACCAATTCGTGTAAAAGTTCTGTTTTGCAATGCAGATAATAATTTGGCCTGCATAGAAAGTGAAAGGTTCCCTATTTCATCTAAAAACATGGTCCCATCAGAAGCTATTTCAAAGCGTCCCTTACGCATTTCTTTTGCATCGGTGAACGCCCCTTTCTCGTAGCCAAACATTTCACTTTCAAAGAGAGATTCGCTTAGTGAACCCATATCCACACTGATCAGTATTTCCTGATTTCGAATGGATTGTCGGTGAATCTCGCGGGCAACCAGCTCTTTCCCCGTTCCATTTTCCCCCAGAATGAGTATATCTACATCAGTTCCGGCTACTTTCTTAATGGTTTCATGAACCTTTTGTATTGCTGATGAGGATCCTATTATACGAGAATACTTCTTGTCAATTTTTTCAAGCAAGGACTTTTGCTTTTCCTTTAAGGACTCAACTTCAAGTTTTGATTTCCGAAGGTTATAAGCAGCGTTTAAGGTGGCCAGCAATTTATCATTGTCCCATGGTTTTACTACAAAATCAGCTGCCCCCTCTTTTATGGCCCTTACAGCCAGATCAACATCCCCATATGCAGTGATTGGAATTACAATTGCATTCGGATCCAGTTTAAGAATTTCCTTCATCCAGTATAAGCCTTCGTTTCCGGATTGAATACTCGCCGAAAAGTTCATGTCCAGCAGGATGGCGTCATAATCATTTGATCTGACCATGCTTTGAATTAAGTTGGGATTGCTGGTGGTATGAACTTCATCCACTTCCATCTCCAGCAAACGGCTTAGCGCAGTAAGTATGTTCTTATTGTCATCAACGATTAAAAGTTTTCTTTTTCTTGCAGACATAGATGTAAATGTATATCATTTATCCATAAATGTCTAAATATTAGGCAGTAAATGTCCAGGTATTAGGCAGTAAGGCTATTTTGAATTCATTGATAAATGATCTAACAGCCTATTATATAGCGATATATAATCCCGGTATGCTATTTGACCTATAGAGGTCCCAACATTTGAATTATGATTAAAAACTACATTATAACCGCGCTCAGAAATATAGTGAGATTTAAACTGCATTCAGTGATCAATATCGGCGGACTTGCCCTGGGGATTTCCATATTTACGCTTATACTGATTTACGTAGTGAGTGAGTTAACTTACGATAAATACCATGAGAATTACGATAAAATATACCAGGTGGTGTTTTTGATGAACTGCTAACAACAGCTCATTTAGGGTATACAATGAAAGAAAGTTTCCCTGAAATAAAGCATCTGGTTCGTATCGATCAACAACTTGGGGGTGGAGCAAATGCCTATTTAAAGCAAGAGAATTCCGATAAACTGGTTGATTTTAAAGATATTATTTATGCTGAACCTGATTTTTTTAATATGTTCAGTGTTACTCCAGTCGCCGGTGATTTAGCAACAGCACTTAGTAATCCATATTCAATCGTCCTGACAGAATCATCTGCCATAAAGCTATTCGGGAGTACTGATGCTGTAAACAAAAGCATTGGATTTGTAAGCGCTGATGGAAGAATCCGCAAAGATTTCACCATCACAGCAATCATTGCAGATGTTCCCGATAATTCATCTATTAAATATACTGCCATAGCATCGTTTATCACACTTAATGATATGAAGCCGGGGGGCATTGAAGTTGATCAGGATCACTATAATTGGGGATATCTAACATTTATCACATTACAGGACAAAATTGAAGTGAATGATTTTGTAAAAAAGGCGCGTGCCGAATTTGTTAGTTTTATTTGTGAGAAAAATGATATTGATCCTGAAAGTGATGAGGTAAATGAAATTACTATGGAGATGGTTCCCCTGGGTAAAGCGCCTTTTTATGGGAATAATAAGCTTCAGTTTATATCCTTGATTATTCTTATAGGTGTTCTGATCCTGGTGATTGCTTTAATCAACTTCATCAATCTTTCCCTGGCAAAATCAACATTAAGAAGTAGAGAAATCGGCCTTAGGAAAGTGGCTGGATCTTCTCGTTTAAACCTCATCGTCCAGTTTATTGGTGAAGCCATTGTAATGGTATCTATTGCTGTTTTTCTTTCCATTATTCTTACGGAAATAATAAAGCCATTGTTCAATAAGCTGATCGGAAAAGACTTGTCTATCGGATATCTGGATGAACCAAATATTCTGCTGATCTTTCTTGCGGGGACCATTGTGATTGGTGTGCTTGCCGGATTTTATCCCGCCATTGTTTTATCCCGTTTTAGTCCAATAAAAACGCTAAAAAATGAAATGGCATCTGGTAAAAAGGGTATGTTATTTAAACAATCATTATCCATCATTCAAATTACAATATCGCTTGTATTAATTATTGGAGTGATTATTATTTCGAAACAGTTAAATTTCATGAAAACAAAAGATTTAGGTTTCGATAATACAAATATCATCTACTTCCGATCAAATGATGATATCAATGAAAAATATGAACTATTTAAGCAAAGAATTTTAGAAAGCCCCGCTATTTATAGCGTAGCCCGTGCAGGTAACGAATTTGGACAACGCTATCATATTACTGATGAGGAGGAGTTTAATGGAGCAAAAATATCTTACCAGGCTATGGTTGCTGACCCTGATTTTGTTGAAACCATGGGTCTTGAAATAGTAGAAGGTAGAAATTATAATGGGATAGGGCAAGTGACAATGGAGCAATGCTTATCAATGAAACCGCTGCCAAAGAGTTTGGTGTTGACAGCATTATTGGATACCGGATGTCAATGTTAGGCTATCCACAGCATATAGTTGGTATTTATAAGGATGTGAATAACGAATCGTTTCATAAAAATATAGGCCCAAGTGCATTGATAAACTACACTATAATGTTACACAGTATTAATATCAAACTCAACAGGCATAATGAGAAAGAAGCCATTGATCATGTGGAGAAGGTATGGAACGAAATCATACCTGATGTTCCGTTTCAATATAATTTCCTGGACGATAAATACGATCAATTGTATGAAACTGAAGTAAAGTTCGGCTTGGTCATAAAGTTTTCAGCTTTGTTTTCAATATTAATTGCATGTTTAGGCTTGTTCGGGATGGTTTCATATACCAGTGAAAGACGGAAAAAGGAAATCGGAATCCGGAAATCAAACGGGGCATCAGCTATAGATATTTTGATGCTCCTGCATACAGGAATTGTAAAATGGCTTGGGGTTGCTACCATCCTTGCCTGCCCTCTTGCATACTACGCTATTGATAAATGGCTGCAGAATTTTGCTTACCGAACACCTGTCAATTTTGGTGTGTTTGCTTTAGCAATTTTCATCGTTTTTTCAATTGCTTTGCTAACCGTGACTTTTGTGGTTTTAAAAGCAGCCAGGACAAATCCTGCAGAGTGTTTAAGGTCTGATTGAGAGAAACTACCTGGCACATGAAACAGGGAGGCGCTCAGACACTTTCTCAGAATTATCATGGAAGGGTGGATTTCTATTACGCAGATTTAATTTAGAATCTAAAATATATGACAGATAATCAACAACTGTCTCTATATCCTTCAGCAATTCGAAGTTCGATATTTCATCTATCCCCGCTACTAGAAGAAGAGGCCGTCTCATAAGTCAACATGAGACGGTTTCTTTTTATTGGTGTAAGTTGAAAGCTTACACCACCTTTAGATTTACAGTATTATATCTTAGAAGTAGATAAGTTAACCGAAAGAGTAAAGGTGAACTAATCACACCACCTAGCTTTGGGCTAATGCACGGAAAGGAGAAGTTACTGATACATGGACTACAAAAGAGGTGAAAGGAAAGAAAATAATTGATGTGCCTGTGTACATTCTATTCAGCGAAAAAACCTTTTCAGCGGCAGAATGCTTTGCCTATACAATGCAAAGACTAAATAAAGCAATAGTAATTGGTCAGAACAGCGCAGGGGGAGCTCACCCCACAAAAAGTTATGTCATAAAGGAATTCTCAATAGTATTTGATGTTCCGGTTCATAATATATTGAATCCTGTCACCGGAACAAATTGGGAAAGAACCGGAGTCCAACCCGATGTTCAAGTCCAGAATAGTGAAGCATTCGAAAGAGCAATAGAATTAGCTCGAATTCAAATAAGAAATTCAGATATTATCCTTTAAAGTGGGATCAACCGTGTTGGACATGCCAAGTGAAATCAATTTTCTGGCATAAACAGTTGTCGCTTCTTTTATGAGTAGTTAAGATTCGTTAAAGGTGCGTATCAAACCATTCTATGGCAAACTTTATCGTCTCCTCCCGGCCTGTATCGTAAATTTCAAAGTGCGTTCCTTTGAACACTTCATACCTGGACGGGACTTTGTCCTTAATAATGTTGTAGACTAGTTCACCATTCATGCTGTTATCCATCAATTCTTCCTTTTCAGCAACGATAATGAGGACCGGAATTTCCAGCCTGTCTGCAAAATTGACGGGATGGAATTTCGCAATTCTCGCAAGATAAGGTGTTCCTTCAAGACCCTCAATCTTGTTGTCTCCCTGCGGGACAGGATCAATATCGCCACGGGCACGCTGACTGGCAAGTTCAGCAGTATTAAAGTACTGATCGACCCAACTACCGGTCATAGATGGGGCCTGACTCACAATGCATTTAACACGGGTATCGGTGGCAGCAACATAGATTACATGCCCACCCGCGAAACTCGTTCCCCAGAGACCTATGCGTGTTATGTCGATTCCAGGTTCACCAGAGATAAAATCGATGCAGCTTATAATATCTTCTGTCTGGTCAAATGGGTCGACCAGTTCCCGTATCGCCTGGACCTTCACTGTTACTTCACCATTTTCGCCGGGTTTGGGCATCGTTTCCTTGATGACCAGCTTGCTGTCACTATCTCCCCATCCCCGGTAATCGAATGTCAAAACCGCATAGCCTGCCATGGCAAATGGCATGACATAGTATTCGTTTAAATGTAAACGAACGCCACCCCATCCATGACACATGATAATTACCGGTAGTTTATCCTCCGGGGACAAATCTTCGGGATACCATAGATCACCGGATAGTCTGGTGCCGTCACTCCATATGTCAACATGACGCGATTTGATTTCAGGATTAGCAGGTGTGTTGCCTGCTTTGATTTCAGCAAAATCAATAGAAGGTCCAACGCGGGTGTTCTGTGCAAATAACAGGCCCGCAAACAAACAACATGAAATAAGTAGGGCAATCCTTTTCATTTTGATAGTTTTTGTGGTGTAACCGCACAAGTTACAGTATTATACTCCTGATGTCAAGGAATCTTTATTATGAGACAAATAGATGATAAATAATAAGTCCGAATTCAAGGATTGAGGCCCATTATATCTTTATCCTTTCCATCCCGCCGGCAGGCTGGGAATACAGAAATTTGAAGTCCTTAAATTAGCAAATGCTAATCTGTGTTCTTAAACCAAATAGGTTCACTGTCGATGTATTCTTCCTTAGTACCAAGCGTGGGGGCTTTGGCAGGGATTTCAGGTTTCATTTGCGGGAAACAAGGGATGCAGGATGGGTACATAGCTTGATGAGATTCTGCTATTGGGGTATGGTTGCATATTCCAGTGTATGCATTGTACATTCAGCAATATGTAATTCGCGATGGTCATTGCAATTTTACCATAGAGGAGATAGCAGATTCCTTTGATGAATTATTGCGATGGATTAAGGAGGGTGTACGTCCGGATCCTGAATACAAATAGTAAGAGCTAAGCGATATGGTGCTCAGATATTTATAAGGGAGTACCATATACTCTATTTCGAAATGTTTCCACATAGCAACGAAAAAGTATAGATTTGTTTTACCGCTATCCTTATTTTGAGAAAAAATGTAATGAATTGCCTTATTAGACCAGCTATTAAATATTACCTCGTCATTCTGGCATTCTTGCTGGTTCACAACCTCAATGGGCAAACATACAATCTGAGGTGCAAAAATATTGGGATCCCTAAAGGACTATCTAATAATCACATTACTGATATAATTCAAGATGAATACCATTACATCTGGATTGCTACTGAACGGGGACTGAATAGATATGATGGTTCGGAAATGATCAATTACCCTGTATCCAAAGACAGAGGAAGCTACCTGTATGACAATCATATTATCGACCTCGAGAATAATATTGACGGAGGCTTGTGGATAGTCACCCGGGATGAATTAATTCATTATGAGAACGGGTCTTTTCAACAAAAAAGGATTACAGATAATACGAACATTGTAATTAATGGAGTTGGAACAGTTGGTCAGAAAAACTGGTTCTTTACAAGTGAAGGAGTTTATGAGCAGCATCAGGACAAGAGCGGATTTGAAAAGGTAGAATTGTCTCTCAGAACTAATTTTAAATATTCCTTCATCAATAGTGCAGATATATCTACAGCACTTTTTAATCCTCATACTAAGGAACTCTGGATATGCACCGCCACGAAGGGTGTATATATAAAAAACCTGGAAACAGGAAACATTAAGGCATTCAGCTTTAAGATCAGAGCTGACAGGGCAGATAATAATTTGTATATCCATGAAGTTTTGTTGGATTCAACAGGAAATATATGGTTTGTTGGTCCAGAAGGACTATGGTGCAAACCTAAGGATCGTGAACATGGATTGAAGATTGAATTTGCCGGTACAGCATATATTGATAATGAAGTATACAGTATTGAACCGGACAGGCAGGGAAATATCTGGTGTGCTGTTGCCGATTTGGGAATTATCCTGCTGAACAGCAAGGGAGAAGTCATTGAACATATTGATGCGGAGGATCATAATGCCTCAGGCCTATCTTCTGGTTTTATCAAGAAATTATTTATAGATGACAAGAACAATCTCTGGGCCGGACATCAAGAGTCAGGCATTGACTATTTCGTTACCAGGTACAGTAGAGACATTGCATACTATAAAGATATTATCAGTGTTGATGGCTCTGTTCCGACTTCAGTAAAAAAAATAGTCCCTCTGAACACGAATGAGGTATTAGCAGTATATGAATCTCCAAGCAATCCGTTTATTTCGGAAATAGTATTGATATCCACTGCAAATGGAAACAATTTTTCCAGACCATCCAACATCCAGCATATTAGCTTAAATCAGACTGATCTTGATATTACCGAAGTACTCCGCTTTGAAAATCAGTTTGCTGTATCAACCTATGTAAACTTATACAGGTTTAATTCTGAACATCTTACTGGCAATACCCCTGTCATAAACATTCATCCTGAATCGCTTACATTCAACGATTATGTTATGTTTCATTACCTCCACAATGGTACATACTGGTTGCTTGGTCAGAATCTGCGTAAATATGATATTTCAAAAAAAAGTGAAGAAGTACATATGAAAGATCTGAACCTGGATCGTTTTGTGATTGACAACAATGGGATATTATGGGGAGCCGCCTCGCACAATGGACTTGTTATCATTGACCTGCAAAATAGAAAAGAGATCGCGCAATTCATCAATGATCCCTTGGCAAATAACAGCATTAGTGACAATAATATTCTTTGTTTATTTAAGGATTCCAACGGAAACTTATGGATTGGAACTGAGTTTGGTTTGAATAGAATACGCCAAAATGTAGATTCTCTGACAAGCATCCATTCAGGAACTGATTACTCTGTAGGTTTTAATGATCTTCGATTTATTAGATTTCAAACTCAGGATGGATTGTCTGGCAATGTTATTAAAAGTCTGATAGAAGACAATCAAAAGAGGTTATGGATAGCTACCGATCAGGGAATTTCTGTTCTTGATCTATCAGATCATACTCTTCATACACTCGGCTTTTTCGATGGAATACAGGAAGGTAGCTTCCTACTAAATTCATGTGCAAAGGGAGAAGATGGAACCCTGTATTTCGGAGGTGAAAATGGATTGAACTTTTTTAATCCGGAGCACATATCTTTTGAAAAAGAATTTTACAGCATACATATTAACAGGCTGGATATATTGAAAGAAAGGATTTCTGTTGGATCTAAATTCAGAGATAAGGTTATTTTGAATACGGATTTGGAAAAGACCACACAGATTGAGCTAAGCTACAAGGATAAACTTATAAAGCTTGGATTTGTAGCAGTTGATTTTGAACACCCGGGAGAGGTCGAATATTACCATATGCTCGATGGATTTGATATCGATTGGATTAAATCGCTTGAAGGCAATAATGCAACATATACCAAATTGCGACCCGGATCATATACATTTAAGGTTAAAGCGAGAACGATCAATCATTCCTGGACAGAGGAGGCTAAGCTGATTATTGTCGTCAATCCTCCCTTCTGGGCAAGCTGGTGGTTTATTGTGTTATTGTCACTGCTTATAGTATTGCTTGTTCTTCTTTATATAAGCTACCGGCTAAGCAGCTTAAAAAGTCAGAAAGAAAAACTGTTGTTATTGGTTAGCAAAAGCACAGCTGAGCTTGAACAGGCAAATGCCATGAAAATTAGATTCTTTACAAACATTTCCCATGAAATAAGAACGCCTTTGACACTTATTCTTGCCCCCATTGAACACTTAATAAATTCGGAAGGAATCGCCAGATCAGTGCAGAAAAAGCATGCCCTGATATACAGAAATGCCCAGAGACTTCATGATTTGATCAATCAGCTATTACAGTTTAGAAAAATTGAAACAGGGAATTTAGAATTTAAACCCACCTATGGGGAACCGATAAAGTTCATTGAAGAACTTGCTGCCCCATTCTTTGATTATGCCTCCCAAAAAGGACAAAAGTTTATACTGGATATTCAGGCAGAAAAGATTGAAACATGGTTTGATGAAGATAAACTGCATAAGATCCTTACTAATTTATTATCCAATGCAATAAAATATACTCCCAAAGAGGGAAAAATAACTTTAAAGGCAAGCACTGAGTTCGATAATTCGGAAATGAATCCCATACTAAGGTTGGATGTTTCAGATACTGGATTGGGCATTGATCAGGCTAAATTGGAGAGAATATTTGATCGCTTTTATGAAGTTGAAGATTCCAATTTGATCATGGAAGGTACAGGCATTGGTCTTGCTTTAACCAAAGCTCTGGTAGAATTGTACAAAGGAAAAATAACAGTTACAAGTCAGGTAGGAGAAGGAAGCTGCTTTTCAGTATGGCTTCCAATGGGAGGTAGCTATTTGGAAGAGTTCAAGAATAAGGAGGAGGAAACAGAATACATAAGCGATTTCCCGGATGAGTACGTTGATACTGCAAAGAACAAAGGGCTTGCAAATTCTGAAGCATCTGGGAGTGAAGAAGAAAAAGCGACCATTCTGATAGTCGAGGACAATAAGGATCTATGCTGTTTTATCCAGGATCTTCTTTGCGATAATTATCATATACAAGTTGCGCATAATGGCAGGGAAGCATTGGAATTATTGACAGAGGATCATGGAATTGATCTGGTCATCTCCGACATAATAATGCCGGTTATGGATGGACTTACTTTTTGCCGGGAAATAAAAAACAATATTGATACATCACACATTCCTGTATTGTTATTAACCGCAAAACATGGAGAAGAATCAGTATTGGAAGGCTTAAAATGTGGCGCTGATGATTACATATATAAGCCTTTTAATGAAGAGATACTCAAGGTTAAAATTAAAAATGTCCTTGCTTTCAGAGAAAATTTGAAATTAAACTACCTGAATCAATTAAAGATTGAACCTTCCAACATTACCACGACATCAAGGGATAAGGACTTCATTGAGAAGGCAATCAAGGTGGTTGAAGAATCTATTTCCGATTCTGAATTTGATATTAAAACATTTGCATCAAATATGGCTGTCAGTCCCAGTACGATGCTGAGGAAAATGAAGGCAATAACTGGTGAGTCAAGTGATAAATTCATCCGAACACTTCGATTAAAAAGAGCAGCACAACTTCTTCAAAGTAGTCAGTTATTGGTTACCGAGATCTGTTATGAGGTAGGCTTCTCCAGCCAGAAGCACTTTAGTGCCACCTTTAAAAAACAATTTGGGCTATCTCCCTCAGAATATAAAAAGCAGTTTAGCGAGACTATTTAAAGAAGCAAGATCCATCCATACAACGAATCTAATAGATCAAATTAAATTGTAAACACAATAAATACGAACATTTCATTTTCTGTATCGGCAAATAGCTTGCTCGTTCCGTTTTTCCACCTTATAGAATCCTAATCTTCTTACTGCTCGATCCTACTGTCACAAAATAGAGGCCTTCAGATTGATTAGACAGATCAACGGTTGCGGTTTTATTCTGAAAAGTTTTCATTTTTACAACTCTACCTGTGAGATCATGTATAATAATTGTTTGGCCCTGATGCTTCGTGTTTTCTCTGTCAGTTAAATATATTATTCCAGATGAGGGATTAGGATATATAGAGACATCTTCAATATCAAAGCAAGGGATGTTACTCACCGAAAAACTACTTTCGTAGGCTCCTGCATCTGGAGCATTTCCCTGCGGTACTGGATTTCTGTCAAGGTCAAATGCATATCGGGAAGATTCAGCCATGTCTACAGCAGGACTTCCCTGGAGTAAGTGCAAATCACGTTCTTCGTAATTTGCAAATTGTGGATCGGCAATGATCTCACCTGCCCCCAGGGTGTATCCTTTCGGGTTTGCTTTACTGTTATCCACCGAGAAGTAGATATTATCACTGGTCGATGAGCCAGGATTTTCCCACTCAAATGCTGTTACTCCATTTGCCAATACAAAAATATTGTTCCGCACAGAAGCCTGTGGAATACGATCATGAAGGCTAATACACCAGTTATAATCTGTGTTGGCCGGAAGTACTCTAAGTATCGTATTGTTTTCAATGACAGGGTTATCCCCAATTGGTCCGTCACAGAACCACTGGTAATCATCACTGTAATTATAACAGATTTCAATATCACCCCAGGTACAATCCTCGCATTCAGAGTCATCATAAGTTTCAAGGAAGCCTTCGTTACCTCGACTGATATTATGGTGAATCTTCCAATTGGTGTGAATGCCCTCATCGTCGAGCTCGATTGCACCTCCATCAAATCCATAGTTATTTGGGGCAAGAAATCCCTCAATCAAGTTAAATGAGATCTCTCCATTATACCCTGCACCAACTATACCCATTGGGCCCCACCATTCATTGATTCCTCCACCCGGACTGTGCATGTGGTTATTTGTTATAAGTACATCGTGTGCATACAACCTGACTGCAACACGACATCCACTGAATTCACAGTTCTGTATTGTGATATGCTGGTCCTGTGTATCGAACGAGGCGATACCAGCTACAGTTCGGGCATCACTTACTCCACAATCGTGTATATATAAGTTTTCGACCACGATGTAGCTTGCTGAAATCAGAATCGCATTGCCATCATAATTCTCAGAATCGGGATTACTTATAGCTGGCTTATTCCCAGAACCATAATCAGTGAATACGATTGGATTTCCCGGTGAGCCTGAAGCTGTGATCTCAAAAGTACCTGTCCAACTCGATCCACATTCAAAAAACACCGTGTCACCCGGTGAAAGATCGTAACGGTTAATATCATTGAGAGTGATCCATGGTCTTTCGGCACTTCCATCACCATCCGGTGATCCGTTTACAGAGGAAACATAATAGTTGTTAATCGCTTGTGCGTTTAAAAAAACAGGATTTGAAAATAAAATAAGCAGGATAAGTATTTTAATTACATCTTTCATGTTCAACTTTTTTAATGGTTCAAACTTATCCTTAGGATTTATTTAGAAGTGGTCACTAACACATAATTTTCCATACTATTGTAGAAATCTTTCATAATTTTTTCCTTATCAAAGTTTTCCCAAATGGTAATTTCATGCGAGTTATCTGGCCGGTCAATCCAGGTGCCGTTCACTAATTCAGGGCTTGGAATTTTGCGTGGAATAGCCCACGACGAATTCTTAACAATAGCTATGGCTGCCATATCATACAAGGCCCTTGACGGGGGATTACCATCATAGTCGTCAATATTTCTAAAGAGGCTTATAGAATAATCTCCGAAATTTGTAAATTCATTCCCATGTCGGCCGGTAACCGGTTCAGAAATCGCGGGGCCTTTTCCCGGCATTTTCTTTTCAATTTCAGATAGTAAAGCTTGTACAGCAGCGGTGCCACTTGGTTTATCATAGCGTACCGTGACGATTTCAAAATCCACCTCAGCGTCAAGAAGATATAGTAATGCCGAAACATCATTGACTTGATTGTATTCTCCAGGTTCTGGATAGTTAGAACCAAGCCACACGATCCTAACTTTTGATGCAATAGAAGGATCTTTGAATAGTGCAAGTGCTATATTCGTTAGCTTACCAACCGGTAACAATACTAACTTTCTATCTGATATTGCATGAGCTCTCTCAATAATGAAATTGACGGCATCCATCCCATCAAAAATGGATTCATTAATATGGTTTTTTATTTCCTCAAATGTTCCATTCGTTCCTTTATAAATATCTATTTTGTTATGTAGATTACATAATTTCACTACCCTTTCAGCTTCTTTAAAATGTTGATCAACATCACCTCCGTTTATAGTTTTATTTACAGTTATTCCTTCAACATCAAAATAATCACCGTTAAAAAGCAAATAAGCAATGGCATGTTGATCGTCTAATTCATTATTTGCGTCGCTATCCAGAAGTACCCTGGTTTTCTCATATTCACCATTACTGCAGGACATTAATAGACTTAAAATAACGACTAAGATTCCCCAATTCGGGATGTTGATTCTATGTAAGGTTAAATGCATCTCAGGATTTATATTTATTATTTTGGATCTACAATCTCATATCCTTGTTGTATCAATGCCGACAATTGATCAAAAACGCTACTGTCCTCAATAATCTTACCATCACGGAAGTGAAATATCACAATTCCTTCTGCCTTGAATTTTTTTCCGCTTTCTTTCGGTATACCTTCAATCGTAAATTTAATTGCTGCCTTCTCCTGTCCATATACTTCTTCTGTATAGGTAATTTTTACATCTTCATATGATGCTCTATAATCTTTAACATATTTCTTAAGCGCTTCAATTCCTTGCAATTTGAGATCACCCTCCAACTTTAAATATTCAGGATGAACTACTTCATCCAACAAATCATAGTTACCTGTATTCCATGCTTCATTGAAAGTATGTACTGTTGATTTATAGTTATAATCAACTCCTTGTGAAAAACCGGAATTACTCAAAAAGGTGATTAGGAACAGTACTAAAATAGATCTTTTCAAGATATTCATATCCTAAATATTTTCGTAGATAATTGCCCTTGAAACTTTAAGCTTGGTCCCAGAGGCCTTTTCATTTTTCTCGCCATTAATTACCAGTTTAATTGTATGGTCTCCTGGCTCCAGATTAAGAACATGAGCCAGGTGTGCCCCATTGAGCCAGCCATCACCTGCGCCAATACCCATCACTTCTGAATAATTGTCCTTTGATTTAAGATACTCATTATCAACATAAATATCTACTTTCCCGCAATCCAGATCAAATCTTCCCATAACAACTGCTCCGGTCCCGGTAAATTTGAAGATAAGTTCAGATCCCTTTTCAGAGGCTTGCATTTGCTTTTCATGCTCTCCCCAATTATCTGCTTGTAGAACTGTTTTCCAATCGCCTTTCCATTCCCAATAATTTGCTTCATCAATGGTCACTTTCTCTTTGGGTTTAATACTGGGGAATGAAACTTCTAATTTGGCTGGAATTGCCTCCTGCGCTTTGATATAACAAATACCATCTTCTATTTTACCTCCATTGGCAACAATCAGCTCCTTTGCATAGTGCAAAGTTCTATCAACCGCTATGTTAAAAGAATAATCAGTGAATACGAATAATGAGTCCGCAATTTCATCAATGTAGCGGGTCCACACAGTGGGCATCTTATCGTATCCGAGTATAATGCCCAAAACTCCTGAACAATTAGATGGATTGCAATCCGAATCGGCTCCGCAGCGGGTACTTATTTCCATGGTTTTCTCAAAATCCCCTTCACCATACAACAATCCCATGGCAATGAAAGCACCGTTTAGTTTGGCATCGATATTATATTCTGACAGGGCACAACAAATATCCACCTCTCCCCACTTGTCGTATATTTCCTGCCAGGTTTTTTTCCAATCATCGGGATTTCTTTTATAACCTTCAATAACATCGTCCAGTATCTGGTAATACTGACTTTCTGCCGGAAGGGATTTCATTGATGTATATAGGACTTCTTTTACATCATCTTCAAAATAAGCTGAAGCGTATAATGCACTTACAAACATGCCTCCATATACGCCATCACCGTAATTCATAATATGCCCGATTTTATCACAAATCTTGTTCGATGTTTGTGGCATAGCCGGGCACATCAAACCGATATAATCTGCTTCGATCTGAAAGTCGATATCATCAGCATGCAGATTATTATCGGGATGACCTGAAGCCGGAGGCATGATCCCATTCCAAATATTCATTCTGGCTCCCCGGTTTGCATGCCATAACATGTATCCGGCATTGGCAAATGCTTCCCCGAATTTCTCAACCGGAGCATCCATTCCATATTTATCCATTGTCATCATAAAACTCATCTGAACATATAAGTCATCCTGACCAATGGATCTTCTCAAAGATTCGGGATTCCAGTCAATAGGATCTTCGTTAATTACTCCGTTATAATTAAATTCTGTTGGTTCACCATAAGAAACACCGATCATTTTTCCGGCCCAGCCTCCTGCTATGCTATTTCGAAGGTCATCTTCTGATATGGTCTTGTATCCCTCCGATTGGTCTACACATGATACAGATAATAGAAATAAAGCGAGTATTAATACATTTTTCATATTGGCTATTTCATTTGTCTATTTGTAAGAAACTTCAACTTACCATCCAGGATTTTGTGGAAGCAAGTTTGGATTCAGATCCAATTCGTCCAGCGGTACAGGAAACAGTTCATCCTGGCCTACCCTGAAATTTGCAAAAACCGGGTGTCTGGCAATTACATCTCCCGTGGCAGGAACCGTAAAATCTTCGGCAACTACTGGTCCGTATTCTCCCCACCTTTTTAAGTCGAACCACCTGATATACTCACCACACAATTCCACCAGGCGTTCATGCTTGATCTGCTCCCTGAATTCTGACTGGCTCAGTTCCCCTCCTGCGGTTACTTCCAGGTCATTCATATTTGACCTTGCTCTCACCATATTCACATATTGATGCGCTTCAGAAGTTTTACCATTCTCATTCAATGCCTCGGCATACAGCAGTAAGATATCAGCATAGCGCATGATAATCATATCCTTACCACCATTATTCCACTGGACATATCCGGATCCATTGTTGATCTCATCCAGCACTGCCTCATTTTCATTGAACTTATAGAAACTGGCTCCGGTAATGATTTCGCTGGTATTCGCTACCCACCACGTCCATGTTTGTCCATACAAAGTTGTATCACTGTATTCGGTAAAGAGATTTACATCCATTCTTGGATCGTGACTACCGTCCTTGTCAGCTTCAACAAGATAGGACCTGACAGCAAATTCTGAAGCAAGCTGATCGGCCCAGATGCCAATATTGGAAGGACCAGGTGTGTTTATCCTGAAATACCATGCATTATCTGACTCACCCTGAGGCCCGTTATGTACAAAATTCACCTGGAAGATTACTTCCTTGTTGCCCGTTGTAAGTTCCTCAGTAAAATTGGCTTCATAGTCTGCATTGAGCGCATAATCTCCTGATTCTACAATTTGACTGAGTATAGTTTCAGCAGCTTGGTAATCATTCTGCTGCAGATGTACTTTTGCCAGCAAGGCTAGTGCTGCACCCTTTGTCACCCTTCCGAATTCCGAGGCAGAGTATGATTCCGGTAATACTTCAATCGCTTCTGTCAGTAAATCCTCAGTAAAGATCCACATTTCTCCCGTTTCTGCTTTTCTGGGCCTGTCATTTGCCGTCTGTATCCCGTCTACATATGCTATTCCGTCTCCATAAGCACTGATTAAATTATAATATGCCAATGCAGCCAGGAATTTAGCTTCCCCAATGATACCATCGATACCAGACACATCGCTGCCTTCACCTCTCTCAATAACTTCGTAAGATCTCGCAATTAATGTGTAAAGATCGTACCAAAGGGTTTCGACGAATTCGTTACCCAGGTCATATGTAAACGTTGCCAGGTTCAAAGGCTCACCAAGTTCACCAGTAAAGCCTTCATCTGAAAGAAGATTATAAGTTTGTTGGATTTTTCCACCATACATTTCACCACTTTGTAATTGGTCGTAAGCTCCAATAAGACCCTGGTAGAAATCTTCTTTTTGTTTTCCAGAAGCTTGCTTCGGTTGGGTAGTTTGGATTAATCTGCTCCAAATCCGTACAAGCTGAGAGGAATATCGCCACACCCAGCAAAATCGTATTATATTTTAGATTATTCATGGTTACTTGATTTATACAGTTAGCATCAGAAGCTGATATTAAAGCCTATAGAAAAGGTCCTGACATTAGGAAATCCTCCCCAGTCTACCCCGGGAGCAAGAATATCACTTTCAAACTCCGGATCCATTCCCGAATATTTTGTAAAAGTGAGCAGGTTTTGACCATCAAGGAAAACACTAAAATTGCTGACCTTAGCCCATGGAATTTCGTAGCCTATCCGCATATTTTTTAACCTTAAGTAGGAAGCATCTTCAACAAACAGGCTGCTGGCAATACCATTTGGATGTCCAAAATCAGCTGTAGGTCTTGGTTCTGTTCCAACTCCATCAATATATGGATCATAGTCTCCTGTATAGCTGGTGATAGGACTTGTGTTCATGGCGTACTTTATTGCATTGAAAGCATCTCTTCCCTGCATACCCTGTATGAAGATTGAAAAATCAAACCTCCGCCAGTATGCATTAAAATTAAATCCATACAGCAAGCCGGCATTCGGATCTCCAACGATGTCCCTGTCATCACCCTCACTGATGTTTCCATCCCCACTTACATCCCGGTATTTAGCATCGCCTAATTGCGGAACCTGATTAACGACAGTATAGGCATCCAGTTCAGATGGATCCGTGTAAATACCCAGGTAATCCAAGGCATAAATTTGTCCGATAGGAAGGCCTTCTCTTGTAATTGAATATTCATCAAACATGTCACCCATTGGAAGATGGCTAACAGTATTGCTGGAGTGAGAGAGGTTCACGGATACATCATACTTAAATGATCCTTCCATTTGGCGATATCTTGCCGAGACTTCCCATCCTGATCTTTTCATAGTGGCTGCATTCACAATAGTGGTTGCCCCGACGCCTTCTCCAGCAGTACCAGCAAGGGGGGCCGCAACTAATAAATCTTCAAGCGTGCCAAAATAATAATCTCCTATCAGTTCAAATTTTCCCTTAAAAAGTACCAGGTCCATTCCTATGTTGGACTCCTTCAAAGTTTCCCATCTCAGATCACTGTTGACGATGGCATCACGCACGGCTCCGAGTACACTCCTGTCATCGTATCCCAGGTTGTAATTTACGCCGCCTACTGATCTTGAGAAAACCAGTGATTGATAGGCATAATCATTAATACTTGCATTACCAACCTCTCCGTATCCTCCACGAAATTTTAAATTATAGATGAAGGGTACATCAAAGAAATTTTCCTTGCTGATATTCCAACCTGCGGACACAGATGGAAAATAACCCCATCTGTTATGCTCAGGAAATTTGGAAGAACCATCGGCCCTGAAATTGGCTGTTATTAAATATCTGTCGGCATAATTATACGTGAGCCTGCCCAGAAAAGATTTGATGGCCGATTCCTGTTCACTACCGTAAGTTGTAATATCCTCAGGTGCTGCGGTGGTAGATGAAATTTGAAAGAAAGGATATGTACCTTCAAATCCTCCAGTAATTGAAATTCCATTTTGCTTATAATAATACTGCTGTGCTGTATAGTTAGCCATTATGGAAAATCCATGATCACCAATAAGCTTGTTGTAAGTTAATTGGTTCTCAAGAAGAAACATGGAGCTTTGAGTATTGCCCTCTGACATGCCGGAGAGATGGACTAGTTCTGTGGTGATCTGTCCGCCTCTTTGATGGTTTTCTGAATAGCCAATATCAATATTGGTGGCAAAATTCAACCTGTATTCCAATCCCTCTAAAATGTGGACGTTGGCAAAAATATTCCCAATAATTCGGGTATGATCCTCGAAACCTCTGGACATTTCCCTTATTCCAACAGGGTTATACAAATATATTTCCGCTTCTTTAATGGAACCATGTCCATAACCACTTAATCTCTTTGGATCATAAACAGGAATATTCGGAAACATCATCAGGGCTGTATTTATCACTGCATCTCCCTCTCCCCCCATGACACTCTGAGCATCCAGTACTTGCTGGCCACGTTGGCGGGTTTTGCTCACCGCGAGGTTTTGCCCTATTTTAATCCGCTTGCCTAAATCATATTCAGTATTAAGACGGGCCCCAAACCTGTTAAATAGAGTCCCTTCAATGGTGCCTTCCTGGTTTGTATTGTTCAAATTAAAATAGACTTTGCTTTTATCACTTCCTGTCGAAATTGACAGGTTAATATCCGCCATCAATGCCGCACTATTAAATACTTCCTCCTGCCAATCGGTATCCACGCCATGAGATAGGTCATCAGACCAGGTTTTTCGTGGATATCCTGCATTGTCGTACGCAGCATTGTGGATCCTGGCAAATTCCTCTGTATTTACCACATCCATTTTATGAGGGAATTGCTGAATTCCCACCTTAGTGCTAAACGAGACAAAAGGTTTTCCAGCGTGTCCTTTTTTTGTGGTGATCACTATTACCCCATTTGCGGCCCTGGAACCGTAGATTGCAGATGAAGACGCATCTTTCAAAACCTGCAAGGATTCGATATCATAAGGATTAAGATTGGGACTGTCCTCAGTGGGCACTCCATCAATGACAAACAGGGGATTGTTGTCACCGAAAAAAGATACACCACGTATGGTCACATCACCAATGGAGCCAGGTTCACCGCTCGTTCTGACATTAACACCAGCAACCCTTCCCTGCAAGCGATCTGAAATGTTTGTATGCGAACTCTTTCCCAGAGGTCCTCGGTATTAACTATAGCAACAGCACCTGTGATATCCTGTTTCCTCTGAGACCCGTAGCCGACAACAACAGCGGACTCTAATTCAGAGATATCAATCTCGAATGTCACATCAATGATGTTCTTATCGTCAACTACCACCTCCTGGGTTTTATAACCAATAACCTAAAAATGAGGGTCATGTCCCGCTTCCGGGAACAGCAATGGAATAATTTCCATTTTCATCTGAAATTGTTCCTAGCGTTGTACCTTTCACCTGCACAGATGCACCTAACACTCCTTCTTGAGATTCATCTGTTATTTTACCGCTAACGGTATGTTGTGCATGTGCCTGATGAAAGCAAAACATTAAGACGAATATGCTTAATGCTGATCTTAGGGATTTTTTCATAATTGTAACTTAAAATTGTGAACACCCTGAGTCTAACTAGTCAACGATACCAAAATTGTCCAGCCTGAATGAAATGGGAGCACTTGAAGTTCCACCCCAGATCTCCAGGCCAATGTATCTTATTTGTGACGGATCAACAGGCATTTCCCATAAGCTGCCAAAATCTTCCAATGGAATGCTCACTTCCTGCCAATCCGTGCTATACTCCAGGCCCAGGCTGCTAAAATAGATTGCACCGCCTGTACTCCAACCTGTATTGACATACCATAATCGTATATCAACAGCTGCCAGATCTTCATCTTCATCCCAATGGGTTCCGGTTAATGCAGGAGCTATGAAGTAGCTGTAATCGAACCTTAATTTTTTCCCGGTGAAATCATAGTCGCCATCAAGTCTATAATCAATCCAAAACCATTGCCGATCGACTTCATTTGTAATTACCAGGTGATCATTATTAGCCAGCTTAACATCAGGAACCGGAGAATCCCAATCATAGTCCCATCCTTCGACCGTTAATCCCGGAATGGGATTATCATATATATGACCTTCGCCAAATCCGTTAAAATCAAGAAATCCTACCGTAACATTACCAGTATAATCCGCAGCTCCCCAAATGCCTTCGACAGTAACGGTAAATGTAGTTTCTACCTCGTGACCTTCGTGTCCGTCAGTGGCAAAAACATTTATATCTGAAGGCCCGGTACCAACTTCAGTAATTGTTAATACAGTGTTGTCAAGGCTGATTGTGATCACAGTATCGTTGCTATTGCTGACCAGATAAGTGATTATTTCCCGTTCCTGATCTGAAACGTAATTGGCAAAATCCATTTCATGGGTCCCAAAATTCAGAGGCAGGGATAGATCATTTAATCCTGTTATTACAGGTGGTTGATTCTCAACAGGGGGAGGATCAGGGGGATGATACTCGCAGCCAATCATAACTAATGCAAAAGATAGTAAGTAAACAAATTGCTTTATGTACTTTTTACTTTTCATAGTATGGAGGTTTTAAAAATTATTAATCAGCGTATCGAAACTAGCATGACTCATCTGCAACCAATTTATAATTTATTATTCATTATACCTGAGCCTTCCGACGGTGGTTTTGCTCAGAATTGTTTGTTGTATCTGAACCATCATTTCTATTGACAGTCATCAGATCTATTAATTCGAAGTGCTCCCGTATGCCGACTTCATCTTCCATGTATTTACCTCCTGAATCACCAGGGATCTGTCATTCGTGAAAAAGCTGATATCCGGCTTCTCACGAATTTCCTTATTGGCGTATGCTGCAGCCTGCCGATCGTTAGCGAAAACCTCTACCAGGTTCTTGTCAATAAATATCCTCAAGGTAAGGTTCTCACCATCCTTCAGCTTAAAGGGAGGGTTGATGGATCCTATGCCCAGTGTATTCCGATTGGCTCCGGCTGTGATGCTTATTCCTCCCTCTCCCGTCTTATCTCCCAGGTGCTTAATTCCGACATCTTCAGGCAAGGGTGCTTTAAAGGTTACTTTCATTTCAATGGCGTCCCCGGTAATATCGCTTAGCCTGAATGCCTCATCTCTGTTGACTGTGATGTTTTCAACTGTCTGTTCATCGTAGCGAAGTGTTTCCAGCTCCTTCAGAGGTCTGATTCTCAGTATACCATCATCGGGTAACTCCAGCTCCCGTGGAAGTGACTGTAGCCCGGAGGGACTTGCATCCGCGGTTATCCAGGCCCACACCACCCTTCGCCCATCTTCTGTCTTGAGGGACTCAGGTGCGAAATAAGTAAGAGTCTTATTATCCGGGGCGAAACCTGTAGGTTTTTCATCGGGAGCCATCCAATTCATCAGGGCATGGAATTCCGGGACGAATTTTTCGTCCTTAAAATCCCCGAGATAGTAACGACAACCCAGCGCGTGACTGATGCACAACAACATCCATTTGTCTCCTATCTGGAACATGTTTGCACAGGAGATATCTTCATACCTCTCTACCCCAAGTTTCACCGGGTAATCCTCATGTAAGAGCTTACCCAGAGATACCCAGTTGTTCAGATTCTCAGATTTCAACAAGCCAGGATCTTTGCCACCAGACAGGGCATAATAGGTATCACCTATCTGCCAGCAATCAGGATCCCATTGATCCATTTTCACAATATCCCCATTTTCATCCATGGGAAGTATCACCTCTGGATCTGTCCATTCGTCAAGATTCTCATCCAGCCCGTACATGATATGGTTTCTGTCTGATCCCCAGCCATGGTAAATCATAGCAGGTTTACCCTCCCTGGTGAAAAATCCAGTTCCGCTGAACATCCCGTGACCGGTTTTAGGAGGACCAAGCACAGTAGCTTGCCACTTCCAGTTTACCATATCGGCACTTGATAAATGTGCAAACATAAATCCATAGGGATTTTCATATATGTAGTGTAAGTGATAACGCCCCTTGTAATAAAAGGCTGGATTGGGATCACCTGGAAAAGCTACTCCGGGACCAGGGTGGGCCAGGTGGAAAGTGGGCCAGTTCTCGGGTGGGTTTTCCGGCCATGCTGGAGTTTCCGGCACATAGGTCCTGGCGGCAATCAATTGACTATCATACTCCTTAAGGATCAACTTACCATTATTTATTTCCACATCTTCCCATACTCCTAAATTGTGGAATTCATATCTTCCTGTGAGATCGGTAACCTCCTCTCCTTCAAAATCCCACCATGCATAGGGTTTGATCCTGGACGATTTATTGGCTTGAAGTTGTTTCAACTCTTTTTCGGAGAGGGCCTCACTATAAATACGTGCATCTTCAATGGCACCCGAAACTGCTCCCTTGCCACTATAATGACTTGGGCCGAAAACTACCATATTTGTATTGCTGTTTAGCAGATCGATGTTTTCTGCTTTGTATGTGGCCTGGAGCTGGGCATCCCGATAGATAAGGATTTCCTTGCCCTTGTACACGATGGCAATTTGTTCAAGTTCGCCGATCCCGGGAGAAACAAGGGAGGAATTGTCAGTAGCTGTAGTGGTGCGATCATGTTCACTTCCCGCGATCCATGATTCTCCCTTCTCTGACAGGATGATGCCGTCGAAGAGCTCGCCGTCCTGAAGAGTCAGTATACTGCCTCCACTTGCATCCAGGTTATCAATGGTCACCCACGAAACCAGCGTCTTATCTGTGTTAAAGGACTTGCTTGTACATGCCGAAAGAAGAAATAAGGGAATAAGGATTAGTAAAATACCGGGGTTTGGAATTGGTTTCATAAAGCTGGTTTTGTTGGCTGTAATCTATCGTTTTATACTGGACTTCATTTATTCGATACCAAACGAATATACTTTAGCCTTTATAATTTCAATTTTCAGCCTGATATTTTCTTGCTTGATTTCATTATTTAGCTGAAGATATTCATCCGTTATGGTATTTGTAATAGATTTAGAAACAGCAATTTGCTCTCCATCGCTATTCAAAACGCTTACTATAATTGAACCGCCATTTTCAACATCGGCAGTTAATTTCAACTGCCCACCTTTGTAGCCAATTAACTTTGTTACGATTACACCTTCCAGGTTTATGTTTTCCTGTACATATCCGGCAAATCCATCAGGACGCAAACTTGCCAAACAAAGAAAACCATTTCTCCACCCAAAATGTAACCAATCGCTGCCACCATAATAGAGCATTATTTCATTATCTGTAATAACTGGATAAGCACAAGCATAAGCGCAACCATAATCATAATCCAACTCCTTATCAGAATTAGCAATAAGAGGATTACCCTCATCTATCCGATACCAGTTTCTGGTATCAGGACTCCATGTTAATTCAGTCCAAACTCTATCGGTACTTTGTTGATGAATTGCTACCAATCCCAGATATACACCACAATAATAGAATGTTGGCATTGCATAGGTTTGCAAGTCCTTATTTGTTCCATGCAAAACCACCTCTTCCCTGGTCCAATTTATAAAATCATCGCTTTCAATGCGAGCAACTTCCCGTCCAAATTTACGACCCCAGGTTCGCGTTATCCCAACATATTTGTTTAATGATGGAGCCCATAAGGCATTATTGTGCGTATCGCCAGCTACACTTACTCCCTTCACCTTCTTTTTTTCACTCCAATGAATGCCATCGGCAGAGAAAGCTACCGCCATACCCTGAAAAATAACTTTGTATCGCTTTGCAGGGTCTTTTTCGTGCATATCTTTAAAAACACCTGCACCATGTGGTCCTCTCCAGACAATGTTGTTTTTTTTGCTGCCATTGTATTCAACCAATCCCAGGTCAGGTTTCTCCCAATTGATTCCATCTTCTGAAGTTGCATAGCAGATTCCCATTTCCCGGTTATGTGGTTCATTGTATTCTCTGTTACGCTGTTCCAAAGTCATACCATGAGCTACAGAATCTACTATAAAAGGACTATACCAACATTTATAAATGCTCTCTTCCTTGTCAAAAATTACATTTCCATAGAGGTTGTCGAAGCGCATTTCCCATTCCTTCTCTTCTCCAAAAAGGGGATTGGCATTGTGTTTTTCTACTTTTCCGACTTCCAGTTTTACATTTTCAGTTTTTTCGATAATTCGTTTATCAAGCAATAGAAACCTGGTAGAATCTGAGTTACATACACCTTTTCCAAAGGCACAAAGCATTGATAACGAAAGGAAAATTAATTTTGCTCTTGATGTCATTAGTAAACTTTTGTAATTATCAGTATTTAGCAGGCTAAAAATCACTGTTAATAATGTAGGTTATTTCACCATATACATCTTCATCAAAAATGTCAACAAATATTTCCTTAACAGATTCTATGGTTTTACCGTTGTAAAATCCTTCAAGTTTTATTATTGAATCATCTTCATCCCAAATTTCCCAACGCACACGATCTCCTTCCTGTATATACTCAACAAACATATCTTCATGGAAGTTTCCACCGGAAATGCTTGCTTCTTCATAGTCAAATTGCATGGCGTGGTCAACTCCTCCATAAGTAAAGGTGATTGTTTTATCTTTTACAGACGCGGCCTCATTTCTTCGAACTTCAACCCGACCTCCATTTTCAAGAATTGCTTTCTTGGCTATGGCTGCTATCCGTGCTTCAATTTCTGAAAGAGGTGTTGCTATTTGCACCTCATCACGGGTAAAGCAGACATACTGATCGTTAAACTCTTCTACCATTTCGGCCGGAAGACACTTTGTTCCCTGAATCACTCCGATAAGACCGGCACATGTAGCTGCCTGGTTGTCGCAGTCGTATCCTGCACTCACTGCTATCCCTACTGTCTTCATAAAATCTCCTTCACCATAAAGAATTGCCATGATGCCGCACAATCCGTTATTCAGGGAAGATACCACGCTGACAGGCGCTTCATATGAACCTTTCTTGTATCTGTAATACTTGTCATGAATCTTTTTTCGTGTATCCCGCCAATTGTCATTCTCCTTGTGCCATTTAACTACATCTCGCAAACCTTCAGCAAAAGGACCTTCATTGGGGACGGCATCAATGGCCATCTGCACCAGTTTTTCAACATCCTTTTCGAAAAATGCTGCACTGATCATGACACCATATGCTATGGTTGGATGCGTACCCCAGTCGTCATTTGTAATTCTCGCTCCCCACAAAGCCCTTTCTCCTGCCTTTTTTGTCATACCGGGATAGAATGCACTCCATATCTCGTTGACTAACTGAGGATCGATCTGAAACCAGTTCCTGTTATTTTCCTTGCGTCCTGTTTCGGGGGCAACGAATCCTTTGTTCATAAGCGACCGGGCTGTGCGATTAGCCACCCATATTCTCCGATTAATGTGCTTTTTCCACATTTCGGTGATCTCGGGATAGGTAATGTCAAGACCGTATTTTTCCACGGCGTGCAAAGTAATAAACTCTATATCAGTATCATCATCAGCAAAAGCACCTTCAACAGCATCCATGAAAATAGGAATGAAACCGCGCCAGTCGTACCTGTTTAAAATGATTGCTTCATCGTCTTTGTATGTATACACCCTGTCAACAAGAAAAGGTACAGGTTCGTCAACATACTTATTTTCAAATGGCAGACCATAATAGTTGCCGACTAGCTGTCCAAGCCAAAAGGCTGAAATTTTATCATTAAGTTCTTTTTCACTGATAGCTCTCTCCTGGCCATTAACCGTATTGGTGATAAGCAAAGAAATTATCAAAATTCCTGCAAATAGTTTAAAATAGCTCATGTGACAATTATTTAAATTATTTGTCTTTGTCAGCTTTCCGATTCCTCGGCCGATAAAAATTAGAGAATATGCATTTTCTCACAAATAAATTAATCTTGATGGTTCATGGAAACCATCGAAACAAAAAACCCAAATTACATTTGAAAATGCAATCTGGGTTTCAAATTTTAATGTATTTCAGAACGGCTCTTGTCTATTTCACCACCAATTTTTGAGCTTTGCCATCAGCATTGATAATGTAATATCCTTTCGCAAATTCGCTAATATCAATGGATGATCCCTTCTGATAATTCTGTACAGAAAATACCTCCTGTCCGGAAATATTTAAAATCGATACAGATTCAGCATCAACACCAATCGAAAATTCTGAAGAAGCCGGATTGGGGTAAATACTTAAATTGTTTTTGATTTCCTTCATTTCTAAACCTGCAACACCTACAGCTCCAATTACGAGATCATCAAGGTAGTATATACCACCGGCTGCCGTATAAGCCATTATCCAGATCTCTGCAACATTTGATAAATCTACTTCTGCAAATTCTTCATCAGTCAAATCGAGGGTATAATCCATTAAATCATTTAATCCCAATATAAAATCGTCCGGGAATAGCTCTCCTCCACCACCAGTAGTACCGTCTTCAACCCAAATACCAAATTCAGCATCTGCAGGAAACTGGTACTTAAATGTAATATCCGTATACTCCGTAAGATCCATTTCAAGTTCCCATAAACCAATAGCAGTTTCCCCTGAAGTATCCAGATCCCATTTCAGCTTTCCAGCTTCAGTGTAGGCTAGAATAATTGAATCATCATCAAATACCCATTCACCCCATTCAGCTCCAATGCTATCATAGGCTACATCATCGTAAACGGTGCCATCAGGATAGTCGAAATCTTCCGAAAATCCATTTCCGGATTCGGTCATTTGTGCATTTATGGCAACAGCACAAAAAATTGCAATACTTAGTGTAAAGAGTTTTTTCATATCATGATAGTTTTAGTTAGAACTCAAATTCAATGGTTTATATCCAAATATATGAAATTTAGACTTACCAAAGGTTAGAATACAAATCATAATGGTACTTTAATAATGCAAGCCTGTGAAATTCCAATACACAAAACCACTGACTTATATCCTAACTATTTTGGAGTATATTAAGACTTCCCTTAGTGTAATTTGGATTAATATTGTTGTACATATTCCTTTAACAAAATAGTTCATAGCTATGAAAAAGCTTTTCCTGTCAATACTGGGCATTAGTATCTTCCTGGGGTCCTATGCCCAGAGAACAGTTAGTGGGACAGTTCATGATGAGAATAATCTGCCTCTTACCGGTGTGAGTGTATTAGTCAAGGGTACATTGAATGGTACAATAACAGATGGAGAGGGAGCTTATTCTATTACACCTTCCAGTCCGGACAACGGCATTCTGGTATTCCGCTATGTTGGATATCAGACAGAGGAATTGGAAATACAGGATCGCACGCTTATTAATATATCTCTTAAAAGGGATCTGCTACAAATCGATCAGCTAGTAGTAGTTGGATATGGGACGCAGAAAAAAGGGGAAATTACAGGTGCAGTAGCTACAGTGAATATGGAACAACTAAACAACAATCGAGCCTTAACGCTAACTAATAAGCTTCAGGGTTTGGTTGCGGGGGTAAGTGTGAATACCACCGGCCAACCAGGTAGTATGGGAGATATTAAAATCAGGGGAGCCTCGTTTTTCGGAGGCAATAATCCTTTATATGTAATAGACGGTATATTAACCGGTGATAGCCCCAATTTGAATACGAATGATATTGAATCAGTCCAGATTTTGAAGGATGCATCAGCATCAGCAATTTATGGTAACCGGGCTGCCAATGGAGTGATCATCATTACAACTAAGAAGGGAGAGAAAGGGAAACCCAGAATAAATTTTAGTGCAGTCACCGCATTGCAGGAGATCACATCACGGATCGATCTAGTGGACAATTATGGTTGGGCAAGGATTATTAATGCTGCACACGATGCTATTGGAGCGCCACGACAATCATTGGCCGATGTGGATTTTAATCCGGATTTGAATACCGACTGGCAGGAAGAAGTCTACAGCGAAAATGCCTTGGTGAGTGATGTAAACCTGAGTTTATCAGGTGGAGGGGATTCACATAGTGTCTATTTTTCCCTTAATAATTTATACCAGGATGGAACCATTGAGGGACCAGATTTCAACAGGATTTCAACCCGTGTAAATTCGGAGTATTCGATTGGGAAAAAACTTACTGTCGGTCAGCACCTTACCATTGGGTATTCAAGAACAAAGGGCCTGGCCGGTAGCGAAAGTGTTGAGGAATATTCCGGGGATATCATTGGCCCTTTTTCGGCGGCCTATGAAATGCTGCCCGTTATTCCTGTTTATGATTCATCGCAACCCAGCGGTTATGGAATCGGGGAATTCAATAAAGCACAAACCTGGAGTGAGAATCCAATTGGGGTCATGGATTTATACACCAATTTTATTGAATACACCCATATTCTGGGTGACATCTACCTTGATTATGAATTCCTGGAGGGTTTTAATTATAGATTAAGCGTAGGCTTAAGTTCCTCTTTTAACTACTACAAAAGATACAATGAAGCGGGTAGATTAAGAATGTCAACCGATCACTATTCAGGATTGGCACAACAGGAGGGAAAGGAATATGGATTGTTTCTCGAAAACAGGCTGAGCTACACCAAATCAATCGGGAAGCATGAGTTTTCAATTATGGCTTCTTATACCGGACAGTCAAATAAGGGACAAAGCATCTCGGCAGTCAGTGTAGGCGGTTATGATGACGATGTGAATTTCTGGCAGCTCAGCAACAGCACAGGAAAAGTATCGGCCGGAGGGTCAGAATACGAGTCAGGCATAAGCTCCATTCTGGGAAGGCTTACATACAACTATGATAAAAAGTACTTTTTAACAGCCATCATACGCCATGATGGTTCTTCAAAATTCGCCCCTGAAAATCGATGGGGGACCTTCCCCTCTGTTTCTGGTGGATGGGATATTTCACAAGAGAATTTCTTTGGCCTGGATTTCATCAGACACCTCAAATTGAGACTTGGCTATGGAAAAGTTGGAAACGCCAGCATTGGTGATTATAGATACTCGACGATGATTGACAGGAGGGCCACAGGTTCAGATTACTGGGATGCAGGCTTAAACTATAACCTCGGACCAACCAGTGAGAGTGTGATAGGTGCAAGCAGATCAGAACAGATTAACAGCAGGAATATTTCATGGGAAATACTGACAGAAACGAATTTAGGTATTGATATTGAAGCTTTTAATGGAAAACTTGCATTTAACGGAGATTATTATTGGGGTACCATGAACGATCTTCTGGCAGGAATGCCCATACCCAGCACCATTGGCACAAGGTGGCCTGCATATGCCGAGATAAATGCGGTCTCCATGATAAGGCGAGGCTGGGAAGCAGCCCTTTCCTACCGCAAATTAGACGGAGATTTTAGATACTCCCTCACTGCAAACCTTTCACATACCGGCAATGAAATTACTGAACTGGGTTATGGCCTGACCGATATTTCTACGGATGGAAATACGATCGCGAGATTGGGGAATCAACTGGGAAGATTCTATCTGCTGGAGTACTTAGGAATCTATACTCAGGAAGAGATAGATGCGCTTCCACCGGATTTTGAAGTGGCTGGTGATCCTCCCCTGGTGGGTGATGCAAAATACAGGGATACAAACGGCCGTGATGATGAAGGAAATCTTACTGGTGAACCCGATGGCAAGATAAGCCTGGACGATGACCGCATCATTACCGGGAATCCAATACCCACGCTGGAATATGGCCTGAACATATACCTGGCTTATAAAATATTTGACATGACAATTTTTTTGCAGGGAGTTACAGGGAGGGATGTATACAATACCTACTATGCTCAGATGACCACAGGTGAGTGGGGGCATTTCTCCAATTATCCTGCCTATTTTGATCCATATATTGACGGAGTGGGTACTGATCCAAGGCCCATCTGGGACAACGGACACGGAAATAACCTTCCAAGTACACGCTTCATTGAAAACGGATCATATTTTCGCTTGAAAAATATACAATTCGGTGTGACACTGCCAGAGAATCGTATCGGCAATTTCAGGTTTTTCCTGAGTGGGCAAAACCTTCTAACGTTTACAGAATACCAGGGGCTTGATCCTGAATTTATCGGAGGAGATGTGTTTACTCCCGGGATAGATCCAAGAGGCTACCCGGCTGTGCGAACATTCAGTTTAGGTATTGATCTAACATTCTAAGGCTTGCATAATATTCAAAAACAAACATCATGAAAACATGTAAAATCATACTATATAGCTTCCTGATGATACTTTTCACCGCAGCATGTGTGGAGCTGGATCTCGAGAATCCAAATGCCATGAGTGAGGAATCATTCTGGAAAACTGAAAAGGATTTGTTTCAGGGGGTAATAGCTGCCTATGATGCCATGCAACTGGATGGGCTTTTTGCAGGAAATGTTCAGATTGTTTTAACCGGCTTATCTGATGAAGGGACATGCGAGGCGACAAACGAATATTATTCCCCTTTTCGCTTCAAAGTGATTAATTCGAATTTATTTCTGAACAAGGCCCTGTGGGACCATTTCTATGCCATGATAAGCAGGGCATACCAGGTGATCGACAGAGCACCGGATGTGGATGGGCCCAATGCAGCCGCCATTCAGGGAGAGGCACAGTACCTTGCTGCTCTCGCTTATTATTACCTGGTACATATTTTTGGAGAAAACATTGCCTATGTGGACAGGATCCAGCAGCCCGATGACCGACCTGCAAGGGCTGAAAGTGGGGAGATTTATGGGCTTATGGAGGAATTGTTAATTGAAGCAATTCCCAATCTTCCGCTGGCCAGTGAATATACTGTAGCTGATTATGGCAGGGTAACTAAAGGAGCGGCCCAGGCACTTCTGGGTAAAGTATACATGCAGCAGCAGAAATTTTTGGATGCAGAACCGTATTTTGAAGATGTTTATACCAGTAGTGAGTATTCATTACGAGCTAATTTTGCTGATAATTTTTATGAGCGGAATGAAGTGAATCCGGAGGCTCTGTTCGTGGTAAACTTCCTGCACGATGGTCCTGCAAGTGAAACAAACAGAAATGGAATGCATATGCAATTCAGTCCTGCTGAGGAGCTGGGAACATTCAGTGATGTACTGCCAACACCTTACATTTATGAAAGATTCTTGATTGAAAATGATAAAGACGGATTCCCTGATCCAAGATTGGATGAGACCCTTTTTCATCCAAACTCACCAAAACTCTTTGTAGGGCAACCCTATTCATGGTGGGAAGATGAGTTCGTAAATCCTGAAGTCAATACCTCGTTCTATAAATACACTGAACAGAATGTTGTTGGTGACGAAGCGGATGAATTTCATGGAGGAACAGATTTCATTGTCATCCGCTATGCTGATGTATTACTGTCATATGCGGAGACTTTAAATGAGAATGGAAAGACTTCAGATGCATATCAGTATGTTGATATGGTGAGGGAAAGATCGAATATGGAGAAACTCTCAGTAGTACATCCAGGCCTGGATATGGACGCCTTCCGCGAACAAATTATGCATGAAAGAATTATGGAATTATCCGGGGAAGTAGTCAGATTTTTTGACCAGAAACGCTGGGGCCTTTACCAGGCCAGTGACTCAATTCGCGATCAAAATTTCGCCACATTCAAAGATGGAAGGAGCGAATTCCAGCCCATTCCGCAGGCAGAACTTGATTTAAACGATAATCTAATACAGAATCCTGGTTATTAATGAATCAGGAATATTAAATAAGAACAAGATGAGACAAAATATAATTTTCGTGCTGGGAATTGCAATCTGTTTTCTTCAATCCGCGTATGGACAGGTAGATGAAAAACCTCTTCTGTGGATAAGTTTTGATGAAATAGAGATCAAGAGGAATGAGGTTAAAATGGAAAGAGGAGAGACATTCCTTCCTAAGGAAAAAATGGCCTATGTGCTGGATGAAGTGAATAAGGAGAAGAGTGAAGTACTGGGCAAATACTATGAAAGTGTAAAAGGTGTTACTATGAACGCTTTGCTGCTTGATGGATATACATCGTATATAGAAATCCCTGGTGAAAAAGCACCGGTAGTATTAAATGATTTTAGTCTTGAAGCCTGGATCGCCCTGGGAGCCTATCCTACACATTTGTGTCCTTTAATTGACAATAAGCATGATGTTGATATAGGTTACCACAATGGATATTCTTTTAATATTGATGCACTTGGGCAGCTGAACTTCAGAGTGGCAACAAGGGGACAAACTGAAGAGCTAATTGTCCCTCAAACCCTGCCGCTGAATAAATGGACCCATGTTGCTGCCGTTTATTCTGAAAAAGAAGGGATGCTTATATACCTGGATGGCAAGTTAGTGGGAGAAAAAGAGGTTCATGGTAAGTTTGTTCCTGCTCTTGGGATCGATATTGATGAATCTGTTTCCAATTTGTCGATGCTCATTGGCAGAAGCAGGTCAAAGCAAAACCTTTTGGTACTTTACGACCCTATGGAACGCAGGATCACCACTCCTTCTTTGATGGATTGATCGATGAAGTGAAAATTTACGACACCTCCTTATCCTCAGAGTACATTTCCTCCATTGTCAGTATGAATAAAACAGATGATGCGCGCGCAATTACCGGACCGAACATTGCCCAGCGGACCAGAGGGGCCGGTAGATTTGGGGCGATCAATACCACCCTGAAGTATTATCCCGCCTGGGATGCCCCTGGCATGTAGGTGACAATTCAGATGTGTTGGTTCAATTCGATGAAACACCCTGTAAGTTTGTTTTTTGGCGAGGTACCAATTACATCCCGAATTTTGTTACAGAAAATGGAATATGGTTCAATAATGCATTTGATGAAGGATGGAATGAGCATGGCAGTTGCGAGCCTATGTCTGATAAGCGAAACACATACTCCTATGTGAAAATTATTGAAAATAACGATGCCAGGGTTGTTGTTCTATGGCGCTATGGATTGGTAGATAACTGGAATAATTTTGCCTTTACGGATCCCAGTACCGGCTGGGGCGATTGGGTGGAGGAAACCTATTATATGTATCCGGATATGACAGGGATAAGAAAGGATGTATTGTATTCCAATGCTCCGAGAGCAGCACATGAATGGCAGGAGAGTATCATGGTCCTGAGTCCGGGGCAAAGACCTGAAGATATATTGGAATATGGTGCTCTAACACTCGTAAATATGAAAGGTGAGAGTCATACCTATTCATGGGAACATGACATACCTCCCTTCCTTCCTAAAGAGCCGGAAAATCACAATATTAAAGTCATAAATACCAAATCAGATTATTATCCTTTTTCCATATTACGACCTCAGGATAATCCTCGTTCAGATATTTATGCCGGTGAAATAAGAAGAGATGTTTCCGTGTTTCCATGGTGGAATCATTGGCCGGTGTCAGTCAAACCGACAGATGGACGATCTGCTATGTTTGCCGATCGCCCGGCGCATTCCTCACTCAGTCACTGGCACTGGGATGCACAGGAGATGACCGATAATTCCGTGACAAAAATTATGCTTGTGGGACTAACTGACCAAAATACGGATGGACTTGTTACCATGGCCAGGAGTTGGATTAATGCACCATCTCTTTCACATAAGAGCCCTCTCATTAAAACTGCCAGTTATGATCAAAGTGAAAAGTCTTATATCATCGAATTAGCAGAGTCGGGTACACTTCAATTTGAACTAGAGGCCTCCCCTGATGCGCCACTGCATAATCCTGCTTTTGTGATCACCAACTGGGGGATTTCAGATATTACTCTGACCATGAATGGAAATAAAATTGAGAGAGGAAAAGAGTTCAGATATGGATTTCGTTCCGGCCTTGAAAGTACAGATCTGATCATATGGATTAAAACAGATACTGAAGAGGTAAATCAATTCATTATTGAAAAGCAATAACTGTAATAATAGCTTTGTAATAGCTAAATGTCTATTCCATGAAAAAAATATTCCTCCTTACATTGATCGTTTATATACTGACTTCATGTGACAGCTCTGTAACAGAGCAGGCAAGACTCAGGGAAAGCTTTAATTCGGGATGGAAATTTTCATTGGGTGATATTGAAAATGCACAAAACGCAAACTTCAATGACTCAGAGTGGAGAGCGCTTGATTTACCTCATGACTGGGCTATTGAAGGGCCATTCACACAGGAGGTAAATTACAAAGGTGGATATTTGCCCTATCCGGGTGTTGCATGGTACAGGAAAACATTTAAGGTACCTCCGGAAACTAAAAACCTGATGATCGAATGTGACGGTATCATGAGGAATTCAAAAATATGGCTTAACGGGAAGTATATTGGAGGTTGGCCATATGGGTATACATCATTCTCTATTGATCTGACGGATATTATAGATAGAGAAAAGGAAAATGTTATTGCCATACGCGTTGAAAATCAAGATAATTCGTCCCGGTGGTACCCTGGTTCGGGAATATACAGAAATGTGTGGCTTACCTATACAAACCCCATTCATGTTTCTCACTGGGGAACATATGTAACTACTCCTGTCATCAATGAGGATCTTGCAGAAGTGAAAGTGAAAACATGGGTGAATAACTCAGAATCTAAGCTTGCCAATGTGGAAGTATCCACAGAAATATTAGATTACAATGGGGATCTCTTAGCCAAAACAAATGAGGATGACATCTCATTAGAAGCAAAACAGCAAACAGAAATAGTTCAAGAATTAAAGATCCCTGATCCAAAGCTATGGTCAGTTGACTCCCCATATTTATATAAGGCCGTAACTTCAATAATTTATGAAGGAAAAGTCGTGGATACCTATGAAACTCCCTTTGGAGTGCGCTATTTTCACTTTGATTCTGACAAGGGCTTCTTTCTGAATGGGATGCATTTGAAACTGAAAGGGTGAACCTGCACCATGATCTGGGCCTTTAGGTGCCGCAGTGAACAGGAGGCCACTGAACGTCAGTTGGAGATCATGAAAGAGATGGGAGTAAATGCGATTCGACGTGCCCATAATCCGCCATCACCTGAACAGCTTGAACTGTGTGATGAGCTTGGATACTGGTAATCGACGAAACATTTGATGAATGGTCTGTATCAAAATATGGCGTCCCGAACGCTTACAATATCTGGTTTAATGAATGGGCAGAAAAGGATACGCGGGCATTGATTTTGCGTGATCGCAACCATCCTTCCGTCATTATGTGGAGCATAGGGAATGAGATTCCTGACCTGGATACTGAAGCAGGCAAGAAACATGCTAAACTTTTGTCTTTCCAACACTCTGATATGTGATATAGCTTTTTGGAAAAAATGAGAGCATATAAATTAGTTAAAGT
>PVMK01127472.1_pt1 | contig 36824 bp, 34 predicted proteins | sample 1853481 | NCBI WGS metagenome assembly PVMK01 (sample SAMN08533507, study PRJNA380276) | Marine sediment metagenome, whole genome shotgun sequencing project. | reverse complement strand
CGGGCGGGCGAGCCCGACAGCGGCGTTATCTTGATCGCCGGCGAAGGCGTCGGCACGGTCACCCGGCCGGGCCTGCAGCTCGCGGTCGGCGAGCCCGCCATCAACCCGGCGCCGCGGCGCATGATGACCGAGGTCGTGCGCGAGATTGCCGAGCAGCACTCGGTCCGTCCGGACCTGGAGATCGAGGTCTCGATTCCCGGCGGCGAGGCGCTGGCCAAGAAAACGCTCAACGGCCGGCTCGGGATCGAGGGCGGGCTTTCGGTGCTCGGCACCACGGGAATCGTCATCCCTTATTCCTGCTCGTCCTGGATCCATTCGATCCACCGGGGCATCGACGTCGCCCGCGCGACGGGCCTCACGCACCTGGCCGCCGCCACCGGGTCGACCTCCGAGGCGGCCGTGCAGAAACTCTATGGCCTACCGGAGACGGCGCTGCTCGACATGGGCGATTTCGTCGGCGGCACGCTGAAGTACTTGCGCGCCCATCCGGTGGAACGCCTGACGCTGGCCGGCGGATTCGGCAAGTTCTGCAAGCTGGCCCAGGGCGCCATGGACCTCCACTCCGGCCGCAGCCAAGTGGACATCGGCGGGCTGGCCGCGCATCTCGCCGAGCTGGGCGCGGACGAGAGCCTGCTCGAGGAGGTACGGCAGGCGGTGTCCGCCGCCCGGGTGTTGGAGCTCGCGACCGTGGCCGGGTTGCCGCTTGCGGATCTCATCGCCGGGCAGGCGCGGCAGGCGGCCGAAGCGCAACTGGCCGGCCGCGTCGCCGTCGAGGTCATCCTGTTCGGCCGCAAGGGCGAGATCCTTGGCCGCAGCCCAGTCTGAACCAAAAAAGCTGCTGATCCTCGGCGGCACCGGCGAGGCGGCCGCGCTGGCCGGACGGCTGTCGGGCGATCCCCAGCTTCATGTCATCACCTCCCTCGCCGGCCGCACCCGCGATCCTGCCAAGGTGGCCGGCGCGGTCCGGGTCGGCGGTTTCGGCGGGGCGGTTGGTCTCGCGACCTATCTCGTTCAGGAATCCATCAGCTTGCTGATCGACGCGACCCATCCCTTCGCGGCCCGTATGGCGGCCAACGCCGCCCAGGCCTGCGCGGAGACCGGGGTGCCGCGCCTCAAGCTGTTGCGCCCGGCCTGGCATGCCGATGAGGCGGACCGCTGGCTCGACGTGGCGGACATTGCGGCTGCCGCAAAAGCCGTCGGCCGGAAGGGAACGCGCGCGTTTCTCTCGGTCGGCCGCCAGGACCGCTCGGCCTTCGCGGGCCTCGACGACATCTGGTTCCTGGTACGCAGCATCGAACCGCTCGAGGTCCCCTGCCCGCTCGCCAACTGCGAAGTGATCCAAGGCCGCGGCCCCTTCACCGAGCCGGACGAGACCGCCCTCCTGGAGAAGCACCGCATCGACCTGCTGGTCAGCAAGAACAGCGGCGGCGAAGCCACCTACGCCAAGATTGCGGCCGCCCGAACGCTCGGCCTGCCGGTCGTCATGATCGCCCGGTTGCAAGCGCCGGCTGGCGCCACCGTCGCCACCGTCGCCACCGTCGACGAGGCGGTGGCTTGGGTCGGTGCGAGGCTCTAACCCAGCCGCCGCTTTGGCCGCAGCAGGTGGACGTGCTCCGGGTCGTAGAGGCGGCTGTCGGAGAAGTCGCGCCGGGCCAGGACGTGGCCCACCAGGATGAGCGCGGTACGGGTGATCTTGGCCGCACGGACCTTCTCGCGCACGTCGGCCAGGGTGGCGCGGATCACCTGCTGGTCCGGCCAGGAGGCGCGGTAGACCACGGCCACCGGACAGTCGGCGCCGTAGTGGGGCGTGAGCGCCGCGACCACCTGGCGCAGGTTGCGAACCGAAAGGTGGATCGCCAGCGTCGCGCCCGAGGCGCCGAGGGCCTCCAGCTCTTCTCCCGCGGGCATGGCTGAGGCCTTCATGGCGGTGCGGGTGAGGATCACCGTCTGGCTCACCTCCGGCAGCGTGAGCTCGCAGCCGAGCGCCGCCGCCGCCGCCGCATAGGCCGGCACCCCCGGCGTGATGTCGTAGGGAATGCCGAGCGCTTCCAGCCGGCGGATCTGCTCGCCGATGGCGCCATAGAGCGAAGGGTCGCCGGAATGAACCCGGGCCACGTCCTTGCCCTCGCCATGGGCGTCTTCCATCACCGCGACGATCTCGTCCAGGGTCATGGACGCCGTATCCATCACCAGCGCGTCCGCGGGAGCGTGGGCGATCACCGCCTCTGGCACCAGAGAGCCGGCGTAGAGCACCACCGGAGCCGCCGCGATCAGATCGCGACCGCGCAGGGTCAAAAGGTCGGGGGCGCCCGGCCCGGCGCCGATGAAGTGCACCGTCATCCCGCCATCATCCTTGGGCTTCCTGAGATTTGTCTTCACGGGCACCATAGCCCCGTGGGGTATAGACCCAGAGACCCTGGCCGGTGGTGACGCGGCGGGTCTCGCTGGAGCCCACGAGAACCAGGGTCAGCATGTCGACCCTATCGGGCGTCAGCGCCGCGAGGTCGATCACCGTCACGCTTTCTCCCGGCCGGCCCAGGTTGCGAGCCAGCACGACCGGCGTGTCGGCCGGCCGATGTGCGCTCAGAACCTGCACGGCCCGGGCCAGTTGATGACGGCGGCGGCCGGAGACGGGGTTATAGAGCGCGACGACGAAGTCCCCCGCCCCCGCCGCCTCGAGGCGGCGCTCGATGACCGGCCAGGGCGTCATGAGGTCGCTCAAGGAAATCGCGCAGAAATCGTGGCCGAGGGGCGCGCCGATCCGCGCCGCCGCGGCCTGCAAGGCAGAGAGGCCGGGGGCGACGACGATCTCGATGCGGTTCCAGTCGGCCTGCGCCTCGCGCTCAAGCAGCTCGAACAGCAGGCTCGCCATGGCATAGATACCGGGATCGCCCGAGCACACCAGAGCGACCCGCCGGCCCTCGGCGGCCAGGTCGAGCGCGTGGCGCACCCGCGCCTCTTCCTCGCCCAGCTCGTAGGCATGGGTGGCATGGGCCGCCTTGCCGTCCGCCAGGGCCCCGAGCAGATCGAGGTAGAGCCGGTAGCCAACCAAATCGGTGGCGCGCCGCACCTCCCGCTCGACCTCCGGCGTCCGCCAGTCTGCGTCGCCGGGGCCGAGGCCGACCACGGCGAGGCGGCCTCTCGGCCGTCCGACGGTCGCCGGATCGATCGGACCAGGCGCCAGGGCGATCGCACAGGTGGCGCGCCGCGACTTCGCCTTGGGCACGATGAGCGTGGCCTCCGGCCCAGCCGTGGCCAGGGCGGCGCTTTCCGCCACGCCGGCGACACCCACCTCCCGGCGCACCAGGTCCGAGGGCGTGGCGAGGCGGGGTTCTTCCGCCGCCAGCGTCGCCACGTCGAAGAAGCGCGCCGGCACGCCGAGCGCCTCGGCCGCCGCATGCACGGCCGGCTCGTCGGCCTTGAGGTCGATGGAGACCAGGGCCGCGACCGCCTCCGCCGCCAGCCCGTTCTCGGCCAGGGTGCCCCGCACCAACTCGGTCAACTCCTCGGGCGCGCAGCCTCGCTCGCAGCCGACGCCGACGGCGAGACAGGCCGGATGGTAGACCAGCGCGCGCTCGGAACCTTCATGGGCCTCGTGGGTCACCCGGATGGTGAGCGCGCCGGTCTCCGAGAAAGGCAGAGCGCTGTCCCGCAGCCAGCTCGCATCGCCGTCCGTCCGTATTTCAGAGCCAGATAGAAGAATTGCCATGAACTCTTTGTAATTATGCGAATTTCCGAGAACCCACCCTTTCGGCGGTGCATCCAGCGCCGGGCCGAAGCGGCGGTCGCCGGCGGTGGTGACCGCGGCGGCGATGCCGAGCGGTTCGGCAAGCGCCTCAGCCAGCGCGTTGGCGCCCCGGTGGCCGCCCAGCAGGGGCACGACGGCGCTGCCGTCCTCGGCGAGCGCGATCACCGGCGGCTCGGCCTGCTTGTCGTCCAGCACGGGCGCCAGGGCGCGGATCAGGATTCCGGCGGCGCAGAGACCGACGATCGGCCGGCCGGCCCGGAACAGCTCCCTTATGTGCGGCACGGCCTGTTCGAAGGCCCGGTCCGCGCCCTTTGTGCGATGGGCCAGGCCGTGCACCTCGGCGGCGTCGAACGCGCCTGTCAGACGCCGCGCCAAGTCGCAGCCGGCCTGTGTCAGCGCAACGAACACCGGTGCCTGAGGCCAGTCCCCGCTCATCGCCAGGCCTCGCCGCGGCGGTGGACCAGGATCATCGAAAAGTAGGGCGCCGCGTCGGCGCCGACGGCCGCGAGCGGCAGGATCTTCTGGCTGGCCATGGTGGCATGCTCGACGTAGCGGGCCTTATCGGCCAGACCCAGGTCGCCCAATACAGCGCGGACCTTCTCGAGGTTGCGGCCGACCTTCACGATGGCCGCCGCCTCGCCGCCTTCGGCCAGCCGGCGCTTGATCTCTTCGGGTTCCAGGGTGGCCGGCACCACGGTGAGCACGTCGTTGCGCGCCACCAGAGGCGCGCCCAGCACGGCGGCGCAGGCGGTCAGCGAGGAAACCCCGGGGATCACCTCGACCGGATAGCGTTCCGCCATGCGGCCGAAGAGGTACATGAAGGAGCCGTAAAAGAAGGGATCGCCCTCGCAGAGGACGGCCACGTCCCGGCCGTCATCGAGCTCGCCGCCGATCTCCTCGGCGGCCCGGTCGTAGACCTCCTGGGCCGGGAAGCGGGCGGCGACCATGGGCATGCGGATGGCGATCTCCCGCTGCCCGCCGACGAGATGGGGCTCGACGATAGCCCTCGCGAGGCTGTCGCCCTCCGGGGGCGCCGGATAGGCGATCACCGGCACGGCGCGCAGGCACCTGAGCGCTTTCAGCGTGATCAGTTCCGGGTCGCCGGGGCCGATGCCGACGCCATAGAGGGTTCCGGTCATGGCTTCACCGCCGCCAGCTGGGTCACCGGCATCAGCGGCCGCCAGCCGGTGAAGCCGCCGACCGGCTCCGCGCGCGAAATGGCGAGACGGCTGAGATCGCCCCCGTTCTCCTCGCGCCAAGTCATGAGCGCTCGCTCGCCCTCGAGAGTCACCGCGTTGGCAACCAGGCGGCCGCCCGGCTTGAGGCGTGCCCAACAGGCGTCCAGCAAGCCCGCCGCACTGACGCCGCCGCCGATGAAGATGGCGTCGGGATCGTCAAGCGCGTCCAGCGCCGCGGGCGCCTCGCCCTCGACCACCTGCAGCAGCGGCGTACCAAGGGCCGCGGCGTTGGCGGCGATGAGCGCCGCGCGTTCCGGCGCGCGTTCGACCGCCACGGCCCGGGCCCGGGGGACGCTGCGCATCCATTCGATGGCGACCGAGCCGCAGCCCGCCCCCACGTCCCACAACAGCTGGTCCGGCACCGGGGCCAGGGCCGCCAGGGTCGCGGCGCGGATCTCGCGCTTGGTGAGCTGGCCGTCGTGCTGGAAGGCTTCGTCCGGCAAACCCGGCGCGGTGGAGAGGAGCGCCGCACCCGGCTCCGCAACGCATTCGATCGCCAGGGTATGGAAGTCCTCGACGGCGCCCCTTGGAAAGCGAGTGGCCCAGTCGTCCGCCGTGGCCTCGACCCGCCGCTCCTGCGCGCCGCCCATGCGCTCCAGGGCGATCATCCGGCTCCCGCCATAGCCGCGCGCCCGCAACAGCGCCGCCACCTCCGCCGGCGCCTCGACGCCGCTGGTCAAGACCAGCAGCCGCGCGCCCGGCTGGACCGCCGGGTGCAAGGTCTCCAGCGGCCGCCCGTGGATCGACAGCAGGGCCGTGTCGGGCGCGCTCCAGCCTAGCCGCGCGCAGGCCAGGGCGAAGGACGAGGGCGACGGCAGGATGGTTATGGCCTCGATCGGGAACTGCTGCGCGAGCTTGGCGCCGACGCCGTAGTTCATGGGATCGCCGGACGCGAGCACGCAGACCCTTTGCCCGCGTCGCTTGGCGATTTCCCGCGCGAGGGTGTCGAAGGGGCTCGGCCAGTGGAGCCGTTCGCGGCTATCGTCCGCCGCTTCCGGCACCATGGCCAGGTGGCGCTCCCCGCCGACCAGCACCTCGGCCGTGTCGATCAGCGCGCGGGCCGCGGGCGTAAGGTCGTCGAGCCCGCCCTCGCCCACGCCGACTATCGAGAGCCACTTGGTCATGGCCACCTGGTCATGGCAGCTCGGTCGCCAGGGCGTTCACGGCGGCGGCGGCCAGCGCGCTGCCGCCGCGCCGGCCGCGCAGGGTCAGGTAGGGGGCCTCGAGGCCGGCCGCGATGAGCGCCTCCTTCGATTCCGCGGCGCCCACGAAGCCGACCGGGAAGGCCAGGATGGCCGCCGGCCGCGGCGCCCCATCCGCCAACAGTTCGAGCAGCCGGTAGAGCGCCGTCGGCGCATTGCCGATGGCGACCACGGCCCCCGACAGATCGTCGTGCCACAGCTCCAAGGCTGCCGCCGAGCGGGTGGTGCCCAGGCTGCGAGCGAGCGCCGGCACCTCCGGGTCGTCGAGGGTGCAGATGACGGAATTCTTGGCCGGCAGCCGTTCGCGGATCACGCCGTCGGCAACCATGCGGCAGTCGGCCAGGACCGGCGCGCCGGCCGCGAGCGCCGCGCGGGTCTGCTCCGCGACACCGGGCCGCCAGGCCAGCTCGCCCACGATATCGGGCATGCCGCAGGCATGGACCAGGCGCACCGCGACGCCCGCCAGCGCCGCCGGCAAGGCTGCAAGATCCGCCTCCGACCGCACGATCTCGAAAGACCGGCGGGTGATTTCGGCCGGATCGCGCAAGTACTCCATGCTGGCGCCGTTGCCCCGTCCGCGCTCAGGCCCGCGCTTTTTTCAGGCTGCGCGGCCCGTGCGGATGGTCGGCATGGGGATAGGGGCGGTGATGGTGGTGGTGGTGATGATGGCCGTCACCGTGGTGGGGGTCGTGGTTTGTATCCGCTGCACTCTCTATACCGAACACCTTGCCCTCGCCGCCGGTGCCGATGCCCTCCACGTGGTGGTGATGGCTTTCCTGGGGCGCGCCGACATCGGCCTCGAAGCCGAGGATCTGCTCCCGGTACTTGCACAGCTTGCAGTTCATCAGGTTGCCGCCGGTCAGGATCTCCTCGACCCGCTCGGCAAAGCTATCCAGCACCAGCGGATGGTCCTTCAGGTAGGGCGCCTTGAGGAATTCGATCTCCGGGTGGCGCGCGGCCACCAGGTCGGTCTGGTCGTAGATGCGTTTCACCAACACGCCGGTGAAGAGAAAATAAGGGAACACGACGATGCGCCGATAGCCCAGCTTGGCGGCGTGCTCGAGGCCCGGTTCGACCAGCGGAAAGGTGACGCCGGAATAGGCGGTCTCGCCCCAGCCGAAGCCGAAGCCCTCCCACAAGAGGCGCATGACCTTGGCGACGTTGGAATTGGCATCCGGGTCCGAGGCGCCACGTCCGACCACCATCAAGAGGGTCTCGTGGGCCGGAACCCCCTCGCCGGCTTCGCTGAGCGCCGCGCGGATGCGCGCCGCCGAGGCGTTGATCAGCTTGGCGTCGAGCGCCAGTTCGCGCGCGTAGTCGATGGCCATACCCGGGTGCTGGGCCTCATAAGTGTTGAGCACCGCCGGGATGTCGTTCTTGGCGTGGCCGGCGGCAAACAGCATACTCGGCACGGCGAGCACCCGTCCGCAACCGGCGGCGCGCAACCTGTCGAGGCCGTCGCGAATGATCGGCGTGGCGAACTCCAGGAAACCGCTTTCCACCGGATACTGAGGCAGCCGCTCGCGGATCCCCTGGGCGACCAAAGCAAACTCAGCCACCGCCTCTTCGTCGCGGCTGCCGTGGCCGCACACCATCACGCCGACCTGGCTCATCCCCTACCTCCCCTGGCGCCGGAGCCGCGGCCCATTCGCCAACCTCCGGGCGGCCGAGAAAACCACGCCAACCCGTTGACCGCAATAGTCTCGCAACCCATGCTCCGGCCATGCTGATGCTTTGGATCACCGGCCTGGCGGCCCCCGCGACGATCTGCCTGGCGGCGCTCGTGGCGCTGGTCTTGGACGCGCTGTTCGGTGAGCCCGATTGGCTCTATCGCCGGGCGCCCCATCCAGTCGCCTGGCTCGGCGCGCGCATCGAGGCCGGCGAAGTCATCTGGAACCGGGACGACCATTCTGAAGCGTCGCGGTTCCGCCACGGCCTCGCCCTCACCCTGGCCGTCACGCTCTCGGTGCTGACCGCCGGCCTGGGCCTCGGCTTGATCCTCTGGGCGGTCCCTGGTGGTTGGCTCGTGGAAGCCCTGCTGGCCGCCATGCTCCTGGCCGGCCGGGACCTGTACGACCATGTCGCCGCGGTGGCGCGCAACCTGGCCCGCTCTCTGCCCGAGGGCCGTGCCGCGGTGGCGCACATCGTCGGCCGCGACCCGGACGCGCTGGACGAAGGCGGGGTCGCGCGCGCCGCGCTCGAATCCCTGGCCGAGAACTTTTCCGACGGCTTGGTGGCGCCGCTCACCTGGTATCTCCTGCTCGGCCTGCCGGGCCTCATGGCCTACAAGGCGATCAACACGCTCGATTCCATGCTGGGCCATCACACCCCTCGCTACGCGGCCTTCGGCAAGGCGGCGGCCCGCCTCGACGACTGGGTCAACTTCGTTCCGGCCCGGCTCGCCGGCGGGCTCATGGTGCTGGCCGCCCTGGTGCTGCCGACGGCCCACGCCGGCCGGGCCTGGCGGACAATGCTGCGCGACGCCCCCAGGCACCGCTCGCCCAACGCCGGCTGGCAGGAAGCGGCGCTCGCCGGCGCGCTGGGTTTCGCGCTGGCCGGGCCGCGGGTCTATCCGGACGAGACGGTGGACGACCCCTGGATGGGTGACGGCCGCGCCAATCTAACCGCCCAGGACATCCGCGCCGGCCTGCGCCTTTACCTCGCGGCTGGCGTGGCGACGGCCATTCTGATCGCGGGTCTCTGGGCTGCCGCATGGTGAGTCAGCGCCCTCTGGCGGCGGCCAGCAGGCCGTCCAGATCGAGGTGCGTCTCCAGGTGGTCGGCGAGCGCGTCGAGGGTGCTTTCGACCTGGGCCTCGTAAGCGAGCCCGCTCACCGCCCGCAGCTTGAGCCGGCTCAGGAAGGCGTGGCGGAAGCCGTCCGCAGCGAAGAGGCCGTGGAGATAGCAGCCGAGCACCCGCCCGTCCGCGGAAACGGCGCCTTCAGGCCGGCCGGCCAGGGTGAGCCAGGCGCGATCCAGGGCGCACCCGTGGGTCGCGCCGACGTGCATCTCGTAGCCCCGTATCGCCTCGCCGCTTTCGATTTCCAACCCCGCGGTCTCGACCAGGGTCTTGTCGCCGCTGAACGTCGTTTCCAGGTCGAGCAGGCCGAGCCCGTCGGCCGTGCCGGGCAGGCCTTCGATGCCTTCGGGGTCGGCGATCCTGCGCCCCAGCATCTGGAAGCCGCCGCACAGGCCCAGCAGCCAACCGCCCCGGCGCAGATGGGCGCGGATATCGAGATCCCAGCCCTCCTCCCGGATCACCGCGAGGTCGGCGAGAGTCGCCTTGGAACCAGGCAGGACAATGAGGTCGGCGTCGCCCGGCAGGGCCCGGCCGCGTTGCACGAAGACCACCTTCACGTCCGGCTCCGCCATCAGCGGGTCGAGATCGTCGAAGTTGGCGATGCGCGAGAAGACGGGCACCGCGACCCTGATGCGGGCGCTCGCCTTCCCCTCGGCCTTCCCCTCAGCTGGCCGCTCGACGGCCAGGGCGTCCTCGGCCGGCAGGCGATGCGCCTCCGCGAAATAAGGCACCACGCCGAACGAAGCGAGCCCGGTCTCGCGGGCGATCACCGCGAGGCCGCCGTCGAACAGGCGGATCTCGCCGCGAAACTTGTTGATGATGAGGCCGGCCAACAATTCCCGTTCTTGCGGCGGCAGCAGGTGATGGGTGCCGACGATGCTGGCGATGACGCCGCCGCGGTCGATGTCGCCGACCAGCACGACCAGCACCCCGGCCGCCTCGGCGAAGCCCATGTTGGCGATGTCGCCGGCGCGCAGGTTCACCTCCGCAGCGCTGCCCGCGCCCTCGACCAGCAGCAGGTCCGCCCCTTCGGCCAGGCGGTCGAAGGACTCGAGGACCGCCGGCAGCAGGTCCGACTTCAGGGCCTGATAGGCCTCGGCCTGGACGCTCCCCCAGACCCGGCCGCGCACCACCACCTGGGCGCCGACCTCGCTCTGGGGCTTCAACAGCACCGGGTTCATGTCAGTGGAGGGAGCGAGGCCGCAGGCCTTCGCCTGGAGCGCCTGGGCGCGGCCGATCTCACCGCCGTCGGCGGTGACCGCCGCGTTGTTCGACATGTTCTGCGGCTTGAACGGCCGCACCTTGTGGCCGCGTCTGAGGAAAGCGCGGCCAAGTCCCGCCGTCAGCAGCGATTTGCCGACGTCGGAGCCGGTGCCCTGCAGCATGATGGCCGGCGTGCGGTTCACGGATGCAATTCTCCTCTAATCTCTTAGATTAAAACTCTATCCCCTTCTGGGCTTTCACGTTCTGCTCTCGGAATGGGTGCTTCACCTGGGTCATTTCGGTGACCAGGTCGGCGATCTCGATCAGCGCGGCCTTGGCGTTGCGGCCGGTGACAACGATATGAAGGCCTTCTGGCCGGTTCTTCAGAACTTCAATCACCTCGTCGAGCGGCAGGTAATCGTAGCGAAGCACGATGTTAAGTTCGTCCAGTATTATCATGTTATATTTAGGATTATCACCTCTACACGCCTCGATCATTTGGTTGGAGGCCTGCCAGGCGGCTTGGGCCGCGCGGATGTCCCGGGCGCGGTCCTGGGTGTCCCAGGTGAAGCCCTCGCCCATGGTGCGGATCTCGACCTGCTCGGGAAACTTCTCCAGCACGTGGCGCTCGCCGGTCTCCCATTTGCCTTTCACGTATTGCACCACGCCGACCTTGAGGCCGTTGCCGAGCGCCCGCATGGCGAGGCCGAAGGCCGCCGTCGACTTGCCCTTGCCCTTGCCGGTGTGGACGATCAGCAGGCCCTTCTCGACCGTCTTGGTGGCGAGGATCTTGTTGCGCGCGGCCTTGCGCTTGCGCGCCTTCTCGTTGGCTCTCTCGTTGATCTCGTGTTCGCTCGACTCTTCGCTCATGGTGTCTCCTCCAACGTCCGGCCGGCCAACCGCTCCAGCTCGGCCCGCGCCGAGTTCGAGCGGGGCTTCCAGAGGTCGCGCTCCTGGGCCTCGATCAGCCGCTCGGCAATCTCCTTCAACGCCGCCGGGTTCTTTTCGGCCAGGAAGGCCCGCACCTCCGGGTCCTCCAGATAGGCCTCGTAGACCGCGTCGAAGTGATGGTCGCCGACCACCCGGGCAGTCGCCGCGAAGGCGAAGAGGTAGTCGACCGTCGCCGCCATCTCGAAGGCGCCCTTGTAGCCGTGGCGCATCACCCCGGCGATCCACTTGGGATTGACCACACGCGCCCTAACCACGCGCCCGATCTCGTCGGCGAGGGTGCGGATCTTCGGGCTCTCGGGGCGGGAATGGTCGTTATGGTAAACCTCGGGCTGCCGGCCCGAGAGCAGGCGCACCGCCGCCGTCATACCGCCCTCGAACTGGTAGTAGTCGTCGGAATCCAGGAGATCGTGCTCGCGGTTGTCCTGATTGTGCAGCACCGCCTCGACACTGCCGAGGCGCGCCTCGAACAGGCCCTGGGCCGGCAGGCCGGCGGCCCCCGCCCCGTAGGCGTAGCCGCCCCAGGCGAGATAAGCTCGGGCGAGATCGCCGTCGCTCTGCCAGCCGCGCTCGTCGATCAGCGCCTGCAGGCCCGCGCCGTAGGCGCCGGGCTTCGAGCCGAACACCCGGAAGCCCGCCCTCAGCCGCGCCTCATCGGGATCGAGGCCCGCGCCGGCGAGACGCCGGGCGTCGTCGGCCACCTGCGCGGCGATCGGGTTCACCGCCTCGGGCTCGTCGAGCGCCGCCACCGCACGAACCGCGGAATCGAACAGGTCGATCTGCGCCGGAAAGGCATCGCGGAAGAAGCCGGAGATCCGCAGGGTCACGTCGACCCGGGGCCGGCCCAGCACCGCGGCGGGCAGGACCTCGAAGCCGGTCACCCGCCGCGAGGTCGTCTCCCAGCACGGCTTCACGCCGATCAGGGCCAGCGCCTGGGCGATGTCGTCGCCGCCGGTGCGCATGTTGGCGGTGCCCCAGGCCGATAGGGCCATGCGCCGGGGCCAGGCGCCGTTCTGCTGGCGGTAATGGTCGATCAGGCGGCTGGCCGACGCCCAGCCGAGGTGCCAGGCGGCGGGGGTCGGCACGGTGCGAGTGTCGAGGGAGTAGAAGTTGCGCCCGGTCGGCAGCACGTCGAGGCGCCCGCGGGTCGGCGCGCCGGAGGGCCCGGGCAAAACGAAACGCCCGTCGAGGCCGGTCAGCACGCCGGCGATCTCGGCCGGTCCACTATCCGCGACCGCCGGGCGGACGCTGGCGCCGATATGGCCCAGGACCTGGGCGGTCCGCTCCCACCCGGCCGCACAGCGCCGGCGGCCCGCCACCAAATCGGCGGCCAGACCCTCCAGGCGTTCCACGGTGTCGCCCTGGCTGCGCCAGGCCCCGTCGCCATAAGCTGTCAGGTCGGCGGACCGGGGGCCGGTCCAGGCCGCGCCCATGACACAGTCGAGGGGATCGAAGTCGCCCAGATCGAGGTCCGCCGCCAGCGCCCGGATCAGCGAGGCGTCCGTGCCCGTGCCGTCGCCGCGCGGCAGGCGGGTCAGCGCCACCAGCAGGTCGGTCAGCTGATCGCCCTCGGGGGCACGCCCGAAGATGTGAAGGCCGTCGCGAATCTGCATCTCCTTCAGTTCGCAGAGGTAGTTGTCGAGCTTCGAAAGGGCGTCGTCGGCCGCGTCGTCGGTTGCGATGCCGCAGTCCTTGTCCAGCCCGATCTTTTGAACCAGTTCTAGAATTTGTCCCCGCAAGTATTTGAGACGCCTGGGATCTACGCCGGCGGCCTCATAGTATTCGTCGACCAGCAGCTCGAGTTCGGCTAAGGGCCCATAGGATTCGGCGCGGGTCAGCGGCGGCGTCAGGTGATCGACGATCACCGCCTGGGCGCGGCGCTTGGCCTGGCTGCCCTCGCCCGGATCGTTGACGATGAAGGGATAGAGGTTCGGCAGGGCGCCGAAGGCCGCCTCCGGATAGCAGCCGCTCGAGAGCGCCAGCGCCTTGCCGGGCAGCCATTCCAGGTTGCCGTGCTTGCCCATGTGAACGACGGCGTGTACGCCGACGTCCCGGCGCAGCCAGGCATAGAAGGCGAAGTAGCCGTGCGGCGGCACCAGGTCGGGATCGTGGTAGCTCGCCTGCGGGTCGATATTGTAGCCGCGCGCCGGCTGCAGCCCGATCACGATGTTGCCGAGCCGGAAGGCGGACAGAACGAAGGCCCCCTCTTCCACGAAAGGGTCGTCTTCGGGCGCACCCCAGCGGGCCGTCACCGCCTCCCGCACCTCCGCCGGCAAGGTGGCGAAGAAGGTCTCGTAGTCTGCCAAGGCGTACCGTTCGCCGGCTTCACGGTCGCGGCGATCCCTGAGATCGTTGGTGGGTCCGGCCGCGAGACGCTCGATCAGGGCTTGGCCGTCGGCCGGCAGCGCTCCGGTCGCGTAACCGGCTTCGGCCAGGGCGCGCAGCAGCTCGACCGTGCCGGCCGGGGTGTCGAGGCCGACGCCGTTGCCAAGCCGCCCGTCCCGGTTGGGATAGTTGGCGAGGACGATGGCGACCCGCCGCTCATTTGCTGGGGCGCGGGCCAGCCGCAGCCAGTTGGCCGCCAGCCGGGCGACGAAATCGATCCGGTCGGCGACCGCCTGATAGGCGACGATGGGCGCCTGAGTGCGGGCATCGAACCGCGCTTCGGTCTTGAACGAGACCGCGCGAGACAAAATCCGCCCATCGACCTCGGGCAAGGCCACGTTCATGGCGATGTCGCGGGCCGAGAGGCCCCGCGTACCGGCCGCCCAATCGGCCTCGGTGCCGCCGGAGAAGACCACCTGGAGAACCGGACAGCCGGCCGCGTCGAAGGGCGTCTTTTGGCGCGCCGCGCCCGGACTTGAGACGGCGAAGCCGGTGCCGTTCAGCACGATGCCGGGAGGCACCTCGGCCAGCAGGCTCGCGATCGTCTCGGCGGACAACGGCTCTTTCAAGCTGGCGCAGAAGAGCGGCAGGGGGTTCACCCCTTCGCGCAGAAGCGCCGCGATGAGCCCGTCGATCGGCGCCAGGTTGCCGGCCTGGAGCAGCGCCCGGTAGAACACGATGGCCGCCACCGGCGCGCCGTCCCGCCATTGGGCCCTCAGGTCGTCCAGGCCCGGCCGGTCCTTGCCCGGCCAATAGAGACCGGCCCGCAACAAGGGCTTCGGCTCGTGCCAATCCAGGGGCCAGTCGCCGGGGCGGCCTAGCAGGCTCGCCCCATAGGCCAGCAGGTTGCGGGCGTTTTCCGGACCGCCGTGGACGCAGTACTGCCAGAGCCGGTGGCAGGCCGCGCCGGAGAGCGTCGAGAGACGCGCCAGCTCGGCGTCCGGCTGATCGTCGCCGGGCAGCAGCGCCAACGGTATCCCCCGCTTCCGGCAGACGGCCGAAAGCTGCTCGACGCCGTAGGGCCAATAGCCGACCCCGCCCAGCAGACGCACCACCACCAGCTTGGCCTTATCGACCATCTGTTCGACGTAGAGGTCGACCGAGAGGTTGTGGGAGAGCTGCATCAGGTTGGCGAGACGCAGGCTGGGCAGGGCGTCGCCCAGGGTCGCGGCCGCGGCCGAGAGGTTCGCGAGCTCCGTGTCGGCGGCCGAGAGGATCAGCAGGTCGCCCGGCTCCTGGCCGAGATCGACCGGCTCCGAGCCGTCGGCGACGACACCTGCCTGGGCCTGCAGGAGATGCATTGCGCGCCCTCCCCGCCCGTCAGCCGGCGCTTGGGCCGATAAGGCTCGCGGTCACCGCGGCCTGATCGAGCCCTTGCTGGGCGATGATCACCAAGCGGGTGCCGCGCCGTTCATCCGCCCGCCAGTCCCGGTCGTAGTAGTGCTGCAGGCGGGTGCCGACCCCCTGCACCACCAGGCGCATGTCCTTGCCGCTCACCTCGGCGAAGCCCTTGACCCGCAAGATGTCGTGGCGTGCGATCACGGGGGCGAGGCGAGAAAGCAGGGCGTCCGGCGAGGAAACGGTGCCGAGATCAAGGGAGAAGGAGACGAAGTCGTCGTGGTCGTGGTCGTCCAGTCCGTCGTGATGGGACGGCCGGGCATCCAGGTCGTCTTCCGCCGCCGCGCCGAGGCCCAGCAGCACAGCGGCAGGCACCCGCCCGTGCGCGATCGGCAGCAGCTTGACCTCGGGACGCAACTGCATCCCGACCTCTTCGCGGACCCGAGTGAGCTCCGTTTCGTCCAACAGATCGGTCTTGTTCAACACCACCAGATCGGCGCAGGCGAGCTGGTCCTCGAACACCTCCTCGAGGGGACTGTCGTGGTCAAGCGCCTCGTCCGCCTCGCGCTGGGCCTGGACGGCTTCGGGGTCGGGCGCGAAACGCCGGTCGGCCACGGCGGCCCCATCGATCACGGCGATGACGCCGTCCACCGTGACCCGGGTGCGGATCTCCGGCCAGTTGAAGGCCTTGACCAGCGGCTTGGGCAGCGCCAGGCCCGAGGTCTCGATGACGATGTGGTCGGGCGGGTCCGGGCGGTCCAGCAGGCGCTCCATGGTGGGCACGAAGTCCTCGGCGACGGTGCAGCAGATGCAGCCGTTGGCGAGCTCCAGCACGTCGTCCTCCCGGCAGCCCTCGATACCGCAACCCTTGAGGATCTCGCCGTCCACGCCGAGGTCGCCGAACTCGTTGATGATGAGGGCGAGCCGGCGGCCGTTGGCGGTCTCCAGCAGGTGCCGGATGAGGCTGGTCTTGCCGGCCCCGAGAAACCCGGTCACCACGGTCGTCGGGATCTTGCGCACGTCGGTCATATAGTTGCGTCCCCTCTCCCGCCTGTTTCAACCGCGGGCGTTTTCAGATGAAGCACCTGACCCGCGGCCAGGAAGCGCACCGACTGGGCCGTCTCGCCCAGGGCCTGATGCAGGCGGCCCGCATGGTCGATGAAAGCGCGGGCGAGCGCGTTGTCCGGAATCACGCCGAGGCCCACCTCGTTGCTCACCAGCACCGCCGGCCCCGGCAAGTTTTCCAGGCCGGCGACCAGCCGCGCGGTCTCGGACGTCGGATCCCGTTCGGCCGCCAACAGGTTCGTGAGCCAGAGCGTCAGGCAATCCACCAGCACCGCCCGCCCGGGCCCGGCCACTTCGGACAAGACCGCCACCAGCTCCAGGGGCTCTTCCACCGTCTCCCAGCGCGGCCCACGGCGCGCCCGGTGGCGGGCGATGCGCTCGGCCATCTCGGCGTCGCCGGCCTCGGCGGTCGCCAGATAGAGGCAGGCGCCGGTCTCGGCCTCGACCAGGGCCTCGGCGTGGCGGCTCTTGCCCGAGCGGGCGCCGCCCAGAACCAGAGTGACGGGGGGCAGGCCCGTCATGACCGGGTCTCCGGCGGCGCCCGGTCCGGCGGCACAGGGTCAGGCAGATTCTCCGCCGGCCGCAATCCGCCGGTGAGCTCGACGCCCGGCACCTCGATTCGCTCGGCCGGCACCAGCAAGCGCCAGTCATGGTCGACCGCGATCACCCGGGTCAGATGGTCCTTCCCGGCGGTGCGGCTGCCGGCCAGCCGGGCGCCGGCGTAACGCGTCAAGAGCGCCGCTAAGACCTCGGCGCTGCTCGCCGTTCCAGGTCCGACGAGCACGACCAGGTCCCGGGTCCCCGGGAAGGTCGATTCCGTCACCAGGGATACAGGATGTTTTCCTTCTTTATCAATTAAGAAGAGTGCGTTCTTCACGTTTGTTGTAAAGAGAGATGCGACCCTCAACATGCGCCCGAAATCGCCGCCCGCGTTGCCGCGCAGGTCGAGGCCCAGGCGCGCGCCGTCCGCAATGGCTTGGGAGACCGCCTGCGCCATCTCCCGAAGGGCCTTGCGGCCGAAGCCGTCGAGCACGATCCAGCGCCGTCCGTCCGGACCCACGTGCACCGCCGTCACGGAGGGTGCGGTCTCGGCCCACCGGATGGTGTCGCTCTCGGGATGCGCGACCGCCTCCAGGCGCACGCGGCCCTCACTGGCCGCCACGATCTCTCGGGCGGCACAGAGCACGTCGGTCCCGCAGGTCTGCTTGACCGAAGCCAGGCTAGGCAGCTCCGCCGCCGTCCCATAGACCGCCGTGGCCCGGACAATCCGGGCCACCGGGTCGACCTCGCCGGCCGCGCCGGCCGCGGCAAGCGCAACCGACGAGGTCAAGACGAGAAGGGCGAGAAGCGACCTAGTGGCAGTAGTTGAGGACGCCTGCCATGGCCGCGCCCCACGGCTCGTCGCCCACATCATCGATCGTCTTCACAAGTTGGCGCCGACGCACATCGATCACCGCCACCTGGTCGGTATCGCTGAGCGTGACGTAGAGGGTTTTGCCGTCCGGGGTGGTAACCCCGGTTTCCGGCGTGCCCGGCAAGGCGATCTCGCCGACCGCCTTCATCTCCACCAGGTCGAGGACCACCAGCTTGTTCTCGCCGCGGCTGATGACGAAGGCCAGGGTCTCGAACCAGCCGGTGTTGATGCCGGTCATGTCCTCGGCCCCCGGCAGCGTCGCGACCACCTCGAGAGAGTTGGTGGAGATCACCGATACGGTGGCGTCCCCGTTGTTGGGCACCAGCATGAAGCGGCCGTCGGCGGTGCTGTAGGCCCGCCAGGGCAGCTCGCCCAGCTCGAGGCTCTTGATCTTCCGCTGGCTGCGAAGGTCGATCACCGCCATCACGTTGCCCTCGCCGTGGGCCGCGAAGCCCAGCCGGCCGTCGGGGGTGCGGGTCACGTTGATGATGCCCTGGTACTCCTCGGAGGTGCCGCTGCCCTTGGCCGCGAGGGCCGTCGGCTCGGCCACCGGGATCTCGTTGACCACGCGGGCTTCGGCCACGTCCACCACGCTGACGTGCTCGGCGCCCAGGTTGGCGACGTAGAGCAGGCTGCCGTCCGCGCTGAAGGTCAGGTTGTGCGGCTCGAACAGTCCGTCGACGCGGGCGACTTCACGCGCCTCCTCCAGGGAGATCAGCGAGACCGTGCCGGCGCCGATGTTGCCGACCGCCAGCACCAGGCCGTTCGGCGACAGCTCCATGTGCTCCGGCTCGTGATCGAGAGTGAGCGTGGCTTCGACGCGGAGCGTTACGAGGTCGATGATCGAGATCGTGTTGTCGGCGGTGTTGGATGCGACCAGCTTGCCCAGGCGATCGGCGACCACCACCTGGTGCGGCACCTTGCCGACCTCGATCCTGGCGATGAGCCGCTGGGTCGCGTGATCGATCACGGCAACGTCGGACGACGACCGATTGGGCACGTAGAGATACTGCCCCTCCGGGTCCAACGCGGCGGCCGGCGTGGCCGTCAACAGGCCGGCCACAACAGCGGCACCAAGGGAAACGATAGCAATACGGGATGACTTTGCGCGACGCGACATGGGCCCTCCTCCGTTCGGACACGTCCTACCCATGCCACCGCAGAACGGACGCTCCCCCCAAAGCATCTCTGCCTTTCAAGGAAAGCCCCCAAACCATCGGTGCGCCCCGCCCGACGGCTCCGCGCTGGCTCGAACGACGGCAGGTCTCCTGGCTTGCGGGGTCACGCGCACGTTCCGCCTTCCCGGTCGCCGCTGGACCTTTCTCTGCCCAGGGCCGCTTCGACCAGTGGCCTAGTGGAACCGCACGCACCCGCCTACAGTTGCGGGGGCAGCCAGGGCTTTGGTTTTGCTTGCGAGCATCGCCGCACCCTGTTCCCTTTTGATCCATAAGGGAACCGTCGTCTGGCGACTACTTAAATGGATTCCAGAGGGCCTGGCAACCGAAAGCGCGCCGGCGATCAGGTGGTGGCGTGAAAAGATTCACGGCGCGACCGTCAGCCGGTCGAAGGGGACTCCTCGCGTCCGACCCACCAGCCGCAAAAGCGCCAGATCAGGACGGTCAGAACGGCCGACAGATAGCCGTCGACGGCATAGTGCCAGGCCAAGTGGACGGAGCCGATCATGATCACGGCGGCGAAAACCGTGAAGGCTATCCCCAGGCGGCGATCGACCCGCCAGCCCAGCAGCGCGAAGAGCACCGCCGTGGCCACGTGAATGCTCGGCATGGCGGAGATGCCCGAGCCGAAGTCGTAAGCCCCCGTCATGTGCGACTGCCAAAGGGCGTCGTGCACCTTCAGCGCCCAGACCACGCCGACCTCGCCGGCGGCCTGGAGATAGTCCATCAGCGGAACATAGGGGTCGGGAAGCCCGGTCAGACGGCCATAGTAGACCGGGCCGCCGGACGAGAGGAGCGTCGCCAGCAGGCTGCCGAGCAGCACCCAGCTCAAGACGAAGCTCAGGAAGAACTGCATCCGCAGGCGCAGGTCGCGGGTCGTGAAAGCCTGCCAGAACAACACGACATAGAGCACAACGAGCCAGAAGTGGTAGACGATGTTGACGGCGCTGGTCAGCCATGGGAAGGCGAGCAAGGGATGAAGAATTTCCCAGGGATGCCAGCCGAGGTGCAGCACGCGGTCCCAGGCTTCGAAGGTCGCGTCCCAGGCATAGGGGTTGGTCACCGAAATCATCGTCTTGAAGCCGGTGAAGACCGACAGGAAGGTCGGCAGGAACGCCGCGATGACGAGCGCCCCAACCACACGCTCGACGGTCAGGTAGTTAACCCACAGATCGTCGATCAGATAGCGCGTCAGGTGCTCGGGCCGGCGAACCACCATCACGTAGAGCGGATAGCAGAGCAGCCAAGCGCCGGCGAAACCCAGCATGAGCTGGAGGTTGACCAGCGAATAGAGCGATAGCGACATCTTGTCCGGCAGGTCGAAGACGTTGATCGCCACAAGACCGCAAAGCGCATAGACCGCCACGAGGGCGATGAACCAGCGGTGGGCGCTCAGGACCCGTAAAACCCCGCCGGCAAGGGATTCCGATCTTTCAGACAGGACAACGGTGGACATGGGTCGTGGGCCCGAACCAGCTTGGTGACCATAGGGAGGCTGCGTGCCAGCTTAACCACGCCGCGCTTTCGAATTGGTTACGCCAGGCGATCCCTGGCGTCCCGCGCTCAGCCGTCCTGGAACGCCCTGTCCCGCGCCGTCCACCAGCCCGCCGCGCGCCAGATAAGCCAGGTCAAGAGCGCCGCCAGATAACCATCGATGGCATAATGCCAAGCGAGGTGAACCGACCCGATCAGTATGATGAGGGCGAAGGCGCCGAACAGATACCCGAGCCAGCGGTGAACCCGCCCAGCGAGCAGCGCGAAGAGGACCGTGGCCGAAACATGCATGCTGGGCATGGCCGAAATGCCGGCGCCGAAGCCGGATTCACCCTCGGCGTAGTTCTGCCAAAGCATATCCTGGACGTCGAGGGCCCAGACCGGCGCCACCTCGCTCGCCGCCACAAGGTAGTTCATGAGCGGCACGAAAGGGTCGGCGGGACCGGCGAGCCCCGTCAGCCTGCCATAGTAGACCGGTCCGCCCGAGGACAGCAGCACCGCCAGCAGGCTGCCGAGCAGCGACCAGGTCACCACGAAGCTCAACAGGAATTGCATGCGCAGCCGCGCATCCCGGGTCGAGAAGGCCTGCCAGAAGAGGACGCCGTAAACCACGAAGAGCCAGAGGTGATAGAAGAAGTTGACCGCTGAGGTCGCCCAGGGATATCCGAAGACGGGCTGCAGAAGCCGCCAGGGATCGACGCCGCCGTGGAGCAGGCGGTCCCAGGCGGCGAAGGATGCGTCCCAGGCGAAGGGATGGAGGACCGGAACCAGCGCCTTGATGCCGGTGAAGACGGAAACGAAGAGCGGCAGCAGGGCCATGACGATGACGGCCCCCAACAGCCGGTCCGGCGTCAGGTAGCGGGCCCGAAAGTCCGCCACGATCGTCTGGGTCAGGCGTTCCGGGCGAACCCAGAGCATGACGTAGAGCGGGTACAGCAGCACGAAGGCGCCAACGCACCCCAAGAGAATCTTCAAGCTGGCGCCGGAGTAGAGCGAGAACGACATGTGCTCCGGCAGCCGGGCAACTTTCGCGAGGGCCAAACCGCAGAGCATATATGCCGCGGTATAGCCGATCAGCCAGCGGTGGGCGTGCAACGCCCGGCCGGCATCTGCGAGCCAGATCGATCTTCCCTGCTGGAGGGCTGCGGTCGTCACTTGAATATCTCTCGCGGGTCCCGGACTGCGGCAACTGCGGCAACTGCGGCGCAGCCTAGGCCGCGGCCCTTGCCAAAGCGTTACCCCGAAAATGCAGGTCCGCCGCTCCGCGGCCGCCCGGCTCGCCGCCGCACACCCGGATAGTTCGGACAGGCGAGACGTCCTGGAGCTGGCCCAGCCCCGCGCTTTGTTGTTTAAATGGGCAGGGCTCGATATCAACGACCGGTTCCAAGGGAGACAGGCATGCCAAAACGATTGACGGAATCGCAGCTCGATCAATTCAACGAGCTTGGATTCGTCTCGGGGGTCGGGCTTGTCGAGCCCAGCGAGTGCTCGAACATCAGAGAAAGAATTGAGGCCTTCGAGGCCAAGAGGCCGGAGGACGCGGTTTGGGCGTTCGACATCAAGGCAAATCTGCTGTTCGACTGGGTCTATCAACTCGGCGCACATGAAGCGACGCTCGACGCCGTCGAGGATCTGCTTGGGCCGAACATCTTCAACACCAACACCGTGTTCCGTATCAAGGAGCCGGGCTCCGGCACGAACTATGGCTGGCATCAAGATGCGGCGCGAATTGAAGTGGCGCCGTGTTTCGTGATCGCCTATCTGGCCATCACGGCGTCAACGCCGGAAAACGGCGGACTGCGTGTCGTTCCGGGCTCGCATCGGTCCACCCTTCCCTTCAAGATCATCGTCAACGATGACGGCCAGACGCAGCGCAAAGTCGCACGCACCTTGCAGGTCGAAGAGAGTGACGCCTTGGACCTGACGCTCGAGCCCGGGGAAGTAACATTCTTCAGCGGCCTTTTGGTTCACGGCTCGCGCGCCAACCGCAGCCGTCAGCGGCGCATCGCCATATTGACCGACTATACCGCCGCGCACGCCAGGCAATCGAAGGGTCAGGGATCGGGGCAGCTGGTGCGCGGGGTCGACGCGTGGGGACATATCGCACCGGAGCCGGTTCCGGTGGGGTCGTGCACCGCTGCCAGCGTCGTCCTGCGCCGAGATGTCCTAAACACCTATCCGGAAAATCCCCTCATGGGGAGTCTGGCGCCCGGGGAGACGGTCCGGTTTCCGGACGAGCCAGCGTTCATGCCGCAGACATAGGCCTTCGTTGCGGTTCGCGTGCGGAGCTCGGCCGGGCCCAATCAGCGCCATGGCCCGTACCAAATCTCTGCGCGGACATGACAGGTCGACCGTGCTTTCTCGGTAAATTCAACTGCGCCTGCCCGCGCCCGGATTCGTCTGGAGCACCCGGATTAATACCAAAGGGCGTGGATATTGACCCATTTCACCGCCCTCGAAGGCCGTCTCGCTAGGCGCGGTCTCGCGCCTTGGCGTGGGGCGCCACAAGCGGACCGCCGATGTATCCAAAGGGGGCAGGGAGACGGCCCTTGAGGGCGGCCTTCGGTGGGGCGAAACGGCCTGCCGGGTGCGTTGCGGCGCTTGCCCGATACCCCGGGAATCCATGGGGCGTTGCGCGCCGCGCCTACCCGGGCATGCCGTTTTGCCGCCATGAAATGGGTCAATATCCACGCCCTTTGGTATAAGCGTCAGATCCTAAGTATTTAATACACATTTAACTTAAGTCTAAATAACGTATTCTTTAAGTTTATTTCATCTTATTTAATGATAAATAATTTCTCCAATTGGATATATTTACTCCTTTTTAAGCTGACTGCGTGATGATCCGGCAAGATTTTGCCCTGTGGGTCGCCCAAGAGAAGGAGATTGCAATCATGTTCAAGGTCATCCGTACCTTCGCCAAAGACGAGTCGGGCGCGACCGCAATCGAATACGGCCTTATTGCCGCTTTGGTCTCGGTTGCGGCGATCGGCGCGCTGACTGCGATGGGGAGCTCCTTGTCGACCATGTTCAACTCAGTCTCGAGTGCACTGTCTAACGCGACCGGCGGCTGAACACCCGGGACGGCCGCATTCGACTGGCCGTCTGCGAAGATTAAAGAAAGGGGCCTGGGCGAACTCCGCCCGGCCCTTTTCATTTGTCCGCCAGCAACTGAGGTAATACCAAAGAGTGATAATGTCATGACTACCTTAGGGTTCGTGTCCCAACTGGCGATCCTTGGATTCATCGTGCTGCTGAGCGCGGCGGCGTTCAGCGATATACGAAAGCTGACAATTCCCAACAGCTACTGCCTGGGAATTGCCTTGTGCTATCCATTTTTCGCCCTGGCCCCCGCACAGCCGGTCGACTGGTTGGGCGGTCTGATGGTTGGCGGCGGCCTGTTGGTGGTCGGCTTCATACTGTTCACCACGGGTCGCTTCGGCGGCGGCGATGCGAAGCTGATGGCCGCCACATCGCTTTGGGCGGGGCCAAGCCTAATCGTTGATTTCATTCTGCTGACCGCTTTGACCGGCGGTTGTCTGGCGCTATTGCTCTACGTCCGTCACCGTTGGTTGCGCAGTCCGTCTCTCGCCGCAATGGCGGCCACTGAAGCATCGCCAGATTTCGCCCAACAACCAATGCCATACGGCGTGGCAATCTTTGCCGGCGGAGTTTACGTGGCCTTTACCCTTCTTGGATTAGTTTGATCACCAACATTCCTGGCAAGGAGTTTCCCCAACGATGTCCGCCCGTTCCATAATGCTGATCGCAGCGGCGTTGCTGTTGGTCACCGGCACCGTTTTCGTGGCCCGGGCCTGGCTGGATAGCCAGCGCCAGGTCGCTGCACCGGTACCGGAACCGAAGAAAGAACAGGTCTTGCGCGTACTGGTCGCGGAAGTGGCCCTGCCCGCCGGCACATTCTTGAAAGAAGAGCATTTGCGCTGGCAGCCCTGGCCATCCGACACCCAGATCCCCGAGTCCTATCTGGTCAGGAAGACAACCGATCCTGTCGATCTGTTCGGAGCGGTGATCCGGCGCGGCATCGCGGCCGGGGAACCGATTACCACGGGCCGCATCATCAAGTCCGGCGAACGCGGCTTCATGGCCGCCGTGCTGATCCCGGGCTACCGCGCCATGTCGATCAAGATCGGCGCGGACTCCGGCGTCGCCGGCTTAGTCTTCCCGGGTGACCGCGTGGACATCATCCTGACTCATAACATCGAGAAGAAGGACGGCAAGCAACATCGCGCCAGCGAGACGATCCTCGAGAACGTTCGCATCTTGGCGCTGGACAGCCGGGTCGATGACATGAACGGGCAACCGAAACTCGCTAAGACCGCGACCTTGGAGCTGACGCCCAAGCAGGTGGAGATCCTGTCCGTGGCCCGCGAATTGGGCCGGCTGTCGCTGAGCCTGCGCGCATTGGCGAAGAACGAGGCCGAGCTGGAACGCCTTGCCAAATCTGGGAAGCCTCTTGAAGAACCGAAACCCACATCCGGCAAGACCTACACCTGGGACGCCGAAGCCAGCATCCTCGTCGGATTCCCCGAAAGCGACGCAAATCAGGTAACGGTGGTGCGTGGCAACAGCGCCCAGAATCAATCGGTCGGAGAGGCGTTTGACAAGCTGCTGAAGAAAATCGATGAGAAAGTTCGGCAGCCAGGCACTCCAGCCACCGCCGGTTCGGAGGCAAGTCAATGACGCGAACTATCAGTCTAAAGCTTGCCCTGGCGGCCATCGCGTTGCTTGCCGGCGGCTTCTCTCCGCCGCTAACTGTAAGCGCCCAGGCACAGTCGCAGCAGATCGGCCCCGGCCCCGAGAGCGTTGAACTGGAGGTCAACGAGGGTCGGCTGGTCCGGTTGAGCCAATCGGCCCAATCGGTCTTCATCGCCAATGCCGGGATCGCCGATATCAACGTCAAGTCGCCGCGCATGATCTACATCTTCGGCAAAAAGCCCGGAGAGACGACACTTTACGCGCTCGACGCCAACGACAACGTGATCACCAATGCCCGCGTCCTAGTGACCCACAACCTCAGCCGGCTCAACAGCGCGCTCGGCGACCTGCTTCCGGCGGGTGGGGTGACCGCGACCTCGATCGACGGCGGCATCATCCTGACCGGGGCGGTGGCCAGCGCGGCCGATGCCGAGGACGTTCGGCGCCTGACCACCCGCTTCATCGGCAAGGGTGAAGATATCATCAATCGGATCGCCGTGACGCAGGCCAATCAGGTGAACCTGCGCGTGCGCATCGCCGATGTCACAAGGCAAGTCATCGAGAGCTTCGGCTTCAGTTGGGACGCCATCTTCGATACCAGCGATTTTGCGTTCCGCATCACCACCGGCACTTTATTTCTCGAACCCGGAATCCTCCATGAAGACGGCGGCCTCACGGCTGACAGCTCTCTCCATCAGGGCGATCTGGACCTCAACAACTTGATCGACGCACTCGCCGCCGACGGCCTGGTCACCATCCTCGCCGAGCCGAACCTGACGGCCCTGTCGGGCGAAACAGCCAGTTTCCTGTCCGGCGGCGAGTTCCCCGTCCCGACAAATGTGAGCGACGGCGTAGCCTCGATCGAGTTCAAGGAGTTCGGAGTCAGCCTCTCCTTCACGCCGACGATCTTGAGCAACAACCGGATCAGCCTGCGCGTGCGACCGGAGGTGAGCGAACTGAGCGACATCGGCGCGATCAACTTCAACGGCATCGAGATCCCGGGCATCAGCACCCGACGCGTGGAGACCACCGTAGAGCTCGCCTCCGGTCAAAGCTTCGCGATTGCCGGCTTGCGTCTCGACAGCCGCCGCCATGACAACGACGACATTCCGGGTCTGGGCAACATCCCCCTGTTGGGCGCCCTGTTCCAGCAGAACCGCCTGGAAAAACGCCAGCAGGAACTGTTGATCGTCGTGACGCCTTATGTGGTGCGCCCAATGTCGACGCAGCCGCCGTTGCCAACCGATCCCTATCTGGCGCCGCGCCAAGCCGCGGCCGGTACCGAGGCCAACACGGCGAGCACGATGCAAACCGTGCCGCTGCAAAACGGCGCGTCCACGGCGAGTGCCTCGTTCGGGCAAGCCGGCTTCATCCTGGAGTAGGATCCCATGACCGATAAAAATCGCATGCCATTGCGCGAACTCACCGTCATTGGGCTAGCCTGCCTGGCGGTTGTCGCCTGCTCACCGAAACAGGGCGAACTGGGGGACAATTTGTTCCCGCACGCCAAGTGGGAGCAGATTCCACAGTCAGCGGATAACATGGTCGAAGTCGTCACACTTCGCCATATGGTCGCCTTTATTGGCGGCGCGCCCAGCCTTGACGTAAGCCAAAGCGACGCCCTGGACGACTTCATTCGCAGCAACCGCATCAACGCCAGGGATGAGATCGTCGTTCAGGCCGGTACCGGCGACACCAGCCGTCTGGCGATGGGTCGCGTCGCAGCTATCAAAAACGAATTCGCGCGCCTTGGTTTGGTCGCCTCCGACTCAGTCGCGGCGCCCGACGCTGGCGCACCGGCAAACAACGAGGTGGCGGTGTTGATCACCCGCGCGGTCGTCATTCCGCCGGACTGCGCGGTGGCGCAGCCGGAACCGACTTTGCGCCCCGACCAACCCTGGGGCTGCACCGTCAACGCCGCGCTCGGGATGATGGTCGCCAACCCGCTCGACCTTGTCGAGGGCCGGGAACTTGGTCCGGCTGACGCGTCACAGGCTAGCGGCGCAATGCGGCGTTATCGCGATGACAAGATCAAAGCAATCAACCAAGAGGAAACCACGAACTGATGGGCATGCCGGACAGCCTTTTCGACCCAGAACCGCTTCAGTGTGAAGCGGCCGAGTGCATCGCCTTCGTGGGTGACGAACAGACCCACGGCGTAGTCTCGTCCGTTCTGCAGCAGTTCTTCGCCGATGCCGTCGTACGCGATGGCGACAGCTCTGCGGCCCTCGCCTATCTGGCCGAGGTCCCTGCACCCAAGGTCGTGATCGTCGATATCGGCGCAAGCAGTCAACCCTTGAGCGCAATGCTGTCGCTGACCGCGGCATTCACCGACGATACCCACTTGATCGGGATCGGTGAGATCAACGACATCGCCCTCTACCGCGAATTGATAGAGGCCGGCGTCACCGATTATCTGGTAAAGCCCGTCTCCGAAAAAGCTTTGGCCGCGGCCTTGTCCCGCAGCGAGGAGGCCAAGGTCGAAGCGGCGCCGACGCCACAGATCTCACCGGACGACGTGCACAAGATCATTGTGGTCGGCGCGCGCGGCGGTGTCGGCGCCAGTACGACGGCGGTCAATCTGGCGTGGATCTTCGCCGAGGAGAAGGGCATGAAGACGGCTCTGGTCGATCTCGACCTGGAGTTCGGAACCATCGCCCTGTCCCTCGACCTGGAGCCGACACGGGGTCTGCGCGAGGCGCTAGAAACGCCTGCGCGTATCGACAACCTGTTTATCTCCAGCGCCACTGCGAAGCTTTCCGACAACCTGTCGATCATGGCCACCGAAGAAAACCTTGCGCATGGGCACAGCTTCAGCCCGAACGCCGTCGAGGTTCTCTTCGAAACGCTCGCTCACGAGCACGGCTGCATCGTCGTCGACTTGCCGCGAGCGCTTTATAGCGTGCGCGATCAGGTGCTCAACGAAGCTACCCATGTCATTCTGGTAACAGAGTTGAGCTTGCCAGCGCTCAGAGACTCGATCCGCCTGCTCGGCATCGTCGAGGAAGCAGCGCCCAAGACGCCGATCACCGTGGTTGCAAACCGCTGCAAGAGCGGCCAGCAGGCCATGGGTCAGAGTGAATTCCAAAAGGCTTTGGGCCGCAAGGTCGATCTAACGATCATCGACGAGGCCAAGATTTTCAACGATGCGGCTAACACCGGCAAGCCGGTTGTAAACCAGGCCGGTCGCAGCAAGGCAGCCAAGAGTCTTAGGTCGGTCGCCGGCATCATTGCCAGCAACGGGGCCGATGCAGAGCCCAAGGCCGGAAAGAAGTTCTGGTTCAAATTGGGTCGTTCGAAAAAGTCCAAGACCAACGGAAAATAATCGTAGGGGCTCATGTCAATTCAACCCGCCGAGAAAGAGGCGGCAAGCGCCGCCCTGGAAAAGCGAATCGCCATGGCTGAACGCGGCAACGACCGCCAAGCGTTGCTTGCCAAGGTGCAGCCGCTGCTATTGGAGGACTTTAAGTCCGAAGAAGTGGCGACCTTGCCACGGCCGGAGCTTGCGCTTCGGATCGGTCAAATCGTCACCAGCGAGCTGAGTGACGAGCTCGACAGCCTGAACCTGTTGGAGCGGCGCAATCTTGTCGGCGATTTGATCACCTGGCTGCTCAACAGCTCCAAACCCTCCCAGGCCTCGGCCGACCTAGTCAAGGTGGCGGCCCGCAACCGTGCGGTGCAGAGCCGCAAGAAGGACGAAGCGTCCGACGAGGCGGCCCCCCACACGGCGACGGTCGAGAGCGCCAAATCGCGCATCCAACCTCTCGTCATGGAGCGTTTGGACCTGACGGCGGCCTCCCAGCTCCCGCGCCGGGAACTGGCCTACCAAGTCGGCGAGATCGTCACCGAACTGCTGCAGGAAGAGCAGATCCGCCTGAACGGGCCGGAGCACCAAGCCGTTGTCGACCTTCTGCTCGACGACATGCTCGGTCTGGGGCCGCTCGAGCCGCTGCTGGCCGACGAATCGATCACCGACATTTTGGTCAACGGGCCCCATCAGGTCTATGTCGAGCAGCGTGGTAAGCTGAATCTGACCAGCGTCAAGTTCCGCGATGACGCCCATGTTCTGAACGTCTCTCGGCGAATAGTTTCGCAGGTCGGACGGCGCGTCGACGAAACCACACCGCTGGTCGATGCCCGCCTTAAGGACGGCAGCCGCGTCAATATTATCATCCCGCCACTGGCCATCGATGGTCCGACCATCTCCATTCGTAAGTTCGCCAAGAAGAAAATCACGCTCGATCTGATGATGCGCCAGGGCAACATCTCCGATCCGATGTGCACGCTGCTGAAGATTGCGGCTCGCAGTCAGCTCAACATTCTCATCTCCGGCGGCACCGGTTCGGGTAAGACCACGCTGCTGAATGCCATGTCGCAGATGATCGACCACGGCGAGCGGATTGTGACCATCGAGGACGCCGCCGAGCTGCAGCTGCAACAGCCGCACGTCGTCAGATTGGAGACCCGGCCGGCCAACCTTGAAGGCCAAGGCGACATCACAATGCGCGATCTAGTCAAGAACGCGCTGCGTATGCGCCCCGACCGCATCATCCTTGGTGAGGTGCGCGGTAGCGAGGCGGTCGACATGCTGCAGGCCATGAACACCGGTCACGACGGTTCGCTTGGTACGATCCACGCCAATCGGCCGCGCGAGGCTCTGACCAGGCTGGAAAACATGATCGGCTTGGCCGGCATCAATCTCCCGGCCAAGGCCGTGCGAACCCAGGTCGCCGCAGCGCTCGACATGATCGTTCAGATCGCCCGCATGCGCGACGGAATGCGTCGAATCACCCATGTCACGGAGGTGATCGGCATGGAAGGCGACATCATCACCACACAGGATCTCTTCACCTTCCAGTTTGAAGGTGAATCCGAGGATGGCCAGCTCCAGGGCAGCTACAAAGCCTCCGGGCTCAGGCCGTTCTTCGCACCGAAAGCCGCCTATTTCGGTCTCGAGCGCAAGCTCATGGAGGTCATTGGATGACACTTCCGCAGGAGTTCCAGCAGGGGTCGGAAATCCTCATCTTCGGCGGTTTCATCGTGGTCGGTCTGCTGGTCATCATCGCGGTCCTGTTGGCCGGCGATTCCAGCAGCAAGCGGTTCCGGCGGCGGGTCAACCAGGTCAAGGTCGGGCGCCAGGTGGCCAATGAGACCGGACCCATGATCAATGCCCGCAAGCGCACGTCCGATAGCGAATTCGCTCTGCTTGATCAACTGATCAAGAGCGCGCTGCCGCGCCGCGAGGAACTGCGCGCCCGCCTCGGGCGCGCCGGATTGAACATCACCATTGGCAAGTATCTCTCGATAAGCGGCGTCTGCGGCGTTGTCATTTTCGGCGGCGTGGCCGCAACAGGATTCGTGCCGTTGATCGCCGCCGTCTTTATCGGCCTGTTCGGCGCCATCGGCCTGCCCCACCTTTTCATCGTCGCCCTCGCCAAGCGCCGGCAATCGAAGTTTATCGCTTACTTTCCCGAGGCGATCGACCTCATGACCCGCGGCATCAAGTCGGGCCTGCCGATCAGCGAAGCCATCAAGAACGCGGGCGAGGAAATCGCCGACCCTGTGGGATCCGAGATGCGCAAGGTGACCGACGGCGTGAAGATGGGCAACAAGCTCGAGGATATGCTCTGGGAGTCGGCCGTCGAGCTGGACCTCCAGGAGTTCAAGTTCTTCACCGTCAGTCTAACCATTCAGGGCGAGACCGGTGGCAATCTGTCCGAGACCCTCGAAAATCTGTCCAACGTCCTGCGCGGCCGCCGTATACTCAAGCTCAAGATCAAGGCCCTGTCCGGGGAGGCCAAGGCGAGCGCTTACATCATTGGCTCCCTGCCCTTCGTCATGGGCATCCTGATCTACCTGGTCAACCCAGACTACATCATGGACCTGTTCATCGATCCCCGCGGCCATCTCCTGATCGGCCTCGGCCTGACCAGTTTCACGCTCGGGGCCACCGTGATGTACCGCATGACGAAGTTCGATATATGACCTTCGAATCCCTTTTGCCGGCCGGCGTGACCATCGAGTTTTTGGTCGTCCTCATGGCGGGTCTAACCGCTGCCGCCAGCTCGGCGGCGGTCTGGGCGACCCTGCTTCACCGAGACCCTGCCGCGCGCCGCGCCCGCGTCCTTGCCGCCCAGCGCGAGGCGTTGCGCAGCGGCATGCTGTCCGTGCGCAAACGCCAAGAGCGCATCAAGACCATGACCTTCATGCGCCAGGTGGTCGATCGGCTGCAGCTCCTGCGCACCACCCAGACGGAAAAGACCGCGCTCAAGCTCGCACGCGCCGGCTGGCGCTCCAAGGATGCCGTGGTGCGCTACCTCTTCCTGCGGATCGCCCTGCCGTTCGCCTTCGGCGTCGGCTCCTTGGTGTTGCTCTATGGCCTGAACATCTACCAGCTCGACTCGACCGTGAAGCTCCTGGTCTCGATGCTGGCGGTGATGGCCGGGGCCTACTTCCCGGACGTGATGGTGAAGAACGCCGCACTCAAGCGTCAGGACAAACTTCGCAAAGGCCTGCCCGATGCGCTCGACCTCATGGTCATTTGCGCCGAGGCCGGTCTCAGCCTGGACGCGACGCTGAGGCGTGTTGCCGATGAATTGGCTGATGCCGGACCGGAGCTTTCCGACGAGCTGGGTCTGACCAGCCTTGAACTCGGCTTCTTGCAGGATCGTCGGAAGGCGCTTTACAACCTCGCCGAACGCACCAACATGCCGGCCCTGCGGGGGATGGTGAATACCCTGATGCAGGCCGAACGCTACGGCACGCCGCTGGCCCACTCGTTGCGGGTGCTCTCGGCGGAATCCCGCACCGAACGCGTGCTCAAGGCCGAAGAGAAGGCGGCGCGCCTGCCAGCCATGCTGACGGTGCCGATGATCATCTTCATCCTGCCGCCGTTGTTCGTCGTGCTGCTCGGTCCGGCCGCACTCGACATCGCCGACGCCTTCGAGAACCTCGGCTTCTAAGCGAGATCTGCAACCGTCCGGTATCGGTCCGTCTCAGACGCTGAACGCCTGAGAGAGATCTTCCTTGAGGTCCTCCGGATCCTCGAGCCCCACCGACAGTCGCATCAAGTCGTCACCGATGCCGAGCACCGCTCGCTCCTCAGGCTTCAAGCGTTGATGCGTGGTCGTCGCCGGATGGGTAATCAGGCTCTTGGCATCACCGAGGTTGTTGGAGATGTCGATCAGGCGGAGCGCGTTGAGAAAGCGAAAGGCGCGCGCCTTGTCGCCCTCGATCTCGAAACTGACCACCGAGCCGGAATCCCGCATCTGGCGCCGCGCCAGTGCCGCCTGGGGATGGCTGTCGAGGGCTGGGTAGAGGACGCGTCGAATGCCGGATTGCGATTCCAGGAATTCGGCCACCTCTCGGGCGTTGGCGCAATGCTGGACCATGCGCATCTCGAGAGTCTCCAGACCCTTGAGGAGGATCCAGGCGTTGAAGGGACTCATGGAAGGTCCGGTATGGCGCAGGAATTGGTTGAGATGATCGTCGTGGTACTGCTGCGAGCCAAGCACGGCGCCGCCCATCGTACGCCCCTGTCCATCGATGTGCTTGGTGGCGGAATAAACCACGATGTCGGCGCCCAGTTGCAGCGGCTGTTGCAGAACCGGGCTGGCGAACACATTGTCCACCACCACGCTGGCGCCGGCCTTGTGGGCGAGTTCGCAGACGGCGGCCAGATCGATGATCTCGAGAGTCGGGTTTGACGGCGTTTCCAGGAACACCGTCCGGGCGCCCTCCGCCAAGGCCGCCTCCCAGGCGGCCAAATCGCGGCCATCGATGAGCTGGGTCTCGATCCCGTAACGCGGCAGGATTTCCACGATGATGTAATGGCAGGACCCGAACAGCGCACGCGAGGAGACCACCCGGTCGCCGGCCTGGAGCTGGCACATGAGGGAAGCGAAAACGGCCGCCATCCCGCTCGCGGTGCCGCGGCAGGTCTCCGCGCCCTCCAGCAGACGCAGCCGCTCTTCGAACATCGCCACGGTAGGGTTGGCATAGCGGGAATAAACGAAGCGTGTAACCTCGCCCTTGAAGGCGGCCTCCGCCTCTTCCGCGCTTTGATAAACGTAGCCCGAGGTCATGTAGATCGCCTCGGCCGTCTCTTCGAATCCGCTGCGGGCAAGCCCGCCGCGAACCATGCGGGTCTGCTGGCGCCAGTTCTTCACGCCGCCACCCGTAGAGCGATTCGCGGTCATGGATATTTTGCTCCTAGATAAGGAAACCAACCAACTGGTGGAGATATCAGCCCTGGGTCCAGGGCAAGCCTGCGGCCTTCCAACCCTCGGTAGAACCCCGGTGACGCTCTGCGTCGTGCCCGCCCTCGAAACCATCCGAGACGTTGAAACACTGGCCGTAGCCGACGGCGCAAAGGGCCAATGCCGCGTGCCGCGAGCGCTGACCCGAGCGACAGATCAGAAACACTGTCTGCTCTGGGCGGACGCCTTTGGCAACGACCTCCTCGGTAAAGTTCGAATTGATCTGCATGCCGGGATAGCTCTGCCACGGCACGAGAAGCGGGCTCTTCCCGAGCTTGGACAATTCCGGCAAGCCCACGTATGCCCATTCCGCGTCGGTGCGCACGTCCACCAGGACAGCCTCCGGGTCTCGGCTGAGAGCTTCCCAAGCCTCTTTCGAGCTCACGTCGCCCTGCATACCCGGCGTACGCCATGGCCTCTTTCCCTCCAACTCACCCGGCCAACGCAAGATCGGACGGGCGTCGAACATAGCAAAGCTCGCCTCGGCCAGCCAGTGTGATTTGCGGCGCGCGTCCTGGGAAATAAGCTTTGAGACGCCCCCCCACGCGGTTACATTTTTGTCCGTCGCGATGTGCCTCCAATCGATCATGGATGTCCGGCCGCCGATCGCATCATCTGGTCTTGCATCATCGCTCGCAAGACACCAGACTCACAGCAAGGGCACTGGCTCTATGCCTTTCAATCAAGGACGGTCGGTGCCCAGCCATTGACTAGAGGACAGGGAATGAACACGAAAATTGGTTTAGCATCGCTGATTGCAGGCATTCTCCTGCTCGGCAGCCAGGCCGCACTGGCCGAGGGCGACGCAGCCAAGGGCGAGAAGATTTTTAAGAAATGCAAGTCCTGCCATTCGCTCGAGGCCGGCAAGAAAAAAGTGGGCCCCTCGCTCGCCGGGCTGTTCGGGCGGACCGCCGGCACGGTTGAAGGCTTCAAATATTCCAGCGCGATGAAAGACTCTGGAATCGTCTGGGACGAGGAAACCCTCGACAGCTTCCTCGAGAAGCCCAAGGCGATGGTGCCGAAAACCCGCATGGCTTTCCCGGGCTTCAAGAAAGAGCAAGATCGGATGGATGTGATCGCCTATTTGAAAGAGGCGACCCAATAGGTCATCTGTTGGAATAGGAACCTGCGGCCGGGACCGCGCAGGTTGGCATAAGATCCCGCTCCGCATGGGAGCACATGGTTACGGCCTGCGCCAAGCGCAGGCCGCTTGCGGTTCCGAGACGGCCAGGTAGGCCCTAGAGCGGTTTCCGACGGCGTACCTTCTCGACGGCTTCCAGAGCGTCGAGGCCGCTCATTTCCGGACGCGCCTTGAGCGCCGCCCGCGTGGCCAGGTCGATCTGGCCGACGGGGCCGTGTCCGGCGGTCTTGGCCTCGCTGAGCACCTGCGCGATCACCGTGTTCAAGACCTGGCGAGAAATCTGCTTCTGCCGCACGTCCTCGTATTTGCGCAAGCGCCGCTGCAAATAAGGGCTGACATAATTATCCGACAAGAGTCCCCTCCCCGTCATGCGGCGACCCGCCGCGCCGGCCGGCCAGAAATGGCAAGCAACTGGAACTTCGATCCCCGGGCATCCCAAGCATTCAAATGATCATTAACCATTTTTATTTACCAACTCAAAATATTACTTAAGCCCTTCTTAACACAACCGTCGATTTATTGCAAGTTCCGATGTATTATCAAATATTATTAATAAATATCAAATTGGATGTATTAGGGCGGCCTTATGATAGCCAGCGGCGGCCGCCGAACCGCGGGGAACTGACCCTAGGGCACCCTCATCGACTCTCCGGGCGGGTAATTCCAAATCTCGGTGATAATTGACCCTTCTCATGGGGCGAATCGGCCCGCCGGGTAGGCGTGGCGCGCAGCGCGATGTAGCACATCGGGCAAGAGACCCGGCGAGATGGGTGATTATTCATCGAGACTTGGCATAAGAGGGCCGGCAAGATCCCACGCCGGGAGCCGAGCCCACGCGGGGAACAATGCCTAAAATTTCGAAGCTTGAGGCCAGGCGGCGCCCCGTCCCCGACAATCAGTTTGTCTGCGACTGCCGCATGACGTAAAGCCCGTCGCACATTTCGCCGAACAGCTCGTCCACCTCAGGGTGGCCAACCGGCTGGCCGCTGTCGTCGGGCAGCAGATTCTGCTCCGAGACATAGGCAACATACGAAGACTCCTCGTTCTCCGCTAGCAGGTGGTAAAATGGCTGGTCCTTGACCGGCCGGATATCCTCCGGAATTGACAGCCACCACTCCTCCGTGCTGCCGAACACCGGGTCGACATCGAATATCACGCCGCGAAACGGGAAAAAACGGTGGTGTACGACTTGACCGATCTGGAATTTAGCTTGGCGAATCGCCATCTTGTTAAACCTGGTTTCAAGGTGCCGAGAACGACTCTTTTGCACTCTGGCCAAGGCCGTCGGCACTGACAAGGGGGTATCATCGCGTCAGCGACATGCAAAGTGGTGTAAACTGTCGCAATACGGTCATTTTTTGATTGACGGGCGTTAATAAATTAGTATGCTGCAACGCAGCATTAGGGAGTCAATCGTGAGTAAATCCAAGGAAAACAACCAAAAGCCTCAGCCGGACAAAATTTACGAGGTAAAGCCTCGTAGGTGTCTGATGTGTCGAGATTCTTTCGAAAGCGCTTGGCCGGGCGAACGGGTCTGCCCAAAGTGCAAACAGACGAATCTGTGGCGCGCCGCCTGACCTGCCGCATTGCAATTTTCTGATTCCCCCCCCGGGAAACCGCCAGAAAAACCCGCTAATCAGCCGCAAAATTGGCTTCAAACCGGCGAATCCGGTCCCGAACGACCGATATTTGCGGCCTTTCGGCTGCGAATCGGCATCCAGGCAGCCGGCATGGTGGGCCTTGTGGACCGGCCTCATTTGCTGGCCTTGCCGCTTCGAGACCGGCGAGATTCGCTTGCCTTTCTTGCCGTGCGGGGCCCAGCGCTCCAATCTCCTCCGGCGTCGCGGCGACAACAGCTTTCTGCGCCCTGTCCCCCTTTTTGAGGGCGAGCGAATCCGGTAAGACTGGGGCCGAGGCCTTCGTCCGGACCTAGGGGATAGAATCCGACATATGATGCCCATTCGACGGCGTCCCGAGTTCACCCGGCCCACTATGATCTGGCGCGCGCGATGCGCCGTGACGCCATCCGCATCACGAAGCGTCGCGCAACGCGGCCGGTGAAGCTCGGGACGTTGCCTTTCGGGCCCCCGTATCCCGGCTTCTCGGGGCGTCGAAGACCCTCGACGATGCCCAGTGGCGCTATGGGGCATCGCCCGCGGGCCTTCTCCTGCCGAAAAATCGGGATACGGGATCTTATGGGTATCATATGTTGAATCTTATCCACTAGGGGTGCCCATGGATTCTGCGACCCACTACATGCTGGAGCCGATCCACGTGCTCATGTTGAGCGTGCTGGTCCTCTATCTCGGCCTTTACATCAACCGGAAGATTCGTCTCCTGGCGGAGAATTACATTCCACCGGCGGTCACCGGGGGCTTATCTGCAGCGGCATCGTTGCGGTCATATACGTCCTTTTTGACCTCGAGATCAGCTTCGACATGCAGATTCGCGATGTCCTCCTACTGATCTTCTTCAGCACGATCGGTCTCTCGGCCAAGCTGCGCACCCTGGCGGCCGGTGGCAAGTCGCTGGCAATTCTGGTCGCGGTAGCCGCCGTGTTACTGATCCTGCAGGACATAACGGGCATCGCGACCGCCCTCATGCTGGGCGCCCATCCGGGCTATGGCCTGATGGCCGGCAGCATCTCCTTCGCCGGCGGCCACGGAACGGCGATCGCCTGGGGCGCGGAAGCCGAGGCCG
>PVMK01127057.1_pt1 | contig 36826 bp, 35 predicted proteins | sample 1853481 | NCBI WGS metagenome assembly PVMK01 (sample SAMN08533507, study PRJNA380276) | Marine sediment metagenome, whole genome shotgun sequencing project. | reverse complement strand
ATTAAATGAGCAATCCTGAAAAGAATATCTCGGCAAGGATAGACAGGCTTCCTGTCTGGCCGTATCCATGGCTTGTGCTGGTTGTGGTTGGTGCAAGTTTTTTCTTTGCTTTTTTTGATATTGTAACAATCGGATTTGCACTGCCCGTAATAATCAAACAGTTTAGTGTAACTGCCGAATATGCATCGTGGGCCGTGACAAGCAGCCTTATAGGGTACATAATCGGGTCCTTATTTTACAGCCGTATAGGTGACAGCTTTGGAAGAAAAACGGGCCTATATCTTTCAGTAAGCACGTTTTCAGTAGGCGCACTCATATCAGGCTTCAGCCCGAATATGGAGTGGCTGATATTCTGGAGGCTCATAGCCGGCATGGGTATAGGGGCTGAAATATCCTTAGCCACTACTTATCTTGGGGAACTTTCACCTGCAAATTTAAGGGGCAGATATACCGGATGGGCAATATCTACAGCATTTGCAGGATTTGCTGCTGTTCCGTTTCTTGCCCTTGCCCTCGTGCCAAATTACCAGTGGGGTTGGAGACTACTCCTTGTTCTTGGCGGTATTGGAGGAATCCTGATTACAATAATGCGAAGAAATATCCCTGAATCAGCGCGCTGGCTGAATTCTCATGGACAATATGAAAAAGCTGATAAAATTGTATCGGTATCGGAAAAATATGTAGAACTTAAAACCGGAAAGAAACTGCCTGAAGCTGATACTGTAAAAATATTAACTAAGGAAATAGACTTTAATGTTAAATCTTTATTTCGTGCACCTTTGATATTCAGGATAATACTTTTTGGGGCTATCTGGTTCTTTTATTATATAGGTAATTATGCTTGGCTTACATTAACACCCGAACTATTACAAAAGAAAGGTGTTGAACTTACACAAAGTATTTCACACCTAACCTTAACAGGAGTTGGTTTTCTTGCAGGGGCTATAATAGCGGTATTTATCAGTGATAGAGTTGAAAGAAAAAATTCAGTGGCATTTATAGCTTTTATATGGACGTTACTGCTATTGCTTATAGGTTATTTTCCAAGTGACACTATGCTTGTAATTGCAGGGTTTTTGGCTTCCGCGACAATAGGACTCTTTATACCTATTTTATACACTTATACAGGAGAAAACTTTCCCACAAAAATAAGGGCAACCGGTATTGCTATAACCGACGGGGTAGGTCACATTGGCGGAGCTTTTTGCGGACAGATAGTATTTCTTATTTATAACCATTATGGATATTCAGGGGCACTTGCAGGTATGGCGGCTACCGGTTTTATAGCAGGGATATTGGTACTAGCCGGTGTTAAAACTACGGGCCGTTCACTCGAAGAGATTAATTAAGCAGTTTCTTGAAATTATAGGGAGGGCAAAAATTTGAAGCTAAAAGACAAGGTAACAATAATAACCGGGGGATCTTCAGGTATCGGGCATGCCCTTTCAATTGGATTTGCGAAAGAAGGGGCAAAAATAGTAGTAGCTGCACTTCATGAAGAGGGCTGCGTTGATGTTGTAGATGAAATTAAGGATATGGGCGGGGAAGCAATACCTTTTGCACTTGATGTTTCAGATCTTAAAAAACAGGAAGAACTTCTTGAAGCAACGTTAAATGCATTTGGCAAAATGGATATTCTTATAAATGATGCAGCATATTCCAGGAGGGAAAAAGTGCTTGATGTAACCCCGGAAAGCTGGGACAAGCAGATGGATGTAAGCCTTAAGGCATTATTTTTTCTTTCCCAGTCTTTTGCTAAACAGGTTATTAAACAAAAAAGTCATGGACGGATAATAAATATAGGTTCAGTGGCAGGTGTTATGGATTTTCATCCTGTATCTATTGCTTATCATGCTGCCAAAGCAGGGACAATACATGTAACAAGGGTCATGGGTGCTGACCTCGCAAAATATAACATTACTGTTAACTGTATATCACCTGGATCAACGGTAAGTCCAATGTCCAAATCACAGAGCAAAAAATACTATGACTATATGACACAAGGTATCCCTGAACACAGAATGGCAGAACCCCAGGAAATGGTACCTCCCGCAGTAATGTTTGCTTCCGATGAAGCGGAATATATTACCGGACAGACACTTTTTGTTGAAGGTGGAGCATTGGCTGTATACCTCGGAAGGGAAGAGCCTGATTTTGAAACTTAAGTATTAATCGATATGAAGTAGAAGGTCTGATCTTAGTTTGTGATTATCAAGATAAGGGACATAGTGGTCGTAAAAAATAGATTTTTTAAGTTCCCAGCCCTGGTGGTCAAGGTGCCTTACAGTTTCATCCCGTGCTTCGGCCCTTTGCATTGCTGTTTCTATCGATACATCGAGAAAAATTTTAAGGTCAATAAACCCATCTAATTCTTCATCACAGGAAAACAGCCCTTCAAGTATAAGATAATCGAGCTCAGTTGCATCCACATGAAAAGTATCGTCAAATTCACCATTAGCCAGGTCATATAAACCGGTAATTGTAAAACTTTCCATTTTTTTTACAGATGCCAGTGTATCTCTGATCTTAACGAGGTCATACCAGTTTCGCAGATCTATTTGGTCATATTCAAGTTTGCTCACCCAATCATGCCTCCCTACTGTTACAAAAAGGTCAGTTGTAATAATAAGGCTTTTTCCGCCGATTTCTTTTAATAGATGTTCTGCCTGGTAACTCTTTCCGCTGCCTATTACACCTTCAAGGGCAATTGTATAAGGATGTTTTTTTTCTTTATGTTTAATTTCTTCTAATAATTCAGTAAATTTCATAATTAAATATATCCACTAAAAAATATTAGGGTCTATTTTAATTTAAAGAATTAACAACAACAAGTGAATAACAACGAAAATAAAAACGGGTTTTTATCGCTATTTCTGAATATTAAATTCAGTAAATTCTCTTATCTTCTGATCTCACTTGTTTTACTATTAATAATCTATCCCGTGTTTGAGGGCGACCAAAGCAGATTGGAACTTTTCTTTCTGATTGTTGTGATAATTCAGATTGCCGGTATTTATGCAATAAGTTACACCCGGACGGATTTTATAATAGGCACTGTTCTTGGATTGCTGTGGTTGATTTTTTCACTGGCATTCTGGTTTTTTCCGATGAAGATTGATTTTATTTTGAGTATTTTCTTCGGCGTTCTTTTTTTAATATTTACAACTCTAATTATTCTCTATCATGTACTTCAGGGACAAAAGGTTACAGTTGATACGCTGTTCGGGGCAATATGTGTTTTTATCCTGATAGGTATTATTTGGAGCGGGATATACTTTCTGATTAATACCCTTTCACCGGGATCTTTTCTTGTCTCGGAGGCATATAATTATGAAAACAGTACAATAAAATGGTCTGCACTTCTTTTTTACAGCTATTCAACTTATACACCGTTGAGTAACTCAGCCATTTACCCTGCAACATCTTACGCAGAGTCGGCAGCTGCTTTTGAAGCAATATTCGGGCATCTATATGTTGTAATGCTTGTTGCCAGGCTTGTAGGGCTTTATATAGTAAAGTATAGGGACCAGGGCCAGAAGTAGTGCAAAAATTAGATTTCGGATTCTTTAGGTGCCCTGGAGTTGTTGGCCCCAACCTTGCTTCCCCATTCTAAAAGTTCTTTACTGCAGTCATCACGGTCTATTGAAATTTCAATAAAACAAAGACCTTTATGTTTTAAGGATTTCTTGATCGCATCACGGAGTTCACCCTCTGTGCCTACTTTAAAAGATATCCCGTTACCATCCTCGGCATTAAACACATCAATAAGTTCACTGTACTTCCAGTTTTTTATATTGTTGTAAATCCCATCATGTATTTCCACTTCAATTGTATAGCCTCTGTTATTAATCAGAAAAATTATTGGATTAAGCTTGTAACGAATCATTGTAGAAATTTCCTGGGCGGCAAGTTGAAAAGAGCCGTCCCCCACAAATGTCATAACCCTTCTGTTTTGTTCAGTACCCAAAGAATAGCCCAGGGTGGCTCCTACGGACCAGCCTATTGAACCGTACTGCATCTGTATTTCAAATTTAGCCCCATCAGGTAATTTGAGTTTTATGCCGTTAAACCAGGAGTCACCTGTTTCTACTAAAACGGCTGTTTTGGCATTAATATAGCTTTGAATTATTCCGAACATCCTTTTTGTTGTCAGGATTTGTTTTGGCTTTACCGGTGGTTCTTTGGCAATTTCTTCTTTTATTCTATTGAAGGCCTTAACATTAGTGTTGTTGGGTTTAATTTTTTTCGAAAGTTCAGCAAGAAACTCGGAAAGATAAACATTGTTATAGGTCCTGTCCGAAAATTTTACGTACTCTGGCCCTGCATTTATAAGTTTGTCGCGGTTAATTAGTGTGGTATAACCCGTTGTTGTATAATCGGTAAAAGTAGGGCCGGCAAAAAGATAGGCATGCGATGATTCAACTATCTCGCTTACACCGGGGCTGCTCACCTGTCCCCAATATGTACCGAGGTAGTTTTTATGCCCTTCCGGAAACATACCTTTTGCGTTTGGCATTGTTGCTACCGCGTAATTACTTTTATCGGCAAGTTTCTTAAATGCGTCTATGGCACCAGACGGCCTTAATTTAACACCAGCAATAAGTACGGGTTTTTGAACCGAATTTAGTATCTTGGCAGCGTGTGCTACGGAATCCTTCAGATTACTTTTATCATTTAGGATATCTTCTTTGAAATTAAAGTTTTGGGGTTTATGAATATGGAGACCTGCTATATTACATGGAATTTCAATGTAAACGGGTTTATGGGTCATTAAGCATTGCTTGATTGCGACATCAATCTGAGTTGGTGCTACTTTTTTATGTTTTACGACTACTGATTCACTGGTAACATGGGAAAATATGTCTTTCTGGTATCCGTAACGGACTTCACCGAGTGTATGGTGAAGGAGCTGGTTTTCAGGTTCGGAGTTGGTATTTGGGCCGCCTGAAATAATAATTACCGGAAGGTCCTCGGAATAGGAACCGGCAACTGCATTGAGGGCACTTAATGCACCAACAGAAAAAGTTGTTACTATAACACCAATACCATTTGCCCTTGCATACCCGTCGGCAGCGTAACCGGCATTGAGTTCGTTGCAGCATCCTATGAGTTGTAAATTTTTATTTTTTATAAACTCGTCAAGCAATATTAGATTATAATCACCGGGAACTGTGAAATAGTGTTTTACTCCAATTTCCTGAAGCCGCTGAGCAAGGTATCCTCCAATGCTGATTGTATCACCCATTCTATTACTCCTCCTGAATTAAAACAGAATTAAATAAATCTAAATGATTTATGAATATAATAAAAAGATTTATTTTGTGACATTTACTCATGTTATTATATTGCTATGAACAGTTTCTCAATCTCAGTAGTACTTCCGGCTTATAACGAGGAAGAAAACATAAAAAACACTTTATTAAACTGTATTAATTTTCTTAACGAAGGATTTGAAAATTATGAAGTAATTGCTGTAAATGACGGATCTTCTGACCGGACCAAAGAAGAAATAAAGAATATGATGCTTGAAAACAGCAGGATTAAATTAGTCGATCACGCTGTGAACCAGGGGTACGGTGCAGCATTAAACAGCGGGTTTGAAAGTGCAGTTAAAGACTATATTTTCCTAATGGATAGTGATGGACAGTTCGATATTAGTGATATGGACCTGATGATTCCCTTAGTCACAGGACAGAATGTAGTATTAGGATACAGAACAAGCAGGGCAGACAATATGGTCAGGAGCCTCAATGCCTATATATATAACCTTTATATAAAACTCTTTTTTGGGTTAAAGGTGATAGATATAGACTGTGCTTTTAAACTATTCCCAAAATCTGCCTTTGATTATGTAAAACCCATTAAATCCAGGGGGGCCTTATACAGCGCTGAATTACTTATAAAATTTGTCAGAAATGGTTTTGAAATAAAGGAAGTTGGTGTAAATCATTATCCAAGGACATACGGTGAGCAAAGCGGCGCAAATCTAAATGTAATTTTTAAAATGTTTAAAGAATCATGGGATTTCTATAAAGATCTCCGATAAATTTTCTGTCGAATATGAATTAATAATAACTAGATATATTAATTGAGGGGTAAAAGTTTAGATTGGCTTTTATCCCTATTTTCTTTTAATCTATAAAAAATGTTTTTAGAAAAAAGCTTTTACAACGGCATCTCTTCGGGATTTATTGATATTCTAAAACTTAAAATCACCTTTAGTATATAGTGAAGGATTTTGCATCCACCTAAGCTCCCCGCCACCGGGATGCAACATAGACCATTCGTCAATTATAAAATCAATTCTTGCCATAGTTGCGGTTTTAAAAGTTAACACTCCACCTCCAATCAAATGTGAGGTTAAGTTTGAGCATTTAGGTTCATGCCCAACGAGCATTACGGATGAATATTTGTCGGATAAATTTTTTATGAGTTTAAATATTTCTTCGTATGATCCATAATAAAGTAATTTATTTTCAGTTACTTCGCAGTTCCATTTTCCTTCCTCTTTTGAAATCTCCAGCGTTTGTTTGGCACGGGTTGCTGATGAAGTTATAACAAGTTCCGGGACCTGGCCGGAAAGCCTAAGCATCCTGCCCATGGTTTTAGCGCTTTCAATTCCCTTTTGTGCAAGCGGGCGGTCATGGTCAGAGCCGTAAGCTGCGGCCCAATCCGATTTGCCATGACGGTATATGAAAATTCGTTTGCTCATATTAGACTATAAATGATAATGTAATTTCAAATTTATTAACAAAAATTCTTATATCATGAAAAAATATCTTTATTTGATTTTATTTGTTTTTATAATCACTTTTAATTTTAACCTTTTTTCGAATGCTGAGAAATTGAGTGTTAAAAATTTCAAGCATGGGAATTATATAAATACAGGTTCTATTCATGGGGGAGAAATAGCTGATGGACTTGATGTTAAAAATATCAGGTGGGCAGACAGGAATAATTTTGAAAGGCTGGTTTTTGATATTTACAAATGGGGAGGTCCTACAAATCCGGAGGGAATTCTGCCAAATGATTATTCCGGTACATTTAAATTTGAATTTATAAGTGATACCGAAATTGATGTTAGTTTCGAGGGATACAGGGCTTTTACTGCCAAGCCCCCAAAATTTACTAAAAGTGATTTGGTAAGTGAAATGAAGATTATACAAGATGAAGAAGATGCCGGTGATAGTGAATTTGAAATAAAAATTATATTTAATAAGCCTGTAAAAATAGAAGTGTTTGAACTTTATTCTCCTGCAAGAATTGTTGTTGATATAATTGAAAATATTTCGGGGTAGTAGCGGAAAATAATTTTATATAATTCTTGAAAAAATAAGGGAGCCAAATAATTTTATCTCACAATTTTCTAAAGATTAAAATTTAAAAACTAATTTGTAAAAACTTAGATTAACTTGATTCTGGCACTGGTTTTTTTTTAAAACTTTTGTATACTGATTGCTTTCAATTATCCAGGTGAGGTGAGCACGTAATGAGTATACAAATTAGAGATGGATTAAAGGATAAATATACTGATGTTTATACACCCGAAGCGCTTGCTGCGTTAGAAATACTTTCCGGATTTAATAAAAAACAAAAAGCATTAATGTCTAAAAGGTATCAAAGAAGAAATGACAGATATAGCAATAAAAATAGAATCACTTTCCTGAACCCTGAAGATATAATACAGGGAACAAATATTAAAGTGCAGGATGCAAGGGACGGGAAATTTGAAGGAGGGGAAATCCCTCATGACCTTCAAAGGCAGTGGATCCAGGGGACCGGGCCGGCAGCGAAACCAGACTCCCCACTCGAATCAAGTATCAGGAATGCTGCTTATGCACTTCTTTCCGGGGCAGACGGCTGGATGTTTGACGGGGAAGATGCACTTGGACAGATCACAAGTATGTCCCTTGATAATATTCGAAACCTGAAACTCGCAATTCATAAAGACCCTGTATTTTTAAAAGTGTCAGAAAAAATTGCGGGATCAATGAATAAATGGGCAAATAATTATTTTGGGCATGATACAATCTCCGACTGGGAAAAACAGCTGGATTTTACAACAATTATTTTTCGTACCAGGGGACTTCACCTCGATGACAGGCATATTCGCGATGAAGACGGAGTAGCACTTTCAGCTTCAATAGTCGACATGGTTTTATATATAGTGAATAACTACGAGGAACTTCAAAAAAGTAACAGGTCACTTGTTTTATATCTTCCTAAAATCCAGACTGCTGAAGAAGCATCATTATGGAATGAAATGATGACTGCGCTTGAAGGCCATTTAAATTTACCTATAGGCACTATTAAGGTTTATGTCCTGGTCGAACAGCTTGAAGAAACTTATCAGTTAATGGAAATACGTGCAGCTCTCGGCAAACACTTTGTCGGTTACAACACGGGAAGATGGGATTACATAAACAGTGTTGCAGATGCAATGGGTTGGGACCCTGAATTCATAAATCCTAATATTGAATCAATAACAATGACATACGGTTATATGAAAAATTATGAAGACCGTGTACGCCGTGCGGTAAACACTCCTGACATTAATGGGAATTATGCTTTATGGCAGGGTGGGATGGAACCAAATATTCCTGTTGGTTCTGAAGAGGGTGTTGCAAGCAGTATGGAAAAAGCCGTAGCCGGTGCCGAACGTGAACAGCGTGAAGGTGCAAGCGGTAAATGGGTAGCACACTGGAAGATGGTCCACATAGTAAGGCCGGTTTGGGAGAAAGCAGGTGAATCTAATCAGCTTGGAAGAGAATTTCCTCCTCTTACATATGGTGAAGATGATGATAATGGTCTTACTCATCTTGAACCAGCACCAAGGACTATCCGTGGTGCAAGGAACCTGCTTAGTGTTGGCCTTCAGTATGGAAATGCCTTTGGCCAGGGTTTCCAGGCAGCAGCACTTAAGCCAGCTGATTTTTTTGATGATGACAATATTCTTTACCTTATGGAAGATGCAGCAACAGGCGAAATTCGTCTTAGTATTCTCTGGGAATGGATCCATAAAGGTGCAAAACTAAATGAAGATGATGCTGAAACTGGTATAATAGCCGAAGATGTATTTTCGGCTGAAATATTTAAAAGATTGCTCGAAGAAGAATATCAAAAACTTCGCAATGCAAAAAATAAGGATGTTTATGATATATCCAAAGATACAACACTTCCGATCTCAAAAGAAATAGTAAAGACCTATGTACTGGATGAAGTAAAAACTCCGTGGTACATTGATCTGCTCAACATTAATTTAAACAATCATGACCTTGAAACAGCCAAAGAAAGAATAAAAATGTATATGGATACTTTTAGAAAAGACGGTTCGAGAATTACAGAGAATCTTGATTTTAAACATTAGACTGAAAAAATTTAAATTAACAAACATTAATAGGAGAGTGTGATCAAATGCCTTTATTTGATAAGGAAATTAAACAGACGCAGGATTATTTTAATAGTCCGAGATTTAAGGGTATTATCCGCCTTTACTCCGCAAGACAGGTTGTTGAGCAAAGAGGGACAATCCGCAGGGAATATTCCATTGCCAAGAATATGGCAAAGGAATTTTATGACCTTTTAAAGGATTTATATAAAAAAGGCCAGCAGATTACAAGCTTCGGCCCATATTCACCCGGCCAGGCGATAATGATGAAGAGAAAAGGTATTAAAGGTATATACCTTGGCGGCTGGGCTACTTCAGCCAAAGGATCTATTAATGAAGACCAGGGTGCCGACCTTGCGAGCTATCCATTAAGCCAGGTTCCTGATGAGGCTGCACCATTGGTAAGGGCTCTACTATCTGCTGATAAGAACCAGAGATATACAAGGTCCAGGATGACTCCTAAAGAAAGAGCAGCTTCCCCTGAGATTGATTTCAGGCCTTTTATTATTGCCGATGCTGATACAGGACACGGGGGAGACGCTCATGTTAGAAACCTTATTCGAAGGTTTGTTGAAGTAGGTGTAACTGGGTATCACATTGAAGACCAAAGGCCCGGTACAAAAAAATGCGGGCATCAGGGCGGTAAAGTATTAGTTCCTGTAGATGAACAGATTAAGAGGTTAAATGCTGCAAGGTTTCAGCTCGATATTATGGAAGTGCCAGGAATCATCGTGGCAAGGACCGATGCAGAAGCTGCAAACCTATTAGAAAACAAAAGTGATGAAAGGGACCATCCTTTTATACTTGGTGCTACAAATCTCGATGTACCAAACTATAAAAATGGATATCTAGCGATCTTAAAAAGAATCAACCAAAAAGGCATTAAAGAGATTAACGGGCACCTTCTTTACAAGGTCTCGGATGCAACTTACAGGAAAACAAACCAGTGGCTTAAAGAACACGGAATTCTTGAAATTATTGACAAGAACCTGAAAGGTTTAAAATCAAAAGAAACAGCAGAATTCGAGAGCACGTTTGATAATATTGTTACCCAGTTTGTTGAGACCTGGGAAGTAGCCTCCGGGCTTACAACAATTGGTGAAGCAGTTGCTGATATTATGGAATTTAATATACAGCAGGGTTCCAAGTTTGGAATGACAATAGTGCAGTGGATAGAATTTGCAAAGACAGCTTCAATTGAAGAAGCAAAAACAAGGGCAAAGGAACTTGGAATTAATCTTGTATGGGACTGCGAAATTTCAAGTACACCGGAGGGGTATTACCAGGTAAGGGGAGACATTGAATATGCAATAGCAAAATCACTTGCCGTTTCACCTTTCTGTGATGTACTCTGGATGGAAACAAAGACTGCAGATATTAAACATGCAAAAGAGTTTGCAGATGCAATTCATAAAGTATATCCGGATAAAATGCTTGCATATAACTTATCCCCTTCTTTTAACTGGGATACGACAGGTATGACCGATAAGGAAATGAGAAACTTTCCAAAAGAGATCGGTAAACATGGATATGTTTTTGATTTTATTACATACGGGGGGCATCAGATTGACGGTCTTGCAGCCGAGGAGTTCTCACAGGCACTGCAGGAAGACGGAATGCTGGCGCTGGCCCGTGTACAGAGAAGGCTAAGGCTTATAGATTCACCATATAAGACACCTCAGACACATGTTGGAGGCCCAAGACTTGATGGTGCATTAGTGGCCACCTCGGGAAGAACAGCGACCACAAAAGCTATGGGTAAAGGTTCTACACAGTTCCAGCACCTTGTTCCGACTGAAGTACCACCAAAGCTGCTTGAAGGCTGGATGGAACTCTGGGCAAAACATTACAATATTAAAAAGGTCTTACGTGTAGAATTAAAACCTCACACCGTGGGTATGCATGTGCTAGAGCTTAACCTGCTTGATAGGTCAAATACAAAGATGGCAGATGTAATATTCGAAACACTCCAGGACAGAGAAGAGAAAATTATTCTTTCCGTAAGGGACCAGAACACTTTCAATCTTGATTTCCGCCAAAAAAGATTAATGACCCTTATAAGCCTGTTCCTTATTCACCGTTACAGTGCTGTATCTGTTCACTATGTAAGTCCTACAAATGACAATATGAAGCAGACACAGGGAATGAGGAAGATCAATATCTATAAGGAAGTTAATACTGAAGTTGGTCACATAATTGTCTGTAGTATTAATCAGCCAAGAGTGAAAGAACTTCTTGAAGCAGACCAGAAGTCTCTGAAGGATCTTATCGCAAAACGAAAAAGTTACAGTTCTTCAGGCAGTGCAAAAAAAGCCCCGGCAAAAAAAGCACCTGCAAAGAAAACTGCTGCCAAAAAGAAACCGGTAGCTAAAAAGAAAACTACAGCTAAAAAGAAGTAAATATAAGATTTAATCCACGGGGTGCTAATGGCTCCCCGTGGCACTATTTTAAATACCCAACTAAGAGTTAATTATATTTTTGAAGGTGTTTCTGCAGTCTTTAAAGGTTAGGCGGAAGTCTCCTGTAACCAACATACCCGGTAAACACATCGGCCGAGCTTGAAATCGGGAGTAGTCTTACTATACCTTCATCAATTACATTATCGGGGCATAAAAGTTCTCCGCTTCTACTATACGGAATAGCATCATTTATTCTATATTTAAACCTTGCTACATTAACTGATTCATTTTCCAATTATTGTTTTTGGAATACTGTCAATATTAGCAGGACTTATTCTTATAACAGTCAGAAAGGATTAAATTTTATTTTTTCTGGTATATTAATTCAAAATCTTATAACATTTATTACCTTATGGAAGACCTATTAGCAGCCAGGCTTCAAATGGCCATAACCCTGATGTTTCACATCATATTCGGTGCCGTCGGTGTTGGGCTTCCACTATTAATGGTAATTTCTGAATTAAAATGGCTTAAATCCAATGATGATGTATATCTCAAGATAGCAAAGCACTGGTCGCATGGTGTTGCAATTATGTTTGCCATTGGTGCCGTTTCCGGGACTGTAGTCTCCTTTGAACTGGGGCTTTTATGGCCAACTTTTATGGAGTTTGCCGGCCCTGTAATTGGTATGCCTTTTTCATTAGAAGGGATTGCATTTTTTACCGAGGCAATCTTCCTTGCCATATACCTTTACGGGTGGCACCGTATACCACATACTGCACATGTATTTAGCGGAATTATGGTTGTTATAAGCGGTGCATGTTCAGCACTAATAGTACTTACAGCAAATTCATGGATGAATACACCTGCAGGGTTTGATATAGTTGATGGTCATGTTGTAAATGTGAGTATGCTTGGTGCAATTTTTAACCCTATGGCAGTACCCCAGGCCGTGCACATGGTAGTTGCGGCTTATGTAGCAGTGGCATTTGCAGCTGCCGGTATACATGCTTATTATCTTAGAAAAAATCCAAAAAACCTCTTTCACAGGAAAGCACTTAAAATAGCCCTTGTTGTTGGGACCGTATTTGCGATTATTCAGCCTATGAGTGGTGATTTTATAGCAAGAGGCCTTGTTAAGCACCAGCCTTTAAAACTGGCAGCACTTGAAGCAAGGTTTGAAACCGGGCCTGATGCACCTCTTACAATTGGTGGTATCCCGGATAAAGCAACAAGGTCGGTAAAATATGGAATAGAGATACCTTATCTATTAAGTATTCTTGCAACAAGAAACCCGCACGGTGTTGTAACAGGTCTTGATTCTTTCCCGGAGGACCACTGGCCGCCGCTTATAATTACCCACCTCGCTTATAATTTAATGATAGGCATAGGCAGTTTTATGATCCTTATTGGAATAATTAATTTATATTACATCATAAGAAAGCGTCCTATTCATAAATACCGAAAATACCTATTATTATTAATACTTTGCGGCCCGCTTGGATTTATTGCTATTGAAGCTGGATGGGTATGTGCCGAGGTCGGAAGACAGCCCTGGATAATATACAACATTATGAAGACTGCAGATGCGGTCACTCCCATGGAGGGTATTCATGTAACTTTTATTACTTTTACAATGATTTCTGTTATGCTCGGTTTTATAACAGTACTTTTTTTAATCAGGCTATTTAGAAAAGCGCCTGAAATATTAAGTGATGATTAAATTTTAATATTATGCCAGCAGAACTGATAGTAGCCATTGTGCTATTAATAGCACTTATCATTTATGCCATATTTGGCGGGACCGATTATGGTATTGGTGTTTGGGTTCTTTTTTCACATGGCAAAAGGGGTATGCTTCAAAGAGATGTAATATCCCGGACAATCAGTCCCATCTGGGAAGCTAACCATGTATGGCTGATATTAATAAACGTAATACTTTTTACAGCATATCCCCTTGCCTACGGGACTATTGTAAAGGCGTTGTTTATACCTCTTAGCCTGGTATTAATTGGAATAGTTATGCGCGGGGCAGCCTATACGTTCCAAAATTACAATGACAATAAAAAAGAAGCCCGGGAATGGGCTGAACTTTTTGGTATAGCCAGCCTTTTAACACCAATACTTCTTGGAGTAAATATAGGTGCTATTTCATCCGGGAAGATCATTATCGAAAATGATATTATCGTTCACGGTTTTATTAATTCCTGGCTCTCACCATTTTCAATTGCGGTCGGTATATTTGCCCTTGTTCTGTTTGCTTATCTTGGTGCTGTGAGCCTTATACTCGAGTCCCATCACAGTAAAGATTTACAGGACGATTTCAGAAGAAGAGCAATGATTTCACTGGTACTGCTTGCGGTTGTGGCAACTGCGGTTTACTTAACCTCTAAGAATGAGGCCCCAACAGCACATTTTAACTCTTTCAGGGGATGGTCTCTTATACTCCACTTAATACTAAGTGTAATTTCTGTAGTAACTTTTATTGCCCTTTACAAGCGTAGGTATTACCTTGCAAAATATCTTGCTTATTCCCAGGCAACTTTGATGATGCTCGGATGGGCCTTTACTCAGTATCCCTACATAGTGAGGGAACAGGTAACTATTTATAATGCAGGTGCCCCAAAATCTGCCCTTCATTTTGTTATTATAGCTCTCATTATTGCGGCCGTATTCCTGATTCCATCTTTTTACTTTATGTATAAGGTTTTTAGGAAGATTTAATTAGCCCAGATACCTGCATTACTTTCCTTTGCAAGTTCTTCATATTCATTGAATTCATAAATGTATTTATATTCGTAGTCAGATAGTGCCATTGCCATTCCCTGCCTTAAAAGCAGGGCATTAAGCATTGTGGTATCATCAATGTAGACGTATGCCAGCAGGCTGTTGTTAACACCTGACTTCATCCCATCGAATTTTAGTAATACCCTTTTCCCAAGAATTAGTGATTCAAGAAACCTGGCTGAAGATTCCGGGGTTTCGACCCCGATAAGTTTTACGGTTTTAAGGCCGCTGCCGAATGCGCAGACAAAACTGTTACCAGTCAGGATTTTATTAACAATACAGGCCTCCGACTTATTTTGTGAATTCAGTTCATTGATCTGTAAATCCAGGGTAATTACCTGGCCCCTAATTCTATCAATACTGTTTGATATAAGGTCGAGTTCGTTTAGCAGTCTTTGCTGTTTTGACTCAAGGCCGCTGCAGAACAGTATCAGGTAATCATAGACCGGGTTTATATAACATCTGTCGAGTGTTACGGTGTTTTCGTTAAGCTCAAACTGGGTTTCTTCAAGCTGCTGCTCATAGTTAAAAAGAATCTGCCCCAGGTTATTACGGTTTTTTTGAAGGCCGGATAACAACTTGGTGTTAGTATTGTTATCATTAAAAAGATTCTCTAACTGGTAATTTATTTCATCAGATTGTTGAGATTTACGTGAAGTTACTTTTTCTATAACTTCTATGCTTTTTAATCCATCTCTATTTGTTTCTATATTGGAATATGAAAGTTTACCATTTTTGTCTTTGTATTTTATTATGTCGGATGCAAAAGTTTTAGAATGATGAATTAAAGAGAGTAACAATATGAGTAATAAGAAATGAAATATTTTTAACATTTTGACCAGCCAATGCCCTCATAACTATTCTATATTAATCAAAAATAAATATACAGTAGATTTTTTTAGAATGGGGTTATAATTCGTAAGTTGAATTTCACGTTGGAGGACGAGGGATGTACTGGTTAAACCTACAATCTATAATCGTTTTTACTTTAGCGTGTTATTTAATTGGGACAATAGTTGGTGTCTATCTGGCATCAGTTTCAGTTCTTGGAGCAATTGTCTGGCTGGTGGTTGGCGCAATTGTAGTTTTTGGAAGTATGTTTTTTGCCGGGAAGGACTGGGGCAAAATCAAACAAAAGCAAAAATAAGTTATTCATTCCGGGTTGAAGTAGCCCGTTAGCCGAAAAGGTTAACGGGCCTTTTTTTATACATTAATATTTAATTTTACAGGAACGGGGTTTTGAATTGTATCGAATACTGGTGAGTGGTTTTTGGCAAATTCAACTAATTCCTTAAGCTCATTGTCAGAGCAGTCTGCCTTTACATAAATATTTACCCTTATTTCTTTATATCCTGACTTTACGTTTACATCCATTCCAAGCAAACCTCTAACATCTATATCACCTTCAAAGCTTGTTTCAACTTCTTCAATCTCTATACCTCTTGCAGCGGCATGACAGACAAGAGTAGTTGTTATACATCCCGCCATTCCATGTAGTATGTATTCAACCGGATTTGGGGCCTTGTCGTTGCTTAATAACACAGGCGGCTCATCGTTATAAAGCTCAAACTCCCTGCCTGTGAACTCCTGTTTTGCTCCATAAAAGTCACTGATTACTGAGCGGTTTAACCCGCCATCTATCCAATTATTTTTATTGCGAAATTTGAATTTCGCTATTTCAGAGTCTTCCTTGATCATACCTATAGTATCGAAAAGCTGATCAACATTTACCCCGTTTAAAGTATTTTGTTTTGCTGCTGTTTGTTCTGACATTTTTACTACCTCCTTTTATTTTATTTGTTGTCTGAACACACATACTGATAATGCAGGAGGCGTGCCAATTGAATTGATTTTAATAATATACAATAATATAAGGATGTTACATAATATTTAGCTGGTTCGAAGATATTACGATATTTCGTGAATTACGAGATCTCGTAAATAAATTTACTACATTAAGTTAATTGTTGGAACGTTTAAGACCAAATGCCTTGATTTTTGAACTTAGAGTAGTTGGGGGTATGCCAAGGAGCTTTGCGGCGCCATTTTCACCAGATACTTTCCAGTCGGTAGCATCCAGGGCTTTAATAATATTGTCTATCTCAATTTGCTGAATTTCCTTTGCGGTTAGTATATTTTTTTCGGTATTTACAATGTTTTCAGGGATCTCGGAAGAAATATTTTTTTCCGTTTGCGGTATTTCTATATTTAATTCACCCTCTTCAGAGGTGATTACAGCCCTCTCTATTACATTTTGCAGTTCACGGACATTCCCGGGCCATGTATAACTTAACATACATTTAATGTTCAGATCATTTATAGGCTTTACCGGTATTCCTGACTTTAAAGAAAAACTTTGTGTATATTTTTCGGCAAGCAAAATAATGTCGTTACCCCTGTCTCTTAGCGGCGGTACCGATACCGGGAAAACATTAAGCCTGTAATACAGGTCTTCACGAAAATTCCCCTTCTTTACTTCCTCAGAAAGATTTCTATTAGTTGCTGTGACAACCCTTACATCAACTTTTATGGTTTCCGAACCTCCAACAGGTTCAAACTCCCCTTCCTGCAGTACTCTGAGCAGTTTGGACTGAAGCTCGAGGGGAAGTTCGCCAATCTCATCAAGAAATATTGTCCCACCGTCTGCTAAAGAGAATCTGCCTTTTCTCTTTGATGTAGCTCCTGTAAAAGCCCCTTTTTCATGGCCAAAAAATTCACTTTCAATCAGTGATGCAGGAATTGCTGCGCAGTTTACCTTTATTAAAGGGGCATTATTATTGCCACTTTGGTTGTGTATTGCCCTTGCAATCAGTTCTTTCCCGGTGCCTGTTTCACCTGTAATAAGTACGGTACTTCCTGTTGGTGCTACTTTCTTTATATCTTCAAATAACTTAAGCATCAGTATACTTGTGCCTGTTATTTCATTGCTTACAGTTGTTTCACGTATGTTGTCATTAAATACTGCAGTCTCATATTTGCACTGATCAAAAAATTTAATATTATCGCCCGTATCCTGGGTGTCTTTTAGTATTAGTGTGTAATAAATACAACTTCCCAAATAAAATTCTGAAAGTGAAGCCTCTACTTTTAAGCCTGTCTCATCAACTTTCCTAACATTTAGGCCATTATTTACTGTTAAGTGCCTTTTACCTACCGGGAATGAATCAAGTTGAGATGTTAGTGAGGAAAGCTGTTCGGCACTTTCATTTGAAAGGAATTCTGAAAAGTTTTTTCCAATAAAGTGATTTGACGGGCAAAGAAACATTCTTTCGGCTGATGCATTTACCATATTGACGGTCATATCCTGGTCAAGCTCAATTATTGCTTCCATAGTGCTGTCCAGCAGCCGTTCTATCTTTTCTTCCCGCTCTTTATTTTGAATGTCGGCCTTAAGCCTCTGGAGTTCGGCTGTAGCACGAGAAGCGAAAAGGTTAAAAATCTCAAGGCTTCTTGGGTCAGCGGGCATTGGCTCACAGTCAAGAACACCTAAATTGCCTATTATGTTTCCCGAATTGTCTTTTATCGGGACACCCAGATAGCTAAGAGGTTTTTTTAATCCTTCCTTAATTTCCGGATCGTCGGGATATATCTCTATCAGGTTGTCCGGTACATGGTGTAGAGTGTCATTATTAATAACTGTTTCGCATGGTGTGCCTTTAATCTCGTATTCAAAATCAGGTAGCAGTTCACCGGCAATTAAGAATGCAAGTGATTTTGCTTTGCTCTGGTCTTCATTGTAGACATTTGCCCAGGCACCGTATGTGTTTAGTGCATTTGCAAGGTTGAGAACTAGAGCTTCAAAAAACTTTTTCCCCGTTTCTTTTGCCGTAGCCTCAAAAATCGAAATTAATTTGTTGTCTTTAGAATTTGAATTGATAGATTTTTCTGCCATTTGTTAGATTATATTTATCAATTAATATAGTTAATACATTATAATCTTTTATCTCAAGCAAAAAAAGGAGGGAGGGTTATGAGTAACATTATTTTTTGGATAATTTTCGGACTTATAGCGGGATGGCTTGCAAAAGTAATAATGCCTGGAAAGGACCCGGGGGGATTTTTTGTAACAATCGGAATAGGTGTACTTGGGGCATTTATAGGTGGATATATCGGCCAGGCAACAGGACTTTTCGGCCCTGTCTCTGGTTTTAATATAGGAAGTTTTATTACTGCAATCATAGGTGCAATAGTTTTACTCGCACTATACAGGGTTGTAAAAAAGAGATAAAAATTCTTTAAAGCTTAGATATATGAAAATTAAATTTTGCGGTGCGGCAAGGACCGTTACCGGAAGTGCTCATCTTCTTACCCTGGATAACGGATACACAATTCTGCTTGATTGCGGACTTTACCAGGGGCGTGACGAAGAGTTTGAAGATTTTAATGGCAACTGGCAATTTGACCCTAAGACTCTCGATTGCCTTGTCCTCTCACACGCCCATATAGACCACTGCGGAAGAATACCAAAGCTTGTTAAGGATGGTTTTAGGGGGAAAATTATCTGTACAAGTGCCACGCGTGATCTTTGTGCCATAATGCTTATGGACAGTGCCAAGATACAGGAAAAAGATGCCGAGTATATTAACAGGAAAAACAGGAAAAAAGGCTCACCGGAAACAGCTAAACCCCTCTATACAACAGAACATGCATATGCATGTTTTAAAAAATTTGTAGGGATAGGTTACGATAAGTGGTTCAAAATCAATGAGGATGTATCTGTTTACCTTAGAGACTGCGGACATATCTTCGGAAGTTCCAATGTGACATTAAAAATTAAGGAAGATGGCAAAGAGATTCATTTAGGATTTAGTGGTGATATAGGAAGGCCAAACAGGCCCATTTTAAAAGACCCTGTACCGATGGAAGACCTGGATTACCTGATCTGCGAATCAACATATGGTGGAAGACTGCATAATGACCTTCCCCATGATGAAGATGCACTTCTAAATGTTATTTTCAACACATGCGTCAAAAAGAAAGGGAAATTGATAATTCCGGCTTTCAGTCTCGGAAGAACCCAGGAAATAGTATATATGCTGGATAAACTTGAAAATAAGGACCTGCTTCCATCCATTCCTGTTTATGTAGACAGCCCTCTTGCGGTTAATGCAACAGACATATTCAGAATTCATCCCGAATGTTTTGATAATGAAATTATTGAATATATGATTGATGACCCAAACCCTTTTGGGTTTAACAATTTGAAATATACAAGAAAAGTCAGTGAATCTAAGAGCTTAAATGATCTTGAGGGCCCTGCAATAATAATAAGCGCTTCAGGTATGATGACCGGGGGTAGGATTATGCATCATCTTATTAACCACATAGAGGACCAGCGGAATACTTTGCTTATTGTTGGTTTTTGCGCTCCACATACTACAGGGGCCAGGATCAGGAACGGAGAAAAAAAGATAAGGGTTTTTGGCCATAAACTGAATGTAAATGCAAATGTGGAGGTTATGGATTCTTATAGCGGACATGGTGACCAGCAGGAAATGTTAGATTTTTTATCGAACCTGGACAGAAATAAACTAAAAAAAATCTTTCTTGTTCACGGGGAGCTTGATAGCCAGCAGGAATTTAAAATAGCCCTGGAAGAATATAAATTCAGCTGTATTGAAATACCGGATCTTGGCCAGGAATTTGAACTACAATAATTATTATGAAACTTACGGAATTTGAATCAAAGGAGCAGTTAGACGGACATTTGGAGGCGGGAAAGAAACTCAATAATATTGTTTTTCAGTCTCTGAACCTTCTCGATTATACCCTTGTTTTACTGGCAGAACCCCTAAACAACTGTATTTTTCTCGGATGTAAGATCGATCCGGGTGTTGTCGATGAAATAATATATAAAGGTGCATTGGTATTTCCCCCAATAGACGGTCTCCCTTATAAAGCATTTAGAAATTCTCTTTACGGTCCCGAGGATTTAATCCTGGGTTTTGAAATTGGCAGCAAAGAGAGTCTTAATGAAATGTTTGATACTATGGTCTTTAACCATTTTGTAGAAACCGGGAGGTCTAATCCCCCAGGTATTCATGAATCATTTGCAAGAAGGTTACATGATCATTCAATAACGGATGCACTCGATGAATTCCTTGTAGGAAAGAAAGTAGTTGCAATAATGGGCGGTCATGCTGTAAGGAGAAATGATCAAGAGTTTCAAGATGTTGCTAATCTTTCAAAAATACTTACGGAAAAAGGGTATTTACTTGCAAGCGGGGGAGGGCCGGGTGCTATGGAGGCAACGCATTTTGGTGCATGGTTTTGCAATAGGTCAGAAGCAGATTTAAGTAAAGGCATTGAAATTATATCTAAGAATCCCGATTACAAGGAGAAATATGATTGGATAGTTTCTGCAATCAATGTTAAGAAAGAATTTCCTTTGATTACCAAAGACGGAATTGTTCCAGAAAGCCTCGGGATTCCTACATGGGTATACGGACATGAACCGCCGACTTTATTTGCAACCAATATAGCTAAATACTTTGCAAATAGCGTTAGGGAAGACGGACTCCTTGCAATTGCACACCACGGAGTTGTATTTACAGCTGGCAGCGCGGGTACAGTCCAGGAAATCTTCCAGGACGGGGCGCAAAATCATTACAGAACTTCCGGCGTAATTAGCCCAATGGTTTTTCTTGGTAAGAAATTCTGGATTGAAACACTTCCGGCATATGACCTTCTTCTCAAAGTGTCCAAGGGACGTAATTATGAAAGAATGATCACTATTACAGACTCAATTGAAGAAGCGATAGAATTTATACTTGATAATCCTCCAATATAAATCCTTATTATTAAATTTTTAGTAATAAAAATTGTTAATATTGGCTTAACTTAACAAATAAATCTTCAATTATTAATGTGAGTTGGAACTGGTATATTCCTTGCGAAATATAATTCTAAGACTATAAAAAGTACTAATTGTGTAGAATTTAAACAATCTTCTTAACCTTGGAGTGTAACAGATGGGAAATAGGTATAAATGTTTTTACAGCATGTTGATTATTTTAATATCAGTCTTGGTATTTACGGGATGTGACAAATCTAGCGGTGAAAGTGTTATTTCTGGTGTAGAAAATACCCTAACACCAGTAGTAGCAACCGTACTAGCTCAGCCAGCACCTGTTAGAGGTTCCGACGGGTTTTATTATCTTATCTACGAACTATTTTTGACTAATTCCAATACTTTTGACTGGGATGTCATTTCAATAGATGTACTTGAAAACAATGCCGAGGGTAATTTGATATTTTCGTTATCAGGGGAAGAACTTGCAGGCAGGATGCAGCAGGTAGGGACCCGTGTCCAGACTACAACTCTCGAACCAACCCAAAGCGGCCTGGTGTTTATCACTTTATCTTTTGAAAATGCCGAAGATATTCCAGCTAATCTTGTACACAGGCTTACAATAACAGGCCCCGACGGGCTTCTTCCGGAATTTATTATATCTTTTCTTCAGCTTCCCGAAGACCAGGATACCCTTCCTGAAATTGCTGGCAAAGTAGAAGTCAATAACCAGCATGTGGTCGTTTTAGGGCCACCGCTTGAAGGCACGGGCTGGATTGCGGCTAACGGCTGCTGTAATTCAGAGACTCATATGCGCACTGCCCTCCCTGTAAACGGTAAGATCCAGATATCTCAGAGGTTCGCGATAGACTGGTTAAAAATAGACGAAGATAACCGGCTTTTTGTAGGCGATCCGAAGGTGCTTGAAAACTGGTTTGGATATAATCAGAACGTACTGGCAGTAGGTGATGCCCAGGTAGTATTAGCTGTCGATAAATTTGAAGACCAGGTCCCTTTTGTACTGCCGACGGAGGCAGGAGCAATAACACTTGACGGAATTGATGGAAATAACGTGGTCCTCGCACTTGAAAACGGGCAGTTTGCATTTTATGCCCATCTTAAACCAGGCAGTGTAACGGTGGAGGCAGGGGATTTTGTAAAAAAAGGTGATGTGATCGGACTGCTAGGGAATACAGGCAATACATCTGCGCCTCATCTTCATTTACATATTATGGAAACGGCTTCTTCACTTGGATCAAACGGTTTGCCATATGTTTTCGAGTCTTATAATTTGATCGGGCAGACAACAGATGAATCATTCTTTGATGATGGACTCGAAGATACTACACCTTTTGTGGACGAGGAAACAGGTTTGATTATAGGTAATTCAATTGATGTATTACCCGTAAATACCCCGGGGCCGCATAGCAATGATCTACCTCTTGATTTAAGGATTGTGGAATTTCCTTCAAATTGATGATGCTGGACCAGAGTATTGTTAATTTTGAGTGATTACTCATGAAACAAAATAAGATATGAAAAAGTTCAATTATCAATAACAAAAATGATATATTTAAGGATAAAGGAGAATAATATGTTTAGATTGCATATTTTTTTAGTTTTTGTATTTGCTGTGGGCATTATGTTTACTGCATGTGACAGTAATGATTCGAATTCTGTGGATATTACAGATATTCATAGTCTGGAAGGGGACCCGGACGTTAGAGTAGAAGGCAGGGGCCTTCTTTTAAATGATCAGCCATTTACAGTAATGGGAGTAAATTATTCCCCGATCCCTATTGGTACTACATTTGATGACGGCGACAAGATTGGGGATGTGTTTTTTGACTATTTCAACCCTATTCACGAGGTTGATTTTCAACTAATGAAAGAGATGGGTGTAAACACCATTCGTATATATGGAATGTTTCCGTGGCACCCCCAGAACGGACCATCAGAACCGAGAGACCACACTAATTTTCTGGATATGGCATTTGAAGCAGGTATATGTGTATTTATTACCTATCCTATCGGGGACGAGGCGTTTTCCTACAAAGTTGTAGAAGAAGAACCCACCGATGGATCTTTCTTCGTAATTTTACCTACTGCTCCAGGCGGCGGTAGCCAGATTTGGGTCCCTGATGAAGATACTAAAAAGCCCGGATTTCTATGGCTGGGGGAACAGACAGCTGCTGAAAGAAGAGAGTCAGACAGGGAAGCATATCTTGCACTAGCGGAAAAATACAAAGATCATCCTGCCGTTTTCGGATGGGTACTTACTAATGAAAAAAACAGTCCCCAGAGCAGGGTCAACCCTGCTTTCTGGTCATACCTGAATGATCTTGCGGGAGAACTTAAAACTATTGCACCTGAAAAAGAAACCATGGTAGCACTAATAGACGACGGTATGGTTACACTTCAGGAAGTCGCCATGAATGATTTTGAGGTATTAAATATAGATATTTGGGGAATTAACTCTTACAGGGGCAACGTTATTCCTGATCAGAATAATTTTGACAACCTTTTCACTTCGTATATTGCTGTAAGTGATAAGCCTCTTATTATTACAGAGTTCGGTCCGCCATCTAGTACAAGGGTAGAAATTGTATCCTCTCTTGGTGTGCCGGTACCACCCGGAGACGCGAGCTTTAACACAATTGTTAACAACAACTATTGTCCAGGTGGTACATTTGAAGAATTGACACCTACTCAGCAGGAGTTTGTTGCAGACTACATTGAAGGACACTGGGAGGATATAGAGAATAATTCAGACGTTGCAGCGGGAGGAATAGTGTTTGCATGGGTGGATGAGTGGTGGAAATCAGGTGATAAAAATGTTCAAAATCAGTCAGCGGGAATTAATACTAACTTCCCTGGTGGATGTTGGGACGAAGAAGTATTTGGTATTAATGCTATAGTTCTAAAAAGGGCCACCCCCGCCACATTCCCTGCAGTATTTATTCCGGACGAAAGGGTCCCAAGGGCACAGTTTGATAGATTGAAACAGCTATGGACAGGGAATTGATAATGTGAATGAAGGATTTGGTTAGACTATTTCACTTCGTTACGTGATGAAATATTATCTGTCATGCCGAACTAGTTTCAGCATCTATTTGTATAGATTCCAAAGTTGTTAAAAGATAGATCCTGAAATAAATTCAAGATGACAAGAGTGGTGTCATTGCGAGGAATGTAGTGACGAAGCAATCCCCTATATTAATGCAGGAGATCGCCACGCCTTCGGCTCGCGATGACATGGTCCTACAAAATCTCAAGACACTCTTTAGGCAGTATTACTTCTTCTTTCTTCTTAGGTGAATTCAGCTGTTTCTTGATATGCTCATCACGGGCTTTCTTTGAAAACCACCAGTTGAGGTCACTGCCGCATCCGGACCCATCAGGGAGTACAGGGCTTGATATACACTTGGTATCATCTTCAGGGCACTTTATTCTCACATGAAAATGGCCATCATGACCCCACCAGGGCCTTACCTTTTGTAGCCATTCCTGTCCCTTGTATTTATCACACAGGTCCTTCTTTATTGCAGGGTTTACAAAAATCCGGTCAACGGAGTTGTCATTTGCTGCTATTTTTAACACTTCGCCGTTAATCCAGCTCCATTTGTTGGGGTTTACATCTGTTTTTGAGTTGTTGAGCAGGGATTTTGGCGACATTTTTTCCCTTTCACTAATAGTAAGGTATTCATTGTTACCATTACCCTTTCTTATATATAGAATATCAATATCAAGGCCTGTCTGGTGGCTCGCGTGGTCGATGAGCATCGGGCCTCCATTTCTCTTGGTAATATCAGCAATAAGGAGTTTTGCAGAGTAATTGCTTTTCACCTTTGTTGAAAGCCTCTCAGTAAACTGTATTAGTTCCTTATGGCCATAATACCTGTTCCTGCTGGTCCTGATTACCTGGTATCCGAAACCGTCAATGGAGAGCTGCCTGGGGTTCAAAACACATCCCGCGGTATATTTACCAATAGACTCAGAATCTTCAAAGGGGTTTTGTGCTACAGATATAGTGTAAAAAGATAAAAACAATATGGGTATAAGTAACGTATATTTCATAAATTCTGAATTAATGAGAAATTGGGTTAAATACTTGAATATGAATAATACTCTATCATTAATGTTAAACTGATCAAATGATCGGAGGGGTAGATTGAAAAAGGTAATATATATATTGTTGTTTTTCGGAAGCATGGGCCTCGTAATATGGGCTTTGAGTGGTAACAGCAGTAGTGAGAGTAAGGCAGAAACCAAAGAAAAGGAGAAAATGATGACCATTGACAGGGACAAATACAACGTAGCAACCGTTGCAGGAGGCTGTTTCTGGTGTATGGAACCTCCATTTGAAAAGCTTGACGGAGTAGTAAGCGTAGTATCAGGCTATTCAGGAGGAACTGAGGTAAATCCTACATACGAGCAGGTTGCATCCGGAAGGACAAGCCATACAGAATCCGTAGAGATACTCTTCGATCCTGAAAAAATTAAATACGAAAAGATTCTTGAAGTCTTCTGGATGAATATAGACCCCACACAGGCAGATGGCCAGTTTGCGGACAGGGGTAAGCAGTACAGGACAGCTATTTTTTATCATAATGAAGAACAGAAGCAGCAAGCTGAAGCCTCTAAGAAAAAACTTGAAGATTCCGGGAAGTTCAGCAGTCCTATAGTTACAACAATAGAACCATTTACGGCATTCTATAATGCAGAGGACTATCACCAGGACTATTATAAGAAAAACTCCATGCATTATAAGATGTACAGGAAAGGTTCCGGCAGGGAAGGGTATCTTGAGCGCACCTGGGGTAATAAATAATAAAATTTAATGAAAAAGGGGAGAATAATGCTTCCCTTTTTATTTTGTTTTTAAAATAGAATAATATTCATGAACAGTATAAAAATCCTTTATTGTACCCAATGTGGATGGCTTCCAAGGACTACATGGATGGTGCAGGAACTGTTAAACACCTTTTCTCAAGTGATTAATGAACTTAAATTGGTTCCCTCCTCTGGCGGTGTATTCGAGATTTATGTAAATGATAAATTAATCTGGTCAAGAAAAGATATGGAAGGCTTCCCGGAAATAAAAAAATTAAAACAGTTAGTCAGAGATGAAATAGCCCCTGAAATGGATTTGGGGCATACTGATAGTTAATACAATTATTGATTTTATATTTTGTGAATTTATGTTTAGTTGCTATTTTTCTTAATTGTGACAAATAAAAGAAGTTAAGTAGTATTTGGGTAATTATTGTCGTTAATTACTTTTCTTTATCTTGTAGGTTGAAAATGAGTGGTCCGAGTTTGTAATTTTTTTAACCTAAATATAGATTTTAATTTATATTTGTAGATTATCTATACTATTTGCATTAGCTATAACAAAAGAAAGATCAAGGCAAAAAAAGTTTTTTATATTACAATCAATTGGCAAGCTAAAATATGCGAATCCAACCACAACCCCTCTCATATTTCTTAACGCTTTCTAAAATTGATTTTAAGGAGAACTTTTAAGGCCTTCTTTTAGTCTTTCTTATGAAAGACTTATTGTGGAATACTAAGAGGGATCTTTTTATAAATGCCTGTATATATGCTTGGTGAAAAAATTATATTTCCTGACCCAAATGATGCTGAGGAAACGGGACTTCTTGCAATAGGGGGAGACCTGAAACCCGAAAGACTCCTTCTGGCATATAAATCAGGAATATTTCCCTGGTATTCGGAAGAGGACCCTATTCTCTGGTTTTCACCAAATCCCAGATTAATATTTGAACTAGAAGACTATAAACCCGGAAGAACTCTTAGAAAAGTTATTAATTCTGAAAAATATGAAGTCAGAATTGACACAAAATTTGAAGAAGTTATGAAGTCTTGTGCTGAAATCAGCAGGATGCACCAGTCGGGAACATGGATTACAGGGGAAATGATTGCAGCTTATACAAGATTATATGAACTTGGCTATGCACATTCCTTTGAAACCTTTTATAACGACGAACTTGTCGGTGGGCTTTACGGGGTTTCCCTGGGTGGAGCTTTTTTTGGTGAGTCCATGTTCCATAGTAAAAAAGATTCTTCAAAAGTTGCATTTCATCACCTGGTATTAAAATGCAGGGAATATAATTTTGATTTTATTGATTCACAGGTACCTACAGAACATATGAAACAATTGGGATGCGTGGAAATCAGCAGGAATTTATTTTTAAAAAAATTAAAGAATGCATTATTAAAAGATACTGTAAAAGGTCATTGGAAATAATCTATAAAAAAGAAATTGTTTAGGTATTATTAATTTTTCAATATAGGTCTTAATTATGCCAAAACTCCTTGTTTTTCAACATGTAGCTCATGAAATATTAGGTACACTCGATCCCCTGATCAGGGAATCCGGATGCCGAATCAGGTATGTAAATTTTGGCAGGTCTAATTACGATATTCCTGAGCTAAGGAACTACGACGGATTAATAGTACTTGGTGGCCAAATGAACGTAGACCAGGTTGATGAATATCCGTATTTAATTCCTGAACTGAAAGCTATAAAAAAAGCCATAACACTGGATATCCCGATACTTGGAATATGCCTAGGTTCACAGCTTCTGGCCAAGGCCCTTGGTGCTGAGATAACTAAGAACGAATGTAAGGAAATTGGTTGGTATGATGTGATGGCTACTGATGAAGGGCGGGCTGATCCGCTTTTTTCCAAATTTAATAAAGTTGAAAAACTGTTTCAGTGGCACGGGGATACATTTGAAATTCCTAAGGGTGCAGTTCATCTTGCTACTTCCGAAAAGTGCGGAAACCAGGCGTTCAGGTACGGAAATAAAATCTATGGATTGCAGTTTCACCTTGAAGTAGACGAGGCTATGATCCAAAGGTGGCTTGTTGCACCGACTAATAAGAAAGAGCTTGAAGAGCTGGAGGGAATTATTGACCCTGATCAAATCCGGACTGAAACTCCTTCTTATATCAATGATCTTATGAACCTTAGCGATAAAACCTTCGGTGAATTTATTAATCTTTTTGAACGTAAAGAAAAAACTCATGTTCTTCCGTCAATATAACAATTGAAAAATTGAATACTGTATGTATAATCAAGTTCCTGATTTTTCAAACATAATTACATTAAATTTTTCAAAGGAGATTTAAATGGGCACATGGGAAGTAAAAAAACATGGTCACCCCGGTATTGAGCCAGCATTAAGTAAAAGGGCTATTTTTATCGGAAGATACCAGCCATATCATTTTGGGCATATCAATCTTGTACAGCAGAAGCTGGATAATGGCGTACCATGCTTAATTATGGTTAGAGACATTCCACCTGATCCGAAGAATCCATTCACAACGGAACAGACTGTAGACATGATAGAAAAATATCACAAGAGTAAAGGCGACGATGTAGTTGTTATGATTATTCCTGATATAGAATCTGTTAACTGGGGAAGAGGTGTTGGTTATGAAATGAATGAATATTTCCCACCGGAGAATATCGGTTTCATTTCAGCTACAAGAATTAGAGATGCAATTTCCGAAAGCAATAATGAGTGGAGAGAACTGGTTGATGAATCCATCCAGGAAGATGTAGTAAAATATTTAACAGAATCAATTTAAAATAAATAAAAAAGGCATCCAGTTGGATGCCTTTTTTATTATTCTGTATCTTCAGTTGTTTTTTCTTCTTTTTTCTTTGTGCTGTATTTTTTCCTGAAACGTTCAACACGCCCTTCTTTTTCGTAGGACTTGTCCCTTCCAGTATATAGTGAGTGGGACCCACTCGAGATTTCTACGGTTATCAGAGGGTATTCTTTACCATCTTCCCATTTGATCTTATCTTCAGAGGATTTTGTTGATCTTGTTAATATTGCAAAATCCGAAGAAGCGTCTTTAAAGACAACATAGTTATAATCCGGATGAATTTCTTTTTTCATAGTTTTGTACCTTAATATAAAATTGTAAAGACAACAGTTTATCAAAATATGTATTATTGTAAAGAGAAAATAAGGAAAAAAATAAGAATTTAAATAAAAGTTAATAACTGTTGTCATCCTGAACTCGTTTCAGGATCTAATAAAAAAGCAGAAAACTCAGAAAATTTAGAGATTCCGAAACAAGCCTGTACTGAGTTTGTCGAAGTGTTCGGAATGACATTACACTGAATATTTTACCTAGTACTGCTTTTTTAGAAGTTCCGCGGCCCTGGGAGCAAAATAGGTAATTATCATATCTGCACCTGCCCTTTTTATGCTAAGCAGGCTTTCTAATATTATTTTGTCCTCATCAAGCCATCCTGAATCTGAAGCTGCCCTTATCATGAGGTATTCACCGCTTACCTGGTACGCAGCTACAGGAAGGTCTGTATTGTCCTTAAAGAGGTATACCATATCAAGGTAGTGACTGGCGGGTTTTACCATGACAATGTCCGCACCTTCTTCCTCATCCAGCATCAGTTCTCTCAATGCTTCACGTGAGTTTGCAGGGTCCATCTGGTAGGTTTTCTTATCACCCGCTTTTGGTGCGGAATCCAGTGCTCCCCTGAAAGGGCCATAGAGGGAAGAAGCATATTTTGCGGTATAAGACATAATGGAAACAGATGTAAATCCTTCTTCATCAAGTATTTCCCTGATTGCGCCAATACGCCCGTCCATCATATCACTTGGTGAAACAACATCAGCTCCTGCATGTGCATGTGATAATGCCTGTTTGCAAAGAACATCTACTGTAAAATCATTAAGTATCTCACCTGATGGTGAAACAATTCCATCATGACCTTCACTGTTGTAAGGATCAAGCGCTATATCAGTTATCAGGGTAGCGTCAGGGCAGCTCTTTTTTAGCTCCCTTAGTGCCCGTTGGACCAGTCCCTTTGAATTATAGGACTCTTCACACAATGGTGTTTTGTATGAATCTTTTATCGCGGGAAATAAAACGAACGCGGATACTCCAAGTTTTAAAGACCTTTTTACTTCATTAATAAGTCCTCTGATACTAAATCTTTTACACCCGGGCATTGATGTAATTTCTTCGTCGGAATTACCGTCATGTATAAAAACAGGATAGATAAAGTCTCCGGGTTCGAGATAGGTCTCTTTTACCAGTTTTCGAATTGTCTCTGATTTTCTGTTTCGCCTCGGCCTGGCAGATATTTCAAGGCCGGGTATATCTTCACTTGGTATAATATTTTTAGAATTGTTTTTTTTCATATATTTTTCCTATAAAATTAAGGATAGTAGAATACATCATAATTTTAAAACATTAAAATTATGAATTAAGGGAATAATATCCTAGGAGGCAATTATATGTACCTTAAAATTACTGGCCGGATCTTTAATATAGCTGCTTTTCTTCTATTTTCATCACTGATATTTACAGGATGTCATAAAAATAGCACAATTAAAACGGATAAGAATTCTAAAGCAAAGAAAGCCGGATCACATGAAGTTGTAATTTATAGTGTTGAAAGATCACCTCAGATACCTTTTGCCAGGGCTAATATTACATTCCCCGGCCAGGATGAACTGCTTGAGGATGACGATGTCTTTATTGTAATTGAAGTAGATAATTTCCAGCTGGGTGTGCAAACAAATACTTTGAGAGCAAAAGAACTGTCAAATTCTCCAAAAGGACAGCACGTCCATCTTATAGTAGACAATAAACCTTATATTGCTGTTTATGAGCAGGATCATCCTGTAAATGTGGGCAAACTTGGTCTCGGTACTCATACCGTAGTTGCTTTTCCAAGCCGTTCATATCATGAAAGTGTAAAATCACCCACTGCTTTTGATGTAAAAAACTTTGATATTGTTTCTCCAGGAGGGAGTAATGTTGTAAACAGGGATACTCCTTCAATTATCTATAGTAGGCCAAAGGGGACTTATAAGGGTGTTGATGCAAAGGAAATAATGCTGGATTTTTATTTAAATGACGTAGAACTCAGTCCGGATGGCAATTTTGCAAGGTACTCAATCTCAAAAAATAACAGTGCAGGTGATTCAAACGACGTATATACAATAGATATACATGAATGGAAACCATCCTTTATCAGGGGGCTAAGCTCAGGTGTTTACACCGTAACCCTTGAACTTCTGGACAGTACTGGGAACCTAGTACCGGGAGCCTGGAATAATACAACAAGGGAAATTGAAGTAATTTCTGAATAATAAATCAAAACAGATTATTCGGAATAGTTAAAATAAACCTGAAAATAGGTATTGAAATTCCTTTTCTTGGGATTATTTTATAACAAAATTGATTTCGGGAGTATATAGAATATGACTGAAAAAAAATCTGGAAAAAAAGAATTTCAGGCTGAAGTAAAGCAGCTCTTAGACATTATGATTCATTCCCTTTATAAGGACAAAGAAATATTTATAAGGGAACTTGTTTCAAACGCTTCTGATGCACTGGAAAAACTGCGTTATATACAACAGACGGGAAAAAAAATATTTGATGAAAAACTGCCGCTTGAGATTGAAGTAAAAACAGACGAAGAGGCAAATACAATTACTATTACTGATTACGGTATCGGTATGAAAAGTGAAGAACTTACTGAAAATCTCGGTACTATTGCACATTCCGGGTCCAAACAGTTTCTTGATTCGGTAAAAAAAGGTGCAGACATAAATGAGAACCTTATAGGCCAGTTTGGTGTAGGTTTTTACAGTGTTTTTATGACTGCAGAGCGTGTGGAAGTCCTGACTCATAGCTGGCAGAAAGATGGTGAAGACCTATTATGGAAAAGCGATGGTTCAGGTACTTATGAAATTAATAAAGTAAAAGGAAATAGAAGGGGTACTTCAATTGTTGTTTACCTTAAAGAAGATGAAAAAGAGTATTCAAATTCAGAAAGAGTAAATTTCATTCTGAAACAGTATTCAAGCTTTGTTCAGTTTCCACTCAAATTAAACGGTGAACAGATTAACACTGTTGATGCTATATGGCTTAGAAAATCAAAAGACATTACCGAGGACGAATATAAAGAATTTTATAAATTTCAGTCAAATTCATTTGACGATCCTTTTTACCGGCTTCATTTCAGTTCCGATGCACCAATTGATATAAATACATTACTTTTTGTACCAACTGAGAATCCCGAGATACCGGGTTTTGGAAGAATTGAACCATCTGTCAGCCTGTATTGTAAAAAGATACTTATAGATGACAAGCCAAAAGAGTTCTTACCTGACTGGCTGAGATTCCTGAAAGGTGTTGTGGACAGCGCAGACCTTCCGCTTAATATTTCCAGGGAGAGTATGCAGGACAGTAATCTGTCGCAAAATCTTGGTAGGGCAATTACAAAGAGGTTTATAAAATTTCTTGGTGATGAAGCAAAAAAAGATAAAAAGAAATATTCTGAATTTTATAATAAGTTTGGATTATATATTAAAGAGGGGGCATCATCCGATTTTGTAAACCGTGAATCCCTGCAAAAACTTATGAGATTTGAAACTTCCAGGACCAAAGGCGAAGATAAAATTTCGTTTGATGAATATGTATCAGGAATGAAAGAGGAGCAAAAAGACATTTTTTACATCCTGGGTAATGACAGGGAATTTATTGAAAAGAGTCCCCAGTTTGGAGTATTTGCATCCAGTGACATCGAGGTCATCTACGTATATGAACCAATAGATGATTTTGTAATGAACAATGTCAGGGAATATGATAGTAAATCCATTATATCTATTGACAGTACTGATGTTGATCTTGATACAGATGAAAAGAAAAAGAGCCACCTGAAAAAAGAAAAGACAGAAGAACTCTGCAAGTGGCTAAAGGATACACTGGGTGAAAAGGTTGAGGAGATCGGAGTAAGTAAAAGGCTTGTCGACAGCCCTGTTGTGGCTTTGAACGCTGACAAATTAATGACAAACAGTATGAAAAGGCTGATGAAAGCCATGAATAAGGATGCAGGGGATAACAACAAGGTAAAACTTGAAATAAACACTTCACATAAATTAATTAAGCAATTAGATGAACTGCGAGAAAAAGATGAAGGATTGGCAAAACTAGTTGCAGAGCAACTTTTTGATAATTCACTATTGGCAGCAGGTTTTATAGAAGACCCGCAGAATATGGTTGGTAGAATTAATGATATTCTCGAACATGTATCTGCAAAATAATACAAGGAGATTTATATGCGCAACAGATTATTCTTACTGGGATTTTTATTTGTAATAACAGCAGTGTTCATATCTGCAGACAGTTTTGCTGGAGCAGAAAAAAAGAGTCAGTACACTACAACTGATTCAGGACTGAGGTACAGAATCTTTAAAGAAGGCACAGGGCCAAAACCCGAAAAAGGGGACAAGGTGAAAGTGCATTATACAGGTAAATTAACAGATGGTACTGTCTTTGATTCCTCAAAAGGCAGGGGGCCATTTGAATTTAAAGTTGGTACAGGACAGGTAATAAGTGGCTGGGACGAGGGGGTAATAGATATGCAGGTTGGTGAAGTAAGAGAACTCGTTATTCCGCCGAACCTTGGTTACGGCTCAAGAGGAGCAGGAAACCTTATACCTCCGGATTCCACTTTAGTTTTTGAAGTTGAAATGCTTGAAATAGTAAAATAGGAACCTGATGAATTACCTCTCCCATCTTTTTCTCGCAGAAGATACCGAAGAGTCAAAGATTGGTAATTTGCTGGGTGATTTTGTAAAAGGCAGATTAAATGATGATTTTAGCCCGGAAATTATAAAAGGGATTAAAACTCACCGAAAGATTGATTTGTTCACCGATTCCCATGAAACGGTAAGACAAACAAAAAAACTGATCAGCGCCGAAAGAAGAAAATATTCCGGTGTACTAATAGATATTTTTTTTGATCATTTTCTAACCCTACAATGGCAAATTTATTCAGATAAAGATTTTGATCTGTTCGTAGAAAATACATATAAAATTCTATTAAAATATCAGGATATATACCCCTTCAAGGGCAAAGCTCTTATTCCAAGGATAGTGCAGAAAGACTGGCTCAGAAAATACGGTGATTTTGAAGGCCTATCTCTAGTGTTTGAAAGAATGTCTGAAAGGGTGAAGAGGGAAAACCCCCTCAGGGGTTCCGAGCAGGAACTAAGGGATAATTATTCCGAAATAGAAAAAAACTTTAATATCTTTTTTCCTGATTTGATAAGATATGTAAATGAAATCAGGAACGAACTATGAAAATTAACAGGTTGAGGATGACAAATATTTACAAACGGCCTGCAATGAATAACGTTAAGAAAATATAAATTTAAATCGTAAAGAAACGTAAAGGGGTTGTGGAGGGATTTTACGTTTTAGATTTTAATTTGGATTTTTAGTGTATGAATTGCCAGTCTTGATCTTTAGAACTATGGGAAAGAGAAAATACTACTACAAAACTATATTGAAATTTTTATTTCGAATTAAGTAACAACTTTACTCGGACTTACGTTCGTTTTCTTTATATCAAGATAAAGAAAATGAAGGCTTACTAAGAAATTTGTTTTTATGTTCTTTGTCTTGAAACAAAGAACCAAAGTTCAAGGCTGCACAAAAATTACTAAAAATTAATCATTTCACCTAAAAAATATAATCCCACACCATCCCCTATATTTTTCTTACGCTGAAATAAATAATTTTATTCACGCAATTTTTGTAATGCCATTTCTAAAACATCTATCATCCTGAATACCCAATCAAGTTGAGCACAAGCTTGTTTCGGGATCTATTCAATAATACTCTTGCTTGACTTTTAAACCCTGAATACATTTTCCTGAAATGATAAACTAAACATTATGATTGATTTATACACAGCAGCCACACCAAACGGGAAAAAAATTTCCATAATGCTCGAAGAAACCGGTCTGGAATACAATCTCACTAAAATAAACCTTAGAGAAAGCGAGCAGAAAGAGGAATGGTATCTGAAAATTAATCCCAATGGCAGGATACCTGCAATTATTGACAGGGATGAAGATGACCTTATTATTTTTGAATCGGGGGCAATTCTTATATATCTCGCGGAAAAAGCGGAAATGTTTCTACCTATAGACAAAAAGGGGCGAACCCGGGTTATTCAATGGGTAATGTTTCAGATTGCAGGTGTTGGCCCAATGCAGGGACAGGCAAATGTCTTTTACAGGTATACACCCGAAAAAATTCAGTATGCAATTGACCGCTACCAGAATGAGACAAATAGGCTTTATTCCGTATTGGATAAACATCTTGAAAATAGGGAATATATAGGCGGGGATTATTCCATAGCGGATATTGCCCACTGGCCCTGGATAGATGCCCATGAATGGGCAGGAATAGACCTGGAAAAATTTACCAATCTTAAACGTTGGCATGAATCCGTTGGTGAACGGCCGGCGGTAATAAAAGGAAAAATATCCCTCCAAGAAAGAAAAATGAGGCTTCAGATAAAGAAAGAATAGAAAGTATCAGAAAAATTTTGTCCTGATTTATTAATTCCAAAATAAGTTGTTTCAATATTTTGCAATTCTGTGCTATCTTCATATTATTAAAGCAAACGGAGAGTATGTATGAGTGGAATGTAAAAATTGATGTTCTTGATGACGGACCGCTGATTGTAGATAACCTTGAAACCCTTACAAATTCCAAAGGGGAAAATGTAGAAATTGAGGAAAAGACAGCACTATGCAGATGCGGGCATTCCGAGAATAAACCATTTTGTGACGGATCGCACAAAAATATCGGTTTTTCCGGTAATAGGGAGTCAAATGCATCTTTTAGTAAAGAAAGAGCCTATGAAGGAAAGGAAATTACTATCCACGACAATAGGACTATCTGCTGGCATGCCGCTGAATGTGTTTCGGGCCTTAACTCTGTTTTTGATAAAAATACCAGTCCCTGGATTAACCCCGAGAACGCTGCGGTTGATCAAGTAATTGAAGTAGTTAGGAGATGCCCGTCCGGGGCGCTGAGTTATACCAGAGACAATGTCCGGACAACTGATTTTAATGGACCAACAGAGATCAATATTATTAAAGACGGGCCCTATAATGTTTCGGGAAATATAGAAATAAATGTTGCAGATGAAATTCAGCCCCCGTCAAAAGACCATTATAGTCTTTGCAGGTGCGGAGCTTCCAAGAACAAACCATACTGCGACGGTTCTCATAATGATATAAAATTTACTGACGAATATAATTAGAAAGGAGAATACATGGTACTTACACCATCTTCCATGATACCGCTCGGTTCGATCGCACATGATTTTAATCTTCCCGATGCGGTAAGTGGCAATAATTTTTCATTAAACGAATTAAAATCTGATACAGCAACTGTCGTAATGTTTATATGCAATCACTGTCCTTACGTAAAACATGTGCAGGATGGTTTGGTAGAACTGGCAGATGATTATATGCCAAAGGGGGTCAATTTTATTGCAATAAATTCAAACGATGCAGTTAATTACCCCGAAGATTCTATGGAAAAAATGAAAGAAGTTGCAGAACAGGTTGGGTATCCGTT
>PVMK01180565.1_pt1 | contig 36865 bp, 41 predicted proteins | sample 1853481 | NCBI WGS metagenome assembly PVMK01 (sample SAMN08533507, study PRJNA380276) | Marine sediment metagenome, whole genome shotgun sequencing project. | reverse complement strand
TCATTGCACAGGACTTCGGCCTCGCTGCACAGGCCAAGTTGCAATCCTTTCGGTCACCAACTTGGCCTGTGCCGCGAGGCGGAAGTCCTGTGCAATGACAAGCTCATCGGGTGTACGACTTCACCGATGAAGGCAGCATGGGCAAGGACACGAGTTTTCACGGCAGCCACGTGGCCAGTATCGCCGCCGGCAATCGCGTCAGCATGACCTTAGAGGGGACAGCTCACCCAGATCCAGGGTGTCGCCCCCCGCGCCAATATCATCGCTTACAAGGTATGCCGTGAGGATGACCCGGAGACTCCGAAGATCATGATGAAGAGGGCTGTGCATCGGTCGACATCCTCATGGCCCGAGGCTCTGGAACAGGCGCTGACCGATGGCGTAGATGTGGTGAACCTGTCCATTGGCGGCGGCTACGTCCAGCCCGTGGAATACTCCCCTATGCCACCATGTTCCTGGATTTGAGAAATGCCGGATTTTCGCCGCCACCTCGGCCGGTAATGGCGGGCCGGCAGCAGCGTCTGCTACCGATCCAGGCTCTCTGGCGCCCTGGCTGCTGGCAGTGGCGGCAGCCAGCCATACGCGCCTGCACAGGCGCCAAACTGGAGGAACTCTCCGCGGTACAGCGCACCCCTCCGGAAGACATTGCCGGCGAGGGCCTCGCCCGGTCAACGGTTCTGCCAATGGCATCGGGCCGGTGGATATCGTATTTGCAGGCGATTTCGGGCACGCCCTGTGCGGTATGGTGAGCCTGCTGAATCGCAGCTTGCCATGACAACACGGTGCGACCAATCCATTCGCGCCCGGCACTTTCAATGGCGAGATCGTTGTCTGTGAAAGAGGCGTATTACGGCAGGTGGAAAAGGCCTGAACGTCATGCAGGCCGAGCAGGCGCTACATCCTGATCAACACGGAGAATGCGCGAAAGCCCTCTCCTTCGAGCCCGGACAGCCATTGCATTCCAGGCATTCACGTGGTTACTCGAAAGGCAAGGAACTGAAATCCTGGCTGACTTCCGGTAGCGGCCACAGGGGCACGATCGGACCTTTCGGGCTTACTATGCAACCAGCGTGGCGGATGTAGTCGCTGATTTCAGTTCGCGGGACCCAATGCGACCGTCCCCGCACAATGGTCCCGAACATCACCGCACCAGGCGTTGGGTGCTGGGGGCGGCAAAGAGGCGATGACGTGACGCGTTCTCTAACAAGGTACCTCATTCTGCCTCACGTGGCAGGAGCGCCCTGTTGCTGTCGGTCGATTCCAGCCTGACGCCATCGCAACTGCAGTCCATGCTTCAGACCACGGCGACCACGCAAGTCAGGAATCACAAGGGAAGCCAGGCGACACCGTTTGAAATGGGCTCAGGCCGCATCCAACTGGCCGAAGCCGCTGAAGCCGGATTGTTTATGCATGTGACTGGCACGGAATTTCTTGCGGCCAATCCAGCCATTGGCGGTGATCCATCCAGCCTGAATCTGCCCGGCATGGTGAGCGAATCCTGCCAGGAAAAGTGCAGTTTCAGCAGAACAGTAACAGATCATGTTGGCGGCGGAACCTGGACTGCAAGCGCTGCAAACTTCCCGGCCGGGGCCCAGGTGAAAATCATGCCGGCCAACTTCTCTCTTTCCAGTGGTGGTTCGCAGACCCTGGAAATTGAAATTGCTCTTGCCCCTGAAACCATTGGCGACTGGATTTTTGGTGAGATCAAGCTTGTTTCAGCAGGCCTGCCGGACCAGCACCTGACCGCGGCGGTTTTCTCATTTGGCGGTGATCTGCCATACCGTTGGACCATAAACAGCGATCAGGATGGGGGTTGGGTTGACTTCCAGCTTGGACAACTGAGCGACATGCCGGATGCGACGTTTATTGCTGGTGGACTGGTCAAACCCGGCGAATTTACCGAAAACCTGACCGAGGATCCCACCAATAACGATCCCTTCGATAGCAACCTGGGCGTAATGACACGATGGTTTACCGTGCCGGAGGGCACTTTGTGGTTCCATAACCGGACGCCTTCGTCAACGGCCTTTGATATCGATTTATACGTAGGACGTGATTCAAACGGTAATGGATTTGCCGAAGATTCCGAAGTTCTTTGTGAAAGCCTGGATATTGCGGATATTGAAAATTGCGATATTCTTTCTCCGGCCGCCGGAGATTACTGGGTCCTGGTCCAGAACTTTGACAGCTCGGGTCTGCAGGGTGATGAGGCCACGCTGATCAGCGCCGTGATCGGGCCATCCGGGAATTCAAGCCTTGCAGCCAGTGGCCCGGGCATTATTGGAAAGGGTGACTCATTCAAGGTCCGGCTGAGCTGGGATAATGTGAATGCGCTGCCCGGTGAGGAATGGCTGGGAGCCACAGGCATCGGCACCAACCGTGACCAGCCCAACAACATTGGCGTCATTCCCGTTCATTTCAAACGGACCGGTATTGCAGCACCCGCGACCTTTCCACTGATGGATGGAACCATGCACGGCCTGGCGCTGGAAGCCGCCGCCGTGCACGACCGGATCTTTATTGACGTGCCTCCCGGCGCGAGCAGCCTGACGGTGACGGCCAATGGCGCCGATGAAACACAAAACAACAAGTTGAAGCTTGAGCTTTCCAGGCTCGATTTCGATGATAGCCTGATTGATCCGCCTTTTGCCACGGCGCCCGGAAATGCGCCCGTGGTGGCCTCTGCCACAGGCAGCAACGGCGACGGCCCGTCATTGACGATCAGTGGCGGCATGCTTGAACCCGGCCGTTGGTACGCGGTGCTAAGCAATCAACTCGGCATACCATTTGCGATAGACATTCGTGCCGATGTTGAATTTTCAGGCGACCCCCATCCCACTTCATCCCGGCTTGTGGGAGCCCGGTTCCAGGCCCGGCCTGGGGCAGGGCTATGAATATAACTTCGGCGGATCCAGCCGGACCCTGATCTGGTACACCTACGATGAAGATGGCCAACCGGTTTGGTTCATCGCCGGTAATCCGTCGGTGGATGGCAATATCTGGACAGCGAACCTGCTGCGTGTGACCAATGACGGCAGCCGGCAACAAATGGCCCCGGTTGGCCAGGTGTCGATCACCATGCTCACCGAGTACGACGCAATGTTCTCATTCACCCTGTATGGCGAATCTGGGACTGAACGCATGATGCCGCTCAGCGCCCTGACCTGCCCGGATATTGATGGCTCAAAGAAAAGCCTTACCGCTCTCTGGTTCCGGGGTATCGACGGCCTTGGTGGCGCCAGTATCCTGATGAATTCGGCGACCCAGGCCCAGATTCACTACCTGTTCGATGCAGTCGGCATGCCCCGATGGTTGTTCGCACAGGATGTCGACGATCCGGCGCCCACCAATCCGGAAATTCCAATGCTGCAGTTCAGCGGGTATTGTGCGGTTTGCTCAAAGGCCGTTGTAGCATCGCAGCCCGTGGGTGTGCTGGAAAGAAGCTTCAGCAGTGAAACCGAGGGCAGTTGGACACTGGACTATCTGTTTGCACCGCCGCTTTCCGGTTCGGTGGAGCGTACCGACCAGATTGTCAAATTGACCGATACCATTACATGCGAATAGGCGTTGCCCCGGTAGCGCCAGAGTGTTTTGAAGCGTAGTGATTTTTATTTTGACCTGCCTGCCGGCTTGATCGCCCAGCAACCGCTGGAGCGGCGTTCGGACAGCAGGCTGTTGCACCTCTCCTTGCGTGACGGCGGTTTTTGCGATCGTATGTTCCGGGATTTGCCCGTCGTTGCTGCGCGAGGATGACCTGCTGGTTTTCAACGACACCCGGGTCATCCCGGCCCGGCTCCATGGCCGCAAGGAATCTGGCGGTAAAGTGGAGATCATGCTGGAGCGGCTGTTGACTGACAAGGAGTGCCTTGCCCAGTTAAGGGTCAGTAAATCACCCCACTCAGGGAGTACCATTTTCCTGGAAGACGGGTCCCGCCTGGAAGTCATTGGCCGGGAGGGTTCATTCTTCCACCTCCGTTTTCTGGATGGCAAGCTTGCTGACCTGCTCCAGCGATTGGGCCATGTGCCCCTGCCGCCATACATCACCCGTGAAGACACAGCGGCGGACCGGGAGCGCTACCAGACCATCTACGCCAGGAATCCCGGGGCGGTCGCAGCACCAACCGCCGGATTGCATTTTGACCGTGACTTGCTGGATGACATAGACCTGCGGGGGGTCGGCAGCGTTTGCGTCACACTGCATGTCGGCGCCGGCACATTTCAACCGGTTCGCAGCGAAAACATCGAGGACCACCAGATGCACGCGGAATACCTGGAGGTATCTGAAATCGTATGCGAGGCCATTGAGCAGGCAAAAAACAAGGGTGGACGCATCATAGCCGTGGGCACAACTGCGGTTCGAAGCCTGGAGACAGCTGCCGCGGATGGAGAATTACGTCCGTTCAGCGGGGACAGCCGGATTTTCATCTATCCGGGTTATGAATTTAAAGTCATTGACGGGCTGATCACCACTTTTCACCTGCCTGAGTCGACACTGCTGATGCTGGTCAGCGCCCTGGCTGGTATTGAGGAAACCCGTGCAGCCTATCGGCATGCAGTGCAGGAACAATATCGCTTTTTCAGCTACGGTGATGCAATGCTGGTTCTCTGACTGGTGCTACATACGGGTTAGATGCCATAATTCGCCCGCATTTTCCCCGGAGACTCTGATGTCCAAATTGATCGAACAGGCACACGCAAGGGAATGGTTCTATTCCTATGAGCTGCCTGACGGAAGCACCACGCCGACCTATCACGGCGTTGATATCCAGGCGATCCACGATACCCGTTGGCAGATGTTGCAGTCCTGCCTGGATGAACGGCTGGGCAACGGTCGCGCAGGCCTTACGGCTCTTGACCTGGCTTCGCACCAGGGCTGGTTTGCGGTGAATATGGCCCGGTCCGGGTTTTCCAGCGTGCTGGGCATCGATGCCCGCGAATCGCACGTGCAAGACAGCCAGTTGATCAGCGACATCTACGGCCTGGAGCATCTTTCGTTCCGCCAGGGTGATGTTCACGAACTGGATCCGGAACAACTGGGTCAGTTCGACGTGGTACTGATGCTGGGTTTGCTTTATCACCTGGAAAACCCCATCGGCGCCCTGAGGACATGCCGAGCGTTGTGCAAGAACCTGTGTTTGATCGAAACCCAGATAGTTCCGGGCATGAGCGGCTATGTTGACTACGGCAGTTACCAGTATGTACGGCCGCTGAAGGGCAGTTTCGGTATTATCGATGAAACTGAGGAAACCCACGGACCCGAAGCCAGTATTACCGGTATTTGCCTGGTGCCGAGCCTGGATGCGCTGATTTGGATTCTGCACAAAGTCGGCTTCTCCGACGTGACGGTACTCGAACCGCCGGAAGATGCATACGAACAGCTGCGTTTCCACAAGCGGGTCATGGTGGCGGCGCAGATATAGCCCGTATTTACCAACCATGATGAAGTTTGAAATTCACAAGACATCCGGCAAAGCACGGAAAGGTTTGCTGACGTTCGACCGGGGTACGGTGCGCACCCCGGCTTTTATGCCGGTGGGGAACCTACGGAACGGTCAAGGCCATGACACCGGAGGAAGTCACGGAAACCGGAGCTGACATCATCCTGGGCAATACCTTTCACCTGATGCTGCGCCCGGGGACGGAAGTGATCGAAAAACACGGTGGCCTGCATGATTTCATGCGCTGGCCAGGCCCCATCCTGACCGATTCAGGCGGATTCCAGGTCTGGAGCCTGGCTGAACGACGTCAAATTACCGAAGAAGGCGTCACCTTCGCGTCGCCGATTGATGGTTCAAAAATCTTCATGGGGCCTGAGGAATCCATGGCGGTTCAGAAATCACTGGGCTCCGATATCGTCATGATTTTTGATGAATGCACGCCTTATCCTGCGACCGAACAAGAAGCCTCCCTTTCAATGGAACGCTCGCTGCGATGGGCGGAGCGGTCCAGGCAGGCACACCAGGGAAATCCTTCGGCTCTTTTCGGCATCGTTCAGGGCGGAATGTATGAACCACTGCGGCTTCGTTCTGCCCGCAGACTGGTGGAAATCGATTTTGACGGTTACGCGATTGGCGGCCTTTCGGTTGGTGAACCACATGAGGAACGTGACCGGGTGCTGGACTTCACCATACCGGAACTGCCTGAGGACCGCCCGCGCTACCTGATGGGTGTTGGCCGCCCGCAGGACATCATTGCCGGGGTGATCCGTGGTATCGACATGTTCGACTGCGTCATGCCTACCCGGAACGCACGCAACGGCTATCTCTTTACCAGCCAGGGTGTCCTGAAAATTCGTAATGCGCGTTATGAATGCGATACGCTTCCAATCGATCCCGATTGTGATTGTCTGGCTTGCCGGAACTATTCCCGCGCTTACATAAAACACCTCGCACGCTGCAATGAAATCCTGGGCGCCCGCCTGATGACCATGCACAACCTCCGTTTCTATCAGAACCTGATGCAGGGATTGCGCGATGCCATCGCCGGCAATTCTCTTGATTCATATGTAAGCGAATTTCTACATAAACAAACAACAGGCATACTGTAAGAGGTCGCTTGCGACCTCTTACAAAAAGAAAATCCGTAAATCAATAGGATGATAAAGGCCTTTGATTTATAATGCTCTGCTGCGAAAGCGGTAGAGCGGCTTCCTGATTGGAAAACAGTCAGTGGCCCTCCTATCCGCCGCAGCAATAAAAAACGGTATTTATACGAGGATTCTCATGGAAATCTTGGATTTCTTTATCGCCAGCGCGCATGCTCAGGATGCATCATCCCAGGGTGGGCTGATGTCTTTTTTGCCGCTGATTGTCATATTCATCATCTTTTATTTTCTGCTGATCCGGCCGCAGATGAAGCGTGCCAAAGAGCACAAAAAACTGGTCCAGCAGCTATCCACCGGTTCCGAAGTGGTCACCAATGGTGGATTGCTCGGCCGTATCACCAAAGTGGATGAGTCATTTGTGACCGTTGAATTTGCCGATAAGGTGCAAATCAAGGTACAAAAGCACGCCATTGCAAGTGTGATGCCAAAAGGCACCATCAAGTCCGCCTGAAGCGGATTTTCCTTTTAATAATAATTGTGTTCCGAGGCTGAATAATGAATCAATATCCTGCCTGGAAATATCTGCTTATCGTCACGATCCTGGTCATAGGCACTTTCTATGCCCTGCCAAACCTGTTTGGTGAGGATCCGGCATTGCAGATTACTTCCGCGCGCGGTTTCACTATCCCGTTGGATCTGGAAGCCAACATCAATGACGCGCTGATTGTCGAGAACATCAAGTTCAAGGACTGGGAACAGCAGGGAAATCGCCTGTTGTACCGTTTCAATTCCCCCGAGGATCAGTTGCTGGCCGCTGACGTGCTTAAAGAGGCGCTGGGCGAGCAATATGTCGTCGCGCTGAACCTTGCGCACTCAACACCCGGCTGGCTACGCGCCATGGGTGGCAAGCCCATGACCCTGGGTCTTGACCTGCAGGGTGGTGTGCACTTCCTGATGCAGGTCGATATGGATACCGCCAGGAGTCAGATGCTCGATCGCGTTGTGGATGATATTCGTACTGCACTGAGGTCTGAAAGTATTCGTTATGTCTCGGTGCGCCGCGAAGGCGCCGGTATTCTTACGATGTTGCGCACGGCGGAAGACCGTGACCGTACCTTGAACATCATGCGCAAGGATCAGAGCTTGCAGGGGCTGGATGTCATCGAAGTGGAAGCGGGTGAGCATTTTGGCCTGTCGGTGAAGGTCAGGGAACAACAGTTGCTCGAGTTACAGCAGACCGCATTGAAGCAGAACATCACCACGCTGCGCAACCGGGTCAACGAACTCGGTGTCGCGGAACCCGTGATCCAGCAGCAGGGTTCAGAACGTGTCGTGGTGCAGCTGCCCGGCGTGCAGGACACCGTGCAGGCAAAAAAGATCATTGGCGCCACGGCTACGCTTGAATACCGTGCGGTGGATGAGGCGAACGATGCCTTCACCGCCGCCCAGACGGGCAGGGTTCCCCCGGAATCACGTCTCTACAACCGCAGAACGGGTGAACCGGTCCTGTTGAAAAAACGCCTGATCGTGTCCGGTGACCAGTTGATTGGCGCTTCCAGTGGATTCGACCAGCAAACCGGTCAGCCGCAGGTCAGCGTGACGCTGAACGGTGTAGGCGCCAAACGCATGCTGGAATTTACCCGCAACAACGTGGGCAACCGCATGGCGGTAGTCTACATAGAACAGAAATCCGGCGGACGCAAGACCGAAGAGGTCATCAGTGTGGCCGTGGTTCGTGAGCCCTTCGGCAAGCGGTTTCAGACCACGGGGCTCGACTCCATGAATGAAGCCAGCCAACTGGCCCTGTTGTTGAGGGCGGGTGCGCTGGCTGCACCGATGGAAATCGTCGAGGAGCGCACGGTCGGCCCCAGCCTGGGGGCAGATAATGTCGCACAGGGTTTCAAGTCGGTAATGATTGGCTTTGTCCTGGTGCTGTTTTTCATGGCGATTTACTACCGTGTGTTCGGTCTGATCGCCGACCTGGCGCTGTTTACCAACATGGTATTGCTGATTTCCCTGTTGTCGATGCTGGGAGCAACGCTGACCATGCCAGGTATTGCCGGTATCGTGCTGACGGTGGGTATGGCGGTGGATGCCAACGTGCTGATCTTTGAGCGTATCCGGGAAGAACTGCGCAATGGCAACACGCCCCAGGCCAGTATTCGTGCCGGCTATGACAAGGCGTTTTCAACCATTGCCGATGCCAACATCACGACCTTGATCGCGGCGTTCGTATTGTTCCTGTTCGGCACCGGGCCGATCAAGGGCTTCGCGGTCACGCTTTCACTGGGTATCGTGACCTCCATGTTCACCGCGATCATGGGTACAAGAGCCGTGGTTAACCTGGTTTACGGCGGCAAAAAGCGCGTCAGTAAGTTGAAGATTTGAGGTGATGTCATGAGAATTCTGAGTGAAAAAACGCACATCGATTTCATGGGTCGTCGCAAGATGGCGTTTATCATGTCAGTCATCCTGATGGTCCTCAGTGTTGTTTCACTGGCGACCCGCGGACTGAATTTTGGCCTGGATTTCACCGGCGGCATGTTGATCGAAGTCAGCTATCCTTCAGCGCCCCTGATTGCTGACGTAAGAGCCAACCTGTATGGCGCCGGGCTGGATGATGCCGTGGTGCAGACCTTTGGCACTGCCTCGGATATCGTGGTGCGCATCCCTCCCAGGAACGAAGAAGAAAGTGATGCTGAACTGTCCACGATTGTCCTGGAAGCTCTCCAGGCAGGGGTCGAAGGTGATATTGTCATGCGCCGCGTCGAGTTCGTCGGGCCTCAGGTAGGGGATGAACTCGCGGAGCAGGGAATCCTGGCCGTAGTTTACGCCATGATTGGCATCTTCCTGTTTGTGATGTTCCGCTTCCAGTGGCGCTTTTCCGTGGGCGCGGTTGCAGCCCTGATCCATGATGTGGTGATCACTATGGGCGTTCTCTCAGTCATACAGGTGGAATTCGACCTGACGGTTGTCGCCGCCCTGCTGGCCGTGATCGGTTATTCCCTGAACGACACGATTGTCCTGTTCGACCGCATTCGGGAGAATTTCCCACGCCTGCGCAAGAGGACGCCGGATGAGGTCGTAAATACATCGATCAACGAAACCCTGTCGCGTACCGTGATGACCTCGATGACCACGTTGTTGGTGCTGGTCTCTCTGTTCATATTCGGTGGGGAAATCATCCATTCCTTCGCGTTTACGCTGATCGTGGGTGTACTGGTGGGTACTTATTCTTCCATCTTTGTAGCGAGCACCGTGCTGCTTCAGTTGGGTGTCAGCAAGTTCGATCTGCTGCAGGTAGAAAAGGAGGGTGCGGCCGTTGACCAGCGGCCCTAGTGTAGTGTCCTATATTATATGGCGATTAAGCGAGACGAGAAGGTATTAGCTGCAAGGCGGGTCTCGCAGGGAATGGCTGGTCCTTTCCCAGAGGCGCAACACAGCAGATGATGCCTTATCGTCTCGCCCGAAGGGAGCCCCACAAAAGCTTCAATCCTGTGTTACAGCCTTTGTTAAGGGGGCGGCCATTAACTGCAGGCTGCGCCTTGACTTGAATCTTTTGTGGGGCTCTTAATCGCCATATAATATAGGACACTACACTAGTCATCCTTATTGACGTTCCACTTTGCCGCGATCAGCTGCCGTAAAAGCGTCATGATCTTGTAGGGTGCAGCAATGATGGTGCCGGCATCTTCGACACCGTCATTGCCATCGAAATCCAGCACCACGCCCCCGGCTTCCCGGACCAGTAACGCACCCGCGGCGACATCCCAGGGTTTGAGCCCGATTTCAAAAAAGCCGTCCATGCGTCCGGCCGCCACCCAGGCCAGGTCGAGACTGGCGGTGCCGGCACGCCGGAAATCCTCTACCTTCGCAAATACCGACTGGAAAATACGCCCGTAGGCCTGCAGCTTGTCCCGGTTTCTGAAGGGGAATGCAGTCGCAAGGATGGCGTCATCCAGGGTTTTTCGAGCCGAAACGCGCATGCGGCTGTTGTTGAGATAGGCGCCCGAACCGCGACTGGCGGTGAATAATTCGTCACGCATCGGGTCGTAGATCACAGCGTGCTCGGTGCGGCCCTTGACCTGTTGTGCAATCGAGACGGCGAAGTGGGGCAGGCCGTGCAGGTAGTTGCTGGTGCCGTCCAGTGGATCGATCACCCAAACGATATCGCCTTCACCCGAAGCACCGCTTTCCTCGCATAAAAATGCATGATCCGGGTGGAAGCGTTTAATTTCCCGTACAATTTCTGCCTCGCAGGCCCGGTCCACGTCAGAGACGTAATCGTGGCGTGCTTTTAAGTCGACGGGAATGGCGTCCACGTGCCTGAGTTGGCGGCGCATGATTTCGCCGGCCGCGTGGGCGGCTTCAATCGCTACATTTACTACAGGATGCGTCATGGCTGAGAAATTATCTGTACAGGAAAGGGCGGCACAGGATACCAGAAGCAGCGGGGCTGTGGCAGGGCAGAAACGAAGTTCGCCTGAAAAACGGCTCTCCCGCATCCGCATTGTGCTGATTAATACCACGCATCCGGGCAACATCGGCGCCGCAGCGCGGGCTATGAAAGTGATGGGGCTTTCTTCGCTGCACCTGGTCACACCAAAAATATTTCCCAACGCCGACGCCACGGCCAGGGCGTCCGGTGCGGATGACCTGCTGCAGGCAGCCCGGGTTCACGAGTCACTGGATTCCGCCCTGGCCGGTTGCTCGCTGGTGCTGGGCACCTCTGCGCGTTTACGCAGCCTGCCCATGCCGATGCTGGATGTTCGCCGCGCATCCGAGCAGGCCGTCGAAGAATCCGAATCAAGGGAAGTGGCCATTCTTTTCGGCCGGGAACGATATGGCCTGACCAACGAAGAGATGCAGCGCTGCCAGTACCTGGTCAATATTCCTTCCAATCCCGCCTATTCATCCCTGAACCTGGCGCAGGCGGTTCAAATTACCGGCTATGAATTGAGAGTGGCGGCAATCGGCGGGGCCGGGCTGTTTGTACCGCCTTCCGACTGGGAACCGGTGGATGACAGCCAGATGGAGGGTTTGTTCGAACACCTGGAGCAGACCCTGCTGGACATTCGCTTCCTGAATCCAAAGCAACCCAAACGCCTGATGATGCGCCTCCGTAGATTATTCAATCGAGCAAGACCAGATCAAAATGAAATCAATATCTTACGAGGTATATTGAAGGCTTCACAAGAAGCTGCTGAACGGGCAGGAATGGCGCGTGGATGAGTTGACCGCTCCCGTTCAATCCTGGATGGCAGGTGGCCGTTTTACCCGGGTGGATGAGGTGGAATTGTTCTACCGCGTCAGCGGCCGGCGCAGCAGTACTTTGCCCTGGCTGGTCTGCTTCCATGGCTTTCCGACCAGCAGTTGGGATTGGCACCTGTTGCTTCCTCACCTGGAAAAAAGATTCCGGGTCCTGGTGTTTGATTTCCCGGGTTATGGCCTGTCCGCCAAACCAACTCACAGGGATTATTCACTGGGGCGCCAGCTGGATGCCGTAGAAGCCCTGCTGAAATTTCTGCAGATCAGGGAGTTCGACTTGCTGGCTCATGACATGGGCAACAGCGTCGCCTGTGAATTGCTCTACCGGCGTGAGCAGGGTGATTATCCCTTTGAACTACGGTCACTGGCTTTGCTCAACGGCGGAATCTACATGGATTTGCACCGGCCCTTGTTAACCCAGCGACTGCTGCGCACGCCGCTGTTGGGCGCATTGACTGCACGCTTCAGCAGCTGGCAAGTATTTCGTCTGCAATACCCGCGAGTCTACGCCCAACCGCGACAGTTCGACGAATCCCACTACCGTTCGCAATGGTCCCTTATGCTCAACAATGAGGGCCGCCGGACCCTGCATAAAACCGCTGTGTACATGAAAGAACGCGAGCTCATGGGTGAGCGCTGGACCGGACCCTTGCACCGCCTGGATATGCCGCTAAAAGTGATCTGGGGAAAACGTGATCCCATCGCGGTGTATTCCATCGCCCAAAAGCTCTGCAAGTCCAGCCCTGGAGCACAGTTATTTACCCTTGATGATATCGGCCACTACCCTCAACTGGAGGCGCCGGAAATGGTGGCTGATTGTTTATTGCAGTGAATTAACAGGAAAAATTCAGGTTTCCATTATGAATACAACAGCAAATGACAGAGTTGAAAAATTTATAGATGACTTGTTATCCATTGACGAAGAAAAAGTTGATCTTCTTCTTTCATTACAGGAGATAATTCTAAAAATATGCCCTACTGCTCAGAGAGAAATAAAATATGGTGGTCTCGTTTTCAATTCAGATGCCGAGTTAATCTGTGGCATATTCATCAGAAAAAAACATGTTTCTCTTGAGTTTAGCCTTGGTAATGAATTTTCTGATCCAAAAGGATATTTGGAAGGGAGTGGAAAATTCAGAAGGCATTTAAAAATCATGAATGATGCAGACATAGAAAATAAAGATGTTGGGTTTTTCGTTACCCAGGCTTTTGATCGTTGATTAAGTGTGTTTGAGTGAAGAAACATACATCAGGTGTAATTATGAATGTTGAAGCAAGAATGGAAGGCGGCTGCCTTTGTGGAGCCGTAAGATATCGTATTTCAGGCTCCCCTTTCGCCGCAGAATACTGCCATTGCCGCATGTGTCAAAAGAATGCCGGGGCCGTGGTTGTCAGCTGGATGGACTTCCTTACAGAACAGTTAACCTGGACGGCAGGCAAGCCATCAGAATATGAGTCGTCAGAGAGTGTTCGGCGAGGATTCTGCGAAGAGTGTGGCTCAACCCTTAGCTTTCGCGATACTCGACATCCTGAATATATAACTCTGACGATTGCGTCGCTCGATGACCCCAATTTGGTTAAGCCTACCTACCATATTTATACTGATAGTCAGGTTAAATGGTTAGTCATTGAAGACGACTGCAAAAGATTTCCGCAAGGCCCAGTGAAATCATCCGGCTAATCAGGCATCCACATCACGCCCGAGACCACGCATACGTTGTGGCATAGAGAGCAGATGGATGATCAACTGGCGGTAGAGGGCTTGTTGTATAGAGAATAGGCGCTTATTTCCCTTCCGCAAACCGCGCCATAATGTGGGAATCATAGATTCGGGCCAGCACTGTGGCAGAATGGTTGCCATAAGATATAAAAATCCGGAGTCTGGCACACTGATAATGAGTTTCTTTGAAGAACTAAAACGCCGTAACGTCTTTCGCATGGCGGTGCTCTACCTGGTTGGCAGCTGGCTGTTGATGCAGGTGGCGGACGTGCTGTTTGAGCAACTGGGCGTACCTCCCTGGGCCTTCCGCCTCGTTTTAGGCATGATGGCGCTGGGTTTTCCGATTGCACTGCTTTTTTCCTGGTTGTTCGAGATGACCCCCGAAGGGGTCAAGCTGGAACGTGATGTGAATCGTGACCGGTCGATTACGAACCACACCGGCGGCAAAATGAACATCGTCATCGTGGTGCTGCTGGTACTGGCCATCGCGGGAATGATTGTTGACCGCCTGATTCCAGAATCGCGGGTCCCGCCTGCTTCCGATGCCGTTTCCGTGGCAGTTGCAGCCGATGCAAAGATTGGCGCAGCAGACGACAGTGAGGCCAATAAGGATGCCGGGGCCTCGTCCGGAACAGCGCCTGATCAGTACTCCATCGCAGTACTACCCTTCGTGAACATGAGCGGTGATCCGGAAAATGAATATTTTTCCGATGGGCTGAGCGAGGAGTTACTCAATGCCCTGGTGCGCATGGGTGGACTGCAAGTTACAGGCCGGACATCCTCTTTTGCCTTCAAAGGGCACAACCAGGATTTACGCGAAATCGGTCGCTTGCTTAGCGTGGCCAATGTGCTTGAGGGCAGCGTACGTAAGGCTGGCAATCAAGTACGTATTACCGCGCAGTTGATCAAAACATCTGACGGATTTCATCTGTGGTCCGAGACTTTTGACCGGGAACTGGATGATATCTTTGCTATTCAGGAAGAAATAGCCGGCCAGGTGATCCAGGCGCTGCAGGTCGCGTTGTTGGGGCCGGAACAAATCGGCAACGGTCACAAGGCTCGGGTAACTGTCTCATCCAGTCAGAACGCCGATGCTTACGAGGCTTACCTGCGCGGGATATTTGTTCTGCGTAACAATCTGGATAATGAGGAAGGATTGAATACCGCGAAAAATCACTTTGAAAAGGCGCTGGAGATATCCCCGGACTATTTGGAGGCAAATTGGGGCATGTTCAGCACATGGGACAGAATTCACCGGAATGGATTTGTACCCTTTGGGGATTCGATTGAGCGTATGGACTTTTATGCGGCTGAATTGGAAAGGATAGCACCCGGGAGTGAGCAGGCGTTGGTGGCGAGTGCGCGCATGCATACGAATCAATTTGATAATATTCGAGCATCTGAGCTTCTCGAAGAAGCCGTCAAGCGGTTTCCAGGTAGTGCGCCTACGCTGGCGAAATACGGGGCGCAAGCAGGTGTGACCGGGAGCTACGACAAGGGCCTTGAAGCATTGCGTGAGGCCCGTCGGCTGGATCCCTTGTCGTTGGAAAACATCATCATTATGGCCAACGTATATTACCGGGCAGGTGAATGCACCAGCGTGGAAGAGTTGCTGAAGCAGGCCCTGGCTCTGGACCCTGTCGTTGGCCGTATCCGTTACAGACTGGCCATGTGCCTGTTTGAAACTGAAGGTGATGCAGCCCGGGCCATGAGCATTGTCCGTGACGAGCCCGTGGGTTTTATGCTCGGTACGGCCACAGCTATTCTTCAGCAAAAACTGGGAAATCCGGAGGCGGCGCAAAAAGCTCTGGATGACATGATAGAGGCTTACGGAGAATCGGCTGCCTACCAGTACACCCAGATCTATACCCAATGGGGTGACATCGCGAATGCGCTGAAATGGCTGGAAACAGCCGCGAAAATACGCGACCCGGGTTTAGTCACCGTCGGACTGGACCGCCTGGTCGCCCCCTTGCGAAAGGAGCCCGGGTTTCAGCAAATCCAGGAAAAGACAGGGTTTTTATAGGAGACTGATTGCACTCATGAAAGCCACCTGGAACAAGCGGGTCATTGTCGAATCGGACGACACCGTGGTTGTCGAAGGCAACCACTATTTTCCCGAAGAGTCGCTGCGGCATGAATTTCTGCGAGAAAGCGACACCACCACGTTTTGCCCCTGGAAGGGCACAGCCAATTACTACAGCCTGGAGGTTGACGGTGAGACCAATCTGGATGCGGTTTGGTACTACGCTGATCCCAAGCCGGCAGCCAGCGAAATCCGCGGCCGTGTCGCCTTCTGGCATGGCGTTCTTATAGAATCCTGATAGCCAGGTGCGAGTGCAAGAACTTTTATCCGGCCTTGTATACTCTTCGCATTCATAAGTGAGTGGCCAAGTGATGGATACCAATTTAACGGGAAATACCGCTTTGATTACCGGGGCTGCGCGGGGCATCGGCCTGGTGGTTGCGGAAGATTTGGCGAGGGAAGGAGTAAACGTTTGCGGGACCGATGTTCGAACCGGTCTTCTGAACCAGGAAATGGACCGGATTGCTGAGCAGTACCAGGTTGAGACGTTGGCGGTTACGGCAGATGTAGGGGTAGAGAAGCAAGTCGAGGAGATGGTGCAGCAGGTTTTTTTGAAATGGGGCCATATCGATATTTTGATCAACAACGCAGGTATTCGCCACGTTGCCCCGGTCTACGAAACAACAGCAAGAGTCTGGGACGAGATCCAGTCGGCGAATCTGAGAGGTCAGTATCTTTGCACAAGAGAGGTGCTTAAGCAGGGAATGCTGGATCGCAATGAGGGAGTAATCATTTTCATTTCTTCCGGTTCGGGCAAAAGCGGAGAAAAGGGTAGTTCGGCGTACTGTGCTTCCAAATTCGGTGTTACAGGATTTGCAGAATCAGTGGCGAAGGATTTGAAGGATACGAAAATACGCACTTCAACAATAATGCCCGGCATGATCTGGACACCCATGGCCGAAGAATCCGAGATGGCTGATCAGGACGTGGACTGGCTGGACTCAGGACAAGTCTCGAAAGCAGTACTTTTTTGCATCAAACAGGATGTGAATACGATCATTCCGGAGATACGCATCTATCATCGGTCGCAGATATGAGAGTGATGAAAGCCGGCCCTGCAGGCCCTACTTGAGATAATCAGGGAGCGGGTGTTTCTCCTGCATGTCCGGTGCATCCAACGGCTTTCCGGATTTGAGTTCCAGCGGAATGACGCCTGCCCAGACCGGGGCAGACAGATCACTCGCGGCGGCATTGGGTGGCCCGCTGCGGGTTTTGATGCTGAATGTTTCAATTGGCAGGGAAAGCAGAGAGGTCGCGTTCAATTCCTTGCGCGTTGACTCCCTTAGTTCAGTTAGTCTGCCCGGCACAAGGTGTTCCACCAGGGCATCGAGTCCTTTTCGTTTTTCTTCAGGGTTATCGACCAGTTTTACTTTGCCGAAAACCATCACTGAACGGTAATTCATCGATGAATGGAAAGCGGACCGGGCCAGCACCAGGCCATCGAGGTGGGTCACCGTGACACAACACGGCAGTCCTTCGGCCAGGCTGTTCACCAGCCGGCTGAGCACAGAACCGTGCAGCAGCAAGTCCCTGCCGTTACGGCCCAGCGCCATCGGGATCACGTAAGGTTGTTTGTCCAGCGTGATGCCGACGTGGCAAATACGGGCTTCGTCGATAATGGAGCAGGCAAGGTCAAAGTCCTTGCTGCCACGTTCGGGCAGCCTTTTCAGCCGGGTATCAGCACGCACAGTCATGTCGCTGGATTCTCGCGTAAGATAAAATGTAAGAATACACTTTTATCCAAAGAATAGCCGGTGGCATGAACAGAAATACGCAAGGCCCTTTTGCCAAATCATCCGACTTTGATAATTGGGTAAAAGCCGTGTGGCATGTGGTCAAAGGCATTCCTCGCGGCCACGTGCTGACCTATGGGGAAGTGGCTCGACTGGCCGGCATGAGCCGTGCCGCCCGCAGGGTCAGCCTGGCCATGCGCCGGGCGCCCCGCAGTATGAAATTGCCCTGGCACCGGGTGATCAACGCCCAGGGGAAGATTTCAATCCCGCAAGACAGTCCCGGCCATCAGCGCCAGAAAGAATTGCTGGAACTTGAAGGCGTGGTGTTTCTGAACGGAAAAATCGACCTGCAGCGTTTTGGTTACCAGGGCGCGCTGGATCAACTGTTGTGGGGCGAGCCCCTGTGAGTCAATTCAAGGCGGCTTGGCGTCGCTTCCGCTCACACTTCTGGCTTTCGCTGGCTTTCGACGCCTTCCTCATCATGAGCGTCTTTGTCGCTGTTCATGCATGGCAGACCAGGAATTTGCCGGTAAATGAGCCGGTGCCGGAAACTGTGCTCGCGCTGCTCGATGGTTCGGGAATCCGCTCTGCGGTGTCCCCGGGTGAAACAGGCATCGTGTACTTTTTTGCACCCTGGTGTTTTTATTGCCGCAGCAGCATTGGCAACCTGAATAAACTGGTCGCGGAAGGCCGTGTTGCCTGGGGAACCGTGGTCGCGCTGGATTACAGCGATGTGGATGAGGTACAGGCCTTTATCGAAGATACAGGGGTTTCCCTGCCGATTCTGATGGGCACCAGGATGACGGCTTCGGATTGGGGCATCCGGGGGTTTCCCACTTACTTCGTGATTGATGCTCAGGGGCAGATCAGCAGCCGGTCCGTGGGGTATTCAACGGGCATAGGGATGAGGGTCCGAAATTGGATGGCCCTACAGTAAGGCTTGTGCGTGGTGGCGCAGGTGGTCTTCGATGAAAGTTGCGATGAAGTAAAAGCTGTGGTCGTAATCTTCCTGCATGCGCAGATTCAGGGGGTAGTGGCTGGCAATACAGGCCTGTTCAAGGGCCCCGGGTTTCAGTTGGTCGGTCAGGTATTCATCACTGGTGCCCTGGTCGATCAGCAGGGGTAATTTTTCTTCGGCATCGCCGATGAGCAGCGCTGCATCATACTGAACCCAATCGTTACGGTCTTCACCCAGGTAGGCGCTGAATGCTTTCTGGCCCCAGGCGGACTCTGAAGGGTGGCAGATCGGGGCGAATGCTGACACCGACTTGTACTTGCCGGGATTCCTGAGGTAGCACACCAGGGCCCCGTGCCCCCCCATCGAGTGGCCGCTGATTCCGCAACGTTCATTGACCGGGAAGTGTTCCCTGACCAGTTCAGGTAACTCCAGCGTGACGTAGTCGTACATATGGTAATTGGCTGACCACGGTTCCTGGGTGGCATTGACATAGAAGCCGGCGCCTGAACCGAAGTCGTAGTCGTCGTGCTCGCCGGGGAAATCGGTGCCACGCGGACTGGTGTCCGGACACACGATGGCAAGACCGAGTTCGGCGGCCATGCGCAGCGCACCGGACTTGATCATGAAATTCTCGTCCGTACAGGTCAGGCCGGAAAGCCAGTAAAGTACCGGCACTGGCTGCTTTTTTGCTTGCGGCGGCAGGTAGATCCCGAAGATCATGTCACAGGCGCAGGATTTTGACGGGTGTTTTATTCTCCGATATTCACCGCCAAAAGAAGTGCTGGTGGAAACTGTTTCCATCTTCATCCGTAATACTCCGTGGATCAGTAAATGATCACGGAACGGATGCTCTCGCCGCTGTGCATCAGGTCGAATGCCTTATTGATGTCTTCCAGGCCCATGGTATGGGTAACCATGTCGTCGATATTGATTTCGCCCGCCATGTATTTATCCACGTAGCCCGGAAGTTCTGTGCGGCCGCGTACGCCTCCAAATGCAGTGCCCCTCCAGACCCGCCCGGTCACCAGTTGGAAGGGGCGTGTGCTGATTTCCTGTCCTGCACCAGCCACACCGATGATCACGGATTCACCCCAGCCTTTGTGGCAGCACTCGAGTGCTGCGCGCATCACGTTCACATTGCCAATGCATTCGAAAGAGTAGTCAGCGCCGCCGTCCGTCAGGTCGACGATCACATCCTGGATCGGCTGGTCGTAATCCTTCGGATTGATGAAATCGGTGGCGCCCAGCATACGGGCCATTTCGAACTTGTCCGGGTTGATGTCGACACATACAATCCGCCCGGCGCCTGACATCACGGCGCCCTGGACCACGCTGAGCCCAATGCCGCCAAGCCCGAATACGACGATGGTGGAACCCGGTTCCGCCCTGGCCGTATTCAGCACCGCACCAATTCCGGTGGTAATGCCGCAACCCAGCAGGCAGACCTTGTCCAGCGGCGCCTCCTTGTTGACCTTCGCAATCGAGATTTCCGGCAGCACGGTGTACTCGGAGAAGGTCGAGGTGCCCATGTAGTGATAAATCGTCTGACCGTTTTTTGAAAACCGGCTGCTGCCGTCCGGCATCAGGCCCTGTCCCTGGGTGGCGCGGATGGCCTGGCACAGGTTGGTCTTGCCGGATTTGCAATAGCTGCACTCACCACATTCGGGTGTGTACAGGGGTATTACATGATCGCCGGTTTGCACGCTGGTGACACCAACACCGACTTCTTCGACGATGGCGCCACCTTCATGACCAAGTATTGAAGGAAAGATGCCTTCCGGATCTTCACCGGTCAGCGTAAATGCATCTGTATGGCAAACACCGGTGGCCACGACCCGTAACAGCACCTCACCTTCTTTCGGGCCTTGCACATCGACTTCTTCAATTTCCAATGGTTTGCCCGCTTCCCAGGCAACTGCTGCTCTCGATTTCATAAAGTTCCTTCAGTCTGAAACGTGCGGGTCAGCTGTGTGCGATTTCCTTGTCCGTAAACAGGTAATCTCTCAGCTCCTTGTCAAAAGCCGGGTCCTGCCTGCGGATCCACTCCAGCACCATAGCCGCGTGCTCTTTCTCCTCGTCGCGATTGTGCGCCAGGATGGCGGCCAATTCCGGATCCTTGCAGGCATCGACACGCTGGTTATACCAGTCCACCGCTTCCAGTTCCTCCATCAGTGAGGTGATGGCGCGGTGCATGTCCCGAGTTTCATCAGTTAGTTCATCAATCGGTTCGTGGTAGCCTTCGTTTGCCATGGGCTTCTCCGTCAGTCAGGGCCAGGTAATCAGGATACCTGGTGCAAGTGCACATCGGTTTGTGGGTACGGAATATTGAGACCAGCCGCGTCGAGCTCTACCTTGGCCTGCTCCATGACATCGCCCCAGACGGTCCAGTAATCAGCGGTTTTCACCCAGGGGCGCACGGCGAAGTCCACGCTACTGGCTCCAAGCTCCTTAACGAAAATACTCATTGCCGGCTCATCCAAAACCTTCGGGTGATTCTTGACCACACGAGTCAGTACTTCCCGGGCCAATTTCAGATCGTCGTCGTAACCCACGCCAAAAACCATGTCCACGCGGCGCATATCATTCGCCGTGTAATTCGTAATGGTATCGGCATTGATCAGGCCGTTGGGAATGATGATTTGTTTGTTGTCAGGGGTGGTCAGGATGGTGCTGAAAATTCGAACTTCATCCACTGTGCCGGCAACGCCGGCCACCTCTACAAAATCACCTTTCCCAAATGGCCGGAACATAACCAGCATTACGCCTGCTGCAAAATTACCCAGTGAATCTTTCAGGGCCAAGCCGACCGCCAGGCCGGCGGCGCCAACGATCGCAAACAGGGAAGTGATCGGCAAGCCCAGCGAATCCAGCGCGGCCAGTATTACCGAGATCAACAGGACCGCATAGACGATATTGGCGAGAAACTGGCTCAGGGTTTCATCGACTTCCCTGGTTTTCATCATCCGGCCGAGGGTGTTTGTAATTCTTTTTGCGACCCACTTACCGATGATGTAAATCACCAATGCAAGAGCCAACTTACCGCCCGATGCAAGCAGCATTGGCATCAAGTCTGCATTATTGAAAAATTCCTTGATGGTTTCCATGTTCTCTCCTTTACTGAAAATCGCTTATTACCGTAATTTGGTTTTTACCTATGCAAAGTCGCCTTCCGGCTCCAGTATCTGTTCCATCTGATCCGCCATTTCCGCTACGTGCTTGATGGTGTAATCAAGTTCCTCGTCGCCGAGAAAAGCGTAGGGCAGGTTTTCACACATCTTGATGTAAGGCACACCGTCGAGATCTCCGACGGCGAGATAACCAACCCTCAATGTCAGGTTCATGCGCAGGCATTTTTCCGCTGACAGGTCCGCAAGCGGCACCACCGGTGTTTCGACCCGCAGAACCCTGCGTCCATCGCCCGTTTTCAGTTCGGCAATAAAAATACTCTGGCGCCTTTCCCCCGTCACCAATCAGGAATTCAAAACTGATGATGAAGGGCTCGTCGATCCTGAGCTTGTGCGATTCGAGAATGTGGTTCCGGACTTCGGCAAAAGTCTCCATCTGTTGCTCCCTGTTATTTTTTCGCCCCCTATTTGGGGGCCAGTCTGACCGCGCCATCCAGCCGGATGGTGGTGCCGTTCAAGTATGAATTCTCTATGATACCAGCTGCCATGTCTGCAAACTCTTCCGGCTTGCCGAGACGGGAAGGGAAGGGGATGGAAGCAGACAGGGCTTCCTGGATATGTTCGGGCATACCGTCCACCATCGGGGTCCAGAAAATACCAGGCGCAATCGTCATCACACGAATTCCGAAGCGCGAAAGTTCGCGCGCCATGGGCAGGGTCATGCCAACTATGCCGCCTTTGGAGGCTGAATACGCGGCTTGCCCGATCTGGCCTTCAAAAGCCGCGACGGAAGCGGTGCTGATGATAACTCCGCGCTCGCCATCTTCACCGGCTTCATTGTGCTGCATCAGGTCCGCCGCGGCCTTGGCTACGTTGAAACTGCCAACGAGATTGACCATGATCGTGTTGGTGAATAAAGACAGCTCCATCGGCGCTTCGCGGCCAAGCACGCGGCCAGCACCGATGATTCCTGCGCAGTTGACGGCTACGTTGAGCCCGCCGTTGCTTTCGGCGGCCAGTTTCACGGCAGCGATAACGTCCTCTTCGGAAGACACGTTGGTATGGAAATAATGTGCATCATCACCCAGCTCCGCTGCTGCGGCAGCGCCGGCTTCGTCGTTGATGTCCAGCAGGGCAACCTTTGCCCCATTGGTTACGAGGTGGCGCGCTACTGCGAACCCCAGGCCGGAGGCGCCCCCGGTAATCAGGGCTTTAACTTGTTCCAGATTCATGTGTTTCTCCTATGACAAATCCGAACCTGCATTTTGCATGCAGATTAAACCTCAATTGCTACTGCTACGGCCTCGCCGCCACCCAGGCACAGGGAGGCTACGCCGCGTTGCAAACCCCGCTGGCGCAGGGCATAAATCAGCGTGACCAGGATACGGGCGCCTGAAGCGCCTACCGGGTGGCCGAGTGCACAGGCTCCACCGTTAACATTGACCTTTTCATGATCGAGCTTGTTGTCCGCCATGGCGGCCATGGTAACCGAGGCAAAAGCTTCATTGATTTCGAACAGGTCGACATCGTCCATGTTCCAGCCTGCCTTTTCAACCACCCTGGCGACGGCGGCGGAAGGGGCCGTTGTGAACCATTCCGGCTCATGGGCAAACGTGGCGTGGGCAACAATTCGAGCCAGGGTTCGATTCCCCGGTGTTCTGCCTCATCAGCGCTCATCAGGACGGTTGCGGCTGCGCCATCGGAAATCTTTGACGAGTTGGCGGCCGTGACGGTGCCGCCCTTCCGAAACGCCGGGACGCAGGTTCGGAATCTTTTCGATATTGCAGCGCGGGCGGCTCTTCATCCTGATCGAAGACGCTTTCTCCCCGCCGGCTGGTGACCGTGACCGCCGTGATTTCATCAATGAAAGAGCCGTCCGCCATGGCGCGCTGTGCGCGTTCAATCGAAGCGATGGCGAAGGCATCCTGCTGCTCACGGGAGAATTCGTATTTGTCCGCGCACATTTCTCCGAACACGCCCATCATTTGCTCATCGTAGGGGCTTTGCAGATGCATCCCAGAACATGTGATCGATGACCTGGCCATGCCCCATACGCATGCCGCCCCGTGCTTTTGGAAGCATATAAGGTGCATTGCTCATGGACTCCATGCCCCCGGCGACAACGATTTCTGAACTGCCGGCTTTAATGGCGTCATGGCCCAGCATCACGGCCTTGAGGCCGGAGCCGCACACTTTGTTTATCGTCATGCAGCCGACCGATACGGGGATGCCTGCCTTGAGAGAGGCCTGGCGTGCCGGCGCCTGGCCGAGTCCGGCCGGCAAGACGCAGCCCATGATGACCTCGCTGACTTCAGCACCCTCAATTCCCGCCTGCTCCACAGCAGCCCTTGATGGCGGCGGCGCCTAGTTCGTTGGTGTTTACCGGGTTGAATTGCCCCTGGAAAGATCCGATGGGTGTCCGCTTTGCGCTGACAATTACGATATCAGTCATGTTGGTTCCTTTGTTTTCCTGAATCTATGATTGGTCTGCCGTTCCCTGCCGGGGAAAATCGACATCATGCTTGAATTCAACCCTGATTTTAGCTGAATTGCCATGCTGGAGTACCATGAATCGGGCTTTGATTGACGTGAGTCCTGTTCAATCAGCACCCCTTCTTCATGCAGCAATTTGACGGATATTCCAACTCGCATATTGCATGAGTTCCGCTGCCGGATGGCGTTTTACATGTGATGGAGAATTGCAGAAGCTTTGGAGGGTGGGATAAAAAAGATCGCTGGAATAAAAGTGCGGCGAGGGGCGGTTATGCCCCCCACCGCGTATCCCGACACACTTCGTCGGGTGGCGAGATATTCAGCCATCCCGTGCGTGTGAAAGCAAGTCCCTTGTGCTCCCCCCTTCAATTTCCCCTATACCATACGCCTGTGAGCATTAATATGCAAATTTGGCTAAAAACAGGGTACAGGCCTTGCGTTTACTGGAAATCACCTGTTCGCAAATTTGGCTAAATTGCTGTTCCTGAGCCCGTCTGAATTTGAGAATTCCCCGGTTCAACGCGTCTCAAGGTACAATAATCCGTTCGGTTGGATGATGGTTCAGCCGATTGTTTGCAAAACCCTGAAGGAAAGCAAGCCGAATGAGCCGACCCGCTGATCTGATACCGCACAAAACTGCTGAATTAGCCACGCCGCTGCGCTTCGTAACCGCAGCTTCTTTATTCGACGGGCATGACGCCGCGATCAATATCATGCGCCGCCTGATCCAGGCGCAGGGCGCCGAGGTCATCCACCTGGGGCACAACCGCAGCGTTGTGGATGTCGTGCGGGCAGCAATCCAGGAAGATGCAGACGCTATCGCAATCTCCTCCTACCAGGGCGGGCACAATGAGTTCTTCAAGTACATGGTGGATCAACTCAGGGAGCGCGGAGCAGGGCATATCCGCGTGTTCGGCGGCGGTGGCGGCACCATCACTTTGGACGAGATCAGGGAACTGGAAGACTACGGCATCGAGCGCATCTACCACCCGGACGACGGCATGAAAATGGGCCTGGTCGAGATGATCGAGGACGTGGTGCAGCGCACCGCAAATACCCGCATACCAACGCAGTACCCGGGCCAGCTTGAGCTGAATAACGCCCGCACTATCGCCAACGTCATTTCAGCGCTGGAAGACGAGGTTTTCGGCGAGGCCGAGTTGAATCTGAAACGCCGCGAATGGCAAGGCATGAAGAAACAAGCCCCGGTGGTTGGCATAACCGGCACCGGTGGCGCCGGCAAGTCGTCGGTCACCGACGAACTGCTCAACCGCTTCGGGCAGTGTTTCCCGGACATGAAAATCGCCGTACTGGCAGTAGATCCAACGCGGCGCCGTACGGGCGGAGCACTGCTCGGCGACCGCATCCGCATGAATACACTGCGCAATGAAAACATGTACATGCGCAGCATGGCCACCCGGCGCCAGCACCTGTCCACCTCGGTCATCCTGCAGGACGCCATCACCTTCCTGAAATCCGCCGGTTTCGACCTGGTGATCGTGGAAACCGCCGGCATTGGCCAGTCCGACTCCGAGATCGTCGACCTGGTGGACTTGCCGGTCTACGTCATGACCAGTGATTTTGGCGCTCAGAGCCAGCTCGAAAAAATCGATATGCTGGACTACGCTGAGCTTGTGGTGCTGAATAAATTCGACAAGCGCGCCGCCGAAGATGCGCTGCGCGACGTGCGCAAGCAGTGGAAGCGCAATCACCTCGCCTTCCACGCCACGGATGACGAAATCCCGGTCTACCCAACCATAGCAAGCCAGTTCAACGATCCCGGCATCACCTGGATGTTCACCAACCTGTGCCGCCTGCTGCGTGAGAAACTGGACCTTCCGGCGCAGGACTGGACCCCGGATATCGACACCACGGTAAAACAACCCAAAGCTATGGTGCTGATTCCCGGCAACCGGACCCGCTACCTGGCTGAAATCTCCGAGCAGGGCCGCTCAATCAATACGGATATCACCGTTCAGGCTGACGCGGCCAGCCGCGCACAGAATTACTACGAATCCTTGAAAGCGCTGGAAGATCCGGCACTACCGGTCTGTTTCGACTTGTATCCCGATGACAGCCTTGTGGCCCCCACTTCTCCGCCCGACCGCACTCTCTTGCTCCTGCGTCAACGCTACAACGACGCCATCAGAACCCTGTCACCAGATGCCGTGCAGTTGTTGAAGGAATGGCCCCAACGAAAACACGGCCTGCGCACAGAGAAGTATTCCTACCAGGTCCGGGGCCGGGATATAACTGGCAACAACTTCAAAGAATCCCTCAGTCGTCTGCAAATCCCCAAAATTGGCATACCCAGGGACGCTGACTGGGGCGGGTTGCTCAGCTTCCTGATGCGGGAAAACCTTCCCGGCTACTATCCCTACACAGCCGGAGTCTTCCCTTATCGCCGCACCGGCGAGGACCCCATCCGCATGTTCGCAGGTGAGGGCACCCCGGAACGCACCAACCGCCGCTTTCACCTCCTCGCCTACGGCCAGCCCGCCGTGCGCCTCAGCACCGCATTCGATTCAGTAACCCTCTACGGCGAAGACCCCTCACACCCGCCCGGACATCTATGGCAAAGTCGGCAATTCCGGCGTCTCTATCGCAACCCTGGATGACATAAAAAAACTGTACTCAGGCTTTGACCTGTGTGCCCCCAATACCTCGGTATCGATGACCATCAACGGCCCCGCGCCAATGATGCTGGCCTTCTTCATGAACGCTGCTATCGACCAGCAGGTGGAACTTCATCTGCACAAGCACGGCAAGTGGGAAGAGGCGAAAAAGAAGATCCAGGCGTACTTCGCCAACCGCCCGCAGCCCCACTACCAAGGAGAACTCCCCCAGGGGAACACTGCCCTCGGCCTGGCTCTGCTGGGTATCACCGGAGACAAGCTGGTCGATGCTGACACCTACGCCAGGATCAAGGCGGAAACCCTGGCCAAAGTGCGTGGCACCGTCCAGGCTGACATTCTCAAAGAAGACCAGGCTCAGAACACCTGCATTTTCTCCACGGAGTTCGCCATGCGCATGATGGGCGACATCCAGCAATACTTCGTCGATCACGGCGTGCGTAATTTCTACAGTGTTTCGATTTCCGGTTACCACATCGCTGAAGCCGGCGCGAACCCGATCAGCCAGTTGGCCTTCACGCTCAGCAACGGCTTCACGATCGTCGAGTACTACCTTGCAAGAGGCATGAACATTGACGAGTTTGTGCCCAACCTGAGTTTCTTCTTCAGCAACGGCATGGATCCGGAATATACAGTCATTGGCCGCGTTGCCCGGCGAATCTGGGCGAGGGCCATGCGCGAGCGCTATGGTGCTAACCGCCGTGGCCAGATGTTGAAGTACCATATTCAGACGAGTGGCAGGAGCTTGCATGCACAGGAAATACAGTTTAATGACATCCGCACAACGCTGCAGGCGCTGTACGCCTTGTTCGATAATTGCAACAGCCTGCACACCAATGCCTACGATGAGGCGATCACGACTCCAACTCAAGAATCTGTGAGAAGAGCTGTCGCTATCCAGATGATTATTAACAAAGAATTAGGTTTAAATTTCTGCGAAAATCCCCTGGCAGGGCAGTTTCATCGTGGATGAGTTGACCGAACTGGTCGAAGAGGCCGTGTACCAGGAATTTGAGCGGATTTCAGAGCGCGGCGGCGTGCTGGGCGCGATGGATACCATGTACCAGCGGAGCAAGATCCAGGATGAGAGCCTGTTCTACGAGAGCCTCAAGCATGATGGAACACTCCCAATTGTGGGCGTGAATACCTTCCTGCCGCCGGATGGCGGGCATGGCGAAGTTGGCGCGATCGAGCTGATGCGCTCGACGGAGTTTGAAAAAGATCAGCAGGTGACCAGTGTGGAGACCTTCCGTTCGGCACACCGCGAAGAAGGGGAGCCGCGGTTGGTGCATCTGCAGCAGGTGGCGCGGGAGCGGAAGAATACTTTTGAGGCGCTGATGGAGGCTGCGAAAACCTGTTCACTTGGGTCGATGTCGCATTCACTCTATGAAGTAGGCGGGGAGTACCGGAGGAATATGTAGTTTGTGTTGAAGTAGGAATTTAGCAAACGGGACTATATTCATCAGTATTCGCCTTACACGTCAGAGCCTGACTTTGGCCAGAGCAGCGGCAATCATATTGGTCGATTGTTCGCTTACACCGTAGCGGCTGGCAAACGACTTCCAATTGCTTGTGGCTGCACGGGCTTTTTCAATCACCTCATTTATATCCGGTACTTTCATATCTGCTTTTTTGCCCAGCCTGATCAGATGGTCGAGGGTGATATCTTTACCCACCCCAAGAATCGAGCTTGAATGTTCGCCCTCAGCCGTCCGGCAGGCTGTCGTTAAACAGACCGTGCAGGCCATCGAAAACACCTGTGTCATAAGGGCGCTGTAAACCGGCAGCGGTATTATGGTGCAGGGGGGAGAGTTCCAATCCGGTCTGTAGAAATGTCTGATCAAATTCGAAGTATGCGGTTTGCTTGCGATAGGCCAACCTGCCGACAGGCTGAATATCATCTTTGTCCCAATGCAGAGATACATTGAGTGGCGTTGCGGGCGCAATTTTCACTTGATGCGACCTCGTTTAGGTTTCTTCTCACTGCGAAGGATCTCATCAAGGGTCTCGATTTTTTGCTCGAGTAACAGGTTTTCCAACGCCCATTCATCTTTTAAAGTAATCACAAGGCGAATGAATGAAAGCAGTGCAATTTGACCTGTACGCTCAAATTTTTTCAATGTGCCCAGGGCGACACCGCTTCTTCGTGCCAGACCTTCCAGCGTGAGGTTTTGTGCCAGTCGGCGGGCTTTTGACCGGGCTGCGAGCTGAGCTGCTATATCTGCCGATGGCATTAATGAAAAGGTCATGATGGTATCCATTGTATTAAATAAATACAGGTAACAGATACTGTCATATCCATTAGATTAGATAAACATTAAAGGGGTCGGATCCAATTATCGGGTAACACCAGCCGGACGCGGCAAATGCAAAAAGACTCAATCGCCCGATGAGTCCGGTGGTGATGTACGCATCATTGCCAGCATCGAAGACCCTTCGGTCATCAGCAAGATACTTGCTTACCTGGATGATGTTTGCGTAACCGTCTCGAATTTGACCGCTGGTTGAGAAGCCCTTACGCTTAAGGCCCTCAAGGGTGATCAACGGCGGCTTGGTATGAATATTTCTATTTTCTCAGACAGGCTTGAACAGGCCCGGGTAATTTACCAGGCATTTGTCTAAGCTTCTTATTACTGGCAGGGCCTGTGTTTGCCCAGGTTCATGATCCAAAAGCATTAAACGCTGATCCCACGAGTGCGAGCACCCCGATTGCCCCGGCATTGAAAGGTCTGGGGGAGCACCATTTTGAAGTCACAACAAGCAGTACACAGTCGCAGTACTTTTTCGACCAGGGTTATCGACTGACGCTCGGCTTTAATCATTCTGAAGCTTTAAGGGCTTTTAAAGAAGCAGTCAGGCTGGATCCGGATAACGCGATGGCATACTGGGGTTGGGCACTGGTGTTGGGTCCGAATTTAAACCTGCCAATGCAGGCGAACGTGGTCGAGCAGGCCTTTAAAGCCATGCAGATGGCGGTCAAATTAAAGGATCAGGTTTCTGCGCGGGAAAGGGCTTATATAGAAGCCCTGGCGGTCAGGTACACAAATGACCCAAAGGTGGATAGAGCGCCGCTGGATGCGGCCTATGCAGAAACCATGGCTGACCTGGTGCAACAATACCCTGATGATCTGGACGCTGCGACCCTGCATGCGGCGGCGATCATGAATACCAACCCCTGGAACTATTGGTACGCTGATGGATCACCCAAGCCAAACACTGAATTGATCGTTTCGACTTTACAATCTGTAATCGCCCGGGACCCCATGCAGGCTGGTGCACACCATTACCTCATTCATGCGGTGGAGACGTTCAGACCGGAATTGGCTATAGCCAGTGCTGATCAGTTGGGTGCGTTAATGCCGGGGGCAGGGCACTTGGTACATATGCCCTCCCACATCTATATGCGAGTTGGCCGCTATGCCGATTCTTATGACGCAAACATTTTGGCCGTGCAAGCGGATAAGGGCTACATAACACAATGTCGTGCGCAAGGCTTGTACCCACTGGCGTATTATCCTCACAACATTCACTTCCTGGTTTGGTCCGCCATGTTCCAGGGACGTAGCCACGAGGCAACAATTGCGGCCCGCCAGGTTGCGGATGCAATCCCGGTAGACTCAAAAGACAATAGCTGGGCTTTGTATGAATCGTTCCGCAGCCAACCGATGTTTGTAATGGTACGTTTCGGTCGGTGGGATGAAATACTGGCAGAACCGCAGCCGCAGAAAAATGCCCAGTTCATGAATGGTGTCTGGCATTACGGGCGTGGGATGGCTTTCACAAATCAGGGCCAAACAGATCAGGCAAGGAAGGAACTCGATCAGTTGGTAATATTGCGTCAACTGACAGAAGCCGATGCGTCGTACACCTCAGGATTTGGCGCTGCCGGTGGTTTGCTCACCATCGCCGAGGAAATATTGAAAGGTGAAATGGCGGCTGAACAAGGTGACTATAAAAGCGCCATTTCCCACCTGGAAAGAGCGGTGCGCCTGGAAGATGGCCTGGTGTACAACGAACCATCGGATTGGTATTTCCCCGTACGCCATGTGTTGGGTGCAATATTACTGGAAGCAGGTTTCCCCGCGGAAGCGGAAGTCGTTTACTGGGAAGACCTGCGGCGTAACCCAAAAAATGGTTATTCATTATTTGGTCTGGAACAGAGCTTGCAAGCCCAGGGGAAGGTCGAAATAGCAGAGGTTGCCAATCAACGTTTTAAACGCGCATGGAAAGATGCGGATGTGGTTCTTAAAACCTCACGATACTGAGTCTAATGCTGAGGTCGGTGGTTCAAGTCCACCCATCACCACCAACCCACAAGTCATGCAACCAACCTGACATGCGAGTCAATCACATCCCACGGCACAGTTAACAGCCCTTTTTCAGAGCGTTGAATGAGGCCAACATTCAACAGCATCTTTACGTCTGTGTGTACGTTTTTATAATCACGCTTCAACAGTTTAGACAACGCACGAATACTCAACCCGCCCTTTTGTCTCAGCGCTTTCATCAATTCAAGCCGCCGGGGTGTCAATACCGATGCCAGCGTTGAGAAATTCTCAAAGTTAAGATGTATCTCAGCCTGATCGATTTCACCGCTCTCGGCCTTGTGCCAGGTTTCAACAAAGCGCTTAAACCCACGATCCGAATCTTCAACACCAATGTGCTTATGTTGTTTACTCATCATAATCACCTCGTAATCTTTTAATGTCGGTTCTAAAGTCTTGAATCATTTTCTCAACCGTCACAAATTTGTATGGTTCTTCCTGATCACCCTCATGCCGATGATCACCTTTCCCTCGTTCGTTGTCGTATCTCACCAGGCATTTTCCCGGATAACCGTAAAACAGGCTGTACTTCGAACCATGTGGTCTTTCTTTATTCAATCCTGGTAAATGCCAGATCACCATTTCCCGGATGGCACCATCTGCGTAAATGAATTTGTCCTGAAAAAGTAACTGCGCAGACATATGGCATACTGTACCATATGGTCGGTGAGAATGAAGAAATAAATGCGGTCAGAATAACTGGCAATATTGAATTGCATCCAATATTGCCCCTGCTTTGCAGGCGGAAATTTACCCTACTTGAAGTGGCACGGAGCAGCACCGTCAGGCAAATTGATATTTACCGTTGAGAGCATAGACCTGATTCTGCCAGACCTTTTCAAACTGTTCAGGGTCGGCAACAGGTGCTTTAATCAGTCCGAGCAGTGAATCACGCTGCTGGTCTGAGTTACCGGGTTTTCCATGCAGGTCAACCGCATAACTTGAGAACTCACGAATAAAAACGGCGAAGATCTGATTTAACAGGTCTTCATCTGTCTTTTCTATCACCGCATTTTCCAGGATCAACTGCCCGTATACCACCAGGGTGAATAACTCCCCCAGTCCCAGCATGTAATCAATGTCCTTGACTTGTGAATCATCCGGGCCTGCTGTGGCCAGCATGGTTTTGAAGTTGCCTATCTGTTGTTTGAAGACTTCAATATTAGCCAGGTCAAAGTGTGCATAGGCCGGTTGATAATCGTGGAAACGAATTCCGCCGAGCCCTCTTGTGGGGCCCTGGTTAAACAGGAAAGTATCATTTGCATGATCATCACGGCGGGGTATTTCAGGGTGTTCCGCCGGATTAAAGAAGTAGTTCTTCATAAATTTAACGATCAGCGCCATATTGACGTGAGCAGTGCCTTCGAGCTTGGGCAGCATGCCGACTTCATGCGCGGCAATTTCAAAGAACGGCTCATTTTCAAAACCTTTTGCTGCAACAATATCAGCCAGGTCGGCGATAACCTGTTCACCCTGCATAGTGACTTTCATTTTCACAATTGGGTTAAACAGCAGATAACGGCGGTCATCGGCGGATGCAGAACGCAGATAGTCCGTTGCCCGGTAGGCAAACAATTTCATTGCCATCAGCCGGCAATAGGAATCGGTAAACAGGCGCTTAACCTGGGGAAAATCGGTGACATGCCGGCCATACAACTGACGGTTGGCCGCATGATTCATGGATTCATACAGTGCGTGGGTAACGATGCCGATAGAGCCGAAACCGAGGTTGAATTTGCAATAATTGATGGTATTGAGCATATCATCCCAGGCTTTCTGGCCGACGCTCAAAATATCATCTTCGGTAATGGGATAATCGTGCAGCGCGAACTCGGCAACATAATTTTGTGAATGCACTGTCTTTTTAATACATTTATATTTCGGGTGTTTTGAATCAACCACAAAGAAGACATACTCGCCGGTTTCAGAATTTTTGGCAAAGGTTGAAACCAGGGCTGCCTCGTTACCATTGCCAATGTAATATTTGTCTCCAGTGGCGAGGTAAGTTCCATCAGCTTGCGGCGTGAGAAGCATATCCGAGGAATAAATATCGGCCCCGTGTTCTTTTTCGGAAAGGCCAAAAGCGAATACCTTGCCCTGTTTTAAAAAGCCGGCGGCTTTCTTCTTAACCAGTTCATTATCGCCGTTGAATATCGGCCCCAGCCCCAGCATGGATACCTGGAAGGTATACCAGTAGGTGATCCCGTAGAAACCGGTAATTTCGGCAAATGCCACATTCCTCGAGGTATTCCAACAGGCACCGTCTGCATAACCTTCCGGCGTCATCAAAGTGGCAAATACCTGCTGGCTTTCGAGGAATTCAACAAAGTCATAATTCCAGACAGTATTGTGCCAGTCGTGTTTAATACTTTTCAGGCCCTTGTTTTCAAACCAGCCGACAACAGCTTCCAGCATCTCATTTGTATGCGTGTCGAGGAATTCTCCCTGATAGATATTTGGGTTTAGTAATTTCATTAGCGTATGGTCCATACCGGATACATGGTTTACACCTTATACCGGGGACCGAAGACATAGGTAATATTTTTTCACCCAGATCTATTGTGGTCAGCAATCAGGCGGATTTTGATCAATATTTTGACATAGCCAGGACCATGAAAAACAAGATCGACCAGGTGGGCATTTTCTTGATTCCGTGAATGGGCATTCCAAGGGGCTGATTTGCAGGGTATTTTTTGAGTATGCCATGCACCGGAAATGCCTCAATTCATTGTTTTAAAATTTATTAATATATTGATCTTAATCAGTTAGCTTCATGGCCTGAAAAGGGATAATTCATTCTTCAAAAAGAAGAATGGATTCACTGCCCATGATGTGGACGCCTGTCGGCTCGCATGGTCTGGAAGTTGTTCTTGAACCTCTGGCCAGAAAGCGGGTTTTTCATGCCCTCGAAAAGCTGCAAGACGGCAGCCATGACCCAACGTATGCCTCAACTTACCAGGCTGATCACCAAACGCCTGGCGCCCATCACCAGTTTGAACCCCTGAAGGCACTGTTCTTCCCCGCAGGCGAACATATCGGCAGCCGGAACCAGGCAGCGGAGCATGTTCTTTGGACCTGTCACGGTCAGTACAGCTGCTTTTGTCATTTCGGAGGATCTGCGAAATGGTTGTAGCTTTAATTGTCATTACCACAATCATTGTGTTTATTTTGGTCGATCTTGTGCTCCGCATGCTCCTGAACAGGGTGCGTGAAGGACGCATAAAAAGGGAAAGAGAACACGCCCTGGATATCGGTCTGAAGCTTGATGTAAGTGAAGAAGCACGAACCTTGATGCGGGTGGAACTGGACAATCCAAAAGCTCGCATACTGGCGGTGGATGATGAAAAAATAATTTTAGACAGTTTTCGCAAAATACTGGTTATTGCAGGCTATAGCATCGACACGGTAGAAAAGGGTTCCGAAGCATTAGGGCTCATTCGTAAGAATGATTATGATTTTGTTTTCACCGATTTAAAAATGCCCGGGATGGATGGGGTTGAAGTAACCAAAGCCGTCAAACACCTGCGCCCCGATATCGATGTCATCGTCATCACCGGTTATGCATCAATAGAAACTGCGGTGGAAACAGTGAAATCCGGAGCGATGGATTATGTGGAAAAACCATTCACTGAAGATGAATTGCTTGAATTTGTTAAAACCGCATTGGTCAAGCGGCAGGCGCATTTGGAAAAGCACATGCGCCACAAAATCCGCTTGATCAAACCGGGTACCGGTGAGTCAAAATCCAAATTTGAATTGAATGTTCCTGCAGGTATTTTCGTATCGAAGCAGCATGCATGGGCAAAGATTGAAACAAACGGTACGGTCCGGGTCGGGCCGGATGATCTGATAAGAAAGATATTTGAGAAAATTGATCATGTTGAGCTACCGGAAATAAAGCAAAAGATCGAAAAAGGGGAAACCCTGTTTTCGCTGAAATATGGTGACTACAGTTTAAAAATACCTTCTCCGATCAGCGGGATAATCACCTCCGTTAATTCAGAACAAGCTGATCATCCTGAATGGTTGGCGATCAAACCGTTCGCGCTGAGTTGGATGTGCGGAATTGAACCATCAAACCTTGCAAGAGAGTTGCCGGACCTGAGAATCGGGGGTGATTCGGTTGATTGGTATCAAGAAGAAATAGACCGGTACCATGAGCTTTCAAGCAAATTTATTGAAGACACCGCTCAAGACGAATTGAACACAACAGGAGAAAGCGAGCAAAACAGAAATGCAGAATATATAAAACTGCTGGCCGGGTTTTCAAAACCATGGAGCTAAAACATACTGAAGCGGTTCCGGAGGAATCATGAAAAAGCAGCGGGTGATGTCACTTTCTCTGGTCATGCTTGGCGGCCTGATACTTGGTATGGCGCAAGTTGCCGTCGCCGGCCATGAAATCATCGGAGCCCCCAAATGCAAGGGCTGTCACAAGGCCAAGACCGGGGATCAGTGGAAAATCTGGACCGAATCCGCTCACGCCAGGGCCTTCGAGACCCTGGCTTCCGCGGAGGCCAGGAAGATCGCCGCAGGCAATGGACTTGGCGACCCCCAACGCGAAGACGCCTGCCTGAAGTGCCACACCACCAGGGCAAGCCTGGGTAGCGGGGTGCTTGTCAGCGAGAAGGGAAAATACACCGATAGCGAAGGCGTAGGCTGCGAATCCTGTCATGGTCCCGGCTCCGGCTACAAATCCAACAAGGTCATGAAGGATCCGGAAGCCGCCAGGGCAGCCGGCCTGGTGATGATCAAGACCGCAGATGGTTGCACCCAGTGCCATAACGAAGAAAGCCCCACCTTCAAGAATTTTGATTTCGAGAAGCGCTGGGCTGAAATCGCCCATCCGGTCCCGGCGGAGGAAGAAGTTCAGTCCGGGTCAGCCGCAGAAATCTTCGATATGCCGGATGAAATTACTTACAAATCATCGGTAGGGAACGTGGTGTTTCCACACAATGTACATGTCAAAGACATGAAATTGGAGTGCGTTGAATGCCATCACCAAATCCATGCCATGGATCTGGACACCCCGCATCCGGACTACATGGAATCTACCTGGGTCAGTTGCAAAATCTGTCATAACACAAATTCAGAGAATAGGAAAAAATACTACAAGTGCTCTGATTGTCACCATTCAGACCTGGATGATATTTCAGATGAAACACTCAGTTCTAAAGTAGTCACCCATAAAAGTTGTTGGAATTGCCATGAGACAGGTACCGGTGTAGAGGCAAGTCAAGGGTGCGTTGAATGTCATGTGAAAGAAGAGAAATAGCCGTGGTTTTCTTTGGAAGACACGAAACCCTGACCGGGTTCCAAACCCGGCCAGAGTTATGGAGGAAAAATGGATAGACGAGGTTTTCTGAAAACGTCACTAGTCGTCGGTGCTGCCGCTTTAAGCAGCAATAAAACAAATGCCGAGGATAAACGCGATCCTGAGGAATTTGTGGGGATTTTGGTGGATACAACCCGCTGCATCGGTTGCAGGGCATGCGAAGTTGCCTGTGGTGAAGAGCATGATCTGCTGGTCCCGGATGTGCTTAACGATGGGGCGCTTGAAAAGCATCGGAAAACAAGTGTCGAGCAATGGACGATCGTCAATAAATATGAGACAGACAAGGGCGATATTTTTGTCAAAAGACAGTGTATGCACTGCTACCAGGCTGCTTGTGCTACCGCCTGCCCCACGGAGGCGATGTTTAAAACAGAGGACGGACCGGTTATTTGGAGAGGAAACAAGTGTATCGGCTGCCGCTACTGCATGGTTTCCTGCCCGTTTGAAATGCCAAAATTCGAATACGGTGAATGGAACCCGAAAATACAGAAATGCACCATGTGCTTTGAGCGCCTCGAGGAAGGACTCAAACCGGCCTGTGTCGAGGCGTGTCCTACCGACGCGCTCATGTTCGGCACCCGGGTAAAAAACCTGGAAATAGCCAGGCATCGCATTTACAGCCATCCCGATGAATACGTACACCAC
>PVMK01184161.1_pt1 | contig 36872 bp, 55 predicted proteins | sample 1853481 | NCBI WGS metagenome assembly PVMK01 (sample SAMN08533507, study PRJNA380276) | Marine sediment metagenome, whole genome shotgun sequencing project. | reverse complement strand
ATTCCAGCCCTATAAAAAACGAAAAATCAGCTGGCTGGATCTTTCATTACCTTACTGGCGGTAGTGTTGCATTGATCTATCCGGTCTTATATTTCGTCTCTAAGGTGTCCGTGCCAGAAGGTCACCTGATTGCAAGTCTGTTATTTGGGCTGGCAACGTCATTCCTACCATGGTTCATTCTTTTTCCTGCATTTGGTTGGGGTTTCTTTGGGATTAGAGCGCCCAGTGGCATAAGGCCTTTAACCGCAACTATCATTTTTCATACAATTTATGGGCTGGGATTGGGAATCGTTTTAAATATTGCTTCATAGCTTATGGGTTCTTTAACGATCCGGCATATTGTGAGCACATTTATAAGCGCAAAAAAAGAGAAAGTCATGAGCGATCAGGTAATCATTTACGGTTTATCGGGTTGACCCTACACTATCAGGGCTAGGAGGCCTACAAGGAGCACGAATTTTACAGCGTTATAAAGGACCAGAAGAAGCTGGCTGAAATGCTCAAAATTTCAAACGGTAAGCGTCAAGTACCGGTCATTGTTGAAGGAGACAAAGTAAACATTGGCTATGGCGGCACTTGATGCTTCTGATTCTCCGGCCGTGTATGCTGGGAAGAATCAAGTATCGATTTGTAAATTAATCCTGCGAAAAAATTTATCAGATCATATCCGGAATTGGCTGTAGATGTGCAAAGTGTAATCATGTAGATTTGAACATTCAGGGATTAACTTAAAAGTTTAAGGATTTATTTAAGTCAGCGTACTTAAGAGACGCGGTAAATCAGTAGGGCTCAGGCTTGCGCTTAATACATTTATCGATCATTGATAATTTTTTGTGTTCGAAGATATATTCTTTTCTGATTCCCGGCACCATTTGACTTCAGCCAGGCCTATTTGCCGCACTTCGCCGCAATTACAGAAACCTGGCTGTTGATCATCATGTGAATTATAATCCACTCTGACATAAATGCTTGCTCCGGTTTTTAGTGGAAAATCAGAAACAAAATTAACTCCGTTTTGACTGTGATCGGTGGTCTTCGCATGGTAAAACCTATCTGAATTAAAATATGCACAGATGACGGGAGTTTGATATCTGCAGCGCTTATAAGCTCTTCGTTCAATAGGAACATCCATTTTTGCCCTCCTTATGTCTTTTTTGAATTATGTTTAGAAAATGCAAAGGTGGTGCCAATTTCTAAATTAACTATCTAACATTTTATAATTATGAGTTTTTTTCATCCATTGCGCAATGTGGAACCACTTTGTTGTACCAATCTACCGTAAACCCCAATGAGGTAAACGACTACAACTTCACCCTTGATGCCTCCCGCGTTGCGGGATCACACGTCTGATTTTATACATTTAAGTGTGCGGATTGGCTCTGAAGCCCTCCGGCTTTTGCAACAAGGGTAAAGTGGGTAAGAAGTAACCGGCATTCACGAATCAAAGTAGCAAAAGTGCAAAAAAATTATGCGGTTAATATGATGGCTTGGGGGACAGGAATCTCCAGCCCATGTGAAACACTATCCGGAAGGCGGTGCAGTTGCACTGCAAGGGGATTGCATGAACTTTTCAAGCTCCGCTAAAGAAGGACGATAATCCATCCTATGAGCGTAAGTGAGATTGTAGATAACCAAAATGATGATCACGGTACCGCCCATACCATACCAGGTCCGGATTTTTACTCTTCTTTCTTTGCAAAGGTAAATCATCGTATTTGGTTTAAAGATATACGCAACACATTGAACTCAGTTTCTGCTTTACCTGGAAACACTTATTAAGTCAACTCAAGCTATAAAGCTATAGCCCTAATTCAAAAGTATAGGAATTTCCATTTTTTTAGACAGGATATTCAGGATAAAACAAAAAAAGTCCCGCTACAGGCGGCTAAGTTCGTTCAATTTTTTTGCACTCAGAGACCCCAATGACCGGGTGTGAGACAGCCGTTTCCGGAAAAATCGTCCGCCCGTGGCTCTCGTTTTATCGAATATCCACCCGGCGCAAAGGGCTCTTGACATTGATGTTTGTACTTTGGTATGAGAGTTATCTATATAACTACAGGGTTTCCAGCGGACTATTCACGGCCTGGATATCCTTCTCCATGACGTGAGTATATATTTCGGTGGTCTTCACATCGGCATGTCCCATTTCATCTGATTTAGAACGTGGCGGACTTCGGTCTTTGTCATCACCACAGGAGGACGGCGGCGTTTCTTGGCCTTCACCGGGGCGATGTTGTCCCCAATAACCTTGTCTCAAACATGTAGTGATGGTATTTAAGAACCTGGCGGACCTGATCCATGAGCCGCAATTTCGGATTTGGTTTGAATTTTGGCTTATTTTCCATGATATTAAACAATAAAATCAACACATGGAAAAGCCAAGAACTATTTTTTCATGTTTAAGGTTGCAATATAACTATAGATGGAAATTTTTCCATGATATAAGGGCAATAGATGGAAAATTTTCCATATATCAACACTGTTATGTGAGGGAAATAATCGCCTTGAGCGATGAATATATTGAGCATGCCAAGAGCTGAAAAACAATACGAGAAACTTGATTCCTTGGAACAGGATTTTCGCAATCTTCTTGTGAAGACCCTCCAGAAGGCCAAAGAAACCGGGTCGTATGCTCCGTTCCTCCACCCTGAAGCTAATGCGTTCCCAGATGTCTATGATTTGAAAAAAGAACCGCAAAAAAGCATTATCGAGCTATCTGAAAGAATATCAGAATTGAGATCAGCACAGGGGGACGATCCCGAAGGCGGTATTGTTGGTTTGCACAAGAAATACGCGGTTGAATTAAATAATGTTGAGAACTCATATCGTCTGGGCCCAAAGAAATTGGCTGAAAAGTTCCTCAATGAAATTTAAAATTCACATAACAAGCCAGTCCACCTAACGCCAAAAGCCGGGGTGTTTAGGTAAGGTGCAGGTTTTAGAAAAGTTTTGGCTTTTTAACAATTTTGTGGAAGCCTTTGGCGCAGGTGACCGGTAGCGTTAGCGTATTTAACAAAGGAGCATAAAATGAACATCGATGAATTAAAAAAAATGAACACGGTTGAACGCCTTCAAGCTATGGAGGCACTTTGGGATTCAATGCTATATGAGAATACAAAAATTGATACCCCTAAATGGCATGAAAACATACTAAAGGAGAGAAAAAGGATAATCGCAAATGGCAGTGCAAAGTTTATCTCTCTTGCTGAACTTAAGGCGAGTGGTGGCCAATGAAAATAAAAGACGTATATATTTTGAAAGAAGCTGTTAATGATTTGCATGAAGGCAGATCCTTTTATGATCTTCAAGAACCAGGAATTGGTGACTATTTTTGGGGCTGCATAATCACAGATATAGAATCACTAATAATATACGCTGGTATTCATCGTAAAAAGTTTGGTTTATTTCAAATGTTTGCTAAACGATTTCCCTATGGCATTTACTACGAAGTTGTCGAAGATATAGCGTATGTTGCCGCTATCTTGCCCATGCGCAGAGATCCAGCATGGATTTCTAAACAACTAAGAAAAAGACGCTAACCAATCAGTGGAGCTGACGGCGTGAAGACCGCGGGTTTTCGTAAAAGACCGTGCAAGCTTGCCACTCATCAGGGCCGCAGCTCACTTCCACTTTAGAGCCTTAAACTTTATAAATTAAAGAGGTCTCCTATGGAAGGACTTGAATATATATATGAATTATGCGAAGCACTGCCACGAAGTGGTCCTGGCAACAATGAATACACCAGACGCGCATTTAACACTATCCCCCAACTCCAAACACCTCCATTTATTCTAGATATCGGGTGTGGTCAGGGGATGCAAACCATAGAAATAGCAAAAATTTCAATCGGAAAAATAATTGCTTTAGATAACCATCAAACATTTCTTGATATGTTGATGGAACAAGCAAAAAAACAAAGGTTCGAAGAAAAAATAATCCCTAAAAATATATCGATGCTAGACATGGATTTTGAGGAAGAAACCTTTGATATTATTTGGTCAGAAGGGGCATTGTATTTGATGGGATTTCAAGATGGATTAAAACAATGCCACCAGCTTTTGAAAGACAAAGGCTATTTAGCTGTGACAGAACTTGTATATACTGTTTCCAATCCGCCTAACCCCGTTGTGGAATATTTTGAGAGTGAGTATCCAGATATTAAAAATATTGAAGAAAATATCGAAACAATAAAGCAAGAAGGATTCAACTTAATCTCAAATTTTACATTACTTGAATCGGCATGGCTGGATAACTATTATTTACCGATGGAAAAAGAATTACCTCGTTTGAATAAAAAATATCAAGGGAATGAGGTCGCATTAGCTGTCTTTGAAGGATTTAGAAATGAAGCAGATTTCTATAGAAAATACTCGAAATATTACGGTTATGAATTTTTTGTAATGCAAAAGAATTAGGATAACAATTGCATTCACCAGACGGCAAGAAACTCGGCGGCGCTGACGCGTCAAGTTTGGGTGGGCCGCTGGTGATGCAGGTCGTTATCTTATCTAATAGAAAGAAAGAACTAACAATGAATCTTTACGAAATAAAGCATGGCCTTTTAAACCTCAAAGATATTGAATTTAACAGATTCCAAAATTGGTTTGAAAAATTTGGCTACGATCGGATAAATAAAAATGCGAAGAGCAGTAAAATAAGACAGTCGGTTTTGAAACTGTCAGAAAAGGAATTTAATCATTTCTGGGATTGGTTTGACAATTTATGCGATGAAAAATGGGCAGAAGAAGTCGAGAATGATCCAATGGCTAAAAAATGCCTAGAAATAGCTAATATTATAATGAGCAAGCCTGATCCTGGAAAATTTTTTGTTGATCTACTTGGCAGGAATGAAGCTAATACCAAAGAATAAGATAACAAGCGCGTTGACACAACCGGGAAAACCGGCGCGTTTTTTTCTTTTATCGGAGGCATCACGCAGCTCTTTTTAGCGAAGGCCTTGTTGGCTTTCCCGGTGGGTCACGCGCACCGTTATGTGGTTTACCAGTTATGAATGTGAAGAAAAAAGATCCACAAGATAATTCTCTTTTAGTAACACCAGCGGCATTTTACTCAAATGAGAGGGATAAAACGAAACTCAATTGGTTCCTATTTGAATACGCTGCTGAGTTTAACTCACACATAAAACGCCATTTGAGAAAAAAGCTCAGACGGAAAAAAATCGATGACAAAAAAATAGCAGATTTGTGCATTCATTATGCTTTGCAGATGAAAGAAGAGATTCTTGATAAGCTATCGGGCAGCGTAGAAAATGTATCTCTTTCATATCATGCAATCGAAGAATTTAAACGAAGCTCAATTTCGATAGATAAAGATTGTGTTGATAGCAAAAAAACAATAAAAATGCATCGGAATTCCTAACAAAAGCTTGGAGACAGACGCCTAAAGCAGTGCTGTTTCGAAAGTTTAATATTCCTTAAACTTTATTCATTGCTCGGGTATTCAAGCTCTTAATTCGGCGCTGCTCAAACTCGGCGTTGTACTGCTCTTTGAAAAAAGTGCGTTGATGAGAATACTGGACGAGGATATACGTAATTTAGATAGGCTTTTATTAATTGTGTGTAGCACGCTCAAGTTCTTCCCGAACAACTTGGCGAATCGCAGCCTCTGTTACAGGTTCCTCTTTTTCATTGAGGTATTCCCTGAGAGCATCATTGATCATCGTTTGATATCCATAACCGGCGGCATCAGAGCGTCTACGGAATTTTTCGATTACGTCATTGTCCAGGTAAATGGTTATTCGAGTCTTTCCTTTCGGCTTAACTACCTGGCCTCTTTTGCCTTTGCTAAAATCGTATTCCTTTTTCATAGTATTTTCTCTCTTTTGGAGTTGCCTTACGGGCTGAAATCAACCGGATTGTATCACCATGATATGTATATACAATCACCAGTATTCGGCCTAATGCGTCAGCACCCACAGATAAAAACCGTAGTTCTTGGTCTATAATTTGATCTTCGATAGTCAGGGTCATTGGGTCAAATAGCACAGTTTCTGCATCAGAAAACCGAATTCTATGTTTTCGGAAATTAGCTTCGGCTTTTTTGGGGTCCCATATGATCACCATAACCATTATTATGCATACAATATATGTATCTGTCAAGATTTTTGTATAAAGCTTTAAGTACGTGAAAATAATTATTAAAACACTTTTCCGAACAACCAAGGGAAGAACCAGACGGGAAAAACTATGCGGTTTTACGTGAATGCCGCGCTACCTTGAAAGGAATCTGGCTCGCTGGTTAGACAGTAAATCCACAAACTTTACAAGGAAAACGGCAAGCAATTTAAAAGCAATCGAGGAAGTTAATGTCACCGGAATTGAAAAGAGCGACTATTAAATTTGTGCCTGATTATTTTTCTTGGGATAAAAAGCACCAGGAACAATACCGCGTTGACACACCGGAACAGGATGCCCTTAAGATCAGGCAGTTCCTGTTAAGAGAGCTGTTTGATATTTCTGTTTCCAACGAAAGGGAATACGGGGTCGGGCCACAGCAACTAATTGATATGGAAGGGATAATTGCCAATTCCGCTCTCTGAAATAGGCCTATATTGAGTTTTTTGAGGGCAAAAAGACCATTTTTCTCTGATACTTATGGTCAGAGCAAAAAGACATTTTATTCCGGGGTACATTTGGCATATCACCCATAGATGCCATAAACGAGAATTCCTTCTCAAATTCTTAAAGGAACGCCAAGACGAATGGACGGGCAGTGTCGCTGTGGGGAGCAAGTCCTTTATTGGGTCAGTGAAAGCAAGTTTGGGCTTTCGAGCCAAAGGGCGCAATGTCATACAAAGCGGTGAAGGGTATCAGTTGCGGGAGAGCCCCGCTCCCTATAAGGTCCTTTTCGAGGCTGAAAACGAGGATATAGACCTTGGAAACACCGTTTTCTGGGACGTTAAAGATGAATAATCAATATCTTACCGTGGCCCGACCCCAGGCGCACATAAGGCGCTGATCCATGAGCCGCAATTTCGGATTTGGTTTGAATTTGGGCTTATTTCCCGTGACATTAAACAATAAAAGCAAAACATGGAAAAGTCAGGGGCTATTTTTCCATGTTTTATGTTGCAATATAACTATATATGGAAAATTTTCCATGATATAAGGGCAATAGGTGGAAAATTTACCATCTATCAACACTGTTCGGCAATACAATTTGCTATTTGGCAAGGAGAATACATTTATGAAAGCGTTAGGAATTGAATTCAGCTCAAACAAGCTGATCTATGTCTTGGTCGAGACGTCTGATGGCGACTTATCAGTGCTGTCGAGTAATAAGCTCGAACTCGCTGACACAAGAGACCGAGATGCCCTCGTTGCGTTTCAAACTGCTTTAAGGGCAGTTTTTAATGCAACAGCTCCAGATGTTATTGGGATTAAAGCAAAACCAGAGAAAGGGCAAATGAGCGCAGGTGCTGCCGCCCTGAAAATGGAAGGCATCTCTTTGGCCTGCAGTCCATGCCCAGTACACTTTCTATCTGGCGCTAAAATAAATGCATGCGAAGCGCCAGAAGATGGAATGAAAAAATACCAAATTCCGGCATTAAAATCCGCAATCTTGGCTTTGGATATTGCTTCATGATTGAGACTGAAAATCTTCCAAATGAAGTCGCAAGTGCTCTCACCGATCTTGCAGATCACTACCAAGACTTTGAAACGATGGATAGAGGAGCCAACGGTTATCTTTATTTTGCCAAGAACAAAGTTTCAAAGATGGATGTTGCTATAAAGTTCTATGCAGGTGACCCCGGTGAGAATAGGCATGATGAGCCCCGACAACTTTCTGCATTAACATGCCCCAATGTGCTGCCAATACTCGAAGCAAGATCGATATCGGATGAATGGGCATTTTTTATGACGCCACGATGTTTTGAGGGCGATCTTGATGATGTTATTAACTCCAGTCCAAGTGTGCATACAGCCGTGGATATCGCGGTAGGCATTTGCTCTGGAGTGAGCTCAATCCATGCTGCGGGAATGCTTCATAGAGACTTAAAGCCAGGAAATATCGTAATGTTAGCCGGTACCCCACGAATTGCTGATTTCGGCAGTGTCACAGCTATTAAGGAAGGGCATCAAGATGTTGTTGCCTCAAGGCACAGCATTCTTTGGCGACCACCTGAGTCTTTTGAAACTGGACGCTACTCAAGAAAAGGAGATGTATATCAGATAGGAATTGCCGTATATCAGCTATTGGGTGGAAGATTGCATTATGACGGAATGGAATATCTAAGCAAAAAACAAAAAAATTATTTTGCGGCCATTGCTGACCAAGTTGATCAAAGCATCTTTATTGACGAGGTTATTAGGGTCAAAGCTCAAAATGGTAAGCTCGTTGACTTGAAATCTCTCCCTAAATGGTTGAACTCTGGCACGCGTAGCGCGGTTAAGGCCATATGTCACCCCGACATAGATAAACGTCCTGATTCAGTCGCTGATGTCGCAGCTATGCTTACTACAATACGCTGTAGAGTCCCCAATTGGAGATGGCAAGGAACTACCGCACTTCTTCACCAGAGCGGTAACACCATAGAACTTCGTCCTACCAATAATGCGGATGAATACGCCGCTTACAAAGACAACGGAGCAGGTTTTCGTCGTATTCCAAAGCTGAGCGCGGGCGGACTTTCTAGGCTTGCCTCGAATTTCTAGTCAAGAAAAAGGATGGATATACCTTGGGAAATAAACAACTTGAGAGAAAATGGGGCATTTTTGTTCTGAGCCAGCAATTAATAAAGCATCAAAAATAGCCGAACCAAACGTTCCAGTTGATCGCAAAAGGCCGCGGCAACTGAACTCCACGTTCGGTGAGAGAAATAAAATGGAGATAACATGAAAATAAACTTTGAATGCAAAGGGTGCAAGAAGGAATTCGATTGCGAAATGGGAACAATCGGAATTAACGAGGCGACTATGCGTCCAAATTTCGAGAAACCCATCGTCTGTCCCCGTTGTGGAGAGAAGACAATGGATGAAGTCCTTTTGACCGAGCTTGGCCAAAGCCAGTTGACAGAAGCCACCATGTATCTGTGAGCAACGGGGGAGATCACCAACAACAAAAATGAAAAATAAAAACAAATTCATAGAAGAGTATGATAGCCATCATTCAAATTTTTTTGATTACCCTGATGATAAATATCATGAGGCGGTTTGCCAATCATTGGATGATGTTGGTGAGGCTCTAGAAGGAGCCGATGTTGACACTGATGATAGAAGAATTATCTGGAAAGACGGTGAACGATTGACTGTCGATGAAACTGCTAATCGGATAAAGAAACAAAGCAATGTAGACATTGAACATATAAAAAGAGGTATTCTAACATGGCTTGAAATGGAGTTTGTTCCTGCGGACATGAACCAAAAGCAGATGGAAATTTTTGAAGAAAAGATCACTAACTGGATAAAAGTCCATGACAAAGAGAGAATAAACCCCAAGGATATTGGCGGGATTTTGTTTAATGATCATGGCAAATAATGTTGATGAATTTTACAAACGATTTACACCGAACAATTGTGTGCAGTTGACCGCCGGAAAAGCGCGGTTCTTGAAGCGAATGTCATTGGCGGCGGCAACTGACGCAAAACGTTGGCAGAAAGAAAATGCGCATGGCTAACCAAGACGGGAACAATATTGGGGCAGACTTGGCGGCTGCCGACGATATGACGAAACAATGGCCTAAATCGGATTTGCTCTTGTTCTTGGGATTTCCAGCATCGGCGCGGAACAGTTTGTGTCGGTGGCACTGGGAAAAGCAAGACGCCGTGACTTTGGCTGAAATATTCGAGCTTGTGATTTCCAGCGACAAGGATCCACGTCCCGGATATTTGATAAGCAAAATGCTCGACATTCGTTGTGTCGGAAAAAAGAATTTTCTCAGCGTTGTGACCTATATGGCGGGACTTGATTTTGGAAAACAATGCAATCATGTTTGGAAAGGCAGATACACACAATTTGAAAATGCTCATCGAGTGAGGGGAAGCAGAAAGTATAGTTGGTCGTTTCCAGTTACTGATGCTGGTAAGTTGTTAGCGAAGTTTAGAAATGGGAGTCAGTATAATCCTCGACGACGAAAGAAAGCTGCCAACAAGACGTTTAACGCTGAAGGGTCATAAACCGCGCGTTTTCCCAACATTGGGAGCGCAGCAGGTCAACTTGCCGTTGGGCAAATGCAAAACCCAAAGCGAAACGCCACATAGAATAACGATTCTCCAAAAAAGAAAAGCTGAAAAATCTTGAAGGCTGAGTTAAACAAGAGAAGGCTCATTGCAATATGAACAAGGAAAATCGAGAAGAGAAAAAATCCAAAGCTGAAGATTATGCCGAGGGGATCAAGAGTGTTGGGATACAAAAAACTCGATGGCAAAGATATTTCCAATTTACTGACACAAGAGCCATTGTCTTTATAACTCTGATTTATACCGTTTTTGCGGGTCTGCAGTGGTGCTCTATTAGAGAATCCAACCGTATCAACCAAGAGGCGTTGCTTTCCGTACAGCGAGCCCATGTTAATTTCAAAACCATAGAATCCACCGGAATTCGGGATGCCCAAGGGAGGATTACCGCTTGGCATTTTTTCCCGCAGTGGGAGAATAGTGGTGCCACCCCGACTAAAATCATGCGTCAGCATTATAGCGCTAAATGGCCCCAAACAACTCTCCCCAATGATTTCGATTTTCATGATTCAGGGCCCAATGATAACAGAACTATCTTGCTTGCTCCCAAAGCAATAACCTCTACCGGGCCACTTATCATTCGCCCAGACGTGATAGCAGGAGTCAAAGAGAGGAAATTGCACCTTTTCTTTTGGGGTTAGGCCGCCTATAGAGACATTTTTAAAAATAGCAAGGCCCATCTTACCGAGTTCTGCTACGAATTGACCGTTTCTGATGGAGATGTAACTACGGGGGAAGGGGTTCGATTCCTCTATGTTTCTTGTCCCTCCCACAATTGTGCCGATGAAGATTGTAAAGATTATGCTGAAACAGAAAAAAGACTTGAGGAGCACTAATACTTGTTGCATCCGGACATCATAGGCGTTGCTGCCCAACAATGCCTTGCACTCGGACGGGAACTCCGCTGCGCTCCGTTCCCGCCGGTGAAGGCGGACGTTGTGCGAAAGATGAATAGAGGGTCTTGGCATGAATAAACAGAGATGATAGGATTCAATTATGAGCAAACTCAAAAAGCTGTACGAGCACATTCTAATGCGCAGATCAGACGCAAATGTCCCTTTCGAAACGTTACGTGCTCTGCTCAGGCGACTTGGGTTTGATGAGCGCATCAAAGGCGATCACCACATTTTCACCAAAGATGGTGTTGAGGAGATCCTCAACCTGCAACCCAAAGATGGGAAGGGGAAACCGTACCAGGTCAAACAAGTCAGGGATGTGATCTTGAAGTATCACCTTCGTATTGGAGAATAACAATGGATAAGAAATACGAAATCATCATTTTTTGGAGTTCTGAGGACAATGCCTACGTGGCCGAGGTGCCGGAGCTCGCCGGATGCATGGCCGACGGCAAGACCTACCAGGAGGCTCTCGGCAACGCGGAGCAAATTATCGAGGAGTGGATCGAAACGGCCACGAAACTCGGTAGACCCATCCCTCAACCGAGGGGCCGTCTTGCGTATGCCTGATCAGCGATGCTGGCTGCACAACAAAGGGCTGGAGCAGACGCCGAGAAAATAGCGGTTTTTCGGGAAGGTATAGGTAATACGAACTTATGGGGGCGGCACTGCTCAGCCCGGGGTTCGGCTAAGAAATGGGCATATGTCAAAATTACTGGAACAAATATCTGGTGAAGAAGCTTTAAAAATCCTTCGACTTTTGTCAGCACAAGATCAAGATATTGAAAATAGGATAGAAGAATTAGCGGAAAATATTCTGAAAGATGTTGACTTAGAAGAAGTATCGGAAGAAGTGTTTTTTGATTTAGACAATATTGATGTACATGATCTTTGGGATCAATCAGGAGCAAAATCAGATGGGGAATATATATCCACGGAAGAAATGGCTTATGAAATGATAGAAAATGAACTAAAACCTCACATCAATAATTTCATAAGACTTCATAAGCTTGGTTTAGATAGGGAATCTATATCTTACTGCATGGGCCTGCTAAAGGCGATTTACTTATACAGTAATGAGTCATCTTCAGAATTTAAAGATTGGGCAACAGATATACCTGAAGAATTCTTTAGGCAAATTATGGAAGAATGGAAAAAGTTAAAATTAAACAGAAATGCCTCACTCAAAATGAACTCATTTTTAAACAATGAATGTAATAAGTGGGCAGTATGGGCGCTCAAAAACCTGGCCTAACAAAAAAAATTGAGCTGACCCCAAAAAACCGAGCCGATTTTTGGTGAATTCATAGGCTTAGACGGCTTTTGTCTCAAGCCATTATTGAATATATGGCCACGCATCAATAGATTCTCAGCGAACATGTCAGTTCAGGTGACAGCCAGGGTTGCGCCACCACGTCGGTTTGTTGCATGATTGATATTTATTCACCTTTTATAAACCCGGGAAAGGCCATGGCTGCACCTGACTTCGGCGTTAGCTATAAATTTAATGTTGACAATTGTAACCTTTTGGGTTACGCTGCATAAGCTATGATAAAATCTTTTAAACATAAAGGTTTGGAAAATTTTTTTTATACAGGGAGCAAGAGAGGAATTAAGCCTGAACATGCCAATAGGCTTGAACGAATCCTTGATCGGCTTAATGCTGCAAGTGAAATAAAAGATATGAATTACCCGGGTTCTTTCCTCCACCAGTTAAGCGGCGACAAAAAGGACTTTAATGCAGTGAAAGTATCCGGCAATTGGCGTATGTTCTTTAAATTTATTGATGGTGACGCCTATAATGTCGATTACGACGATTACCATTAAGGGGGTTAAAACAATGCGAAGAATGATAAGACGTCCAACGCATCCAGGCAATATTATAAAAGAAGATTATCTTTTGCCCCTATCCATTACAATTAAGGATATGGCTGCAAATCTTGGTGTTTCAAGAAAAACATTATCTAAGATCACAAATGAAAGAGGAGCCATTACACCAGATATGGCTTTGCGCTTATCCCGTGCCTTGGATACTACTCCAGATTTATGGCTTAATTTGCAGAAAAACTATGATCTATGGCAAGCAGAAATGGAATCACAGGAATGGAAAAAGGTAAAGCCATTTCCCCAACAAATGCTCCACCATAATCCATCACTTAACAGCGAACAAAGCGCTTGAGAGGGACCGGGAAAATTATGCGCTTTCAAGCTATTAAATGGATGGAGTTTAATTTGATTAAAAAAGTTACATATTTTTTGATGGACCCCTTATCTTTGATGGTTTCGTAAAAAGTCCAAAAAGAGCCAATTTTCAAATTTTACACTTAATAATTTCAATAGGTTATGGGATCGAAATTTGAGGATTTTGACTTTTTACGAGATTGTCATCTTTAGTTGTCCCATATTTGCTGTTTTCATGATTGAAATATAGGCCAAAAACTTGGCCATGTATAGTGGAATGAATTCGGTTCCGCCATCCCCAGGCCAATACCCCCATTGCCACCTGTGATAAGGACAGTTTTGCCGGTAAGATCGAATGTGGAATTTGCCATAGTGTATCCTATTTTATTTTAGCTTTATACAGCCTCAGACTGTTGCTCACAACGGAAATACTGCTGAAGGCCATGGCCAGGGCGGCAAGAATGGGGTGCAGCTGCCGCAGCATGATCGGCAAGGTCTCAAAAGGGTAGAGAATCCCGGCCGCAATCGGAATCAGAATGACATTGTAGCCAAAGGCCCAGAAAAGATTCTGCTTGATCGTGTTCATGGTGGCGCGGCTCAGCTGGATCGCCCGCGGTACGCCGCTTAAACTGCCGCTGGAAAGGATGACCCCCGCGGTTTCGATGGCCACATCGGTACCGGTTCCGATTGCCAGACCGACATCCGCCTGGGCCAGCGCCGGGGCGTCATTGATGCCGTCGCCTACCATACCGACCCGGGCGCCTTCTTGCTGCAGATCTTTTATTTTGGATGATTTTTCCTCCGGTCGTACTTCGGCCAGGACTTCATCAATATTGACCTGGGCAGCGATGGTTGCGGCGGCCTGCTGATTGTCACCGGTGAGCATCACGACTTTTAAATGCTGGTCGTGAAGCTGCCGGATGGCGTCTTTGGATTCCGGTTTAAGCGTGTCGGATACTGAAATCAAGCCGCACAACGCATTGTCCTTTACAACCACCATCACTGTTTTTCCCTGGGATTGGAGCGCTTCGATCTCGCTGTCGGCGGCTTGAATGTCGATACCTGTTTCCTGGAACCATTTGGGTTTGCCCACCATTACAGGATTGCCGGCCACGTTTGCCTGTACGCCGAATCCTCCCGAAGCTTTGAAATCCTTGAGCTCAAAAAGTTCAATTTGCCGCGTTTTGGCCTCATTTACAATGGCTTTCCCCAGGGGATGTTCGGAACCTTTTTCAACCGAGGCTGCCAGTTTCAAAAGATCGTCTTCTGTTTCGAATTGGGAGTTAAGCGGCGTGATATCGACCACGGCGGGTTTACCCATGGTGATGGTTCCGGTTTTATCCAGCACAATGGTATCGAGTTTGGTCGCCGTTTCCAATGCCTCGCTGCTTTTAAACAGGATGCCTTTTTCAGCACCCTTGCCGGTGCCGGCCATAATTGCCGTCGGTGTGGCCAGTCCCAAGGCGCAGGGACAGGCGATTACCAGAACTGCGACCAGTCGTATCATGGCCGGGCACAAACTCGCCGGTTATCCCCCACCACAGGAAAAAGACAAAAAATGCGATCCCAATGATGGCCGGCACAAATATGGCCGCCACCTTGTCGGCCAGCGCCTGGATGGGCGCTTTGCTGCCCTGGGCTTCTTGAACCAGCCGGATGATCTGGGCCAGGGCGGTTTCCTTACCGACCCGGGTGGCGCTGAATCGGATAAGACCTTGGCCGTTGATGGTCCCACCCACCACCGTGTCACCGGGCTGCTTGTCAACCGGCAGCGGTTCGCCGCTGAGCATGGATTCATCGACAGCCGACTGACCGTCAAGTACCAGCCCGTCAACCGGAATCCGTTCCCCTGGGCGCACAATCACCGTATCGCTGACTTTAACCCGGGTCAGCGGAATTTCTTTTTCAATATCGTTTTCCAGGATCGTTGCGGTTTTGGGGCTCAGACCGATCAATTTGCGGATGGCGCCGCCTGTGCGGCCCTTGGTGCGGGACTCCAGCATCTTTCCCATTTTGATCAGGGTGATAATCACCGCGGAGGTTTCAAAATAGACATGCGCACCCATGGAAGGAAAAAAGAGGACAGCCAGAGAATAAAAGTAGGCCACCGAAGATCCCATGGCCACCAAAACGTCCATATTGGCGCTTTTGTTTTTCAGGCTTTTAAACCCGCCAACATAATAATCCCAGCCGGTGTAAAACTGAACCGGAGAGGCCAGGGCCAGGAAAAGCCAGTTGACCCAGGGGGCATGGCTCCACGGCCCGATGAGACCAAAATCGCGACCCATGCTGAATACAAAAAGCGGCAGGGCAAACAATACCCCCACGGCAAACTTGCGGGTTTGATCCTTGATTTCCGCATCACGAGCCTTTTGCTCGGCATCTCCTTCGTCCAGGCCATCTTCCGGTGGAATCGCACCGTAGCCCGCTTTTTCAATGGCGGCAACAATTTCATCAACATTTAAAACGCCGGGGATATATTCCACCGATACCCGTTCGCTGGCAAAATTTACAGCCGCGGTTACCACCCCGGAGGTTTTTTTGTTCAGGGCGCGTTCAATGTTGGCAGCGCAGTTGGCGCAGGTCATGCCGGTTACCGGCATGTCAACTTTGGCGGTGGTGACCCCGTACCCCGAGTTGTGGATTTTTTCGACCACATCCCGCAACTGCAGCTGTTGCGGGTCAAAGGAAACCGCCGCGTTTTCAGCGGCAAAATTGACGCTGGCATCGGCCACACCTTTGAGCTTTTTTACGCCCCTTTCTATATTGGCGGCGCAATTGGCACAGGTCATGCCGGTAATGGGTAAGGTGAATTTTTGTTCAGTCATAACGTCACGGAAATTCTACAACCTACTGAGAATATAGGAGTTTTTGGGGACTTCCGAATTTGCCCCGGAAATGGAATAATGGAATGGTGGAACGATGGAATATTGGTTTTCAAAAGGATGTTAACCATTTTTATTTTATCGCCAATCTCGCCGGTGGTGGGACCATTCATCTCTCCGAGGCGTAGGCGCTACCCTACGAGCCGGAGGCCACTATCCCAGCATTCCAATTGGGGCGAAGCCCCTAAGTTCATCATAAATAATTCACCAGCTCTATGGAAGTGGCTGATTTGGTTTGTTTATTGACGGAATCAGGCGGCCGGATAATTGATCTCTTTTAAAGTGTCTTTGATCTTTTCAAGGGTCGCGGGAGATTCCCATGCGACATCTATGGTTTTGGCTTCCGGACTACCGTCGACTGTTTTGACACCATCCAGTTCTGTTAACTCGTTTTTAATGGACATGACACAGTGTCCGCATGAAATGTTCAGGATTGAAAAAGTCTCTTTTTCCATGTTCAACATCCTCCTTCAAGGGCAAAGAATTTTTTTGGAATGTGCATCCGCATTTGTATACTAATATAGTATGGAATTGAGGCATGTCAACTTCAGATACCGCAGCAGGCGACAGGGAATGGGCTCTCAGATTTTGAAAGAAAGAACATTTAAAATTGGTAAAATCAAAATGACTTCATTTATAGCGGGTTGCTATTTTTTCAAAATCGGCAGGTTTTAGAATTTGACCCAATCGTTCGCCGTGTTTGCTGGTTTGTTTGTAGAAGTGCAGGCAGTCTTTTACGATTTGCAGGACCTGTGTTTCACTGTAAATTCCCGGCAGTTCTTTTGCAAGCTGTGGATGCCGGCCGAGTTTGCCCCCCAGTTGTACCCTGAATCCTTTGACGCCCTCCGCTAATGGTAGAAGTGGGGCAAACTTTCATGCACTTCCCGCAATACAAACACAGGTTGAAATCGATTTGGGGACATTCTTTTTCAGTGTTTAGAGCAATCGCATTTTCTTTGCAGGCCTCAACGCAGGCTTCACACAGGGTGCAAGGTTCATCGGTTAATATCGGTGTGCAAGCGCCGATGATGCCGATGTCTTTTATCTGGGGCTGTGAGCAGGCATTGGGGCAGTCTGCCAGGGTAATCCTGAATTCGTGGTGAAACTTCAGGTCTCCCCTAACCCTTTTTTTGAGAAATCCGAGCAAATCTTCTCCTTTTACCAAAACTTCGATTTTCTGCAGGAGTTGATCGCTGACGGCCGCCTGGTTCGGGCATCCGCCGGGCCCGAAACAGGTGTCGATTTGATAGCCCTTTTATTTCAGAAGCCATGCCGGTCAGATAACGCGCCTGGGTCGTTTTGACATCGGCAAGCGTGATCACTTTTTTAGCGGCGTCTTTTGCTTCTTTCTCAACCCGCGCCCTTACGCGCTTGCGTACAAAAAAAGGAACTTTTTGGATACTTTCATCAGCTTCCGGGGTCCATTTCATGTTACAAATATTCCTGGGATTTGTGAATACAGATCTCGTCATTTAGCTTGGGGAAAATAGCTGTGACGCTCTAACTGTCGTGGGATTGCATGAAAACCGGGCACGGGTCTAATTTAGGAATTCAGGGATTGAGGGATTTGAGGAATGGAAGGAATTCTATCTATCTTAATTTATGGATTTTATCTTTTAATCCCTCAATTTGGTATTTGTGTTTTGTTATTTGAAATTTTTTAACTGCTGAAACATAAATCCACCTGTACCAATGCCTCCCGGGCCAATTGGCCGACTGAATACTGAGCGAGTTGTTCACCGCGATATAGCATCAGTCCGGCCGGGTCATCGGCAAGTTGCTGCAACCGGTGAATCGCTTCTACATTTAATATGGGGCTGACGGCCCAAACCGCAAGCCCCCTGAGACTCGGATCTTCGGATTTCATGTAGGGAAGCAGAAAACAGGCGGCGGTTTGCATACACTCCGGCCGGCTATGTGATAGCCGGCCGACACCCCAAAGTACGCCCCGCTGTAAACCTTCGTGTTCCAGATAGTTTCGGTCCGGCTGGATGTAGGAGAAAAGGATGCAGCCGTATTCTGCGGCCAGCTTTCCATTACAGGCCATGGCGTCTGCCATGGATTCAGGGCATCCCCAGCCGATTCCGCCGGATTCATCGTTCAAATTCCAGATAAATCGGCGCATGACGACTCTGGCCGACTCCAGATCAGATGCGGCCAGATCCGAAAGCACGTTCCCCATGGCCGTTACCGCGCGCCATTTGACGAGTTCCTCCAGACTGCACAAATAAGAAAAAAGTGGACCGACGGCCTTTCTGGGTGGCAGCCGACGAATTTCATCGAGCCCTTTTTTAAAATCTTCAGCCTGAAGAAGCAGCAGGATCCTTTTTTTTAACTGACGGCCGCCCATCTTTAAAACGTAATGATTTCAAAACCCGCATCCCGGTAGCGGGCCATACCCGGATGTCCCAGCATGTCCTCCAGGAGGGGCAATCCCAGGGTTTTGGCTGCCACTATCGTTTCCATTTTATTGGCGCAGGCCTTGCAGACCCCTTCCACCAATCCTTTGGCCCTGGCCCTTTGCCAGAGTTGATGCAACGGATTTGTCTTTTTCTCAAGCTCCGGAATTAATTTAGTGGCGGCGCCTTCAATAATAATTTTGGCGTCGTGCCCTTTTTCAGACATATCTAGCGCATTTAGCAGGACATGAATGAAACACATGGGGTCCCCGTTAAACACAAAAAGAGCGAATTTTTTCATGATAACCTCTGTGTTCATAATTTGGGATTTTAGATTGCGGATTTTGGATTTGTGGAATCGCTGCGCTCTATCAATTTATAATAGACAGAATTCCTTAAATCTAAAATCCAAATTCTAAAATCTAATATTGCTCCTAACTTGTAGCGGAACTAAAAATGAGGTTAAATAAGTTTGATGAAAATCATGAATTTTCACCACCCCAGGTTTGACTCCACCGGTGTCTTATTCTTCCTCCCAGTAGATGCAGTCTGTCGGACAGCACTTTATAGCATCATTTATTTCGAGTTCCGGATAGTCTGTCACTTCAGAGACTTCGACATAATCGGCATCATTCAACCTGAATACTTCCGGACACAAATCTACGCAGATGCTACATCGAATACACAAACTAAGTTCAACCACCGGTATTTTCATATTAACTACGATTCCATTACCGCCTTACCAATCTTACGGCCTAGCTCATAACAGGTTTTCAGTGCCTCTTTGTCCGGAACATACTGGATTCTAAGCCCCGGATCTATGATTTCAAAATTCATGGCTTCAAGCTCTTTGTTGATCATTTTAACAGCCTCGCCGCTCCAGCCGTATGATCCAAAAGCCGCACCAATTTTGTTTAAGGGCTTAAGGCCTTTCATATAGGTGAGAAAATCCGCTAAAGAAGGAAAGAGCTGATTGTTCAATGTCGGCGATCCGATGACAACTGCTTTAGCGTCAAAAACATCCGTCATTACCTCACTGCGGTGGCTTTTTCTCAAATGCAGCGGTTTTGCCGGGACCCCCTCTTTATTTATACCTGAAACAACGGCATTGGCCATCTTTTCGGTGCTGTGCCACATGGTATCGTACACCACCACCGCCTTTTTCTGGGGTTCCTGCCGGCACCATCGAACATAGGCGTCAATGATCTTGGCCGGATCTTTGCGCCAGATGATGCCATGATCCGGACAGATCATTTTGAATTCAAAACCCTGGCTCAATATGTTATCAAGCAATTTCTGAATATGAGTGGAATACAGCAGCAGAATATTGGCAAAATATTTTTTAGCATGGACCATAATCTGATCGCCAACTTCATCATCATATTTTTCAGGTCCAGCATAATGCTGGCCAAAGCCGTCGCTGGAAAATAAAATCTTGTCTTCCTGCAAATAGGTAAACATGCTGTCGGGCCAGTGGATCATGCGGGTTTCCAGAAACGTCAGGGTCCGTTGGCCCAGGCTCAGTTCTTCCCCGTTGGCAACGGGATGGTAATTCCACTTTTGCTGATAATGCTTGGAAAGGTTCTTATGGCCCATTTTCGAACAATAAATGGGCTTGTCTTCGCCTATTTTATGCATCACCCGGGCCAGGCTGCCGGAGTGATCCATTTCGGTGTGATTGCTGATGACACAGTCGATCTTTTTGGGATCGATAACGGCGGCAATATTGTCGATCAATTCATCTGAAAATTCTTTTCTCACCGTGTCCAAAAGAACGGTCTTTTCATCTACAATTAAAAAGGAATTGTAGGTTGTGCCAAGATCGGTGGAATAACCGTGAAAATCCCTGATATTCCAGTCTATAACGCCAACATTATAAATACCGTCACCAATTTTAATCGGTTCCATTTTCAATCCCCTGTCCTTCTTTTTTTTGTTTTCGTCATTTTGTGTTTTCGTGACGATTTTTTTCCGGTTTATCCAGCTTAGTATCTATTTATTGAAATCGTATCATGTTTACGCAGGATTATGGTTCCTGTTTCATGGGGTTGTGTTAATAAATAACAATAGACAAATAGCAAATAACAAACAAATCACAATGACTAAAATTCAAAATTCCAAACAATTGTTTTTGGATCTTATTTGAGATTTGGATATTGTATTTTGGAATTTGTTTGGTGCTTGGTGTTTGTAATTTGTTATTTCCGGCTTTGCCGGGTTGGGGCCTTTGTATGAAATTTTTCAAAAACTGATGCCCTTTTTGCCAGAAAATTGGATCTCTGCCAGAAAAGGGCATCAAGCTAACTGTAAGCGTTCAAGACCCGAGGTTGCTATTATTCCTTTTCGAAATCATCCTTGGGTGCTCCGCACACCGGACATTCCCAGTCATCGGGCACATCTTCCCACTTGGTTCCGGTTGTCACACCGTTGTCAGGATCACCTTGTTCCGGATCGTATACATATCCGCAGATCACACATACATATTTGTCCATTCTTTTCCTCCTTTTTGTTTTAATGGGTTGAATTATTTATCCGATGATCGGCACAATTATTATCAGAACAGCAGGGTTTTGCAAGCCTATTTCTGCTCTTCTTTGACGGAACCCGGTCCGCCAAGCGGTTTAAACATCTTTTTGCCGGCCCCGCATGACGGACAACGCCAATTCTCCGGGAGGTCCTCGAAACGGGTACCCTTGGGTATTTTTCCTCTGCGATCCCCTCTATCCGGATCGTAGATATAACCGCAACTCACTACCTGGCACTGGTACATTTCTTCCGGTTCGGCCATGGACACCTCTCTATTAATTGAATATTCAATTCCGGCTTTGCCGGGTTACGGGTCAGGCAATCTCACTGATTAAGTTTTGTACTCTTTTTTCAATTTCATCGCGTACACCACGCATCAATTCTAACGGCTTTCCGGCAGGATCCGGCAGGTCCCAGTCCATTTTTTGTGCTCCCGGAACAACCGGGCACTGTTCCTCGCAACCCATGGTGATAATAAAATCAGGCGTATGGTATGAAATTACTTCATCAATCGTTTGGGGAAATCGAAACCCCATATCGATTCCCTTTTCATGCATGACTGTAACCATATCCGGGTTAACTTTTTCAGCAGGTTCGCTGCCGGCGGCCTGCACTTCCAGTTTATCGCCGGCCAGAAATTGAGCAAATGCACCGGCCATCTGAGAGCGGCAGGCGTTTTCCCGGCAGATAAACAACACTTTTTTCCTTCCTCCAAACGGCTGCATAAGGTTATCCAACGCCTTTGCAACATCTTCAAGTACTGTCGGATGCCCGGCTAAGTCTTTGGGGCCTTCAATCCCCCGATATGTCAGGCTGCCTTCAAATTTGGCCCAAACGGCATCAAAAAAATACTGGGTTGTCAGATTAAGACCTTCAAATAAATTCTTGCCCCTGGTTGCCCCCACCGCAAGTAGAAACCCGCGTCGCATATTCGCTCCGGGGTCTTTCAGTTTGAGCTTATATTTTCTGGCCCAGAACGTCTGGCAACGATCGATTACGGCCTTGAGCTGGGCCGTCATGTTATAAAAAAAGATCGGGGTTGCGATAACCACCACATCCGCTTGGCGCAGCAACGGATATACTTCATTTTTGACGTCATCATCAATCGGACAAAAACCCTTTTTTTCACAAACAACGTACTCCTTGCAGGGAATAATATTTTTCCGGCAGACGTCAATAATATGTGTGCGGGCTCCGGATTTTTCCGCCGCTTTCATAAACTCCGTCAGCAGATAATTTGTATTTCCCTTTTTTCGGGGACTGCCCTGTAAACCAAGAATCAGCATGAATATGCATCCAGCAATATCTAATCCGGACAAACCGGAATTGACTATTGAATATTGGAAATTGAATATTTGTGGAAGTCGCTTTGCTCCGTCATTTTTTGGTAGATCTTTTTAAAATTGTTCCGCCGCAAGCGGACCTTAAATATTCAATCATTTGAAGATAGGGGAAATAGCCCTATAAAATTTTTTTGTCTCAAAATGTCGTAGATCCGCCTCTGGAGGACATAATCCGCCTGAGGCGGACTAAGCGCCTAATCAGCTCTTATCTTTTATGTGACACTTTGAGCACTTAGTGGGGCCTGACTTCCGGCCGGCCTTTTTCTTTGCCTTAGTGGCACTTGGTGCACAGCTTGTTCATAACATATTTTTTTTTAACTTGCCCTGTGCCTTAAGTTCTTTGATGCTTCCCGGTTTTTGTGGAAATACGGAATGGCATATCTTGCAGTCAACGAGTCTTTCCTGGTGCTGGCGATGGGGAAACGGAACTTTACCTTTTTTGCCGCCGTCAATTTCAATGTTTGCAGCACCCTTGTTCTCGTTTACAACAGAAAAAGCAACCGATGAACCGGCGATAACGACAGCCATTGATATCAACAATACGAGAAGTTTAGCTTTCAAAAATCCTGCTTTTTGGAATTCATGTTCTATATGATTGACAATTCAAGTGAACGATACTATTCGATACTGCTTCTGGTTCCCCGATAATTAACCCGGTCGCGTTAAGGACGGTGATGGTGATATTTCAAGACATCAGCGAGGTGAAATGCTTTTGCCTTCACCAGCAACCGTACACGCGGCAAAGTCGATGGGTTCACCGCATCCGCTGCAGGTGTGAGCCTTATCAAACTCATCCGAAAATATTTCTTTTTCCTGGCCGCATTTGGTGCATTTGCAGGTAACAACCTTGAGATTTTTAAAATCTGCGTACCCGGGACAATGCTGGGGTGTTGATGAATTATCAGCCATGATTTCCTCCGTACTGTTTAGTGTTTAAAGTCATTTTTATCCTTCAAGTTTTTTGGCAATTTCCCGTCCGTAATCCTGAGCCATCTGCTGGCCTCCGCCAAGGGAACTTGACTTTAATCGCAATGTATCGCCGACCATGTTCATTTTCAAGATATGCTTCATGGTCTCGAAAATACGATCGTTGGCTTCGCCGCTCCATCCAAAGGATCCGAATGCCCCTCCGACTTTTCCTGCGAGATTTGCATTTTCAGTCAGAAACAGAAAAGTTTTCATGCCCTGCAGCATTTCTCCATGGTAGGTGGACGATCCGAAAACATAGCCGTCATAGCCGTCAAGGCCGGCTTCGTTCTTAATTTCTTTGATACCGGCGACATTTGCTTCATGACCGGCAAAGCGGATTCCTTCTGCAACAAGATCGGCGATATTCTGGGTCTCACCGCTTCTGGTGGCGTAAACGATTAGAACTTTGGCCATATTTTTTTCTCCCGTACTGTTATTAAGCGTTCACATACTGTCCGGTTTGCATTGGACGGTAAAATCAGGCTTTAGGTTTACCGATTCTGTTATCCGTACCTTCGTAAGCACAATCCGGGGTATAACAGGTATTATCAAGAAATTCACATTTTTCCTTGCACGACGGGCACTCGTTGGGATGCGCATCCGATTCAAGGGTGTACCCGCAATTTGAGCATTTCCAGCTTGGCATAAAATCACCTCCTTAAAAGTTCGGTACGTTTAATTATTTATTTGAAATTTGCAGACCTGGTCCTTTGGGCCTCCGGCTCGTAGGGGTACGATCCTACGCCTCGGAGAGCCAGGTCAGAGATAATGGGCTCTGCCTTGAAAATAATACAAAGTGTGGAGTGATCTAAAGTTATAAGTGAACTAAAGCCCGCCCTGTCGCGACTTGTTTATGTATAATAATATTGCCGATGTGTCATTACAAACCGAACTTATGAGCATACCATACGGGTGATCGGTCTGGGCCAGGGTTGATGGTTCGCTTCAGGCTTCGCCTTCGGCTACGACCCGACAGGTCGCTGTGTCGTTTAAAAAATAAGATAGAATTCCTTAACCTGTCGAGAGCCTCTTAGCCGAACGGCTTTAGGCACTTTAGCTCACTTTAGTTCATTTTAGGCACTTATATGTAATAAAGCAACCACTCCCTTTCAGGAAGAAACCCGTGCCGGGCCCTCTGGACCCGGGTATCTACTGTTGTAAAGACTATGCCGATTCTCCGGACGTATTTTCCCGGACTTCGTTTGGCTAGTTCCCGGTCGATCATGAAAAGACCGCCCTTGGCCTCACCCATCAGTTTTAGTTGCTCCAGAACACCGGTGACACTCTCTTCTTCCTCCACCTGCTCCGATACAAACCACTGAAGAAAGATATTGGTGGCATGGTCATGCTCTGCAAGAGCCAGTTCCACCAACTCATTAATCAGGCCGGTTACCTTCTGCTCGTGTTCGAGGGTTGCCTCAAATACTGCCAGGGGAGAATTCCACTGGGTCGGAGGGGCTTCGATTTGCACCAGGTTGACCCTGCCGCCCCGCTGATTGATGAAGTCATAAAACTTCATGGCATGGGTTAATTCTTCCTGGACCTGGTTGGTACATCCAATTGGCAAATCCATCCAGATTGATGGATTTAAAATAGGCGTTCATCGACAGGTACAGGTAGGAAGAATAAAGTTCCGCATTTAGCTGACCGTTGATGGCGTCTCGCATTTTTTCAGATAACATGGTGCTTATCCTTTCCAGAGGCCGTGGAGATTGCAATATTCACGGGCGGTTACATTTTGTGCATCCGTCTTGAAAACCGCTTCGGGTGCTTCCCCGGGGGTTAAAAATTGTCGGTCCGCTTTGCCGCCGGCGATGATTTCAATCCATTCTATGTAGTGTTTCTCCTCCATGGGATGCGCTACATCACCGACTTTTACCTTTACACCGCCTTCGACTTTTTCAATCACGGGAACGTGCTTTTCTTTGGCTGCATCGACCGTGTTTTCAACCAATTGTTTCATGGGCTCTCCGCAACAGACGAGTTCACCTTCGCCGCCATGGACGACCTCGACGATGTTACCACAGGCCTCACATTTGTAAATTTCTAATTTTTCCGCCATTTTTATTCTCCTTTCGTTTTAGTTGATTAGTTAACTCGTTGACTGGTTTACTAAATTACCAGTTTTCTCCCAGCAGCTCAAAATGAGCCTGGGGATGGTCGCATGCCGGGCAATCCGCGGGCGCTTCACTGCCCTCCTGGAGGTATCCGCAGTTGCGGCATCGCCAAACCACCGGTGCTTCTCTTTTGAAAACCCGTCCGGCATCGATATTGGCTGCCAGGTTCAGATATCGTTTTTCATGCTGCTTTTCGGCAACCGCAATGGCGGTGAAGATATCTGCGATATCGCCAAATCCCTCTTCCGTTGCGATTTTGGCAAAACCGGGATACATTTCCGTGTATTCGTAGTTTTCTCCGGCTGCGGCTTCTTTCAAATTTTCCCGGGTCGTAGCGATGGTCCCGGCCGGGAATGCTCCGGTTATCTCAACCTCTCCGCCCTGAAGCAGCTTGAATAATCTTTTGGCATGTTCTTTTTCCTGGTTCGCTGTTTCGGCAAATATGTCTGAAATCTGCACATAGCCTTCCTTTTTTGCCTGACTGGTAAAATAGGTGTAACGGTTGCGTGCCTGAGATTCACCGGCAAAGGCGGTCAAAATATTCTTTTCGGTTTGTGTTCCTTTCAAATCTGCCATCTGTTTTCCCTCCAACTTTGTTTGGTTTGATTAGTTGCTAAATTGAGACCTGGTTGAATAGTATACTGGTTGAATGGTTGATTAGGTAAATTATAGTCATAATTTCTGAGTATTACGATTGTTGAAACATGAAGTGTCCAATTATTTTGCAAACATGGGATAAATCCATATTTATAACCACTTAACCACTTAACCAATCAACGATATCTGTAATACGAAAATGAATAGCGATGGTGAGATGCTGAATACCCGTCTACCAATGTTGGGATCATTTTTCAATATTCATTCCATCTTCCAGCCACCAACCCTTTTTGATGTGATTTCGCTTCTCTTCTTCAGCCAGTTTTTTTAGCTTGTAAGCAGAATCACGTAAAACGCCGTAAAGAATGCCGCATCCGTTGTCTTCCCGATCGGTGTCGCCCTGATCCGCCAGGCAGATCATATCTTCAACGATTTTTAACGTTTTCGCAATGTGCAGGTTGCAGGGTCTCACGCTCTTTCACTCTCCGGTTGGTGTTGAGGTCCGGGGCATGATGGCAGGGCCATGCTTGCCGTATTGGAATCCGGTTATGCCACCTGTATTTCAAAATTTGTGCCAGAAGTGACTGCGTGATTGCCGTATGCTTGTAGTCAGCTTATTTCAGAATGTTACAGGCCGTTGTCTATGTTTAGAAAACAGCGAAAAAGATATCATCCATTAAATATGCGATACATGAAAATTTAACTCTCTGAGAGGTAATCTCTGAATATCATAATAAAAAAATCATTGCAATACAGTCTCAGATTAATTGTTGGCACAAATGTGTCTCATAGGACAAACAGAGGCTATTGAATGGGGAATTTGGAATGCGGAATGCGGAATGCGGAAAGAAAGGGCATGGGGCAAAGATCAGAAGACGGATGACGGAGGACGGATGACGGATGATAGAAGGTGAGAGGTTGGGAAGGTGGGAAGCTGGGAGGATGGGAGGTTGAGAAGCTGGGAAGTTGAGAGCTCAAGGCTCAAAGCAAATGAGGTTGGGGCGAATTTAAATTGAGAAAAGGAAACGACCGGAAGAGGGGATGGAGCATGGGGCAAAGCGCAGAAGGCATGGAGCATAGAGCAAAGTGTATGGAGGATAGCGCAAAGAGTACGGAACTTATTGAATTCGGAAAGCGGCAGGCGGAAAGAGTCACACGGCGCCGGGCACAAGGTCCAGGACGTAAGGTTTGATAATGATGCCATCTTAATTTCAACCCTGAACCTGATTTTGATTTATGCCGCCTGAATCTGCCGGCGCTCCAGGACCTTGCCCCGGGTGCTGATGACGATCTCTTCCATGGGAATCGTGACACCGGACAGTTCCATACCCTTTTTGACAATCATGGGAAGTGCCGAGCAACATGGGACTTCCATGACCACATTGGTGATGCTTTTAATGCCGGAAACTTTGCAAATCTGTGAAAATTTTTCAATATAATGCTCGGCATCATCAAATTTCGGACAGCCCATCATGACGGCCTTTCCTTTCAGAAAATCTCTGTGAAAGTCAGGGTAGGTTACTGGGACACAGTCTGCTACGACCAGTAAATCCGCATTTTTGAGAAACGGTGCGGTGGGTGGTATCAGCATGATCTGTACCGGCCAGTGGGAAAGGGCTGATTCGGATTGCTCGAACGAGGCCGGGCTGGTTGGCGGCCTGGCAGGGATCAGATGCATGTGCCGCCGATTGCGGTGCAAATGTCTGGAGCCTCGCAGATGGGCATCCACCTGAAGCCATGGGCATCACCTTGGGTTGCTCTTTTTCCTTTTTTGCCAGATGTTCTTCTACGGCTTCTTCGTCAAATTCATCCGCTTCGCGCTCAACAACACTGAGAGCGCCGGTGGGGCAGTCGCCGAGGCAGGCCCCCAAACCATCACAATAAAAATCGGCCACCACCCGAGCCTTGCCGTCGATAATCTCCAGGGCCCCTTCAGCGCAGGACGGAATGCAATTGCCGCAGCCATCGCACAGTTCGTCATCAATTTTTATGATTTTTCGTAGAACTTTCATGATTTCTCCTTATTTTTTGCTCAAATTAGTGATTGAAGATTCTAAAAAGAAAAAGGCAGTTAACTAAGTCGGGCCGCCGGCTATGATAGAAGAACTTCTTTCGCGATTTCGCGGCCGCCGGGTGTCATAAATAATTTCTCAATCCTCTCTGCCAGCTTTGCAGGATCCGCTGGAAGTTCTTTCTGCTTTTCGTCCATGTTTTCTATGAGATCGGCATCGTATACTGCTTTAAAATTAATGGTTTCGTCGGATCTCGGGTGATGGTGATGCCCGACGATATCACAGACTTCTTGAATAAGCTCTTCTTTGGCCCCCAACTTGATTAAAATCGACTCGGCAATGGGGGGGCCTTCCATTTCCTGGTATTTTGCCGCCGTACTCTGGTATTTTTTTTCGGCTTCCACAATTCCGATATCGTGCAGGTACGCCGCGGACAGAATCACAGCCAGGTTGCCGCGCTCACTTTTTCCGATCCGATCCGCATACCGTGCCACCCGGGTGGCGTGACCGATTCTTTTAAAATCGCTTTTAAAATAGCGCTTCATTTCGATGGCCACGCGATCTTTCAGCAAATCTTCTTTCTGTGCCAGGAGTTCGGGTGGCAAATCCCCAATGCACTGTTCGGCGTACTGGCAATAAGATGCACATCCAAAATCCATATTCGGATTGATAAACCGGTGGCCGCAATTACCGCATTTACGGGATGTATCATCCTTGAAAAATTCCACTGTGTGATTGCATTTCGGGCATTTTACATCAAAGATTGCTCCGGCTTGCCAGAATTGGGTGTCTTGACCGGGACATTTCATGGGTAGTATCCTTTCGCTGTCAAATCAAAAGCTGATGTCATCGCTGTTTAATTCCCTGATTTTCTCCAAGTCTATCTGATTTATTCTTTTATTACCTTGACTTAAATCAAGAATTAAATAAAAAGAGAGCATTATGGATAAAATTCTCGACATTATTTCTACTATTCCTCTTTTCGACGGTCTTCCCGAAGATCAGATTGTCGCCATCAAAAAAATCGCTGTTAAGAAACAAATCAACAAGGGTGAAATTATTGTTTCGGAGGGAGATGAAGGCGAAGGCTTCTTTGTCATTGTTGAAGGCCGCGTAAAGGTTTTTAAAGTTTCCACAGAAGGCAAAGAGCAGATTTTACATATTTTCGGTTCCGGCCAGCCATTCGGTGAAGTGCCGGTTTTTACCGGTCAGAGATTTCCGGCCACTGCTCAGGCGATTGACAAGACACGGGTGTTGTTTTTCCCCAGAGCTTCAATTGTAAATTTAATCTCGGCAAACCCGTCGCTGGCCTTGAACATGCTGGCAATCATGTCTATAAAACTTCGCCAGTTTGCCGTTCAAATCGAGAATCTCTCTCTAAAAGAGATGCCGGCGCGGTTGGCATCCTATCTTATTTCCCTTGCAGGCGAACAGAACAAAGACGAAGTTGTCACCTTACAAATTTCCAAGGGTCAGCTTGCCAGTATTCTGGGCACGATACCGGAAACCTTATCCCGTGTGTTTGCCAAGCTTTCCGGCCAAAATTTAATCAACGTCGACGGGAAAAAAATCACCCTGCTCGATCGTCGCGGTCTGGAAGATCTGGCCGAATACGGCGGGAACAAAGATTAGTTAAACACTGCTGTTGATTGCAACAGTCGGCCGGATTTTCGGATTACATCACCGCTTTCTAGTGCCCATCACTAAATGGCCGTTTCCAAAAATGGGCACCTACTGGTGTTTCCGATTCAGAAATGAGGATTTTTGCCCAAGGTCAAGGAAATCAAGCGCTTGTGCGGAGGCGTAGTTTACTACGCCGCACAAGCAAGGGCGCAGATTGACGCCGAGATTGGGCAAAAAGACCATTTATGAATGGAAACTATCTGTATGCCGCCAGTTTCCCGCTAAGCAGCTTGATGTGGCCCATTTCCTCTTTTATAATGTGATCTATGCGACCCTGCCCGAGGCTTTCCGCGACCGCTTCTTTCATACCCAGATAGAAAACGATAGAGTCTTTTTCAGCCGTGATGGCGGATTTGAGGATGGCTTTCATGGATGAGACATCAATCTCTTTTTCAAAGAAGACACGGGTGTCTGCAAGCGCACGCAAATACAACCCGGCTTCACCCTCGGGATCAAAAACGGTGGATTCTTTTTCCTTTTCGGATAATTCCGCCCGCATGGCTTTAAAGGTTTTTTCATGTTGATCTTCCATAACCGCCAGTTCCAGCAAGAACGCTTTGTTGGCGGGATCGCTTGTACTTTCTGCGGCTGTCCGATAAAATTTGCCCCCGTTTATTTCCAGCTGTTCGGCCATTGCCAGTACATCATCCCCATTGAAATCGTAACTCATTATTGATCCTTTCTATTAAGTTTTATTAGGCCCTTATCGGGTTTTTTCTGACGACTTGTTGTAAGAAACTGAAGGTGTCAGGTGTCAGTGTTCAGGTTTCAGGATTTAGTACCTCAACTCCCTGACACCCGAAACCTAAAATCAGCGTGCATGCTGCTCCGCAGGGGCCACTTTTTCCGAGCGTAGTCTCGGAAAAAGCTTAGTGCCTATTTATCGAAATCACATCATGTTTGCACATGATTTATGCCATAATATTCAATTCCGGCTTGTCCGGGTTGGGCAAGCGTTAATATATATACGATCATCGGCCTTGTAAAGAGCCTTCAAGAAACCCCAGGGTAACGTCCAATTCAGGCTACAGCTATTCAGATAGAAGCGATTTTATTTCCCGGTTACGGCACTAAAATCCCAAATCCTAATACCCAAATTCCAAATAATATCCAAATCCGAAAAACCAATTTCCGAGACATACCGAGCAGGTTATTAATATTTTACGACGAATCCGACTGTTTTTAATTTTGGTAATTGGTATTTGCCCTTCGACTTTGCTCAGGACCGCGAGCCTGTCGAACCATTTGAAATTTGCATTTTGGTGCTTGAATTTTTCAATTTTTTCTATTGACATGGCAAATTGATATTATGTATACTAAATAACTATGAATAAGAATGCCGCCGCAATTGGAGTGTTCATGTTGAAAGCGATCTGCCTTGCCTTGACCCTGGCTTTGGGTGTGAGTTTGTTTGCCGCGGGCGCATTCGCGGGGTCGGGTTGTGGTGAAAAATGCAGGTGTCACAACCGCCCGATGGACATGGATCATTCCAAAGGAGAGCAGATACCATTATCATCAGATTTCTGCAACGGGGCCCCGATGATTCCTTGTGGTTTAGAATCCAGTCGAGCTTCTGATGTGCCGGAGTTTATCCTGGGCTCAGCCGGCGGTAACCTGTCAACGGCTGTCGGGCTAACAGGTATTGCAACCGATTCTTCTACCGACAGGCATGATTTTAGGGGTTATGACTTTTATCAACATTTGCGGGAGAAATCCCGGACCGCACCCATATACCTTCAAAATTTATCCTTTCTCATTTGATACTCACCAAACTGCCGGTTTCTGTTGGCAGCATCTCAATGATGTTAATCCATTTTACAGTATTTGTCCCGGATAGACAGCTCTCCAACCCGGCTGAATGCAAAATCAGTATCCCGGAAATCAATTCGAGTCATCTGATGCGGGGTTTTTTCTAATTTCGGGCATCAGAAATTTGCTTAATTATAAGCATTTTCTTGTTATCTCGCAGAGCCCGCAGAGATCACAGAGTTTTTTTGATTTTTCTCTGCGTACTCTGTGGGCTCTGTGAGAGATCTAATGGCCCAAGTTATGACCATGTCACCTGATGCTAAAGTATAAAGGAATTATTGTTATGTCTAAAAAAATAGAAAAAAGTAACCAGGATAAAATTGCAGCCAAAAAAGCCGCTGTTCTTGGAACCGGGAAAAGAAGTCGAATGCCGCTGTTTGTCGGTATCCTCGGCGTGATTCTCATTGCCGGTGCGGCCGTTGTCTATTTAAATCGGAGCGGCGGCGATCCATCAGCGATTGCATCCGCCCCGGCGGCGGCCGACAGCACTTCAGTCTCCTTCCCAGTCAGTCTGTTTGAAGACGGCAAAGCACGTCATTTTGAACATGTGAGCGGTAATCTTTCCATCCGCTATTTCATTCTCAAAAGCTCGGACGGCATCATCCGGGCCGCATTTGATGCCTGCGATGTTTGTTGGCCGGCCGGTAAGGGCTATTACCAGGAAGGCGATACCATGGTTTGTCGCAACTGCGGCCGCCGGTTTGCTTCCGTTCTGGTAAACGAAGTCAAAGGCGGCTGTAATCCGGCGCCCTTAAACAGGACTTTGAACAATGGTAAATTGGTTATTCAGGTGAAGGATATCCTGGATGGCAGACAATATTTCAATTTTGAAGGGAAGGTATAGCGAACTGGAACAATGGAATAATGGAATGATGGCCTCCGGCTCGTAGGGTAGCGCCTACGCCTCGGAGAGAACAATGGAATATTGGGACCATTGGTGTTCCATCCGGTTATTATAGAAATTCCGAGACGAATTATGACTCTGAAAATTATCGTTTTTAGAAATTTATTGCGACGTAAGGGAAAGGCGGCTTTCGTACTTGCCGGGCTGGTCCTTGGGGTGTCCACGGTTGTCGGGATCATTAGCTATGTTGAAGCCATGACCAACGACATCAATCACAAGCTTGAGAAATACGGTGCCAACATCCTGATTGTTCCCAAAACTGAAAATCTTAATCTGACCTATGGAGGTATTTCTCTCGGCGGGGTGGCTTTTGAGATGGAGGAAATTCGCGAGAAAGACCTGGAGCGGGTGAAAACCATAAAAAATTCACAGAATATCGCAGCCTTGGGCCCACTGGTTCTTGGCGTGGCCAGTGTGGATCCACATAAAGTACTGATGGCCGGCGTTGATTTCAAATCAGCTGAAATTTTAAAACCCTGGTGGAATTTGCAGGGTGTCCTGCCGGGTGAAGACGGTGTTATATTGGGTGCCGAAGCCGCTCGCGTACTCAATTTGGAAATCGGAAACAGGTTCAAAGTAAACGATAAAGACCTGGTCGTCTCCGGTATACTCAAGACCACCGGCTCCCAGGACGATCAACTGATATTTGCCCGACTTGCGACCGCTCAAGCGATTTTTGGCAAAAGCGGCCGTGTTTCCATGGCTGAAGTGGCCGCCCTGTGCAAAGATTGTCCGATCGATGCCATGGTCAAGCAGATCTCCGACGCACTTCCCGGTGCCAAGGTGATGGCCATCCAGCAGGTTGTCAAGAGCCGTATGGAGGCATTGGCCCAGTTTAAAAAGTTCTCCTACGGTATTTCGGGCGTTATTCTTTTAATCGGAAGCCTGGTTGTGCTGGTGACGATGATGGGCAGTGTCAGGGAACGTACCGATGAAATAGGCATCTTTCGAGCCATCGGCTTTCGCAAGCGTCACATTATGACGATTGTTTTCATGGAAGCGGCCATCGTTTCGGGACTGGCGGGAATCATCGGTTATTTTCTGGGGTTCGGGGCGACCAAAGCCGCCCTTGCCATGTTCAATGCAAGTCATTCCGGAAATGTTCCCTTTAGCTTAGAGCTGGCCGGCAGCGCCGTGATGATTGCGTTGGCCGTGGGCTTGATCTCAAGTGCTTATCCCGCGGTTATGGCTGCCCGACTGGATCCGAATGAAGCCTTGCGGGCGCTTTAGGCCATTAGAAAATTGCCTAAAATTCAAAATGCCTAAAGTGCCTAAAATTGAGGTATTCTGTCGATTTTATTTTAACTTCGCATGTTAAGTTATTTTTCCATTGACAAATCGCATGTCTACCAGGTTCTAAAAAGCGTGCGTGCCTATAAATAGACGTAGCGAAGCGATACCACAATTTTAGTCATTTCAAATTTTAGATCATTTTAGATCATTTTCCCGATATGTCCGGGTTAGGGAGGGTGAAAAAGTCGAAAGCGGAAACAAATCCTAATGAGGTGAATAATGAGTTATATCATAGCTGAAGGTTTGACTAAACAATACGGCAGCGGCGATGCGGCTGTGATAGCGGCTGCCGATATCAGTTTCCAAATCGAGGAAGGGGAGTTTATCGGAATCATGGGTGAATCCGGTTCCGGAAAATCCACCTTGCTGGGAATGATGGGTGCCATGAACGCCCCGACCTCCGGCAGGTTAATCGTTGACGATATAGACATCTACAGTTTGGGCCAGGAGCAACGGGCAGATTTTCGCAGAGAGTTTCTGGGGTTTATTTTCCAGAGCTTTCATCTGGTGCCCTATCTGACGGTTATCGAAAATACCATGCTGCCGTTGGCCGTCGTGAAGGCCGGCAAAAAGAAAAAAAGGGCAATGGCGGAAGACGCATTGAGACAGGTTGGCCTGCTGGAAAAAACCCACCGCCTGCCGAATCAGATTTCAGGTGGCGAAAAGGAGCGTGTCGCGATTGCCCGTTCCATTGTTAATGAGCCGCCGGTTCTGCTGGCCGATGAACCCACTGGCAATCTCGACACTAAAACCAGCCGGGAAATAATGGAACTGCTCAAACGGCTCAACCAGAGGGGGATGACCATCGTCATGGTAACCCACAGCCCGGATTGTGCCGGTTATGCCCAGCGCATCATGAGGGTTTCCGACGGTAAACTGGTAGGCGATAATTCGAATGTAAGGAGTCTGAAGCAATGGCAAAGAAAAGAAAGAAAAAAAGAGCCATTGTCAAGTCAACATCAAGCAGTGGAGGTGGGCAGCCTATCCACTGGATGATTTTTTCACAGTTTTTTGGCAGCAGCTGGTTATTTTATATCCGGTCCGTAAATTTTTTGAAAGGAATAAATTTCCAATCTAAAAGACGATTCACCGGGTTTTAATAAAATATGTATAAATTTTAATAAGTTATTAATATGCTTTGTTTTCATTGCAATCTGGCACGATCATTGCTCAATATCAGCCTAATCTCTGTTCGGCCATGGTATTGCAGCACGGTAGGAATCATTTCATTTAATCCTCGCTGCTAAATTCGGGGAACAAAACACATTAAGGAGGCGTAATTATGAAACGGTATCTAAGTATTGTTATTTCTGTGGCTTTATTCGGCGCATTTATAGGGATCGGATCTATGTTTTTTGCCGGTGTCAACCGGGCGGAAGCGTGCGGATGGGGGGCGTCCGGGGGAGGTGATTATACACCCCAGCGGCGTGACGACACCGGTTTTTTAGCGAGTAAACCGGCACTGAACAAAGAGCAAGCCCGGGATATTGTGACCAATTATGTGAAAAGATTAAACCCGAGCCTCACCATCGGGCCGGTTAAGGATAACGGCGGTTTCTTCGAAGCCGAAATCCTGTCGGAGGATAACGAGGTCGTTCAGATCCTGGGTGTGGATAAACGGTCCGGCCGGCTGCTTCTGTTGAATTAGACTGTTTAGCTCCTTACATCAGTTGGAATTTATACGATTGAATTTTAGTTCACTTCTAACTTTTCCAGTTCATCCGGATTAGGCCCTTATCGAATTTTTTCTGACAACATGTAGCAAAAGACTGAAGGTGTCAGGTGTCAGGTGTCAGGGAAAGTAAGTGCTGAACACTGAAAACTATAACTTGTTCAATCGCTTTTAGACGTCTTTACTGCCCCGAAGGGGCCACTTTTTCCAAGTGCAGGCTCGGAAAAAGCTTAGTACCTATTTATTGAAATCATATCATGTTTGCACATGATTGATGCCATAGCCAGGTTGAATATTTAAGCAATTCTATCCGTCGAGAGCCTCAGGGTCTAACGACAGGGTCGAACGATCGATTTTAATAGAAAAGACAGAGCGAAGCGATACCACAAATCTTCAATCTTCAATCTTCAATATTCAATTCCGGCTTGTCCGGGTTGGGAACTACTTGTGCACAACTGCAATAAAAAATTGGATCTCTTTTACCTTGTTTTGCTGATCATGATTTTAGCCGGTCTGCCGGTTGGGATTGTGGCTTACAATCATTACACCACCACGGATAAGATTCCGCCGCAAGCCAGGATGTTTACCCTGACCGGCCACGCGGAAAGAGGATGGTTAATCGGCGAGGCCCATGCATATGATGCCGTCATTTTCTGGCATAAGCAGGGGCACCCGGTTGATAAGCCGCTAATAGAAGTCACCCGGGGCGATCAGGTCGTTTTTAAACTAACCAGCAGTGACGTGGTCCATGGGTTCAGTCTGAAGGACTTCGGCATTTTCTTAACGGACGGCATCCAGCCCGGCAAGCCGATATTTGTGACCTTTACGGCTGACAAAGTGGGGACGTTTACTTTTTCGTGTAATGCCATCTGTGGCGACATGCATGAGAACATGCAGGGTACGCTGGTGGTTAAGGCATAATTCCGATATTAAACCACCACTTCCAGTGGTTGACCCGGAAAGGTTCTACCGACCCGGCGAGAAGACAGCGAAGTCTGGGAAATACGAAATACGAAATTCGAATATCGCCCATCGTATAAAATTGGGCGAAACAAATATAAAATTCTAATGTTCAAATGCTTAAAACAGGGAAAACAGAGGCATAAATCCTGATAATAACAACGATCAAACCGCATTGTAACGTTGTATGGCACAACGGTTTTAGGTTTTTGTCATTGGTATTTTTGTCATTCGAATTTGTTTCGTATTTCGTGTTTCGGATTTAAATAGTCGAGTTAATTGTTTTCGCCCCCTTCCAGGGGGCTTCCTGAGACCTCCCGCTCTGCGGGAGGAGCGTTCGCTTAAACTCAAATCCAAGTTTCACGGTTGAAAATGGCACCTAAAAAATATATCTTTATTGCTGCAATTTTACTGGCGCTATTGTCAGTAA
>PVMK01124178.1_pt1 | contig 36879 bp, 41 predicted proteins | sample 1853481 | NCBI WGS metagenome assembly PVMK01 (sample SAMN08533507, study PRJNA380276) | Marine sediment metagenome, whole genome shotgun sequencing project. | reverse complement strand
ACGCAGTGCAAGTCCAAGAGCTGCTGTGGTCTTACCTTTGCCTCCGCCTGTATTTATAATCACCTGGCCATCTTTTTTCTTTTCTTTACCTTCCATTACTTTATCTCCCAACTACTGGCTCACCTGTAGCTTTATTATCTTTTTTTAAATATTTAAATCAATTATTTTTCTGTTATTGTGATTTGCTTTTTAAATATCATACACCACTTTTAAGTATTTTATAGAACAGGTCCATGTCCATATTCTCCCTGAAAAGATCTGCAAGCCTATCATACTGAGACTGCTTAAAATCATTATAGGACTTTATGCTGCTTTCCCCGGATCCTGATCTAATATTATTGAATGCCTTCAGGGTATCTATGATGTTTCTCCTGAATTTATAATTATCGAATACACCATGTATATATGTACCGATCACCATTTTTTTCTTCTCACTATCAAGTTTTAAGAGACCATCTTCTAACTCTGTCTCTTCATTTCCACGCCTGCTTATATTGAAAAGTGGCATCAGGTCTTTACCGGATCCGATAACTTTCGAAACACCCATGTGGATCTCATACCCTTTCATTTTTTCATTTCGGCTGCCACCTTCATCTGCGCCTCCCTGACCACTGAAGTAGCGGTTGAATTCATCCCTGCTCCTGTCTTCCAGCTCAAACTCTACCTGATATGTATTTTTTTCTTTTAAATAATCAGTCTCAATATCGATCAGTCCCATACCTTCAAGACTTTCCGTATCTTTGGATTCACTTTTAAAATGATCTGTTATCCTGGCCCCGAGCATCTGGTAACCGCCGCATATACCGGCTATCGATGCTCCCCTATTATATTGTTTCTTGATCTCTTCCTCGAGCCCTGATCCCCTCATATAGATAAGATCATTTATCGTACTCTTTGATCCGGGAATAATTATCAGGTGAGGATCAAGTTCTTCCAGATCTGCAGCATTCCTCAAATATACCAGGCTCACTTCCTCCTCATGTTCAAGTGCATTAAAATCTGTAAAATTTGAAATATGGGGAAGGTATATGACCCCGACCACTATCTTACCATCGGCCTTGCTGTTTTTTGATCTATTCAATGAGGCAGCCCTATCCTGCTGTTTTTCGAGATTTACAGAATCCTCTTCTTCAATATATATGTCCCTGAAGTATGGTATGGTCCCAAGTACCGGTATATTCAGCTTTTGTGCAATATAATCATTACCCGGCTGCAGAAGCTTCACATCCCCCCTGAACTTATTTACCAAAAGGCCCTTTATATATTTCTGGAAATGAGCAGGAAGAAGTTTTACTGTCCCGTAAAAGCTTGCAAATACTCCACCCCTGTCAATATCCCCCACCAGGAGTACCGGGGACTCTGCAATTACAGCTGTCCTCATATTAACAATATCATTTTTTAAAAGATTGATCTCTGCGGGACTTCCCGCACCTTCGATCACAACATAATCAAATTTTTTCCTAATATCGTCCAGAAGCTCCTTTATCTTATCCAGGTAAAACTTTTTATTCTTATCATATTCTGAGGCACTCATATTCTTAAGTACTTTTCCCATAAAGATTATCTGGGCCTGCGTATCTGCCACCGGTTTTATAAGGACAGGATTCATATAGACTTCAGGTTCCAGGCCGCATGCTTCGGCCTGTACGACCTGTGCCCTGCCCATCTCTCCACCCGATGCCGTCACAAAGGAATTTAATGCCATGTTCTGTGATTTAAAGGGACATACACTATAACCATCCTGTTTGAGTATCCGGCATATAGCAGCTACTGCTACACTTTTCCCTACATGTGAGGATGTACCCTGTATCATAAGTGATTTTGAATCTTTTGCCATTCTGACTCCTTCAAATACATGTGTCCCATGTTTATTCTGATTTAACTAATTGAAGATCGATTTTAATATAATATCTAAGTTTCCATATATTGCAGAAGCTTGCTTTTATCTTTTACAGTTACTGCCCCGCTGGATAATATTTTTTCATACAATTTCTTTGCTTTTCCGCCCGTATGGTCCCTTCTTTCAATATCCCCATTGTCTATTACAAGAACTTTCTTATTCAGGTCAAGAGCCTGCTCTACAGATACCAGATTTAAGAAATTTCCGTTCCCGAATTCTACTTCCGGAAGTATTACCAGGCCTGATTCTTTTATAAATTCAATATTCTTATTTTGCGAGACGAGGGAAATAGGGGAAAAAGGTGCTTCTACTACATAGGGTATATCAAGCATCTCACATGTATTCATATCTGTATCAAATGTATTTACTACCCCGCAGGACAGCTGATAACCATGATGATCAAGAAGATTTAGCACAGGCGAAGCAGCTCCTCCGCCCCCGATAATATGGACCCTTATTGATTTTTTTTCTTTTTGGAGCCCTGATTGTTTAAATGCATAACCCGGGTCAAATACAGGGCTTACATATATCTTCTGTGTTACCGGATTCTTACCGACAAATATATCACTGTGAAATACACTTTTTAGATTTTGGCGGTTTATGATCTTCTCGGGTTCATCAAAACCAAAAATACTTCCATCTTTTAAAAGCATTATCTGGGAACTGTTCTGTATAGCGAGATTAATATCATGGGAAACACCGACAATCGTCTTTCCTTCCTCCCGGTTTAGCCTGGAAAAAAGGTTCATGAGTTCTATCTGGAAGTTTATATCAAGATGGGAAGTCGGTTCATCAAGTAGAAGTATCGGGCTTTCCTGGGCCAGGGCCTGTGCTATTACCACTCTCTGCTTCTCTCCACCGGATAATTGAGTAAACCTTCTATTGGCAAATTGAGTGATACTTGTCTTCTCCATTACTTCCCTGACCACCCTGTAATCCTCAGGTCTTTCCCCTCCAAATCTTGAGATATATGGATGCCTTCCCATCAGCACCATCTCTTCGACTGTGAAACCAAAGCTTGGATTAGTGTACTGCGGGACCACAGCCATATTTTGCGCAAGCTCCCTGGAGGTCATGAGTTTCAGGTCTTTACCCCCTTATGCTGACGCTTCCTTTAAAATCTTTAAGTACCTTGCTTATTATATTTACAAGAGTACTTTTTCCTGCTCCGTTTGGTCCCAATATCGATACAAAGCTTCCCTTGCTTATATCAAAACTTATATTATCCAGGATCTTTTTACTATTGTACGAGAAGGATAGATTTTTAATTGATAATATTTTTTCACTCATAATATATATAAATACCTAAAAAACCTGTTTTCTTGATTTTGTTAGAAGATATAGAAAGAATGGGACGCCGACGATTGAAGTTATTATACCTACAGGTATCTCCCTCGGCATTAAAACTGTACGCGCAAGAGTGTCTGATGCTAAAAGCACTATCCCCCCGGCAAGAGCTGAAGTAGGAAATAGGATTTTATGGTCGGGCCCTACTATTAGCCTCAGGATATGTGGGGTAATAAGGCCGATAAATCCTATTATCCCGCTTACCGATACTGCAAGAGCCGCTATTATTGAGGCAAAAACCAGTAATGTCTTCTTTACTTTTTCAGTCTGTACTCCGAGCTGAGCAGCTCTCTCATCACCCATCGAGATAATATTGAGGTCCCTCATATAGAAACTGCAGATGACAACAAGTATGACTATCACCGGGGTTATTAAATATAGTTTTTGCCAGGAAGCTGAAGTAAGGCCGCCCATCAGCCAGAATATTATTTTTGCCAGGTCATTTGCCCTAAATATCATAATAAATGATGTCATCGAACCCAGCATGGCACTAAGGGCAATACCAGAGAGAAGGAGTGTGACTACGGATACCTTCCCTCTGGAACTAGAGATACTGTACACAAGAAAGGTGGTTCCAAGTGCACCGATCAATGCAAAAATAGTAGTAATCGAAATATTAAGTAAGCTGATACTAGAAACAAAAAATAATCCTATCGTAGCCCCAAAAGCTCCGCCTGCAGACACGCCTATCACAAATGGGATCCGCCATCGGATTCCTGAAAAGTCCCTGGAATATGACGCCTGCGCTTGCAAGGGCTATGCCAACGACAAGTGCCATAAAAATTCTTGGGAGCCTGATCTGGCTTATTACGGCAATTGCCTGGGGATCCAGCATATCCCTGTCGATAAAATGATTTATTCCCGGTATATAGCTTCCAATTACCCTGACTGTCTCATTTATGCTTATCCTGGCGGCTCCTATCGAGGCAGATATAAGGATAAGCAGTACTATGATCGCCGCCAGTATCAATATTATTTTTACTGTCCTCAACATATTTTTAATACCATAAATAATTTAAAACAAGATAAGCTATAAGCAAGATGATCACTTCCATTATCTCACTTGATCCGCCTACAATATCCCCAGTTATACCGCCGATCCTCCTTGTAAAGAACCAACCCAAAAATATTATGGATACTATAGCAATGACTATTACAATAAATACTCCGGCTATTACCGGAAGTAATTGAATGAAAAGACCGGCATATTCATTTATGGCTAGAGAAGATATTCCACCCTGTAAAAAAAGTTGTAAGATACCAGCCTCCAACCATAAATACCACGAATGCTAAAAACAGATAAACGGTAGATATAATAAAATATTTTCTCCTCTGCTTGCTTTCTGTAAATATCTTTGCAAGACTGCTGCCGCTTCTGGCATTTTTGTATGAAGCTAAAAGGTAATTCATGCTCCACCTTCCAAAAGCCGGCATAAAGACTAATACAGCATAAAAATAAAATGTAGCCCTGTGATCCGGTAAGGAACTGTTAAGAGATGAAATAAAGAGATAATATATGAGTACTGCTTTTAATATGATCAAAAAAACTATCGAGAGTATCCCGAAGACACCTACATCGCTTTTCTTCATTATCTCAAGTATCTTATCTTTATCCTTTTTACCGGAAAATATACCGTCAAACGTATCTGCAAGACCATCAAGATGGGCACCCCCGGTAAGGGCCACTTCCAGGATCAGGACCAAACAGTACAGTTACCGGGACCGGTAAAAAAATATTTAATACAAAGAATGATGCAGAGATGAAAATTCCCAGCACAAACCCGACCAGGGGGAAAATACAGAAGTGAACCACTGACTTCTTTTTCATCCATTGCAATGGTCCCCGGTATCTTAAATACCATTAAAAAACCAAATGCATTTATTATTTTTTTACCCAATTATTTTTCCTGTCCTGAACTATCTTGATTATTTCAATCTTTGCTTTATCCCCGCAATAAAAAAATATACTTCATCTGATGCCTCTGCGATATTCTTATTTACCATTCCCATGAGATCCCTGAATATCCTTCCAAGAGGAAAAGCCGGTACGACACCCAGACCTATCTCATTAGAGATTATTACAATATTCATATCTGTTCTTGATATTTTTTGAAGAAAATATCCAAAGAAATCCAGGACTTCTTCTTCTATTTTTTCTTCAAGCTTGTTCTCTATTATTTCCATATCATCCAGCTTATAATTATCGATCAACCTGAACAGAAGATTTGTTACGCAGTCGACAATGACCGTCTTTATGCCGTTTGATCCCAGGTTGGAGATGATACTGTCGATCTCTTCCCTGCCAGGATCTGCCTCTTCGATCTCAAAAGTGATCCAATCTGCCGGCCGTCGCATGCGGTGGATATTAACTCTTTTTTCCATTTCTGTATCAGTGATTTTGGCAGTAGCAAGATAACCGGTCTTACCTGGCAGTGACGAAGCAAGTTCTTCGCCAAAACTGCTTTTACCGCTTCTTGCGCCTCCCAGAACCAGATATATCTTTGCCATATAGCCTCCTTAATAACTTTAGCATACTTTTTACTGGAGGGGGTACAACAATAACAAGTATGCTAAACTTTAAAATCTTTACCTATTCGATGATCTCAAATTCACCGAAGATCTCCGGATGGATGGCCCTGGCCAGCATTTGAAGACCCTTGATGATGTTTTGACTCGACCTGGATATAGGATTATCAGGAATAATATATACATCACCATTTATAACAGCATTAATAGTAGCAAATCTCGGATCCTCAAGAATAACAGAAGGATCAGCTGCCAGGGATACCGGTGCAATTATTATATCAGGGTTTTTTTCTATCAGAGTTTCAAGACTGTATTCTACCCATCCCATAAGTCCATCCTCCGATAGGATATTTTTACCACCGGCTATCTCTATCAGGTCATTTATAAAGGTATCCGCTCCTGCACTCATCAGGGGTTCGTTCCATATCTCGTAAAAGACATCCGGTCTCCCGTCATCTGCAAGATTCTCTACTTTACTTCTTATGGTTTCTACCTCACTCTTGAGATCGCTGATCATCTGCAGCCCTTCTTCTTCCTTACCAACTATTTTACTGATATTTAATATTTCCTCATATACGCCTTCAATACCCTTTACGTCTATTACCCTGTAAACAGGTATTCCAAGTTCGATAACCTTATTGTAATCATCTTCGGGACCACCGGTTAATGCTATCAATATATCCGGATCAAGTTCTGTTATCCTCTCGACATTAAGACTCTGATAGTCTCCAACGCCTTCAAAACCGGCCGCAAGGGGCTCTCCTATCATCACGCTAAAATTGTCTACTTCGATAATACTATCAAATGCACCCAGGCCATCAGCAATTTCCAGTACGCTGGGAGCCAGTACTATTATTCTTTCTGCAGGTTTATCGAGGGCAATACTATTATCCTCGCCATCTATGATCTCTATAGAGATATCCTGGATCTCCTCCACCGCTTCCTCTTTGCATCCAAAGAATACAAAGGTCGCGAGCAGTAAGATAATTGTCAATACTGCAATTATAATCTTTGCTTTTCCTGTCATTTCTTCCTTCCTATCATATTGATTCAAGTAATAAATAATCACTGCTTAAAAAATAATACAGGTCTCGCAGCTTACTGGAGTCCCATAACATGATCGAGCACAAATGGGACTTATAAACAAAAAAACCCGCCTTCTCCGGACGGGTATTCTTCTTTTAAAAACGAAAAATCACCCTCTTTCAGCCGAAGAGAGGTAATCAATCAGGTTCCTGACTAAAGGGATTTTACTTTTTGCCTTCCCGGCTAAATGCCAGTGGCCTTATAAAAAGCACACACCCTATCACAGTGGCGGGACCGTCCCGGATTCTAACCGGATTCCCTGAATAAATATTTATTTTTCAATCTAACAGTAGATCACTTGTGATACTATAATATATAAAATATTATTGCAAGCAGTTTGATAATACCGGTTACCGGTCAAACAGGACCGGGCTTAATAGATCTTATTTATATAAAAGAAGAAAAATATCACTCTACTGGAAATTAAACCTGAAACTTAATTTGCAAAATCATTCAATATCCTTATAATTTCATTATTAACTTACTATTATAATTTCGTATGGATGAGATTACTATATATAAGATCTGCCTGTTTTCCTTATTTGCCTTTGCCGCAATAATCTATTTTTCCCTGCTCCTCATCTCTGCTCCATATGGACGGCATCAGAGAAAAGGATGGGGATATACCGTAAGAGCCAAGCTGGGTTGGCTCATAATGGAGTTTCCGGCTTTTTCCGTTATTATCATATTCTTTTTTACCGGGAACCGGCAAACCAATATAGTAGCTATAGTATTTCTCCTCATGTGGACCACCCACTATTTTCAGAGGACTTTTATTTTTCCATTCATAATGAAGGGTGGGGAGAAAAAATTTCCTATATTACTGGTTGTATTTGCCATTGTTTTTAATACCCTTAATGGTTATGTAAATGGCAGATACCTTTTTTACTATTCGCCCGTTTACCAGATCAGCTGGTTCTATGATCCCAGGTTTATAATCGGGGCCATATTTTTTATCAGCGGAATGGTCATAAATCTTCACTCGGACCATATTCTGAGAGGACTCAGGAATTCAAACAAAAATGGCTATAAGATCCCTCAAAGAGGACTCTTTAAATATATCTCCTGCCCCAATTATTTCGGGGAAATACTTGAATGGATCGGATGGGCAATAGCTACCTGGTCAGTACCCGGACTTGCTTTTGCTGTCTTTACCATCGCAAATCTTGCACCAAGAGCCTTCACCAATCACAGGTGGTATCTTGAAAATTTCTCAGATTACCCTAAAAATAGAAAAGCCCTGATCCCATTTATAAAATAATTAAAAATATCATCATTTTTTGGATATCCTCTTTCCGGGCGGCCAAATACCTCAAAAACAATATCAGGTGATCATCCCTGCATCCCTGAACCATTTAAATGTATCTTCGATAGATTCCTTGATCTGGCGGGGTTGATAATTAAGTTCTTCAGTGGCTTTTTTATGGCTTATGGATGAATTACTCTGAAGCGTACAAAGAGAGTAGCTTGTATAACGGGGGGCCTTATTAAAAAGCTTGTAATAAGCCGGGGTAAGGCTGCAGTATACTTTTGCAAGCCAAAAAGGGACATCGAATCCTGGAGCTTTTACTCCCGTTATTTCCTCAAGTATCCCAAACATCTCCTTCATCGTGATCCGCTGTCCCGAGAGAATATAATTAGAACCTGACTTAGCTTTCTGTGCAGCTAAAACATGTCCTTCAGCAACATCCCTTACATCTACAAAATCATATGCTCCATTTATGGCAATCTTCATCTTGCCATGATAATAATCCATAAAAGTCTGTGCGACCACTGAAAGGCACCAGTCAAATGGACCGATAACGCCTGTCGGGCACAATACAACTGTATGGAGTTTATCCTTTGCTTCCATTACTTCAATGCTTGCCTGAGCCTTGGACCTGTCATAATCCCCCCTCTCATTTTCGGGATCATAGGGCATATTCTCATCTATAGTTGTTCCCATAGGCGGTTCCTTGAGAGCATGTATTGAGCTCGTATATATAAGTTTTTTAACCTCTGCGTCAAGGCAGGCTTTAATGACATTCCTGGTGCCTTCAAGATTGATCTTCCTTGTTGCCTGGCCCTCCCAGGGCATAATAGATATCTTGGCTGCCATGTGGTATACAGTATCCACACCACGGAATGCTTCTGCAAGCGACTCAGGGTCCAGTATATCCCCGGTTACCCTTTCTACCGGAAGACCTTTAAGTGCAATAGTGTCAGAAGTAGTCCTGAAGAAAGCTCTTACTTTTCTTCCCCTCTTGATAAGTTTTTTTACAAGGACATTCCCTATAAATCCCGTAGAACCAGTAACAAGATCCATCCCGGCCTGCTTTCCGTTAATAACTTTTATGTGCTTTTAAATATTGTGCAAGTATATTATGAATCAATTAATAAATCTATTTATGGACGAACCCTGACTTTCAAACAAAACTTGAAATATCTTAAATAATAGTATGAGAATAATTAAGTTTTTGTAGATACACCGGCTGAACTAAAAGTCGCCATCTCATTAAGGATTTTAACTGCTGCTTCAGTTATACTTATCCCTATAGCTGCCCCGGTTCCTTCCCCCAGCCTCATATCAAAGTCAAAAAGCGGTTTAAGGCCGAGATGGGCCAATGCTACCCTGTGACCCTTTTCCACTGAGCAGTGCGACGGTATCATATAATAGGCACTTTTTGGTTCAATAGCATGAGCGATCAAGGCTCCGGCACTTGATATAAAGCCATCTATGACTACAGGTATCCTGTTTGCGGCACAACCAAGTATTACTCCTGCTATTCCGCCTATCTCAAATCCTCCGACTTTTGAAAGCATATCGATGCCGTTTCCAGGATCAGGTTTATTTACTGATATTGCTTTTTTTATAGCTTCTATTTTCCTGGCCAGTCCATCACTATCAACACCGGTACCAAGACCTGTTACGTCTTCGGGCCCTATATTGCATATTACTGATGTAATAGCACTGCTGGGAGTAGTATTACCGATACCCATATCACCTGTTGCAATAATATTGTACCCATTGCCTATCATCATCCCTGATACTTCTATCCCGGCTTCCAGGGCACTTATTGCCTGTGTTTCAGACATTGCGGGTCCTTCGGTCATATTTTCGGTCCCCCCGGCAATTTTTTTATCAATCAGTCCAGGATGGGACCCTGTGTCTGCGGCAATGCCCATATCGACCACCTGGACCTCAGCCCCAATATGCTTTGCAAGAACATTTATAGCTGCACCTCCACCCAGGAAATTAAGGACCATCTGCATGGTGACCTCCTGGGGATATGCGCTTACTCCATCCTTTACAACACCATGATCACCGGCCATCACAAGTACTGCTTTTTTATTGATCACGGGGCTGATATTTCCTGTTATGCTTACCATCTGCTTTGCAAGCTCTTCCAATCTTCCCAGGCTCCCCTGCGGTTTGGTCAGGTCATCAAGTTTTGCCTGTGCCTTTTCAAGAAGTCCGGGATCTGGTGCTTCGATCTTCTTGACCGTACTTTTTAATATTTCCATAATATTCCTTTCTTGCACATATTATTATTATTTAAATAATTTCCATACCATCTATACCAAAATATCTACAAAATTAATCCTCCGGAACTACCGGAACTTAAAATAAAAAATCCTCAATACAGACTTCTTCGTATTAAGGATTATTATAAACGCTATAATCCCTTCTTTTTCCACGAAGAAAGTCATATACCGTCAAAATGCAGGTCTTCTGGCTCACGGATCGATTCCGGTCTGCGCCTTCCCATTCCTTTTTAATAAGAAACAGTGGCATATTGCAGATCCAGTACCCGTTTACAGCGGCGGGACCGCGCCTGATTTACACAGGCTTCCCTTTTAATCTCCAGGGAGTCTGTCCGAGAATTGGATAGGCTCCTAAAAGAACAAATCGACTATTCATGAACTGCCCTGGTGGCAGTTATTTATAAATCAAACAAATTATTTAAAAAATTTTAGTAAATATAAGATATTTTAGCCTCCCTGTCAAAAGAAAGTTTGATATACTTTTTGATAAGTTTTTTATTATCTTTTAATGTACCGGATAATGTATTATATTATTTTTGGAAAAATTATTTCAGAAAAGGAGAAAGTGTAAATGAGTACAAAAGATAAAATAGGTCTCTGGATCAGGGCAATAAGGGCACCATTTTTTTCTGCTACGATCATGGCAGCAGTAATTGCGGGAGCGCTGGCTTATTCCGAGGGAAAATTCAACTGGCTATATCTTTTCAGCGCGATCTTTATCATTGCTGGCTCAAATTGTGGCATTAACCTGATAAATGATTATTTTGACCATAAAAGTAAAAATGATGAACTTAATGAATATTTTGGTCCTTTTTCCGGAGGCAGCAGAGTCATCCAGGACAAACTAATAAATCCCAGATCCATTCTTATAGTAGGCATTGCGTCTTTTGTCACTGTCTCGCTGGTCGGGCTTTATTTTGTAATATTTGTTAATTTTCATTTATTATGGTTTGGTCTGGCAGCTGTAGTCCTGGGATATTTCTATACCGCAACACCATTGAAATTTAGTTACAGGGGGTTCGGTGAGATACTTGTTTTTATCAAATCAGGACCTCTTGCAGTATGCGGTACCTACCTTCTTTTTACAGGAAGTATAAGCCTTGAAGCAATATTAATATCAATCCCGCAGGGTCTGCTCATAACGGCAATTTTATATATAAATGAGTTTCCCGATTATAAGGCTGACAAATTGGCCAATAAGAGACATATAATCGTCAGGATCGGGAGAAAAAGAGCCAGGATATTTTATGCTGTTCTTATAGTAGCGATTTATTTGTCAGTATTGATCCCGGTTATCTTGCAAATACTACCTATATATTTGTTGGCAATTTTTATTACCCTTCCCCTTGCTATCCAGGCAGTCTTAACTACATTGAAAAATTATAATAATGAGAGAGCCATAATACCTGCACAGGCAAAGACTATTCTTTTAACATTGTCTTCAGGGATTGTTATTACCGGGGGCTATATAGTAGATAAGTTTGTTTGATCAGGTCCCGGGAGCCTGTCCGTGAACCGGACCTTTATAGCCTGTAAATATATTGCATATACCATAGGTCAATGGAAAATGTTTAACAGACTCCAGGCCGGTATCCTCCATTAACTCTTTAAATTTCCGGGGATCAGGAAAATCTTTTATCGTCCTTGTAAGATACCTGTAGGCCGACCTGTCCCTGGTAATAAAGCCACCGGCAACAGGCATGACCCTGTTTAAATAAAATCTAAACAAGTGACTGAAAAACCCGCTTTCTAAATAATTAAATTCAAGGATGATCATTTTGCCGGAGTCTTTTAGAAATCTATGAAGTCCCCTTAATACTTTTCCCCTTTCTAAGATATTTCTTATACCAAAAACTATAGTAATACAATCATAGGTATTTTCTGCAAGATCAAGGTCGCTGGCATCGCTGGAGGAAAAAATAAGGTTGGGTATCTTTCCGTACTTATTTTTCGCCACACAGATCATTTCTTCCGAAAAATCAATTCCGGAAACTACTGCATCCCTGTTTTTTGACCATATTTGATAAGTCGAAGTACCTGTTCCACAGCAAATGTCGAGAATATTCTTATCTGAACTATTGATCTTTTTTAAGAACTGCCTGCGCCATATGGTTTCAAGACCCAGGCTTATAATGGAATTAGTCATATCATATCTTTTTGAAATAGAGTCAAAAAGATCCCTGACTTTATCTTTATTCATAATGGTCATGATTTACTTAAGTCCTGAAGATCAAGATTTAAAAAATTATATGGTTTTCTCGGCAAGCAGCTATTTTTTCCTGAAAAACCTCAGGAACCTGTCCTGGTATTGGTCAAATACTTCCCAGCGGTCAAGCTCACTTTTAAGTTTGGAAGGTTTTATTTCACCTTTTTCAAACAGTTTAAACAGGATCTCTATTTCCTTATAAGCCGCTACAGGTATTCCAGCCCTGTCCCTTGTTACAATAGGAAAGCCGCTGCTGTTCATCCCGATAGCATTGCCCTCCACCATATCAGGAAGCTGGGAGTAGTAGGCACTTTTCGTCATAAGTTCCTGGGTAAATTTTGAAAGCGAGACATCCCAGAATTGGTCAACTCCCTTGATCACAGCAGTATGTTTGTTACCGCTTTTTTTAATATTTTCCATTATCTTATCAAGTACAGTATTAAGGGATTCTGAGACTATATCCATCTTTTCGGAATCCCGTACAAGTCTTAACTTATATAATAACATGGCAAGGTCATTGTCCTCCATGGCAAGCATTTCAAGAGCCTTCCTGGCCTCTTCACTGAAACCTTCAAGCCTGAGCATATACGAAGGTGTCAGAAGCTTTGGTTTTTGCCATGTAATTCTTCCTTCCCTTACAATTGTCTCAGAATCAATGCTCCTCCCTTCGAACTGAAGATACATCGGAACTGCTATCATATAATAATGGACTGTAGTAGAACTAAATGAAGAGATCAGCTCGCCAGGTTCAAGGATCACTTCTGTGTTTTTAAGGGCTATTCTTATTTTTTCGTTTATTTCCATTTATTTATCTTATATGAATCTATCTTATTATTTCTATTGTGCTATTTATTATTATATATTATTGAATATTGCTGCTTCTGTATATTTTATCCTTATTTATGGATCCCTTATATAGATTATACCATGTAATCATAAGCAATATATTTATGTGTACCGGTCCCACAGGATCATATCTTTATGATTTATCATCATCATGAATAAAACAGGATGGGTCATCACCCATATAATCATTGCTATAAGCCATAGCCCTGCCCCTGCAGCCGCCGCATATAATATTATATTTACAGTCACTGCAGGCGCTGCCATTCAGTTTTTCAGACCTGTTTCTTAAATTATTAAAAACTTCGCTATTTTCCCATATTTTTTTAAAACTCAAGTCCCTTATATTGCCTGCATTTACTTCAATAAACGGACATGGCCATACATCGCCATTAGCTTTTATATAGACCAGGCCATTACCGGCCGTACAGCCATAAAATGACCTTTCAGCCATCTTTATCCAGAATCTATTAGTACGCCCTGCTCTCTCAAGTAAATACGCCCAGTATTGTGGGCCCGCAACAGGCTCTATCAGGACAGAGGTCTTCTTCTGTTTTTCGGCAAGAAAGGTAAGCAGCTTTTCATTATAGTCCATATCAAGGGCAGACTTTGAAATTTCTATGCCCCGGCCTACAGGTACAAGCTGATACATGAGCATTATCCCGGAGCCAAGCTTGTCAACATAATCAATAAGATCACCAAGGTCCTGAAAATTTATATCCATTGCTGTAGTATTTATCTGGAGAAGTATGCCAGCCTTCTTGATCGCCTCAATTCCTTTAAGAGCCTTTTCAAAAGCTTTAGGATTATTCCGTATTTTATTATGAACAAGACAATTATCCGAATCCAGGCTGACTGCTACTCCAGCCACCCCATTTCTTTTAAGGTCCTTTGCAATCCCATCATCTATCATCATCCCATTGGTGGCAATAATATTTACGAATCCTGCCTTTTTTGAGTGTTCAAGAAGTTCAAATAGATCCTCCCGCATAAAAGGTTCTCCGCCTGTATATACCAGTATACGGAAATCTTTTATCTCTGCCAGCTCATCTATCAAATGCTTTGCCCTGGAAGTATCAAGTTCATCATCTAATCTATGTCCGCCTTCGGTATGGCAGTGTATGCAGTTTAGATTGCAGCGATTTGTGACTTCCCAGACAGGATGATTTGGAAAACCTATACAACCCATGCCTACAGCACCTGCAGAGACAGGAATTGACCTCAGGCTCTTCCTGGTAAGCCACTTTCCGAAACCCCTCCATCTGATAGTGGATCTAAAAAATAAAACACTTTCCAGCTGCCTGAACAGCAGGCTCGGAGGTAAGAATATATTCTTGAAATTATCCCTGCTTACATTACCTAAAGCCATTAAATTGCGAGACCTCCAATAAGAACCCCGAGAAGGTATGTAAGCGTAACACCGATATTAAGAAGGATTCCCAAACCGCACATTGCTTCCAGGATCCTGGGGGCCTTATATTTTTTCATCATGGCCATTATCATCAGGATTAGCGATATTAGTAGAAAAGGTATTGCAGTTATGCTTGCTACCCTTGAAAACCTGATATTCATTGAGACAGCAAACATTATCCATATAAGGGCCTGTGCTGCAATATAGATGAATATACTTTTTTCCTTACTGAGTCTTACAACAATATTTCTTTTATTGCCTGCAGTCTTATCTGCATCGTAATCAGGAAACTCATTTAGCAGTATTACATTGAAGATGGTAAGTCCTACGGGAATTGCCATCCAGATAATATAACTGTCAAATCCGGAAGTCTGGAAGTAAAAAGCTGCTGCTATCGGAAGCCAGCCATAACTGAAACCCAATAAGCAATTCCCCGATCCCTCTATTGACCCACCTGAATGGCGGCCTTGAATAAAAGAAACCAAAGAAAAGTCCAATAATCCCAAGCGGGATCGTCCATACACCTGTTTTAAAATAAAACTGCAAGACAAATCCTATTATGACTGCAATTCCAAGTGAGATATATGACCCGATAAGAGCATATTTTCTGGGAAGCACCTTCTGAGCGATTATCTGGCTTCCTCCTGAAAATGTATTTTTACCCATAGATGGTGCAAGCTCATCTTCGACAATATCATAATATTCACCACTATAATAAGTGACAAGCATAATAAGGATAACAGCGATCATACTTAGTATAAATACAGGTAGATCCAGTGTCCCGATTGATTTATAAGCATAAATTGCTCCAAGCACAAAAGGAAACACACCCACTATGTGAAAAGGTGGTCTGGACATTATAAAAATGCTCTTTAAAGTATTTGTTTTTGCTGTCATTTTTTCCCTTCTATGCGTTTATTATTAATGGCATAATAGCCTGTTTTATCATCCAGTATTTAAAATCTAATATATTCTACTATTAAATAAGATTATGGCAAGTTTGCCAGTCCGCCCTTCACTTTTTAACACTTATAAACTAATAGGGGGAATATCTCCAGATATTCCCCCTATTTAAATATTAAATTTTATTCTCAGAAACTAATATCTATCCCAGATTATAGAATGCATCTTTTCCCAGGTATTCTGCCATATCACCAAGGTCATCCTCTATCCTCAAGAGCTGATTGTATTTGCAGACCCTGTCAGTCCTTGAAGGTGCCCCGGTTTTTATCTGTCCGGCATTCAGGCCGACCACCAGGTCAGCAATAGTGGTATCCCCGGTCTCCCCGGATCTGTGAGAAATAACAGCCGTATACCCTGCCCTGGTTGCCATCTCTATTGCATCCATTGTCTCGGATAGGGTACCGATCTGATTCACCTTTATAAGAATAGAATTAGCAACACCCATTTCTATTCCTTTTTTTAATCTTTTAGTATTGGTGACAAAAAGATCGTCACCGACCAATTGGACTTTATCCCCTACTTTTTCAGTAAGTTTTTTCCATCCATCCCAGTCTTCTTCTGCCATACCGTCTTCAATGGAAATAATAGGGTATTTTTCAATAAGACCCGCATAATAATCAACCATCTCGTCAGGAGTAAGGACCTTGCCCTCTCCTTTAAGATTGTATTTTCCTTTTTCAAAGAATTCAGTTGAAGCCGGGTCAAGTGCGATAAATATGTCTTTCCCGGGTTTATATCCGGCAGTCTCTATAGCTTTTATTATATATTTGATCGCATCTTCATTAGTTTTAAGGTCAGGAGCAAAACCGCCTTCATCGCCTACAGCAGTATTAAGACCGTCTTTTCCAAGTACTTTTTTTAAATTATGAAATACTTCCGCACCCATTCTTAAACCCTCGCTAAAAGTATCAGCCCCGAGAGGCATTATCATAAACTCCTGAAGATCCACGCTATTATCCGCATGTTCACCACCATTTAGAATATTCATCATGGGTGACGGCAGCACATGGCCATTGATCCCTCCCAAATAACGGTAGAGAGGCATCTGAAGTGACAGGGCAACTGCCTTAGCTGCGGAAAGGGATACGCCCAGTATGGCATTCGCACCAAGCTTTGATTTGTTTTCGGTACCATCAAGATCAAGCATCATCTGGTCTATTTCCCTTTGATACAGGGCATCCATCCCTTCAAGCTCGGGAGCAATAATTGAATTTATGTTATCGACTGCCTTTAGGACACCTTTACCCATATATCTTTTTTTATCTCCATCCCTTAGCTCTACTGCTTCAAAAGCTCCGGTTGACGCTCCGGAAGGAGCGGCAGCTCTTCCAACTGTACCGTTTTCCAGTTCAGTCTCAACCTCGACAGTTGGATTTCCCCTTGAATCAAGTATTTCCCTTGCATGTATGCTGGTAATCTCTGTCCAATCACTCATAATGATCTCCCCTTTAAGAAATAATGTTCTAAATAATTGTTTGAAAAAATCTACGGTATTATAACATAATAAATCCAGTATAGAACATTATACTGGATTATTTTATGTTTTTTAATCAGGTTCCGGTACAAATATTATAATTACTATTTTCTTTGATAAAGTATTTGACACAGATTATTATTATATCTATAATATGTCGAGTTCAATATATATAATTAAATATTATTTTAAAAAAGTATGAATGTAATTATACTTAATCAGTTATAGATGGCAAAACAAAAGAAAATAAAGAAAAATTTAAATATTTCAGGAAAGCATTGCGATTTCCCATTTGAAGAAGACATAAAAGCACTAATCAGCGATAAAATAAGTAAAAACCCGGATGAATTTGTAGAAAAAATGATCAGTGAATTTAAGGACCACTGGGTGTTCGGCAAAAGAAGTTTTTTGCCCTGGATAGAAAGTCCTGATGTAAATCCTTTTGTCAATATGATCCTCACAAGAAGCGGTCTTCTTCCACTCTATACCATGTATCTTCTACAGAAAAATAAGATGTATGGAAATGAGATAATAAGTGAGATAGAAAAGAGGACTTTTTCTACCTGGAGCCCAAACCCCGGATCTGTTTACCCACTTTTAAAAGAACTTGAAGAAGAGAAATTTATTAAAGGCCATTGGAACACTGAAAAGGAACACCCCAGGAGGATCTATGAGATCACCAAAAAAGGAAAAGAGGAATATAAGATATTAAGAGTAATATTTAAAAAGCAGCTCTTTAAGGCTGCCGAGATCCTTGAAAAAATATTTATTGAAATCTATCCAGAAGATATAAGAAAGAGAGAGGAATATGAGGGCGTATAGTTTAAAGAAAAAAGCATTGATTATTTCACTGCTTATCGTGATGATCACCATGACATTTTTATTATTTTCATGTAGACCCGAAGGAGGGATGTTTGGGGGTTCAGCTGAAGAAGTAATAGAGACTTTTGAAGTCAGGAAAGGCGACATTGTCCAGACAGTATCTACTTCCGGAAATGTTGATTCAAGATATAGCAATAGCTATTCTTTGAGTTCTTCCGGTACAGTCTTAATGGTACTGGAAGAGGGAGATACATTCAGTTCCGGTGATGTCTTGATCAAACTTGATTCAAGTAGGGCTGAACTGCTTATGGTCCAGGCGGAAGAGAACATAAAGATATCGCAAAATTCACTTGAGCTTGCAAAGCTAAGTTATAATCAAGCTCTTGATTCAAACCATATAGCTGTACAACTTGCAGAAACCAGCAAAGAACAGTCAGAATTTGCAAGTGCCAGTGCTTTTAAATCCCTTGAAAATGCCAATAATATGGCAAGTAAATCAATAGAAAGTGCAAGAATAGCTCTTGAAAATGCTGAAAGCCTGCTTGCTGTAGCCGCCGGGGTACCGGCAACAGATATCTTTATGGAGCAATACGGTGGAAGTGTGGATTCAGCAGGTGCTGCATATGACTCAGCAAAGGCCCAGGGCAGCTCTTCTAAAGACTCTGCGGAAAGTGCTTACGAGCAGTCAATTCTAAGCCAGTCAACCACTTACTGGTCAAATCTTTCAAGCCAACAGGCTGCTGAAGCCCAGATAGCTATTACTGCAAAAAATATCGAGCAGGCAGAAATCCAGGTAAGACTGGCTGCAATAAATTATGAACTTCTTGGTTTGGATAGCGATAGTCATATAATACTTGCTCCTTATGACGGTATAGTTATCTCTTCTGAATATAAGACTGGGGAACTTGCAGGACCGGGAGTAGCTGCGATCAACATTGCCAGCAGTGAATTCGTTGTAAGGGCTGCAGTAAATGAGACAGACATAGTTAATATGGAAATAAGCCAGGAAGCAATCATTTCTCTGGACGCCTATTATAATGAAGTAATATATGGAGAAATACTGGATATATCTCCGGTTTCTACAAATATTGGCGGAATAGTATCCTATAATGTAACTGTGCTGCCTGATACTTCTAGTGACATTAAGCTTTTCCACGGCCTTTCTGCAAGTATGGATATAACTACTTCATTCCTCGAAGATGTATTGTATATTCCGATTGAAGCAGTATTTGAAGAAAACGGGAAAGAAAGCGTAGATATAGTTGTGGGAGAAGATATATATGAAAGAGTGGAAGTAGAAACAGGACTCTTTAATTATGACCAAATAGAGGTAAAATCCGGTCTAAAAGAAGGAGATATAATAGTTGTCTCAGGTCTGGAATAATATCTTTTAGAGACTACTGTTTCAAAGATAAAAAAACATAATCTATATTAAAAGAAAAGACATATGAACGAGAATAACCATACAATAAGGATAGAAAAACTTAAGAAAATATACAAAATAGGAAATATAGTAGTTCCCGCATTAAACGGTATTGACCTGGAAATAGGATCCGGTGAATTTGTATCCATAATGGGACCTTCCGGTTCCGGCAAGTCGACTCTTATGAACATAATCGGAGCACTTGACATACCGACCTCTGGCAAATATTTTCTTGATGAAGTTGATGTTGGAAAATTAAATGATAATGAACTGGCAATAATAAGGAATGAGAAAGTCGGTTTTGTTTTCCAGACATTTAATCTTCTCTCAAGAGCTAATGTATTTGGCAATGTGGAACTACCACTTATATATGCCAAGGACAGGATAAGAAATAAGAAACAAAAAATACTTGATGCTATAGAATCGGTAGGACTGACTGATTGGATAAGACACCGTCCAAATGAACTTTCCGGAGGACAGAAACAAAGAGTAGCAATTGCCAGGGCCCTTGTAAATCAACCTTCGATTATCCTTGCCGACGAACCAACCGGTAATCTAGATTCAAGGACCGGTGAGGAAATAATGGGGATCTTCCAGAGGCTCAATAAGGAGGGAAAGACCATTATAATCGTTACTCACGAGATGGATATAGCAAGGCACACTCAGAGGGTGATATATCTTAGAGATGGGATAATAAGCGGCCAGGAGGATGTAAAAAATCAACTGAATGCTGAAGAACTAATTAAAAATATGCCAAAACTGGAAGATATAATATGAGAAGATTAACTCAAAATATAAAAATAGCATTTCATTCATTAATCCTTAATAAGACAAGGACCTTTCTGACAATGCTTGGAATAATAATCGGAGTAGGTGCCGTCGTTGCAATGCTTTCTATCGGTGCAGGGGCACAGCAGTCAATTGTTAACAGTGTTGCGGATATAGGGTCCAATCTTATAATTATTATGCCTGGTTCTCCCGAAGAAGGAGGAATGGGAGGGCCGCCAAGCCCCCAGCAGATGTTTGCCCAGGAGACAGCAGAACTCGGACCGGATGATGTCAAAGCAATAGAGAAAGGATCAACCCTTACCAGTGAGGTAGCTCCAGTTGTCATGAGTGTATCCATTGTGTCCTATCTTAATAAAAATTCACAACCACAGATAGTTGCTTCCACTGAAAATGCACAAGATGTCTATAATATGGAAGTGGCAGAAGGTAAGTTCTATTCAAGGGGGGATGTTTCAAGTTCCGCAAATGTAGCTGTCATAGGAAAAACTACGGCATCTTCTCTTTTTGGCAAGATGAATCCTATCGGTAAAATAATAAAAATAAGCGGACAAAATTTTAAAGTCATTGGAATCCTTGAAGAAAGAGGATCAGATGCTTTTGGAAATGACCAGGTGATTTTGTCTCTATTCCGGTGACCACAGCCCAGAATAAACTGTTTGGGCCAGGTTCCTATACTATGATACTTGCCACGGCCACATCAGAAGAAACGATTGACGCAGCTTCCGATGAAATACGGGACATCCTTCGGAAAAGCAGGAATATAAGGCCCGGGGAAACAGCTGATTTCCAGGTCCAGAATCAGGACCAGATACTTGATGTTGTCAGCTCTATTACAGATATCTTCACCATAGTCATAGCGGGTATAGCCAGTATATCTCTATTGGTCGGAGGAATCGGTATTATGAATATAATGCTTGTATCAGTAACAGAAAGGACCAGGGAGATCGGGATACGTAAGGCTATTGGAGCTAAAAACCGTGATATCCTTACCCAGTTCCTGATTGAAAGCATAGTATTAAGTATAATGGGCGGCATCCTTGGAATACTTTTTGCGGTGCTTATTTCAGTAATCATTACTAATTTTACGGTGCTTGAGACAAGTATAACTGCATTTCCAATAATCGTAGCCTTAAGTTTCTCAACTGCTGTAGGGCTTTTCTTTGGTATCTATCCTGCCATGAGGGCAGCCAGGCTGAATCCTATAGATGCTCTGAGGTATGAATAGGGCCACTGATAATTTAGTAGTTTAAGAGGAGATAATCCTTTTTAACAAACAGATAGAATAATCATGGGATCGATCTAAGATTATAATTATATAAATCCAATAATGACAAAGCCTCCCATTTCTTGATTTTAAGAAAATATGGGAGGCTTTATTGATCCCGTTCTGGTATTTAAGAATTATTTCTTCTCTTTATTTGCTCTTCTTCTCCTTCTGGACCTTACTATCAACCATACAACAACAACTATAATTGCTATTATCACCAGTATAGGGCTAGCGGCCAGCAGGAACACTATAATGCCATTAAATACAGTGACTGCACCCCTGAGTCCCCTTTTCAGGGCTTCAAGGAATCCCCATCCGGTTGTGTTTGTGATAATAGGTTCAGGTTCATGTATATATACTTCGACAGTCGAGAATGAGACCAGATTGTCAAGGTAATTCATCCTGCCCTTGATAATTTCTATCTGCTCCATGACATAGCTTAGCTCTCTCTGCACTTCGATGCTGTCACCTACGTCTTTTGATTGGCTCATAAGGTCAAGAAGTATTTCTTCCTGGGCACTAAGATTTCTTAGCCTGCTCTCAAGATCAGTATATTCCTGGGTTACATCCTGGCCCGAAACAGTGATACTGTCTACCGTACCCATATCCTTGACCAGGTCAAGAACTGAATTATATTTGTCATGTGGGATCCTTATCGTGATGCTTCCACTTGTCAACTTACCATCTGTGTCAGAATAACTCTGTGTGTTTGAGACAAAACCACCATTATTATCTGCAAGTCTTGTAAGATCAAAGAGTACTTTTTCAAACTTACCTTCCCCAACTTCGATAGATAGATAAGCAGTCTTTATCACTTTTCGCTCAGCAGTATTAGGCGTATCACTATATTGTGCATCATCGACATATACGCTTTCTTCCTCTGCCGCAAAATCCCCTTCCGACACTTCCATCGCAGGTGCCGCCTCTTGGAGAGCCTCTACCTTTGTCTCTTCATAATATCCTTCATCGTCATAAGTCTCTGACCGGCTAAAAATTCCGCAGCTGGTAAAAATAAGGGAGGCCACTGCAACTGAAAGGACAGTAAAGAGTAGCAATTTTTTTGATATTCCTTGAACCTTCATTTTTTCTCCTTTTCTTAAAATGGTTAATATAATAATAAAGTTTTTCCCTGCACAGCTCAAATACTTTTTAAAACATTATATCTATTCGAGGGATCAAACAATAAAACCGGGGTTTTCTTAAAAATTTTAATTAAATAAAAAAGACCAGTCATCAGCCCGATCTCTTTTACAGGTTCTAAAATTATCTGTCAGCCAATAATAATCTATAAAATTAATAATTATTTATTATCATCAAAATAATCTATATTTTAGATTTCATTAAGTATTGGGAGCTTTATTCTACCATTTCCCTGTCCGGATATATTCGTCTATTGAATAGGCGGCCTTCATGCCGGCTCCCATGGCCAGTATCACCGTAGCAGCGCCGGTAACTATATCTCCCCCGGCAAATACACCTTTTAATGAAGTCTTCCCGGTCTCAGTATCTGCAGCAATATTTCCCCTGGAATTTAACTCCAGTCCGGGTATTGTTGAATCAGGAGCGGGTTCGGGCCCTGGCCTATTGCCATTATTACCACATCAATATCTATATTATATTCTGAACCCTTGATTGGAATGGGCCTTCTGCGGCCAGATTCATCAGGTTCACCCAGTTCCATCTTTATTACCCTTATTTTATCTGCCCAGCCATCCTTACCTATGATCTCGACAGGATTATTCAGCGTCTTAAGATTTATGCCTTCCTCCTTGGCATGTCCGATCTCTTCATTTCTGGCAGGCATCTCAACCTCACTTCTCCTATAAATAAGGTATACGTTTTTGGCTCCCAGTCTCTGGGCTGTCCTTGCAGAATCCATTGCAACATTTCCCCCGCCGACAACTGCCACATTTTCCCCCTTCATTATCGGAGTATCGCTTTCAGGAAACTTATAAGCTTTCATGAGGTTTGATCTTGTAAGATATTCATTTGCAGAATAAACACCATTCAGGTTTTCTCCGGGTATTCCCATAAAATACGGAAGGCCTGCACCTGTTGATATAAAAACTGCTTTAAAACCATCTTTAAATAAATCGTCTACTGTAAGTATCTTCCCCATTACCATATTTACCTTTAGCTCAACATCCATGGACTTCAGGTAGTCTATCTCCTTTTGTACGATATCTTTAGGCAGCCTGAATTCAGGGATACCGTATACAAGGACTCCTCCTGCTTTATGCAGGGCTTCGAATATTGTTACTTTAAAGCCCAACTTTGCGAGTTCGGCAGCACATGTCAGCCCGGCAGGTCCGGAGCCTACTATGGCAACGGGTTCCCTCGTGCATTTATGAGTTCCATCCAGGAAAACACATTCCTTGCCCTCATCTGCGAGCCTTTTAAGTTCACGGTCGGCAACATAACGTTCAAGACGTCCGATAGCTACTGATTCTTCCTTTATTGCCAGGATACATTCTTTCTCACACTGATCTTCCTGGGGACAGACTCTTCCGCATATGGCCGGCAGGGTATTTTTCTCCCTGATCTTTGCAAGTGATTCCTCAAACTTTTTCTCTTCTATCAGTTTTATGAATTCTTTTATATCTATTTCAACCGGGCAACCCTTTATACATCTTGGTTTTTTACATTGAATACACCTGGATGCTTCCAGGAGAGCATCTTTCTCTGTGTATCCCAGCGCTACTTCCTGAAAATTCCTGGCCCTTACTTTCGGGTCCTGCTCAGGAATAGGTGTTCTTGGTATTTTAATCTTCTTAATATTTTTTTTATCAGAACCAATCTTTTCTACCATTTCTTGCCTTCCTAAAAGATTTATTTATAAAGAAGGATAATCCTTAAAATACTTATCCCTCAAATAATATTTACTTCTTGCATTTACATTCTTCTTCATAGAGATCATAACAGACACCTTCGTGATCACAGTATATCCTTTGCCTGGATATTAAAAGTTCAAAGTCCACTTCATGTGCATCAAATTCTGGTCCGTCAACACATACGAATTTAGTCTTTCCTCCAACTGCGACCCTGCATGCCCCACACATCCCTGTCCCGTCGACCATGATCGAATTCAGGGAGACTATAGTCTTTAAATTAAATGGTTTAGTGACCTTAGCTACCGATGCCATCATAAGCGCTGGACCTATAGCAATACATCTTTCAATATTGGTTTTTTTAGGATCTTTCCCGATCAGGTTCTCTTTAAGATAATCTTCCAAAAAGCCTGAAACAAATCCCTTATAACCCAGACTTCCATCATCGGTGCAAATATGAAGCTCATCGGAAACCTCTCCCATCTCATCTTCCAGTATAAGCATATCTTTAGTCTTGGCACCTATTACTGAGATCACATAGTTTCCTGCCGCCTTGAGTTCTTTTGCTATCGGAAGCACAGGAGCGATACCGACTCCGCCTCCAACACATATTACTCTGCCAAAATCTTCTATTTCAGAGGCATTCCCAAGAGGTCCTACTACATCAATGATGCTATCACCCTTTTTGAGTTCAGCAAGAAGTGCCGTAGATTTTCCGACTCTCATGGATACAAGCATTATGGTTCCTTTTTCCCTGTCATATGCTGCAATAGTAAGAGGAACCCTCTCACCCTCCTCATGAACCCTGATGACTACGAATTGACCTGCTATTGCTTTCTTTGCAATAAACGGTGCATCCACTTCAAATTGTGCGATACCTTCTGCAAGTTCTTTTTTATCAATTATTTTAAACAAAAGTATTCACTGCTCCCTAAATCATCATATTGATATTTAAAACGAGTTCAGACTCAAAAAAAATTTAAGTTTGCTCAAAAATTTTATTACTTTTTATCATAAATCCCTGTAATTTTAAAGCTATTTCCTCGATCTTTTGTGCAAATATTTTATCAGCTTCACATGGTTGTATCTGCTTAAGGTCAGACATTCTCACGCTTTCGCTATAAGGCATTATCCCGAGCACATTAAAATCTGCCAATTTCTCCCTGACAAGTTTTTCTTCCCCGCTGGTCTTTATCTTATTTACGACAACATATAGTGTCTTGATGCCAAGGTCAATAGCCATCTTTTTTACTGTATGGGCCGTCTGAATGCTCCTGAGCCCGGGTTCGATTACTATTATAAGCATATCCATATTCTCACATGTACCCCTGCCAAGATGTTCAATACCAGCTTCCATATCCAGTATGACAACCTCATCCTGGTTAATGACTAAATGCCTGAACAGGCTTTTCAATATAACATTCTCGGGACAATAACATCCGCTTCCACCTGCTTTTATGGTCCCGGCTACCAGGAGTTTTACGCCGTCAATATCAATCCCTATCTTCGAAGGAATATCTGATACTTTGGGATTAAGTTTGAAATAACCGCCATAACTTCCCTTTTTTGCACCGGTACGCTCCTCGACAAGTTCTTTCATATCTGTAAGCGGCACTATCTCTGCCGCCTTTAAATAATCAAGTCCGAGAGCTGTGCCGAGATTAGCATCAGGGTCAGCATCTACAGCTATTACTTTTTTGCCCTCTTTGGCAAAATACCTTGCAAGGCATGCGGAAAGAGTGGTCTTTCCTACTCCTCCCTTACCCGAAATCGCAATTTTCATATCTCATCACCTTGTTTCGTTTAAACATTTTAAGTCGTCTGTCTCACCAGCTTCCACTGGCACCTCCTCCACCTGAAGAGCCTCCGCCAAATCCGCCGAAGCTTCCTCCAGAAGAGCCTCCGCCGCTCCATCCGATGCCGCTGCTGAATCCGGAGGATCTTGTCCGTTTAGGGATGGTCACGATTTTTTTATCATAAAAACTACAATATTTACATGTCCTCTCAACTTGTTTTTGGCCGGACCTGGTATACGATGCAGCTTTTATTATCTTTGTTTTTATCGTAAGTGCCCAGAATCTTCTACATTGTGGACATCTCCTCTTGAAAAGATTTACAAGAAATACTATTAGGAAGATTATAAAGAATATGGGAAAACAACATATAAAGCCCCAGGGGATCCCTGTGAAAAATCCACCTGAGCTTGAAGAAGGTTCCTGCTCTTCTTCTAAAGTAGTTAGTTCTTCCTCGCCATATATCTGGTTTGAGATAGTTACTACTGCATCATATATGCCGCGGTTATAATTTTCTTCCTTAAAATTAGGGACAATGATCCCATCTATTATTCTACCTGCCTCAAGATCTGTAATGACACCCTCGAGACCGTATCCGACTTCTATTCTTACTTCCCTGTCAAGAAGAGCTACAAGTATCAATATACCATTGTCTTCATCCGCCTTACCGATACCCCAATATGCAAAAAGCTCAACAGCATATTCTTCTATTGTTATACCTTCAAGACTGTCAATAGTGACTACCGCTATCTCAGCTCCCGTACCTTTTTCTACACCGTCAATAAGCATTTCGAGATCTGACCTGGATGCAGTATCCATAAGTCCCGCAAAATCATTAACATACCCTGTATAATCCGGATAATCTATATCCTGGGCATAGACAGGACTTAAAAAGTAGATAAAGCTGATACTGATGACTACCAGGAAGACTGCAGTTTTTGCTATTTTAACCCGGACTCTTTTTAACATATATTAATCCAGCTCTAAATCGACTTCAGGTGCGATCTCAGCGCCTGGCAGTGCTTCGAAGAATTCTTTTTCAGTAAATCCGAACCAATTTGCAATTATATTTCTGGGAAACATCTTTATATAAATATTATAATCACCTATAGTCTCATTAAATCTCGATCTTTCAACAGCTATCCTGTTCTCAGAACCTTCAAGCTGAGTCATAAGGTCGCTTACGGTCTCACTTGCTTTAAGTTCGGGAGTATCCTCAACAATAACTTTAAAATCATCAATAAAGGACCCGAGTTCCTGCGTCGCACTTTCAAGCTCAGAAGGGGTCTCAGCACTATTGATACTTGCCCTGGCCGCAGTTATCGCTTCAAAGATATCTTTTTCCAACTGCATATAACCTTTTGTGCTCTCGACAAGATTTGGTATGAGGTCCAATCTTCTCTGATAGACATTCTGTACCTGAGCCCAGGCTTCATCTATCGTTACTTCTTTGGCGACCATATTGTTTCTGGAAGAAATGATATATGCCGCAAAACTTAAGCCAACTATGACAATGACCACAATTACCGCCATCACACAGCCGATTATAAATTTTTTACCCAATTTATCCCCCCTTAATTCTTTTTACAGACTTTGACAACTGCAGGTCTTATGACAAAATCATCAATCATGTAACCTTTCCTTAAGACTTCCAGTACTTTCCCTTCATCAATATCTTCTACTGCTTCAGTAATCGCAACCTCGCATACCTTTGGATCAAATTCTTCACCAATAGGCTCTATCACTGTTACATTTTCTTTCTCAAGCACTTCTATTAATTTGTCATGGATCATTTTTATCCCACGGTAAAAATCATCATCCTTCTTTAATTTCTGTCCTGCATCAAGAGCCAGTTCAAAATTATCTATTATGGGAAGTAATCTGGAGACAAGGTCTTTGCTGGCTCTCTTTATATGCTCAAGATGTTCTTTTATCGTCCGTTTCCTGTAATTATCATAATCAGCCTGAAGCCTTTTTATGCGGTCGATATAATCATCTTCAATATTTTTACAATCTTCAAGTTCTTTCCTGAGGACGTCTATCTCACTTATGAGCTCTTCGATCTCAAGTTCTTCTGTGATCCTCTTTTGGGGACTACTTTTTTTTACATTTTTTTCTTCGCTGAGATTCTTCTTCATTTTTTCAAATGCAGATAGCATCTCATCATCGTGTCCGTTGCCGGAATTTTTTTTATTTTCACCTTTTTCAGGTTCTTTTATACCTCTACCCATATTAATAAATACACCACTTTCATTGATCTTAGTAAGAAGGTAAATACATTATATATAGGAAGAAATCTTTTTTAAAGTTTTAATTTGGCCAGGAGCCTGTCGGGAACCAGGATCTTTGGCTTTTGGTCAGCTATATTTAAATCAGATCAAGGCCTAAGAAGGAGGCGGCAGTATCGCTGATGATGAAAAATGTAAAGATGAGTGAAAATGGCAACTGCCCGAAAGTTTGGACTGGCTTCTAGTTTCTACCGCTGCTTTTTGTAAATATATCGCCTGTTGAGACTATCTCATCAATAAAGAAATGACCGTCGCAATCTACAGGGGCAAAATGGAAGTGTGCTATTATCTCCTCATTGTTTGCAGCTGAAACATTCTGGATCTTCACACCTATTTTTATTTTTTCACCAGGATCAAGATCCTCTATCAGGGTACCTATCCTCTCCGGTTCCACTATCTCTGTTGTTGTATCATTTGCTACAGTTACTGTATCAATCCCCGTAGTAAGATCGGTAACAGTGACAGTTGAGATTATGTTAACAGTCATCACCCTTTTAAGATTGACATCATTTATTGCGGTGTTTTTTGTCGTCTCGGTAACTGTGACAGTTTTTGTCAGCCCATCAGTGCTATATGTTGTTATTTCATCAGTGGTGGTATTTCCATAAGAATTAACCCACTCAGAAATATAGGTGTCATAGATATTTTCATCAGAATAGTAATAACTGCCGCCATTGTCAGGGTTCCATATATGGACTTCCCATAGCGGAGTTATTTCCATTTCTGCATCTGGCTCCGGGCTGAGTTTTATCCATGCCATGATCGGCTGGAGATCAAGGGTCACATTTCCTGTATTAGTTATCTCATAATACTGGTAGAACCATTCCCTGCGGCCTACTGATATATCTGTAAAAGATTCTACTTTTGATATGCTTATCGTATATACCGGTTTCGGAACAGCAAGCACATTGGATGAGACCACATGACCTGCACTGTCAAGCGTCCAGACTGTATAATAATACGATCTGCCTTCTTCTACATCTTCATCGATATACGATGTCGTGTTCTTATCATTTAATGTCACAATAACATCATCTTCGGGATATTCAGGATTTATACAGGGATCCTCGACCCTGACTACCTTATATGAGTTGAAATTGTCATCAATACTGGCATTCCAGCTTATATAATTTGCATCGCCATTCTGGTAGCCTGTAAGGTTTGACGGATAAGGGATTATACTATCTTTAAACACTGCTACAGTCTCAAATATTGGTGCAGAGATAAATCCGTCATGAGTAACTGCCCATACTGCGATTTCATTGTCCCCTGTGTTAAGTGCAATATCACTAAATATAAAAATTCCTGACGGATCGCTTTCAACTTCTCCGATTATCTTGTCATTTGCCTGTATAAAGATATGTGAATCAGGTATATAGGTACCCCGTAAATAGACCTGTGGTTTGCTCTCACTTGTATAATAAATTCCATCGATCTCTACCAGGTTATCAGAATTATTGTATAGTGCGAACTCCACTTTCTGTGGAACTATAAGCTCAATTGAAAATTTAGTGGAATCACTGCTCCGGCCGGATGAATTTACTGCAATAAGTTCGACTATATTATTACCCTCGATTATTTCAACACCATTTAATGTTTCAAATATTCCTTTTGAATTTACCTGGACATCGTCCTGGTCCAATGTCCCATTAATATATATTTCTACAGTATTTCCCACTTCAGCGCTGCCTTTAAGGAATATTAGCTCCCTGTCTCCACTGCCGAATACCTGCTCTCCCGATATATGGGATAATATTACTGGAGCACCAACGAGCCCGTCCTTAAGCTCATTTAATCTGGTATCGATATCTTCTTCCATGGTATTGCTGTCCTGAGCTACATCAGTGCCTTCCTGGATAGAAGCTTCAGTAACGGCAGTATCAATATCTGCACCAACGGAAAAACAACCTGTAGCGTAAAAAACTACAAGCATAACCGTAATTAATGATATAATTATTGTTTTTATTCTTTTCATCATATTCTTAGATAAACATTTTACCAAATATTATAAATTTTTTAAACAAAACATTTATTTATTAGATAAAAGTTTTTTCAAGAATTATTTTCCAATTATTTCCCTCTTCGATCAAATAAAAATATTTTTTATATTGTTTTACCTCCCCAGTCCGGTAAGTTATTTCAAACTCGGCCACAACTTTACTCATCTCCTGTTCATACCCAAGATAAACTGTCTTTGATGTCTTGACCCTATTAATTTCCCCGAGTATTTCTTCAAACTCTTCCATATATTTTTCCCGGCTTACGCTGTTTTTCTCACTTGAGAGTAAAAAATTGGAGTAAATATAATCCGGGTCCTTCTGGTTCAGGCATTCAAGAAAATCTATAACTGCTTTTTCGGGTTCGGTCTTAAAAAAATAGGCTATATCCATACGGCCATCATATTCCCGGCAACCCGACAGAAGAAGGACCGACGAAAGCATAAACACCAGTATTATCAAGATCACAATAAATCTTATCTTATAAGTTCTCATATTGTTAACTTTCAACTCCGAATAAATCCCTTATTTTTTCAAGTGTCCGCCAGTTCCTGGCTTTTTTCCTGAGACCATCGTCACTGTTTACAAGATAGCTTTCCAGTTCCTGCCTGTCCTTAATGTCCCCCAATTCTGAAATATCCATACAACCATATAAAGTTTCAATCACACTCTCTGAAGTAGACAAATATTCATAACCGCCTTCAAGTACAATACCTATCCTATCCTCACATAAATACTGTGCTAGTACCGATATTGCAATCATTATCTTGCGGTAGGAAACCCCAGTCAGTCCGAGAGAAGACATGGGATCAGAAAAATGAGAATCATAGCCTGCACTTACAAGTATAAGCCCCGGATCAAACCTTTCAACCACTGGTATCATAATATCAATAATGGCAGCCATATAATCATGTTCCTTTGTACCCGGTACAAATGGGAAATTAAGATTATACCCTTTCCCGGTGCCATTACCCATCTCATTAAAATCACCAGTCCCGGGATAATGAGGGTACTGGTGAAAGGAGACATATAAAACGCTGCTGTCATCATAAAAGATATCCTGAGTGCCATTCCCGTGGTGCGCATCAAAATCTATTATCGCTATTTTTTCAATTCCATGTTTTTTTTGTGCATATTTTGCTCCCAGGGCGATACTATTAAAAATGCAGAATCCGCTTCCTCTTGATGGAAAAGCATGATAACCCGGGGGTCTTGCAGCGAGGAAGAACTTATCGGATCCGGGATTTGGTCCAAAAATAAGATCCAGTCCCTTAAAGCAACCGCCAACACCAAGAAGTGCACTCTTATATGTATATTTATTGACACCGGTATCCATATCCAAGAATGAAAGTCCGCCATCCAGGGATAGCTTTCTGACAGCATTGACATAGTCTTTGGTATGAGTCATAGCCAACTGTTTTTCATCGGCTTCCTCAGGGGAGACCATGACCAGCCTGTCCTTATGTTGCCATTTTCCCAGAGAGTCCATAATAGCAATAAGTCTTTCCGGATTTTCAGGATGTGATGGGCCATTTTCATGTTTTAAAAAAAAATCATCATAGATAAAATACATATTTATTCCCCTGCCCGGTATAAGTCCTGATCACTTCACTATATATTCTGTAATAGCATCTGCAATATTCTTACCTATCTTTTTTTGGTATCCGGTATGTTCCAGATCTTTTTTTTGCTCTTTATTAGAAATAAAGGCTGGTTCTACCAGCACTGAAGTCATCGATGTGTTTTTAAGGATTGCATAACTTGAACCGTGTACCCTGCAATCAAGTGTTTTAAGACTTTTTATCAACTTATCCTGTATCATATTTGAAAGTTGGAATCCTTCGATCGAATAAGATTTTAAGCCCTTAAAATAATAACAGCTGCATCCATTTGCTTCTGTATCTTGAGAATGATTGAGGTTTATACTAATAAGATAATCAGCGCCACTTTTATTTGCATTCTCTATACGGTCAAAAAGAAATATCCCATGGCTTTCTTCACCACTGGATGTAGTCATTACCCTGAAGCCGGCAGAACTTAGCCTGTCCCGGCAGAAACCCACAATATTTCTGCATATATACAGCTTTTCCTTTAAAAACCTTAAATCTGTTCCATCATCCGTTCCACCTTTATCTTCAGGACCGGTACTGAGATCAAGGATTATACTATATTTATTATTAAGTTTCTTTTTCCCGCTATTCTTTATATGCGGAAAGTTAGATGTTTTTTTTGAGACTATTATTCTCTGGATGCTCCTCAGGTGGTGAAGCGTCTGTTTGCCCATTATTCCATCATCATCAATATTCATATTATCCTGGAATTCAACAAGTGCTTTACGTGTTTTATCACAAAATATACCATTTTCATTAAATGGATAAAAACCAAGCGTCTTCAACCAGAGTTGGAGTGTCTTTACATCATCACCCCTGAATGGAGGATTCTTCAAATACAGGAAACGGTCCCCTATATTATAACCGGCATCTACAAGTTCCTGCCAGGTCTCCCGGTCCACTATACCGCTCACAAGAAGTCCCCTGTCCTGTTGGAACTTTTTTACTGCATCCTCCGTACAACCACCATAAATACCATCTATATCACTAGTGCCCAGGTCATAATCCAGAAGCTTGAGCCTCTGTTGAAGGTCCGTTACCTTTGCGCCCATTGAATTTTTCTTCATTATCTCAATTTTCAAAATATGGCACTCCTATTTAAGAAAATACTTATCAACATACATTGAAGCAATAGCACCATCAGACACAGCAGTGATCACCTGTCTCAAAGGAGTGACCCTTACATCACCAATGGCGTATATCCCTTCATGCGAAGTCTTCATAGTAGTATCAGTTATTATAAATCCACTTTCATCTGTATCAACAAGGCCCTTTATGGCTTCCGAGTTTGGCTGCAAGCCTACATATTCAAAAGCAGCACCGACTTCAAGTTTTCTTGTGCTGCCGTCATTTTTATTCTTGAGAATAATAGCTTCAAGCTTTTCGTCACCTATAAACTCCTCCACAACCGATGACCATACAAACTCGATCTTTTTGTTCTCTTTGGCCCTGCACTGCAGCATATCACAGGCCCTCAGCTCATCTCTTCTATGCACCAGGTAAACCTTTTTCACAAGATTAGTCAAAAAAAGCGCTTCTTCTACAGCAGTATCTCCTCCTCCGATAACTGCGACTTCCCTGTCCCTATAAAGAGCACCGTCGCATGTGGCACAAAAAGATATGCCTTTTCCCAATAACCCGGTTTCACCTTTTACATTCAATCTGTCAGGTTTGGCACCGGTAGCGACTATTATTGCGCGTGTAGATATTATCTTTTTGGATCCAGTACATTTGAAGCTGTATTTCTTTCCCTCTATCTCGTGGCTTATTTCCTCAATTGATTCTATAGAATGATATTCAAGTATGTCTATATCAAAACTCTTGCAATGGTCCGCAAGGCTTCGTGCCAGTTCGAATCCTGTTACACCGTCCTTAAATCCAAGGTAATTCTCTACAAGATCAGTATTTATTATCTGGCCACCCGCCATATTTGTTTCAATGATCATAAAATCCAATCCTGCTCTTCTTGCATATAATGCAGCCCCCAAACCTCCCGGCCCTGCGCCTATTATAAGAAGGTCCGTTCTCAATTCTTCCATATTGATTTCCCCTGACTTTTAGAGTGTTTAACACTATTATAATTAAATCAGCTTTAAAATAAATCAGCAATTTAAATAAATGGGTATTTTAATGATAATTTATCATCAAGATAGTCTATATAAAGAATTTAGTATAATTAGCTGAGGTATCTCAATATTATCTATTGAATAATCATCTTATTATTAAGGTTCGAGTCCCCTGTGGGCCACCAATATATATCTACCATTTGTTTGAATGGATCTTTTGTATATCATACCTATCTAGGGTTTCCTTTTCTTCTGCTGGATGCCCAATTGAAATTATCGATAGTGGTATGATTTTGGTTGGGAGTTTAAGTATTTTTTTTAAACCTTTTACAACATCTTCTCTAGGATACCCACTTATCCAGACTGCACCAAGTCCAAGATACTGAGCTTCTATAAGAATGTTTTCCGTCGCAGCAGCACAATCCTGATCCCAGTAACTTGCCCAAACATCAGCAAGTTTGTCTTTTTCTAAATCTCCACAGACCACAATTGCTAACTGTGCTTCTTTTAGCATTTGTGAATATGGATGTATTTCTGTTATAGAATCCAATACATTTCTATCCTTAATTACAATAAATTCCCACAACTGTTGATTATTACCAGACGGCGCAGACATGGCCGCTCTTAACATATTCTCAATATCACTATCAGACACTTTTAAATCAGTATATTTTCTTATGCTATGTCTTTCAAAAATCTCTTTCATAAGGTTTTACTTTTTCTCCCAATCTTTAATAATATTTTCAGTATTAATAAAATCAATTTTAATATCTACTCCATTATTTTCAAAGCATAATCTTAATCCTAAAAGTTCTTGCTATGGGAACCTTCGGTCTGCCTACTAATCCAATAAAAGAGCTTCTTACAAACTTTCTTAGGTATCATATTCGTCTTATGATAAAACTCTCTTTATTTCTTTATTACTCAATAATGCTGAAATATTACTATTTTTTAGATAACGTAAAGAAACTTTATGAAGTTCCTTATCATATGAATCTATGCAATCGGTTGCAAGTATTACTTCGTAATCTCGTTGATAGGCATCAATAACAGTCATGCGAACACAAGCATGAGTATTTACACCAGCTATGATAAGTGTATCAATCTCAAGTTGATTTAATAGATCATCTAGCGCGGTTTTGAAAAATCCACTGTATCTTTTCTTAACAATTTCGTGATCGTTTTCTTGTTGGTTAAGTTCAGGAAGAAGTTTGCAGCCATTGGTGTTTTCGATAGTCCATTTAGTACCTGTTTTTCTTAAAGCAAGGAATGCATCACTTAAATCTTCTTTAAATTCTTGGCGAAACCATATGATAGATAAACTTTTCTCTCGTCCAATATCAACAAGTTCATTTAAAGATTTTATTAAGTTCTCCCGATGATCTTTTAGTCGACCATCTCGAAAAAACTCTTGTAATACATCAATTATTAGTACGGCTGGTTTCATATAATCTCTTTTATTAAGGAGTTATAAGATATTTCATATAATGCATACAAATATAAATGAAGTTTATAATAAAAACGAAATTCTTGAAAGTACATTTCAAGTGTATTGAATTAGCCAATATGCTTTTACAATTATAAAAAGAAACCTTATGAAAAATGAAGACAATTTTTTTACCAATATTTAAAAATTCATGTACTAAATATTATCTTTTTGTAATACTGATTATGAATTTATGTTTGACTAAAAAAATATTGAATTTTAAACATTTCATTAATAATATAGTTCGAAATTTGTTACTTGGGACTACCACTTTTAAGAAAGTTATATTATAAGTATCCTAAATATTTCCCTATTTAAAACAGGTGATAGTATAAAGGTACTCATTCAAAACAGAGGCAGTAATATCCTGAAATTTTAGCTTTTCTAATTTCTCAATGATGTCTGCAGGTTCTATTCTGTGTTTCATCGGAGGACCAAATTCACTTTTTATTTTATTCCACTCAATAATTACAAGTCTTCCGCGATTCACCATAATCCTTTTTATTTCTTCTAAAAGGGAATCTAAATAATCTACTTCATGGAGAACCGTACTGGTAAAAGCAAAGTTTATAGTATTATCTGGAATTACCAGATTATCTTCTGTTGTTTCTACCAGTTCTATATTTAAAATATTTTCACCTTCTATAATCTTTTTTATCTCATTTAACATTCCTTCAGAAATGTCCATTGCATATACTTTCCCTTGAGGTCCTATTATCTTGGAGGCAGGAAAAGAAAAATATCCTATACCACTACCGATATCAGCAAAAACATCACCTTTTTTTAAATCAAGATCAAGTAGCGTTTTTTCAGCAGGTAATATTTTTTTTCTTTTTTCGTTTATTAATTTTTTTCTTTCTTTAAAATCAAATTTATGTGTCACTTTAAACACCATACTTTTTTCTTACTTCATCTATTACTTCTGTAGAAGGAAAACTTATTGCATATTTAGGGCATTTACTTTCACAACCATTGCAGCTAACTACACAGTTATATGGGTTTGAAACATAAATTTTATCTTCTTCTTCATTGTATGTATAGGTCTCTAATTTGCAAAATTCAACACAAGTTTTACAACTATCACATTTCTCATAGTTGATTGATGGAAACCATGGGATTTCTTTTCTCGGAATCCCTAAATAACTATCTTTTATTTTGGTATTGATTTTATCTTTTTTCTTATTCATATTTCTATTTTATTAGTATTACCCTTCTTTAATATCTGGATT